>ENA-OUOG01000300-OUOG01000300.1-marine-metagenome-genome-assembly--contig:-NODE-300-length-65999-cov-4.098799_pt1 | contig 65999 bp, 60 predicted proteins | sample MGYA00248635_ERZ508505 | MGnify/ENA primary metagenome ERZ508505 (study PRJEB26176, sample SAMN06267871) | marine metagenome | isolation source: Saanich Inlet, British Columbia, Canada | place: Pacific... | reverse complement strand
ATGCAATGCGGGAAAATCCTCCGTCATTTGTTGAATCGCCTCCAAGTGAAGATAGGGGGGCGCAATGACGACGGATACTTCGGGAGTGTCCATCGCTTCCATACGGTCTACTATTTCTGAAACCGTATCCACCGCCGTGGGGAAATCGTGATTCATTTTCCAGTTTCCAGCAACCATTTTTGTTCTCATAAGACTTAAGATTTTTGTAATCGAGGATCGAGCAATTGGTATACCCAATCAACAATTAAATTAATAAGTACAAACATTCCACCAATCACTAAAACAGCTCCCATTAATACAGGCAGGTCTAGTTGATTGAGCGATTCTACAATTTCTTTTCCCAGGCCGTTCCAACCAAAAATATACTCCACAAAAACAGACCCAGCAAGCATAGAAGCAAACCAGCCGCTCGTAGCAGTAACTACTGGAGTTAATGCATTTCGAATGGCGTGTTTAGCGATTACCCTAATGGGTGGAATTCCTTTTGAGCGCGCTGTTCGGATATAATCCTGATCTAAAACGTCGAGTAGGGAACTACGAGTTAACTGAGTGATGACCGCCAGCGGTCGTATTCCCAAAGTTAATGCGGGAAGGATTAGGTTTTTTAAGTTGATGAACTCAAAGTCGCCGAAGTCATCAACGCTGTATAAGCTCCCTGTCATATTAAGTCCGGTATAGGAAGACCAAACAAAACCAAAAAGCCAAGCAATTAAAATGGCGCTAAAAAAGGAGGGGAGCGCCATTCCAAGGGTGCTGAGTACGGAGAGAAAACGATCGAGGAACCCATCGGGCCGCAAGGCCGAAAATATTCCAAAAAGGATCCCTAAAAGAAAGGCTAAGGTAATGCTCGCAATAGCCAGCACAATTGTATTGGGTAGCGTATTGGCGATGATAGAGCTCACCGGCGTACCGTTTCGTTGAAAACTTTCGCGCAAGTAGGGCGCTTTTAAAGCGATGCTTTGGCCTCCAAATGGAATAGAGAACGCAATTGAATAGCCCGGCTTGTCGATAAAATTGAGGGCCGTATCGTCTTGATTGTTTAAAATCCCAATGGGAGAGAGGTCGTTTAGGTAGTATGCGTACTGTATGGGAAGTGATCGATCAAAACCGTATTTCGCCCGAATACGGGCCAATTGCTCGGCATCTTCGCGCTGATCAAGCATCATTCGTGCTGGATCACCCGGCAAAATCGCGAATAGAAAAAAGAGAACCGTGGCTACCCCCCACAGAACGGCTAAACTATAACCCAATTTCTTACCCATAAGGCTAAGATAAGAGGCCAATCAGAGTTTTGAAATAGGGTTTAGACTTAGTTTTGAACAGCTTTACGTACAGCTTCAATGTCTTCAGGAAGGTCATTGAAATGCCATTTCGCTTTGATCACGCCATTCTTAATGTACACCAAGCCAGGGTTCGATCGAACAATTGTTTTGAGCGTTGTTTCATCGCAAAAAGCAATTTGATATTGGGCTTGGACTTCGTGTCGATACTCTTCAATTTGATCGTAACCAGAGGCCGACATACCCAAGAAAATAACGCCGTTTTCATCACAGGACTTCACAAAATCATTCATTCTTTTGTGCAGCTTTGGGTTTACAGGAGTATCGCCAATTCGATACATCACCAACAAAAAGAGCTCGCTTTCTTGCATTAATGACTCCGTAAAATCGTTTCCTTCGAGCTCAATAGTGAAATCGTGAATAGGGGCTTCGTATCCTTTTTTAATTAGCTTTTGCTCCCGAGAAACATATTCAGCTCCTTCAATATTCCAAGGTTCCTCCTCCGTAGTGAATTCGGTGTCCACGCCATTCACTTTATAGACCCATGTGATTTCAAACTCATCGACCGGTGCATCCTCGGGGTGACTCATATCTGCGACGATATCGGTTCCCACTTTATAGGCCCGGAAATCTTTCAAAGGCAAGTGATTCAGCACCCAGTAAGCGACAAAGAGCTGAAGAACAATAGATCCTGTTAGAATTACACGCCCTTTCTTTAAGTCAATGATGGGCTCGATGGCTTTTTGACGAATGAACAGGAATATGATGAGGATTGAAAGAATAACGTCCTTAGTAAAAGACTCCCAGGGAGTGAGTGGTATTGCATCTCCAAAACAGCCACAATCCGTTACTTTATTGAAGTATGCAGAATAGAAGGTGAGGAACGTAAAAAAGATGATCATGAGCAACAAGCCCCAAAGGGTCCATTTCCGGTAGATCCCCATGATCAAGGTTATTCCGACGACTATTTCAAAAATACAGAGAAACACCGCCAAAAACAGCGCTAATGGCGCCATAAACTCCGTGCCAAAAACGGTGAAATACTCTTCCAGTTTAAAAGAGAACCCAAGGGGATCGTTCAGTTTAATGGCACCAGAAAAAATAAACAATCCGCCCACTAAAAAACGAGCTAGTTGAGTTAAGGCATTCATATTAATTCTCTTTTAATTTGATCAGGGCGAAGGCCGAATAATTGATCATATCGTGATAGTTTGCATCGATACCTTCCGATACCAATGTCAAACCGGCGTTATCTTCTATTTGTTTAATGCGCAACAGTTTTTGCAAGATGAGATCAGTGAGGGAGCTGATGCGCATTTCGCGCCAAGCTTCACCATAATCATGGTTTTTAGCCATCATTAGATTTTTGACTATTTCCATTTGACGATCAAAAGCCGTTACGGCTTCCTCCACATTCAAATCGGGTTGTTCCGCTACACCCATTTCAATTTGAACGAGCGCCATTACGCTGTAATTAAGGATTCCAATAAACTCGCCGTGAATGCCGTCCGAAACTTTTTGCGTTCCTTTATCTTCAATGCTGCGAATACGCTGCGCCTTGATATAAATTTGGTCGGTAAGAGAGGGCAATCGCAAAATGCGCCAAGCAGATCCGTAGTCTTTTAGTTTCTTTGCAAATAATTCGCGGCATTCCGATACTACGGTATCGTATTGCCCTTCAGTTTTACTCATATTCGTGCTCATGTCGACGACCAAAGGTACACTTTTTGCTCACAAAGAATCGCTTCGTATACGCGGTGAAGTGATCGAATTATCTACGCCAAAAGTAATGGGTATATTAAATATTACACCCGACTCTTTTGTCGAAAGTAGCCGCCATACCCGTGTTTCGGATGTTTTGAAAGGGGCAGAAAAAATGCTCGATGACGGAGCTGACTTTATAGATATTGGTGCTTATTCATCTAGGCCGGGTGCTCAGGATATAACGATAGAAGAGGAGTGGAGTCGACTGGAGAAAATTCTCGGGCCCTTGCGGGCTGAATTTGGATCCTCTTTCATAAGTATCGACACCTTCCGCGGGGTAGTTGCAGAGCGAGCGTTAAACGAAGGAGCTGACCTTATTAACGATATTTCCGGGGGAGCAGATCCCAAAATGTTCTCTCTTATTGCCGAGCATCAATGCCCTTATGTACTCATGCATATGCAAGGGACTCCTCAGACCATGCAATCGAATCCAGTTTATGAAGATGTCGTTCGAGAGGTAGCCATCTTTTTCTCTGAAAAGATAGTTGAACTTAGAAGATTGGGCGTATCCGATGTGCTCCTTGATGTTGGTTTCGGTTTCGGCAAAACCTTGGAGCACAACTACACCTTGCTCAATGAATTAAAACACTTCGATTTCTTAGGGTATCCGATGCTTGTTGGGATTAGTCGTAAATCGATGATTAATAAAGTGCTGGAAATTTCCTCCAAAGATGCTTTGAACGGCACCACGGTACTCAATACCATGGCGCTTGAGCGAGGGGCGAAAATTCTCCGAGTACACGATGTAAAAGAGGCCGCTGAGGCCGTACAATTATTTAAGGCCCTTCGGGCCGATTGATTATCTTAGCCGCAAAGCCATCAACTTTTGAGTTTTATTGACTTCGGAATTCTCGACGTAATTGATATCGTTTTAGTAGCGATACTTCTTTACCAATTGTATCAATTGGTGAAAGGTACGGTTGCCATCAACATATTGATTGGTGTAACCGCCATTTACTTGCTCTGGAAAATTGTCGAAGCCCTTAAAATGGAGCTTCTGAGCGAAATTTTAGGTCAGTTTATCGGAGTGGGAGTGATCGCCTTAATCATTGTATTTCAGCAAGAATTGCGGAAGTTTTTATTGATGATCGGTACAACGAGCTTTAGCAGCCGAAGAAATTTATTGCGCCAAATTGCCAATTTCAAGAAAGAGACCTCTGAACACCGTACCGACGTCGATTCTATCGTAGAAGCAGCAAAAGATATGGCTGCGGAAAAAACCGGTGCGCTCATGGTAATTACCCGGAATTCAGAATTAGCACAAATGGCGGATACGGGTGATGTGCTGAATGCGGAGTTGAGTAAAAGACTACTAGAGAGCATTTTTGCTAAATCGAGCCCGCTTCACGATGGCGCTGTCATCATACGCGAAGATCGAATTATTGCGGCGCGAGCCGTATTACCGCCAACGGAGAGGAATAACGTCCCGGCACATTTTGGAATGCGTCATAGAGCGGCTCTGGGTGTCAGTGAGCAAAGCGATGCCCTAGTAGTAATTGTTTCGGAAGAAACGGGTAAAATCAGCTATGCAGTTGGAGGTGACCTTAGGGTGAATTTAGAGCCTATGGAACTTCAGAAGCAACTCGAAAAAGACCTAAGGTAAAAAGCCTCCCGAAAAATTGAGAGGCTTCTTTCTATAGTGTCAAATCTAATTATTGCTTTATCAAAGGCGATTGCCAGAAATAGGAATCGTTGATCATCTGCACTTGATACCATCCGGCCGCGAGGCCGCTGAGCGCTAGTCCAAAACCATTTTTCAATTCTGCTGAAGAAACTTCAATACTTTGAATTTGTTTCCCAGTAGCATCGAACAAATACAAAGTCACATCACTATTTAAATCTTCACCAACATACTGCAAGGTAACCTGATTTGAAGCTGGTTGTGGGTATAGTTTGATTGTACTCTGGCTAAGCTCGTTTATATCAATACCCTGAATGATTACATTCTCCGTTTGCACGGCCGATCCGCATGAATTGAATACCGTTAATTCTACTAAATAGGAGTTATTCGTTGCAAATGTATGCACAGGATTGTATTGATCAGAAGTCGTTCCATCATCGAAGTCCCAAAATAGGGAGTCGATGTTACTCGGCGTCAATTGAGGCTGAAATGATATAACTCCTGTGTTAAAGACAGAGGTTGTAAACGAAGCGTCTGCAGCCGCATTCACATCGATCACCAATGACTCTATTGCCGTTGGAACGCCATTATTAGCTGTAAGGAAAACATCTTTTTGATTTATTGAGTTATAAACTACCTCATGCGGACCAGAACCTAGAGCCGTCGCAGGGGTGGCGCCGGGTCCGAAATCCCACTCGTAACTTTGGAAAAAACCACCAGAATTTTCTGTAAACGTTACTGTATCCCCTTCGCAAACAATATTTGTGGAAACGGCTATATCCAAAGCGGGTAGAGGAGGGCCTATATTAATATTGTCTACGTATAAATTATTTCCATATCCGCTTTTAGCAACAAATCGGATTTGAAAATCGGAGAGTCCAGAAAAGAATGAGCTCAAATCAAAATCAGAGCAAATAGGCGTCGTTCCACACCACTCGTCTGATGAAGAAGGGGTGAAGGCCGAGGTTAAGAATGAAGGGACCGTCGCAAAATTACCAGATCCGTCTTCTTCAAAAGATGCAATGCGCTGCCAAGATTCACCGCAATCAGTAGAGATGAACAAGGCCATTGAATCCGTGCTGTTCGGGTTGTACCGAGCATAAGCATGTTGAAAGGATACGTGAATCGGCGAAGTTCCATCATAGGCAAACAAAGGCGTTGTTAGCCAATCTTCTACTTCAATATTTGCAGCGGTACTGTAGTCATAATTATTTACACCGGCCGCAAATGAACCCGTATTCCCCGAAGCGGCTCTGCGTTGCCATGTATAGTCGTTGTCGGGGTTTGTAATCGTAAACTTATCTAAGGCGTTCGCCGATTCAAAGTCTTCATAAAACGGAAGAGATTCACCGCCAAAGGTAATAGATGAAATAAATGTAGAATCGGTTCCAATGCCATTGTCTACTGACAACCCTACGCTATAAACACCTGCCGAATCGAATTGAACGCTTATGTTGAACGAGTTTGCATTTGTTCCATTGACATAACTCCAGCCAGTAGCAGGACTCACTCCCCAGTTAAATGTGCTTGGTGCTCCGGAAGATGTGTTTATGAAATCAATGATTGACCCAGGGCATACCGAATTAGCATTTGTCGAAATCCCAGCAACCGGAGCCGAAGTAGGCGCTTGGATGCTGAAGTCATCAAGCGAAATATCCGATTCGAAACTTGATCCCGTTTGCCCTCGAAAACGAATTGAAATCGTTTGTCCTGCATAAGGTACTAGAGTAAAATCAGCATAGTTCCACTGTGAGCCCTGATCGCCAACGATCGGACTAATCACATCCTCATATAGCTTTCCGTCGCTAATAATATCAACGTGGAGGGTTCCCATATTAACTCCTGACATGTGGTAAGCAAAAGAAAACTCAAAACTTCCCGAGGCAGGAACATCGAAACAAGGAGTCATAAGCACTCCTGAACTTTCAAAACAACTAGACGCCTCGAGATATAGGTATCGCCCAGAAGCTGTTCCGGGGTTAATGTCCTGTGAAGGCCCTGTATTGCTTGACGGCGTTGATCCTGTATTGGTTCTCCAATCTATATCATCTAATACTCCATTTTCCGGATTATACCAACCACCAGCTAATGAACAAACTTCCGCTCCACAATTACTGGATGTTCCACAAGTGTTAAACGAACTAAGATTGTCTGACCACGGAATTAATTGAATTGTAGAATTGTAACCTATCGGGTGTGCTACAACAGTATCGTTGTATTTATCTTGATCATCTAAATATTCATGATATGCTGTAATTTCAATAGGGCTAGTAGAGATAGCTATACTACTTTGAGCAAATGTATAATTCCATGTTGCGCCAGCAGGAATGGTATCACTAACGAGCTCTGTGACCGCCGGATTTGCATCGACTTTGTAGCTCAGATTAAAACCAAAGACCTCTTGATTTCCATTATTCGTAAGACTCACTTCCAAATCGAAATTTGAAGAACTCCCACATAGAGGAATAGGACCGTCGTAAGGCGCTCGTATTTCAATGGATAAATCTCGATCAATATCACAATTGATGTAACCAGAAGGCACAAAAAAGGCATTTCTTCGTTCTCCTTTTCCGCCATTAGGCCCAACAGTCCTGATGGTATAATAATAATCCTTTGACGGATCATGTGACAAAACTGCTCCACTATTAGTGGAAAAAGTCCCCATCGATTCCATATGTGTAGTACCCAACCTCAATATTTCATAAGCCGCCGCACCAACTACCGCATCCCAAGTAAAATAGATCGAATCAGGGCAAATAGAGCTCACTTGAAATCCTGTGGGCACATTGAAAACGGAATTCATGCTATCGCTTTCGTCTGAAGCGCCTCCTCGTGAAACTCTAATTTTTACCTGGTCCGATCCTATGGTCGAAGAGGGGTTCCAATTTACATACCGCTGATTTGCGCTTGCCGTGCCAATGTTATTCCATGTAGCCCCATTGTCATCAGTGTAATCAATGGTAAATGAATTTGAAGTAGTCAACGCATCCCAACGAATTGTTTCCGTCGATCCTGGTCTTAAAGCTTCTCCATTATTCGGGTAAGTCACTGTTATTTCATCGTTTGTCTCGAAGTAATAAACGACCACGTATTCCTGCGGCCCAAATGGAACAGAAACTCCTGTTATATCAATAGTATAAGTCCCGGGAGTTGGGTTGTCAACAGTCACTTGCTCTGTATTATTGATAGCGTCTACACCTCGGGTAGCAGGCAAATTTAAATTGGTGACATTAGGGGTGTTGTCTAATACCCAAGGATCGAAAATCGCACCGGACGGGTCTGATAATTCTAATTGTAAGTCATTTACTAATGGGTTCAAGGCAAAAGAGGCTCCTTCTTTATCGTTCCAATACAAAAGGACTTTTAAGCGCCCCACACCAATAGGAACTTGAAGTGTATAGGACTCGCTGTTACCGGTTGAAAGAGTATCTTGATAATATTGCTGGCCCAATAACTGGTCCATCGCCTTTTTCGCATTTACCCGTCCATACCCAAATCTAAAGTCCGGGCCAGCATTTCCTAGATCATCAGCTCCGTTGAGAACACATGCCTTAATTAACGCGGATATGGGATCTTGTTGATTATGGTTGTCCCTATAAGCTTGATACATCGTAGCTAATACGCCGGAGACGCCTGGAGCAGACATGGAAGTCCCCGTAATCGTACTGTATGTATTGTCTGGATAAGTGGAGTATACCGAGGTTCCAGTTCCAACCACATCTGGCTTTAATCGACCATCGCGAGCCGGACCGCGACTACTGCTACCCGCTAAACCATCTGTGTACGAAACGTTACCTACGACGATTCCATTTTTGGCTTGTTTGTGGCCTCCTGTGATATTTCCCCATCCGGTTACTCCATAACCACATGAGTTTGTCCCATTATTGCCGGAGCTAAAGACGTGCATTAGTGATGGATTATTGTAAATGGTAATATCCGTAAAGCGCGCTCCAGTGTTATACCCTTGACACGATGTAGTCGTATTTCCCTGACCCCAAGAATTGTTCGTTATTCTCATGGCATGTTTTACATAGTGGGCATCGGCACTGTCTATAACCTGGCTGTAACGATAACTATACGCAAAGGCACCCGCGGCTGCTCCTCGCGCATTTGGATCAAGGTTTCCAGCGCCTAAAATAGTCCCTGATACATGAGACGAGTGCGTTGATACGGCAAAGGTATTGTACTGATTATCAAAACGATTTTGATAATCTAAATGTCCACCTAACTGTCCACCATCACCAACTCCTACAACTACCCCAGAGCCATCATAGCCTCCTAACTGTTCGCCTCCATTCTGATAAAAGTTTGTTCTGTGGTTCGTTCTGGCTCTGAAATTATCAGATTCTGGTTCCATATTTATCGGACTTAAAAAAATGAATTCTGGCAACGCAGCTATATCGTCAATCTGCTTAATAGGCAGGCGAACAATCAGTTCCCCACGATCTGTATTCTGGTTTATAATAACTCCGTGTATTGAAGCTACGGCGGAATTCAAAAAGGAAGAGCTCATTTCAGGATACATGAGCACGTCTAATGTAATCTGTTGATTTTCGATAGCGTGAGCAGGGTAATCTTTATTCGCAAGCTCTGGAGACAACTTGTACTTGCCTTTGTGAATCATTATTCCATCGATATTCCAACTTTCCAATAAGGATAAATCCAGATTCGAATCGAAAAGAGCCAAATAAGAGTTGTCTGGAACATATGATTTTAGGTCAAGTCCGGCCTCTAGCATTTCCTTCCGCATTTGTGCGGTCGGAAGCGTTTTAAAGTGAACAATACGAAGGTAATGGCCATTTCTCAATTCTACGGCATCATATGGATTTAGCAGGAATTCATTCAAGTTCTCTTGTACGACAAAAGTTCCCGATTTTAAATGGATCTGGTTCGCTATTGCCTGATTTTGAGCCTTTAATGACCCAGTAATAAAAAAGAACACCAATGCTAAAAGTGTACAAACCTTCTTCATAGTCAATCGTAGTTTTTGTTTGGGGATGGCTAATTTAATCTTTAAGTATATACAAGGTTGTTAATAACGGTCTTTAAAAAAAGAACGGACTTGCTCGGAAGAAGGTTTGTTTTGAGGTGTAAAGCCTGTATGACCCTCTCCACCGGCATTTTCCGGCCGATCGAACCACTTCCATAAAAATCCACCTGCAAAGGTGGGTCTATTCCAAACCGATTCGTATAGTCCCATGATACCCAGGGACTGAATCTCGGGATTATATTCACCTTTATTCCCTGAGTCCCATGGCTCTGTTAATCCGCCCGTCACAGACCTATATCCGTACTCCGTAAACAATATGGGAAGATCAAAAGGTCCAATAAATCGTTCCAAATCAAACATGATTTCATCCCACGCGCGCTCAACATCGGCTTGTTTTGGTTTTTTCCTAAGCGAAATAGGGAAGTAGGCATCTACTCCAAAATAATCGAGTTGTGCCCAGAAAGGGATTAAGTAATATGAATCCCAATTGGATGCATAGGTGATGGGACCCTTATAAATGGTCCGGATGGAGTCGATTAACCCATTCCAGTACTCTGGTCGAGCCGCGGCAAACGCATCCAATTCGGTGCCGATAATAAAAAGATCCGCGTTTTCCTCGCGCGCTACTTTTGCAAAGGCGAGTATATACGTTCGGTAGGTATTTTCCTGAATCTCCCAATCTTCTTCTTTCTTGAAAACCCAACGATCTGTATATACCCCGTTCATAATCCACAGTTGAGGCTTTATCGCTATCATGTAACCCAAATCCTTTGCGTTTTTTGCCAGCGCCCTAATACCTTCCGGAGTTTCTCCTTCCCATTGTCGATCGCTATTAAAATACACTGTGGGCTCTTTTTCTTTGGCGAAGCCAAAAGGGATTAAGCAAATCCAATTGGCTCGAATTTGATCAACAGATTTCAAGGTTTCTTTTTCTGGAACCTCACGGTTCGATACCCAAGCTACACCGTGAATCTTTTTGGCATTCGGTTCAACTTGACCCTGAATTAAGAAGGGTATCAAAAAAGCGAATAGAAAAAGCCTCATTCTTTTCTTCTATAAATTCCGTAAAACATAGAAGTCCATGTTTCAAAATCCCTTGTTGTACACCAGTTTTGGACCACTTCACCATTCGGTAATGGGGTGAATGTCATCAAGTTATGCAGGGTTCCCGTGGAATCCTCTTTTTCCGCTTTGAAGATCATCTTCGTTTCAACCCAATGTCCTTTAAAATGAATCGTTGATCCCCATTGATCTACCCACGTTTGGAGCCAACTGTTAAATTCAGGATCATAAGAATTGTAACTCTTCCCATTCCCAAAGGAACTGGACGTCCAATTTTCCGATAAAACACAACCCCTCAGAATAAGCTGAACTTTATTGGTGCCAACTTGATTTCCTAAGGTGTCGTATACATTCCAATTGCCAACCCAAAAACGAAATTGCCCGTGTCCGACCGTTTCGCAGGGCTCGGTGTACGAGTTGCTCGGTAACAATTCTTCCTGAGCTACTACGCTCAAGGAGCACGAGAATATACTAATTAGAAGGACGATAAAAATCGAATGCTTCATCCAAAAACAATTTATCTAATTTAGGCTATCCAAAAAGAAACCCCTTTTGAACATGCGTATAAAGCTCCTTTGTTTTTTAATAGCTTTTGGTCTGGTAAACGACAGTATTGTCGCTCAGGAATATCGGACCGATTTAAATTCAAGTGAAATTCGTTTGGCTCTTGAAAAATTTGGTCATTTAGGACGAGTACTTTATTTGGCCGCTCATCCAGATGATGAGAATACGAGACTCATTGCCTACCTCGATAATGGTGCTTATATGAGAACAGCCTACCTGTCACTCACTCGCGGTGACGGAGGGCAAAACCTAATCGGAACCGAGAAAGGGGCTGAATTAGGACTCATTCGAACACAAGAACTATTAGAAGCTCGAAAAATTGATCGCGGGGAACAGTATTTTACTCGCGCCGTTGATTTCGGCTATTCCAAAAACCCTGAAGAAACATTTTCCATTTGGAATAAAGAGGAAGTATTGGCCGATGCAGTTCGTGTTATCCGACAGTTCAAGCCCGATGTAATTGTCACCCGTTTTCCTCCAAACTCTCGAGCTGGACATGGACATCACACCGCCTCGGCGATGATTGCCGAATTAGCCATTGATGCAGCAGCAGACAAATCCTTTATGCCAGAAGATTTAGGCGATACACCTATTCACGAGGTGCGAAGATTATACTGGAATACGAGCCCATGGTGGTTCCGAGATCTGCCAGATCGCATTGCTGCAGGAGATGAGAAAATAATTAGTGTCGATGTTGGTGCCTACAATCCGATGTTAGGACAAAGCTTTACAGAAACCGCAGCGGAAAGTAGGTCGATGCATAAAAGCCAAGGATTTGGTTCCGGGAAAGGGCGAGGAGAGCAACTGGAATACCTCGAATATATGAAAGGGGATATGGTTACGAACGGAGATTTAATGCAGGGCGTTCCTCGTTCTTGGTCCGAATTGAAAAAAGGAAATCTCATTCACGATCAATGGGAGCAAGTGTGCGTAGATTTCGATCCTGCTAACCCGCAGAGCATCGTGCCTTCATTAATTGAATTGAGAAAAACACTTACCAGTAGTGGGGTCGAATACGAAGACTTCAATTTTAAGTTAAAAGAACTCGATCGCATCATTCTGGCTTGTTCAGGTATCTATGCCGAAGCGGTATCCAATGTTTATTCTAGTGCTCCGGGTGAAGAAATTCAAATTCGATCTACAGTCGTAAAGCGAAGCGATATTGAAATTTCGTATCGAATCCAATCAAATGAAAACGCATCCGATGGCATTCCGTTAAAAAACAATATCCAATCCATCGACACGCTGTTTGTACAGGCGCCAATGAATTATTCCGATCCCTACTGGCTGCGGAAGAGATATAAGGGTATGTTCGACGTGGAAAATACGAATATGATTGGCCGGCCCGAGTCATTGCCCGCATTATCTGTTGCATTCGAATTCTCTATAGAAGATCAAAGTATTGAGTACACAACTCCAGTCGAATACAAGTGGACCGATCGCGTACGCGGAGAGTTATACAGGCCTATGAATGTATTGCCAGCAGTTACAGCCACTTTTACGGAAGCCAATTATATTTTCACTACTTCCGATCCCAGAATGGTCGAAGTAGTTGTTAAAAATCACTCGAATTCGGAACAAACGGTAACTATTGAACCTTGCTTTCACAATGAGTGGTCATCCCGACCTCCTCGGTCGGAAATTACCCTTCTTGGGGGTGGCAGTGAAAAAAGACTAAAGTTTGAAATTACACCGAGTAAAGGAGCAACGGATAATTTCCTGAGCGCCCTTATCATGATGGAAACAGACACCTTAACCGTTGGGTTTTCAGAAATTGATCACGAACACATTGAAATCCAAACTATTCTACCCGATAATGCAGCACGAGCCGTTCGTATTGAAGTTGAAAGCGTTGGATCACGCGTTGGGTACATTATGGGCGCAGGTGATGATGTTCCGGCCGGACTAGCGCAATTAGGCTACGATGTAGTATTGATTAATGAAGAAAATATTTCCGCGCTTGATTTGAGCGAGTTTCAGGCCATTGTTGCAGGAGTTCGCGCGTACAACACACTTGATTGGTTGAAATATCAAAAAGATCAGCTAATGGAGTACGTCCAGAACGGTGGGAACTACATTGTGCAATACAATACCAATAGGGGAGTAGACCCAGCCAATATAGGCCCTTATTCCTTCGAACTAAGCAGAACCCGTGTAACAGACGAAAATGCTGTGGCAACTATGTTGCTCCCAAAGCATCCTATTTTTAACAAACCGAATAAATTGAATGAAGCCGATTTCGAAGGCTGGGTCCAAGAACGAGGGCTGTACTTTCCAGATAATTGGAGCGAAGAGTACGAGGCGCTAATTAGTTGGTCCGATCCAGGAGAGGAGCCCGCAGAAGGATCGTTAATTGTCGCGCAGTATGGTGAAGGAGCCTTTGTTTACACAGGTATTTCTTTTTTCAGAGAAATCCCGGCCGGTGTTCCTGGAGCCTTTCGTTTACTCGCAAATATCATAAGTTACGATCCCAAGTAATATGGAAGAACCCAATTTACCACCGCCATTCTTTAAATCATGGCCAAGGATGTACGCATTCTTATTGGGGTTTATGGCGTTCTTAATTCTTTTGTTTTTGTGGATTACTCAAAGCTATAATTGATGGAAACGCTCGATTGGATCGTTCTTTTTGGTACGCTTTTCACCATAGTCGCTTATGGTACCTATAAAACGCGCCGGCAAAGCGGGTTAGAATCTTACTTAAAAGGCGATAACCAAATGCGCTGGGCGACCATCGGCCTATCCATTATGGCCACACAGGCCAGTGCCATCACCTTTTTAAGCACTCCTGGAAAAGCTTACGAATCGGGTATGGAATTCGTTCAATTCTACATTGGTTTGCCCATTGCCATGGTGCTGTTATCGGCTTTTGTATTGCCCTTGTATTACAAGCTTAAAGTCTATACCGCTTACGAGTATCTAGAGTCCCGATTCGACCTTAAAACAAGAATGTTCACGGCTTTCCTGTTCCTTGTCCAACGCGGCCTAGCGGCCGGAATAACCATTTATGCACCCGCGATCATTTTATCGACCATGCTCGGTTGGGACCTTACATTTACCAACTTATTCGTGGGGATTTTGGTGATCATATATACCGTTTCGGGAGGAACTCGAGCAGTGAGTCTCACCCAAAAGTGGCAAATGGCCATTATTATGCTCGGGATGTTTATTGCCTTTGGCTTAATAATCCATTATTTACCGGAAGGTGTAGGGCTTTCCCAAGCGACGGATATTGCCGGATACATGGGCCGAATGAACATTATCAATACCGAATTCAACCTTGATAATCGATATACTATTTGGTCCGGTTTGTTCGGCGGAGTATTCTTATTCTTGAGTTATTTCGGAACCGATCAATCTCAAGTGCAACGCTATCTAGGGGGTAGAGATTTAACAGAAAGTCGAATGGGACTTATGTTTAACGGCCTTTTAAAAGTACCCATGCAGTTTTTCATTCTGTTTGTGGGTGTCATGGTGTTTGTATTCTATCAATTTGAAAAGCCCCCCGTATTTTTTAATCGTGCCGCACAGGCACAAGTTGAAAACTCCATTGCCGCTCCCGATTTGGCCGCGCTATCCATGACCCATGACCTTATTTGGGACGAAAAGAAACAAGCTCAAGAAACACTGATTAACGCGCTTGAAGAAGGGGATGAAAAGCAAATTGAAGAGGCATCCATTCAAGTGAATGCCTACCAACAAGAATTAGAGATTATTCGAACAGAATATAAAGAAGTAGTTAAAAAGGCCGATCCCAATTTAGAAACGAAAGACTACGACTATGTATTCATTACTTGGGTAATGACCTATTTACCCACTGGGTTGGTGGGACTCTTATTCGCCGTTATATTTTCTGCCGCAATGAGTTCCACCTCTAGCGAATTGAATGCCCTTGCCAGCACTACCATCATCGACTTTTACAAACGGAAAGTGAAACCAAACGGGAGCGATCGGCATTACCTGTTGGCGTCTAAATTGGCCACTGTCGGGTGGGGGATATTCGCTATTCTATTTGCTGTTTATGCAAACCTTTTTGAAAACTTAATTGAGGCGGTAAATATTCTTGGTTCTTTATTCTACGGTACGGTCCTCGGCGTTTTCTTAGTAGGTTTTTTCATCAAATTCGTTCGGGCCACTCCTGTCTTCATTGCGGCAATTATTGGCGAGCTCAGCGTTCTCTTTTTGTATTTCTACTTCGGAAACGATATCGGATTTTTGTGGTACAACTTTATCGGTTGTGGAGCGGTAACAGTACTTGCCCTCATTCTGAATGGGGTCATTCGTAACCATCCAGCCGGGGAGGCTGTTTAAGTGTTCAAATAGAGAATTAAGTCTTTGATAATCGGTCGCAGACCGCTTAAGAAGAACTCTACGGCAATTACCATTACAATCAATCCCATCAAGCGCATCAAGATTTTACTGCCCGTTTCACCGAGTATTTTCATGATCCTACTCGCGCTCAATAGCAAAAGCAAGGTGATGAGGCAAACGGCGATAACACCGCCGTAAAAAGAAATAATTTCCGGCAAAGTTTGTGCCCTTTCTTTGAGAACGATAGCGTTTGTAATTGCACCAGGCCCTGTGATCATGGGTATAGCCAAGGGGGTAATTGAAATATCACCCACGTATTCTTTAACAGACTGCCCTTGCGTTTTAGTACGCTGGAGGCGCGCTTGAAGCATATCCTGACCCACCATAAAAAAGATGATCCCACCAACTATTCGGAACGAATGAACCGAAATGCCAAAGAAGTTGAACATGAGTTGGCCACTAAAGGAGAATAATACAATGGTGATGAAGGAAACGAGCATGGCCTTCTGAGCTGTAGCTTTTCGCTCCTGATCCTCAAGCCCATCAGTCATGGTCAAGAAAATTGGGAGTACTCCAAGAGGATTAATGATCGTGAAGAAGCTTGTAAACACGACCAAAAAAAATTCAAATTGCTGCGACATCTTGTATCTGAATTAAGGTGCAAAGGTGTAAATAAAAAAGCCGCTACCCAAGTTGGATAGCGGCTTTAAAACTAAAGGCTTAGTTGATTTACCAACCAGCCATATCTTCTTTCAATCCTTCTGCGTATTGAAACTCTTCTCCTTCAGCTTTGGCTGCTTCTTCTCCAACTGCAATAGCCTTTTTCCCAACAATCTTAGCGCTTTTTACATCACCCGTTGCATTGAGAATTTGTGCTTTTACCCAGTACGTATACCAGCTTTTGTCGCCACCACGAGCTAATGATTCGTTGATCCAATCTTTACCCATGTCCAAGTTCGTATTGCTATTCAAGCAATAGCTTGCAGCATTACGATATTTCTGCCAAGATGGATCAATTTCAATGGCGCTTTTAATATTTGCCATGGCACGTTCTTGAACTTCAACAGATAATGGAACTTTCACATGATAAGTATCCCACATCAAGTTTAAGATTCCGGCATTTTCAGTGATGTCACTGAACCAGAATTCAAGACGTTCGCCAGATTCATCTTCTATTTCTACTTGAGCGGTAAAACGAGCAACCTCTTTCGACTCATCGTAGTCTCCAGTTCCCCAAAGTTCAGTTTCAGAGTTCAGCAATAAAACACATTCTTTTTCTCCTGGAATAGAAAACAAGCTATATGTTCCTGCAGGAACTGCAGTTGAGCCAAAATTGAATTCTGTTGAAGAAGTAAATTGGTTTGCTTTGTTTGCTCCAGTTCTCCACATTTCGTTATATGGAACAAGATCTCCGAAAATAGTACGCCCTTTAACACCTGGACGGCTGTACTCCATTTTAAAATCTGTAAGTCCAATACGCTGCATATTTGTAGCGGCCGGACTAGGTTGTGGCAGGTCTTGAGCTATCGAGGGCGCAGCCATTAGGCCCAGCATAGAAAGTATTAATAATGCTTTTTTCATAATGTCTTTTTTTGATTTGGGCGTTAAAGATAATACAAAGTGCGAAACGTACGCCTCACTCAACAGGATACAAAAACGTATAGGTACATTTATAGTTCACGCTGCAGCGCTACCATTTTGACGGCGGTAACAGCGGCTTCTGCACCTTTATTTCCATGCTTACCACCTGAACGAGCCCGACTCTGCTCAATATTGTCATCCGTTAATACCCCAAATATAATGGGTGTATTCAATTCAATGTTAAGGTCTTTTATTCCATGAGCTACAGCGGAACACACATAATCGAAATGCGCCGTTTCTCCGCGAATTACCGATCCTAAACATATAACTGCGTCTACATTGCGCGAATTAGCAATAAGCTTAGCTCCAAAAATCAATTCGTAGCTCCCTGGCACATTAAAGCGTTCTATATCGGATTCTGATACTCCGCAGTCCTTTAAAGCCTGAAAAGCTCCTTTATAAAGCCCTTCGGTTATTTCTTCGTTCCATTCAGAAACAACAATTCCGAAGCGCCAACCATTGGCGTTCGGAATTTTGCTGTAATCGATATCCGATAAGTTCTTGTGGATAGTGGCCATTTTAACCTTTGGCTTCTGCGCGCGCGATGTGCTTATCAATGTTTTGCGCTTCTCTAGAATCAGGGAATTCAGATTCTATGCGCTTGTACATTTTTAACGCTGCTCCCGTTTGATCTAAAGATTCAGCAGTCATAGCCGCCTTCATTAAATAAAGAGGAGTGGTAAATGAATTATCGCGAGCATTTGCTGCTTTCGTATAGTATTCCAAAGCTTCTTCAGGTTGGCTGATTTGAGCAAAGCAATCCCCAATGGCTCCGAAATGAACTGCGCTTAAAATTTCGTCATCACCGTCAAAATCCTCTAAGAAATCAATGGCAGATACATAATCTCCTTGCTGCATGTACGCCAATCCCGCATAGTAATTTGCGAGGTTACCCGCTTTTGTACTCGAGAAATCACTAGCGACATCGATAAAACCTAAATTTATTCCATTGCCATTTAGTGCTCCGTTAACGTCGTTCTTCTCGAACTGACGCTCCGCCCAAGCCATTTCAACCGCCGCTTCTTTTTCAAGAGGCGCTTGAACTAAGTATTTATAACCCTGATAACCTCCAATAATAACGACAATCGCAGCAACTACGATGAGGAGGGTATTCTGATTTTCTTCGATGTACTGCTCTGTTTTCGACAGTGCCTGCTCAACAGCTTCTAATTGTTGATCTCCTTGACTTTTCTTCTCCTTGGCCATGAATCCTTCTAAATTTGAGGCACAAAAGTAATTCTTTTTCACAAAATTACAGCCATGGCTTCAAGGTGCTATTTTCTCTCGAATAAACAAGGTCATTATTCTATCTTTGAAGGCAATGTATTTAAAGCAACTTTCCCTCGTTCAGTTTAAGAATTACTCGGAGATCAAACTTGATTTTGATGCTCAGATTAACTGTTTCGTTGGGGCAAACGGAGCGGGAAAAACGAATCTTCTCGATGCACTATACTACCTCTCGTTTTGCAAGAGCTACTTCAATCCGGTCGACAGTCAGAATGTCCGTCACGGTGATGAGTTTTTTGTAATTGAAGGTTGGTACGATCGAAAAGAACGACCCGAGCACGTGTACCTCGGCGTTAAAAAGGGGCAGAAAAAATCGGTTCGCAGAAATAAAAAGGAGTACGCCAAAATATCGGAGCACATCGGCCATTTCCCCCTCGTAATGATCAGTCCCGCCGATCGAGATTTAATTTTAGAAGGAAGCGACGTTCGTCGTAAATTCATGGATGGGGTCATTTCCCAGAGCAACAGGCGATATCTAGATGACCTGATGCAATACAACCGAATTCTTCAACAGCGCAATAGCTTACTGAAGTATTTCGCAGCCAACCGGAAGTTCGATGCGGCGTCGCTAGAAATTTATGATGAGCAATTGAATCCGCTCGCAGAGCGTATTCATTCTGATCGAAAAGAATTTTTGGACAAGTTCATCCCTATTTTTCAAACGTATTATCAGGATATAAGTGGGGGCGCAGAAGAGGTGAGCATTGAATATGAAACCAAACTCGAAGGAAAGAGTCTGCAATTGGTTTTATTCGAATGTAGAGATCGCGATCGGGCACTGCAATACACTTCTCAGGGAGTTCACAAGGACGATTTGAAATTCACTCTGCGCGATTACCCTGTGAAGAAAACAGGATCTCAAGGGCAACAAAAGACTTTTTTGATTGCTTTAAAGTTAGCGCAGTTTAGCTTTTTAAAAGAGTTGACAGGCATCACGCCCATTCTTTTGCTCGACGATATATTCGATAAACTTGATGACGACAGGGTAGGAGCGCTTATTCGCATGGTCGAAGAACACCGCTTTGGACAAATTTTTATTTCGGATACACATTATGATCGCACCGAGGATATTGTGCGTCAGTTCAATGAGTCGTACCAAATGTTTCGTATTCAAGAGAATTCAGCCCGATGAGAAACCAAGAAAAAAGTTTGGGCGATATCATAAAACTGATGACGAAGGAGTACGGTATGGAACTGAAACTGCTTCAAGCCCAAGCTATTGATCAGTGGTATCAAGAAGCCCCATCCGTATTTAAAGAGCACGTTACCGAGGTGTTCATGAAAGATCGTACGCTATTCGTTCGACTTGATTCGGATGTTTTACGGCATGAACTGCATTATCATCGAAACACCTTAAAAGATCGTATCAACCAAGCCGTCGGCCGAGCTATAGTCGAAGAGATTGTACTCAAATAAAAAAGGCGCTCTCAATAATTGAAAGCGCCTTTACTATAAATGCTATTTGCGTTCCTTAGAACTTTTCGCGTTCTGAAAAGAAGAAACTTCCTTCAATAGCCGCATTGTCATCTGAGTCGCTACCGTGGATTGCATTTGCTGCAATGGATTCAGCATACATTTTACGAATCGTACCTTCCGCAGCTTCTGCTGGATTTGTAGCACCGATCAATGTTCTGAAATCTTCGACAGCATTGTCTTTTTCTAGGATTGCCGCAACGATGTGACCTCCAGACATGTACTCCACTAATTCGCCATAAAATGGACGTTCAGCGTGCACAGCATAAAAAGCTTGCGCGTCTTTAATCGACAATTGGGTCATTTTCATTGCAACAATGCGGAAACCTGCTCCGTTAATTTTTTCCAAGATCGCACCGATATGTCCGTTAGCAACGCCATCGGGCTTAATCATTGTAAATGTTCTGTTTGTAGCCATGGGTACAAGAGTATAAGTGTTTGAGGGCGCGAAATTAGAACATATAAACTCTTTATCAAAGAGAATGCATTTGTTTACCTTTGGTCGAATGGAAAAAGCAGCTCTCGATAAACTACAATCGTTCTTTTCGGAACCGCATAATGTGGTCATCACAACGCATAAAAATCCTGATGGAGATGCTATGGGGTCTTCTTTGGCAGTGGCGCGATATCTTCAAAAGAAAAAGCAATTGGTTACCGTAATTGCACCTACCGATTATCCCGACTTCCTTCATTGGCTGCCCGGAGATAACAACGTACTTGTTTATACAGATGATCATGACCGCGCGAACGGAATTATTGAAAAGGCCGATTTAATCATTTGCCTAGATTTTAACGCTTTGAGCAGAATAGGGGAAATGGAAGAACCCGTTCGAAAAAGCTCCGCGGTTAAAATGATGATTGATCATCATCAACAACCAGAGCAGTTCGCGGCCTACACCATTAGTGAACCGGACATCTGTTCGACTTGTCAATTAGTCTTTGAATGGATGGTTGACATGGGAGATAAAGCCTTGATTGACAAAGAAATAGCGACGTGTATCTACACTGGAATAATGACCGATACTGGCAGCTTTAGATTCCCTTCTACTACGGCGAGAACGCACAGAATAGTAGCCGATTTAATTGAGTTTGGCGCAAACGGTGCCGATATCTACAATCGCGTAATGGACGGGAGTAGTGAATCGAGAATTCGATTACTGGGTTTCGCCTTGAGTGAAAAACTTCGGGTATTACCGGAATACAAAACAGCTTATATCAGTTTATCAGCAGAAGAGTTAGAACGATTCAATTTCCAAAAAGGAGATACGGAGGGGTTTGTGAATTACGCTTTATCCGTTAAAGGAATTCTTTTCGCGGCCATTTTTATGGACAAGGATAATCTTCGCAAAGTATCGTTTCGATCGAAAGGGGATTGGGATGTGAATTTGTTTGCGAGAGCTCACTTCAATGGAGGAGGTCACAAGAACGCGGCTGGTGGAGCGAGTGATTTACCTTTAGACGAAACACTCCAAAAATTCGTTGACCTTCTGCCACAGTATCGAAAAGAATTAAGTCAAGAATAATGATGCGAAGTTTATTGGCCGCAACCCTTTTAGTGCTCACGGTTTCAGGGTGCACATCGTGCAGTAATCAGAAGAAAGTAGAGGAAGCACAGCAGCAACAAGCAGAAGATATTATCGAAGCGAATCGACGAATTCTCGAAGAGGAAACACGTCGAATTGACACCTATATTGAGGAGCGAAATCTAGAAATGGAACGAAGTCGTACAGGACTTCGATATAAAATAGAGCCGTTAGGCTCTGGACCAACGCCCCAACCAGGGGAGGTTGCGACCATTGAGTATACCACTCATTTCATTGACGGAACCGTACTTGGACCGGAAGAAAAAAGCACCATGAATATTTGGGTCAATCAAGACTACACCATTCGCGGCTTGCTCGAAGGAGTACAAATGCTTCGGGTTGGGGATAATGCGAAGTTTATATTACCTTCGCACCTCGCGTACGGCGTGCACGGTGTTCCGGGCGAAATACCGAGCCGTGCAACTGTCGTATTTGACGTTACTTTAATCGCGATAAAATCAATATGAAGAACATTTTAACATCAGTCGTGCTAGGTTTAGGGTTCACCGCTATGGTTGCCTGCCAAGCACAAAATCAGAGTACAATGGTAAACGGAGAGAACGTATCCCTCGAAGATGGGATGTACGCTAAAATCACCACAAACAAAGGTGATATTTTAATCGAATTGGAGTACGAGAAAGTTCCAATGACAGTCGCCAACTTCGTTGGATTGGCCGAGGGGAATATCGAAAACAACGCGAAAGCTGCTGGAGAGCCTTATTACAACGGGCTTAAATTTCACCGCGTGATTGCCGATTTCATGATTCAAGGGGGAGACCCATCAGGAAATGGATCGGGCGGACCAGGATACTCTTTTCCAGATGAGTTCGACGCTTCGTTGCGCCACGACACTGCGGGAATCCTTTCAATGGCAAACGCTGGGCCTGGAACCAACGGAAGTCAATTCTTTGTGACCCACAAAGAAACTCCTTGGCTTGATGACAAGCACAGTGTTTTCGGACATGTGGTTGCAGGAATGGATATCGTAAATGCCATTGCGCAAGACGATGTAATGGAAAACGTAGAAATTGTACGTGTGGGAAAAGATGCTGAGTCGTTTGATGCAGCTGCAGTTTTCACTGAAAAACGCGATAACTACGAAGCCGATCAAAAAGCTAAAGCTGCCGCCGAAATGGCTGCTGCAGAGGCGAAAATTCGCGAAATGTATCCCAACTTCCAAACCACTGAAAGCGGCTTAATGTACGTGATCAATGAAGAAGGAACTGGACCTCAAGCGGTTCAAGGAAGCAATATTAAAGTGGATTACGTAGGTCGTTTCATGGACGGTAAACTTTTCGACACAAGTATTGAAGCGGTAGCAAAAGAAAACAACGCGTACAACGAACAACGCCCCTACGAACCGCTTCCACTAGCAGTTGGAACCGGACAGGTAATTGCTGGTTGGGACGAAGGATTGATGCTTTTTAAAGAGGGTGGATCTGGAACTTTGATTATCCCTGGCCATTTGGCTTACGGAGAAAGAGGGTATCCTGGAGTCATTCCTCCAAACGCAACGCTTATTTTCGATGTAACCCTTGTAGAAGTACAAGAGTAAAAACCTCGACAATTCAAATACTTAAAAGGCGCTCAACATTGGGCGCCTTTTTTTGTTCCTTTGCGCCATGGATTTTTGGAACGTATATCCTCATTTTAGAAATAGTCAGTTTGAAAGTCGGTATATCGACCCCGTACAATGGAGTCAATACTGCGCGAAGCTGCCCGCTGCATTTCTTCAAAAGTCTACAGGCAACTCTTATGAAGGTCGCCCGATTCATCATATCGTATGGGGAACCGGACCCGAGAAAATATTTATTTGGAGTCAAATGCACGGGAACGAGCCAACCGCAACAATGGCGATTAGCGACTTCTTTGGTCTTCTCATTCGGGGCGAGCGCGAAGATCATCCTGGACATTCGCTGATCAACGATTGGAAAAAGGCTTTTTCACTCCATTTCATTCCCATGTTAAATCCGGATGGATCGAAACGTTTTGAACGTCGCAATGCGGAGGGCATCGACATCAATAGAGATGCGGTTGCGCAACGGTCGCCAGAAAGCGCTTTTTTTTGGTCCTTGATCGAAAAAGAACAGCCCAATTTTGGATTCAATCTTCACGACCAGCGGTCCATGTACAGCGCGGGATTTAGCGAATCACCCGCTACTATTTCTTTACTCGCCGCAAGTCCAGATAAAGAACGCACGGTTAATTCTTCGCGAAAAACCAGTATTCTCATGGCCGGATTCTTGGCGCAAACGCTTCGCAACCATCTAGGTACACATATGGCGCGGTATTCCGACGAATTTTACCCGACAGCCTTTGGAGATAACCTTCAAAAGAAGGGGGTTGCCAATGTTCTTATTGAAAGTGGAGCCTCATTTAACGATCCCCATCGAGACCAAGCCCGAAGAGCTAATTTTGTCTGCCTAGCGGCAGGATTAGAAGCCTTGCGTGCAAACGCATTAAACGACTTCCACGAAATTCATTACAAGTCGCTCCCCGAAAATGAAACGCGCTTCTTTGACCTCGTTCTCAACGAGGTCTTATGGAAGGGCAAACCGAGCGATGTTGGTTTGCGCACGAAAGAAGTATGGAACGGCTCGGCGTTAGAGCGTACTTTTGAGGTGGTCGATATTGGTGACCTGCAATTTGCTCCCCGCTTTCAATCCTTTGAAGCGAAAGGATTAACATGGGAAGGGAATTTAGAAATTGATAAAGCGCCAAACATCACTTTTAAACGCCCTAATGCCACCGATCTAACTTTAGACCGATTGGGCGGCACTCTTATTCACGAAAGCGAATAACACCACCGTAGTCGTAGTGATCGCCTTTTAATTCCTCGGTCCATTCGCCTCCGACCTTATTAAGCACCTCCTTCAAGGATTCAGGATCTACAAATACCCACGGAAACGTTGTGCTGAGTAAGCCACCATACCGGAAACGATAGCGGAATTCTCCGAAATATCGATCTTCCGGAAAGTAACCGGGATCATAGAGATACGAAACATCCGAGGAATCGAAGAGAATCTGGCCGTTAGGCCGCAACCATGAACGCACCTTGTCTAGAAATTTTGGGAGTTGATCGAGCGTGCCTGCTAATCCTAAACCGTTCATGATTAAAAGCACAGAGTCAAATAATTCATCGGGTTCATACGACCACAAATCGCGGCGCTCAATTGAATTAATTCCACGACGCTGCATGAGCTCACAGGCGAGCGGACTCATTTCCAACGCAGTAACATCCAAGCCTTGTTCCTGAAGATATAACGAATGGCTTCCAGCGGCCGCGCCTACATCGAGTACACGACCGGATGCTTTTTGAAGCAGCTCTTTTTCGAGCGCCGGCATATCTCGATACGACCTCATTAAATAGGAAATCGGAAACTCTTCAGGAGCAAAATTCGGCGCATCCGTCCAGAGCTTTTCTTTGCGAACGCCATTCCATTCATCGATCAGGGCCTGCCCTAAAGGATCATTGTTCTTTAGCTGGGACAAACTTCAGGGATACAGAGTTAATGCAGTAGCGCATGCCAGTCGGGCGAGGGCCGTCGCTAAAAACGTGGCCTAAGTGGCCATCGCACCGGTTACAGAGCACTTCTGTTCGCACCATTCCCATGGCCCGATCGGTTTCTTCCGCGACATTAATATTATTTACCGGTTCGTAAAAGCTCGGCCATCCCGTTCCCGACTTGAATTTGGTTTTCGAATCGAATAGCGGAAGATCGCAAGCGGCACAGACATACGTGCCTTTATCTTTGTTGTTCCAATATTCACCCGTAAATGCGCGCTCAGTACCCTTTTCACGAATAACGTAGTATTGATCTGGGGTGAGTCGTTCTTTCCATTCTTCTTCTGAAAGAACCATTTTAGTTGAATCTTGATCGGCGCTAAGGGCCTCACGGCCCGAAGCATTTTCCATGCTTGGATTAGAACAAGCAAAAGTGATTAACGAGACGAATAAGAGGTACATATACTTTTTCATATTTAATCAGAGAACGCTTATAGGTTATTAGTGTTTTGTGCTTTAACAAAATTAACAACCCTGTGGATCACTTTTTCGTCGGAGAGAATCCGTCGATGGCCGAGACCTTTGGTCTCTACCAATTGAGCTCTACCGCGCCAAGCTCTTTCGATTTCTCGGGCATTTTCGATTGTTACGTCGTAATCTTCTTCATCGTGTACTATGAGTCCGAGTAAATTAGGTAAAGATTCTAAGACATGTGCTGAACTATAATGATCCGAAGGTAAACCAAATTGCTTTTCAATGGTCTCATTTAATAAGTCTCCTACTTTATATGAGGCGCGAATCATGCGGCAAAAATTCTCGATGATTTCGGTAATACGATTGGGCGATCCAATCATCACTACGCGTTTTACTTGGGGAATTCTTGTTGCTGCGTGTAAAGAAGCCAGTCCGCCGAGAGAATGACCAACATACGCGTGTACATCGGGAAATTCTTTCGAGAGAAGTTCAATGGTTTCGACAATTTCTTGCAGATTCGATTTGGATCCGGCCGATAGGCCGTGAGCAGGAGCGTCATAAGCTACCGCGCGAAAGCCCGAATTAGCTAATGCAATAGCAATTTTACCCATTTGTGTTCCGCGGCCCGACCACCCGTGTGAAAGGATTACAGTGGGACCTCGACCCCATGAAAACAATTGAATTGCACGTCCTTGGATATCGATGACCTTACTTTTTTCAGATGAATTAAATACGTTTTCTTCATATGAAGGGCGCGGGAATCGAATAGGCCGAAAAAAGAAATGGCGCGCTAAGACAAAAGCCCATCGCGTATTTAATCGTTCCAAGGTAGAAACTGTGAATCGAATCCAATTCGGCAATTGAAAACTTTTCTTCTTTTTCTCCATTAGCCTTGAATCAAGAAAATACACGGTATTTTATTGAGCTTCGGGACGCCCGCTTTTTTCCATTCTTCTACAGTAAACGTTTGAACGAATTCTGCAGGCATCGTCAGATTGGCTGCCAGGCACAATCGAGTTTTAGGGAGGAGATGTACCAACAGATCATCAATTAATTTGTGATTCCGATAGGGCGTTTCTATGAATATCTGCGTTTGTTTCTCGTCCATCGACCTACGCTCTAATTGACGAATACGTCTTTTTCGGTCAGCCTTGTCAATGGGGAGATAGCCCACGAAAGCAAAATTTTGTCCGTTCATTCCCGAGGCTGTTAAGCCAAGTAGAATAGAGGAGGGGCCCACCAAGGGTACTACCTGAATTCCTTGATCATGGGCCATACGCACCACCTCAGATCCTGGGTCTGCAATAGCGGGCATTCCGGCTTCAGAAAGAAGTCCTATGTTTTTACCTTTTTGGGCTGCGTCGAGGAAACTACTTCGGTCCGATTCGTTCGTATACTTATTTAAAACGTGAAGAATCAGCTTGTCTTGAGGTGTTTTAATGCCCACCTTCTTAAAAAACCGCCGAGCCGTTTTTTCATTTTCAACTACGAATTCATCCAATTCAATCACCACTTTTTTTACGGAAAGCGGCAATACTTCAAGAGGTTCGTTATCTCCAAGGGTCGTTGGAATTAAGTATAGTTTTCCGGGTTCAGCGGAGAACTCATCGGGCCGCAGGCCCTCATAATCTTCGGGTAATTCGATCACAAGCGTCGTTTAGAAGTTGATATACATGTTCAAATCCAGAGTCGCCACCAAAATAGGGGTCAGGAACCTCTAAATTAGCATTCGGATCTATTTCATCAAGGATACGATGTACTTTATTGCGATCACTTTCATTACGAGCTAATTGCAATACGTTGTTTCGATTCGATTCATCCATCACGTAAATAAGATCAAAGTCGTCATAATCGGAAACCTTGAATTGACGTGCGCGCTGATTAGTAAGGTCGATTCCGTATTTATGAGCCACTTCAATGGATCGCGGATCGGGTAATTCACCGACGTGATAAGCTCCCGTACCGGCAGAATCGACTTCCACTTCTCCAGGATTAACTTTAGATTCTAGAATGCCTTGGGCAAGGGGACTTCTACAAATGTTCCCCAAACAAACCATGAGTACTTTTTTCATAGGGTTAAAATAAAAAAACAGGAATCAAGTCGAACTTCATTCCTGTTTTAAATAGGGGTAGTTGATGAAATTTTAATTCAGCGTAAGCTTCTTTTCAATTTCCTCCACGTAGGTGCGGAATCGCTTATCTGTTTCAGCTAAATTATTAACCGTTCTGCAGGCGTGTAATACTGTAGCGTGGTCCTTATTCCCACATTGCGCTCCAATACTTGCCAGTGAAGATTTCGTCAGCTGCTTGGCGAAATACATAGCCAATTGACGTGCTTGTACAATTTCGCGCTTTCTCGTTTTACTTTTCAATAATTCGATAGGCATATCAAAGTAATCACAAACGACCTTCTGGATATAATCGATACTGACTTCACGAGTAGTGTTCTTGACGAACTTATCAATCATTTGCTTCGCCAACTCAAGCGTTATCTTCTTCTTATTCAAGCTTGATTGAGCCAACAAAGAAATAAGCGCTCCTTCCAATTCTCTGATATTCGTAGTAATAGAGTACGCGAGGTACTCAATCACTTCTTTCGGCATCTCAATGCCATCTTTGTACAGCTTTCTATTCAGAATGGCTATGCGCGTTTCTAAATCGGGTGCTTGTAAATCAGCGGATAGGCCCCACTTGAAGCGCGATAATAATCGTTGCTCCATGCCCTGCATGTCTACAGGCGCGCGATCTGATGTCAAAACAATCTGACGACCATGCTGATGGAGGTGATTGAAAATATGGAAAAAGACATCTTGCGTTTTTTCTTTGCCAGCGAAGAACTGTACATCATCAATGATCAAAACGTCGATCATTTGATAAAAATGCACAAAGTCGTTCTTCGTATTTTGTCGAATACTCTCTATGAATTGCTGAGTAAACTTCTCAGCACTAACGTAGAGTACCGTTTTTTCGGGGTATTGGTCCTTTATTTGAATCCCAATGCCATGAGCCAAATGCGTTTTCCCTAATCCAACACCTCCATAAATCAATAAAGGATTAAACGAAGTTCCACCGGGGTTCTTTGCAACGGCGAACCCTGCAGAGCGCGCCAGTCGGTTACAATCGCCTTCAATGAAATTCTCGAAAGTGTAATTCGGGTTTAATTGCGACTCTACATTGACCTTTTTAAGGCCAGGTATGATAAAAGGATTTTTTACGCCAGTTCCTCCTAATTCTACCGGCATCGACACCTTCGGATTGCGAATAGGGCCGCGATTATTGCTCGGTATTTTAACTGTGTAAGGCTTTGTGTTGCCGTATGTGTTCTCCATTACAATACTATACACCAACTTGGCGTCTGGCCCCAATTCCTTTCGAATGGCCGACTTAAGTAGCTTGATGTAATGCTCTTCTAACCACTCGTAAAAGAACTTGCTGGGAACCTGAATACTAAGAACATTGTCCTTAATCTTCAACGGCTTGATCGGCAGGAACCAAGTCTTGAAACTCTGAGGGCTTATATTATCCTTAATGAATTCAAGACAATTATTCCAAGCTGATTCGGCAGTGTGTTCCATGAAAACCAAATATGATCTAGGTTTGACGATAAATTCCTAGGGAAAGTAGAGTAGAATAACCTCCCTTTTGGACGAGCGACAAATTTGTTAACAAAAAAGTTATTAAAAAAATAATATCGGCCTTGAATATTAGTTTTTTTTTACCCATATTCTGACCGATTCAATAACGCTGAAACCCGTATTCTTGACGGTAAACTATTGATATTAACAATCTTGTAAAATGATTCTACGAATCATAATTTCTCCTTCCAAAGTATTCTGAAAAAACATGATCCAAAAAGATGTTCAAATCCGAGTGCGATATGCCGAAACAGATCAAATGGGCGTCGTATACTACGGGAACTATGCACAATACTTTGAAGTAGGCCGGGTTGAGCTCTTGAGAAGCCTAGGCACAAGTTACAGAATATTAGAAGAATCGGGGGTAATGCTTCCAGTACTCGACCTCCACGTTAAATACATTCGTTCGGCTAAATACGATGATCTGCTCACAGTCCGAACCACCATAAATGGATGGCCCGAAACGAGAATCTCCTTCAACCATGAAATATTTAACGAAGAGGGGGCCTTGCTTATAAAGGGAAGCGTAACGTTGGTTTTTGTGGATATGGAACGCAAAAGGCCCATTCGCATGCCGGATAGCCTGGCTCAACACTTTAGCGAATTCTTCAAGGATTAGTCTTTGACCCGTTCTATAAATACGAGTTGGTCAATTTCTTCTACTAGATCGTTAAACTGAACCCGCGGCACTTCCAATTCTAAAGTGCAATCCGTTTCAAAGGTTTCTTTTCCACGTTGAAGAGCTTTATGATGCACCCATTTATTCACATCACTGGTATGTTCGTACAAATAGCGAATTAGAATCGTCCGAGTGATCGTTTTCGATAGGATTCCAGAATTTTCGATGGCTCCATGAGCTGCTTCTTTGTAGGCGGTGATCAGTCCTCCAACGCCCAGCTTTACACCCCCGAAATAGCGAACCACGATAATGATGCACTCATAAAGATCGGAAGAAAGCAATTGACCATAAATAGGTTTCCCTGCCGAACCACTAGGTTCGCCATCATCGTTTGCTCTATAATCCCCCGATTCTGGATCGAGTCGATATGCGTAGCAATGATGGCGGGCCGATGAATGAAGCGCTCGCACCTCGGATAAACGCAATTCCACCTCTGATTCAGATCTCACAGTGAAAAGATAGCCGTGGAATTTACTCCCTTTCTCTTTGTACAGACTTTCACCATTTCCTTTGGGTACGAAATATAAATCGGGGTTATTGTCCTGCATACGCCATAAGCCAGATAGAAAGCACCGCAATTCCGATTCCGAATCGATGAACGGTGTTTAGTTTTTCCTTAAATAGCCACACGCCCAAAAGAGCACTCAAAAGAACAATAGCTACATTATTGATCGGAAAAACGAGGCTGGATGGCCATTTTTCCCATTGAAGCGTTTTTAACAAAAAATAGATGCTCCCAAAATTGGGTATTCCAAGCAGAAGTCCGGCCAAAATATCCTTTCTCCGCCATTTAGTATCGGCCTGCGGCCGGATTGTGACCTGAGCAAAACCGTACAAACCTGCCAGGCCAAAAACACAACTCGTGTACAAAACAAAATGAGCGTCCTGCACGAAATGAGTCTGATGATACTTTAATAAAGTATCGAGTAAGCCTGCTCCAAAAAATAGAGTTACCGGTAAATACCAATACTTCGCCACGGGTAGGGCCCCTTCCGACCGATTAGGTCGGGTGATTAGAAATACGGCCACCAACGCACCCAATATCCCGAGCCCTCCCAACAATGAAAGTCTTTCTCCATAGAGAAAAAGAGAAGCCGTAACCGGAATCGCCACTGACATTTTTACCGCAACAGAGCTCACGGACACGCCCGTTTTTTGAGCGCCAATAGCTAATACATTAAATAAGAAAATGAATAAAAAGCCCATGTAAAGGACATGAGGAGCCCAGGGTTCATTCCACCATGCGCTCTCAATCCACAAGGATCCTTTCCAAACCACCCCAAGAGTAAGCGCAGTAAGGTAATTGATAACGATTGCTCGACGATTATCTATGCCAAAGCGGCCGAAACCGCTTAGAATGACAAAAACAAGACTTGAGGTGAGTATACTGAGTATTAAATAGATCAATGCAAATTTTTTAATAGGTCTAATTGGTCTTGGTCTACCATGGTTCTTTCGATATGAACGCCAGATATACGGGGTGCTTCAATTCCAGAGCCAAAGGATTTGGTTCCCGTGAAAATTCGGGCTTCATCCCATAAGTCGCGCTCTATGAAGTAGGCCAGCGTTTGAGCTCCGCCTTCAACCAATATCGATTGGATACCCTCGAGATGGGCTTTTTCTAGGAGCGAATCTACCGAAGTCTCGTCCCATTCTAATTCGAAATGACGGTCCGAATAAGGATGACCTTCCTTGTGACCAAAAGTCCACGTTTCGCCTTCCTTATTCCACATTTTCAAATGACCCGGCAACTGACTGTCCGGATCGATCACCATACGGATTGGGTTCTTCCCGTCGACTTCTCGAACGTCAAGTCCTGGATCGTCTATCTCAGCCGTAATTCTACCCACTAAGATTGCCTGCTCTTCAGCGCGCCATTGATGAACGACCTGTTTCGTTCTTTTGCCCGTTATCCAAACGGGTCCCGTTCTTTGATGATTACTACCCGGATCCATGTATCCATCTGCAGAAGCAGCCCACTTCAATACAACATAAGGTCTACCCAGCTCTCGAGAAGTTAAATAACGTCGGTTCATCCAGCGCGCTTCTTCTTCGCAAACGCCAATTTCAACGCTTATTCCCGCTTCTTTAATGCGTTCAATACCCTTTCCGCCTACGGCGGGATTTGGATCTTTCGTGCCGATAACCACCCTGGAAACGCGCTCCTCTATAACCTGCAAAGAACATGGCGAGGTGCGCCCATAATGGTCACAAGGTTCCAAAGTAACATACAAGGTGCTTTCAGAAATGAGCTTTTTATCCTGAAAAACCACAGAATCAAAACAACGAACCTCGGCGTGCGCTTCACCGGCCTTTTGATGCCAGCCTTCACCAATAATGCGATTTTCGTGAACCAATACTGCACCTACCAAGGGGTTTGGATAGGTCGTGCCTAAACCTAAATGAGCCAAATCAATAGCTCTTCGCATATATACTTCGTCATTCACGTCGCTAAACTATTAAATTCGCAGAATGAACTGGACCCAAGCTAGAAATCATCTGCGCAATTCATTAACCGATCTTGAAGATCGAGAAAAGGATAGTTTGTTTTTTCTTATTTATGAAGACTTCACAAAAGAGCGAAAAAGCACCTTTTGGACGGAAAGCCATCGAGCCCTTTCTTTTGAAGATGAATCCCAGTTTAACAGTATTATTCAGAGACTAATCAATGACGAACCTCTTCAATATATTCTGGGGACAGCCCATTTTTTCGGTCGCGATTTTAAAGTTACTCCAGCTGTCCTCATTCCTAGACCAGAAACCGAGGAGTTGGTTCATTGGGCGCTTTCAGAAGTCTTATTAACTTCCGGGAAAATGCTCGACATGGGCACGGGTTCGGGGTGTATTGCACTGACATGGGCCGCGGAATGCCTTAATTGGGAAACGACGGGGTGGGATATCAGCGAAGATGCTTTGGAACTTGCCCGGATAAATGGCTCCAATATCGCGCCGAAGGCGCAATTTAAAAAACAAGATCTGCTCGATTTACAAACACATCGCGAATCCTTCGACGTTATAATCTCTAACCCGCCCTATGTTCGCTATTTAGAGCAGGAAGAAATGCACGCGAGAGTTAAGGATTATGAACCCAACTTAGCGCTGTATGTTCCTGACCAAGACCCCTTATTATACTATAAGGCCATTGCAGAATTCGCATTTCGCAATCTGCAGCCCGCGGGACATCTATTTCTTGAGGTCAATCAATATTTAGGCAAAGAAACGAGGGAATTGTTTCTTTCTACTGGCTTTTCCTTGGTACATTTGAGAGCCGACTTGAGCGGTAATGAACGTTTAATGCACGTCCGAAAATGAATTTGAACCCGATAGAAGCAAGTGCGCGAATTGAAGAATTGCGACAAGACTTACACCGACATAACCATAATTACTATTTGCTTGATCGGCCAGAAATCAGCGACCGTACCTTCGATGCCCTCATGGAAGAGTTAATTCAACTCGAAAAAAAACACCCTGAATTCTTCGATGCAAATAGTCCGTCACAACGAGTAGGAGGGGGAATTACAAAAGAGTTTCCTACAGTTCAGCATATTGCTCCCATGCTCAGCTTGAGCAATACCTATAGTGTCGAAGAAATTGAAGATTTTGGGAAACGCATTCAAAAAACAATCGAAGACCCCATTGAATTCGTTTGCGAACTAAAGTACGATGGTGCTGCCGTGAGTTTACTATATGAAAACGGGGAGCTCGTTCGGGCTGCCACACGAGGTGACGGCATTCAAGGCGATGATATTACACAAAACATGAGGACCATTAAAAGCATCCCGCTCGTGCTTAGAGGAAAAGGATTTCCAAAATCCTTTGAGATCCGCGGAGAGGTTTTCATGCCCATTGAAGGCTTTAATCGTTTAAATGCCGACCGTGAAGAGGCCGGTTTTGAACCCTTTGCCAATCCGCGTAACTCAGCGGCGGGAACACTAAAAATGCAAGACAGTTCTATTGTAGCCTCGAGGCCGCTCGATTGCTTTCTGTATTTCATTCAAGGGGCCGACTTACCTTTTGATGATCATTTCGACAACCTGGAAGCTGCCCGATCTTGGGGCTTTCAAGTTCCCGAATACCTAAATAAAGTAGACGCACTTGAAGGAGTTCACGACTTCATTGAGCATTGGGCGGTACAACGACACCAATTGCCCTTTGAGATTGACGGTATTGTAATTAAGGTAAATTCAATCCGACAGCAAGAAGAATTGGGAACCACGGCCAAATCGCCCCGATGGGCAATCGCGTATAAATTCCCATCCGAACAAGCCGCCACACTTTTAGAGAAAATTACCTACCAAGTAGGGCGTACAGGGGCCATAACCCCCGTGGCGAACTTAGCGCCGGTCCAATTGGCGGGGACTACAGTGCGACGCGCCAGTTTGCACAATGCCGACATCATTGAAAAACTCGACGTCCGCGAAGGCGACACTGTATTTGTAGAGAAAGGAGGGGAGATTATCCCAAAGATAGTCGGTTTGGATTTGACTAAACGACCGGCTCATTTACTGCCCACCCATTATTTGTCTGCTTGTCCTGAATGTTCAACGACCCTCATTCGGGTCGATGGTGAGGCTCAGCATTACTGTCCGAATAAAATTGGTTGTCCGCCTCAAGTCCGAGGGCGAATTGAGCATTTTATTTCGCGGAAAGCGTTGGATATTGATGGACTTGGAAGTGAAACCGTAGATCAATTGGTTCGCGAAGAACTCATAAAAACCTATGCCGATTTATATAGCCTCAAATTAAGTGATTTACTCCCCTTGGAGCGTATGGGGCAAAAATCAGCAGAGAATTTAATTCGCGGGATTGAAGCCTCAAAAGAAATTTCGTTCGAACGCGTTCTATTTGGAATTGGAATCCGTTTTGTGGGAAGTACCGTCGCCAAAAAATTGGCCCGTACTTATCGATCACTCGAGGGTTTGAGCAATGCGAGCAAAGAAGAACTCATGAATGTCAACGAAATTGGTGAGCGAATTGCACAATCCGTGGTTGACTTTTTTGACGATGAATTGAATGTGCAATTGTTGGAAAAATTAGCGTTGGCCGGAGTTCAGACGTCGCTTCGCGAAGAAGAAAATCAGAGAGGAGAGCAACTATTAGCCGGCAAAAAGATTGTAGTTTCGGGTGTTTTCGAAGTGTTTAGTCGCGACCAATTGAAGGAAGCCATTGAGTACTACGGTGGCGCTAATGTTTCCAGTTTATCAAAGAAAACAGATTATCTCATCGCCGGGGACAAAATGGGCCCTGCGAAGAAAGAAAAGGCCGAGAATTTGGGGATTCCTATAATTTCTGAACGCGACTTTATAGAATTGACGAAAGGAAAAGAATGAAATTCATTCAAAAAATAAGAGAGCAAATTGGCTTTTGGATGCTTCGTAGAAAAACGGAAGATGTCCAGAGGAATCGCGCCGATGCCATTCGGTGGAGCGAAAAACCAAGTATTGCCTTACTTTATTTTAACAGACCTGAAGAAGAAAAGTACCTCCATGATTGGATCGAACAAAAAGGCCGAGACGGGTTTAAAATTCGCTCCCTGGGCTTTGTGGAATTGAATAAAGGCGAAGTACTGCCTCCGGCAGGACTCAGATACGAGTATTTTTCGCAACACGATTTAAATTGGTGGTATCAACCCAATGCCGTCGCCGTTAAGAACTTCATTGAAGAGGAATTTGACGTTCTCATTGATTTAGATCGAATCGGCCGATTACCCATTAGATATGCGCTTCAGCAGTCAAAGTCGAGAATGAAAATTGGTCGTTGCGGAGAGGATGTACCTTTCGATTTGTGTTTTGAAGTGGATAAAAACACCCCAATCGAGTCTTTTCTCCAGACTACGGAACAGTATTTAGACATGTTCGACCCAAAAAATGTAAGTAATGAAAAAGTTTAAAGGAACCGGTGCAGCTCTTGTTACCCCTTTTCGGAACGACCGCCGAGTCGATTTTGGCGCGATCGAAAAATTAGTAAATCACTGTATAGATGGTGGAATAGACTATTTCGTTGCTATGGGCACTACGGGCGAATCGGCCACGTTAACTGCTGACGAAAAGAATGCTGTTCTCGAGTCAATTAAAGAGGCGAACTCGGGCCGATTGCCCATTGTACTCGGTATTGGAGGAAACGACACGCTCGAAATAGAGCGCCAAATGAGAAACCAAGACTTCAATGGAATCGATGCGATATTATCGGTGAGCCCTTACTATAACAAACCAACACAAGAGGGAATAGTAGGGCATTATAAATACTTGGCCGATCACGCACCCAAGCCCATAATTATGTACAACGTTCCGGGGCGAACGGCATCCAATATGAGTACTGAAACCACCCTTGAATTAGCGGACCACGAGAATATTATCGCAATAAAGGAGGCGGGTGGTGACCTAAATCAAATTATGGAGATAATAAAAAATAAGCCGAGGTCCTTCGAGGTTATTAGCGGTGACGATGGTCTTACGCTTCCAATGATTGCCGCTGGAGGCTTTGGCGTCATCTCTGTCATCGGACAGGCATTCCCAGAGCCCTTCACTAAAATGGTGAATGCGGCATTAAAGGGAAGCTTTAAAAAGGCGCGAAAGGAACATTACCAACTTTGGGATACAACGGGTCTTCTTTACGAAGAGGGAAATCCGGCTGGTGTTAAACTCGCTCTCGAAATTCAGGGAATAATGGAAAGCAAAGTGCGTATGCCTTTAGTTTCAGGCAGTGCAGATTTAAAATCAAGGTTAACTACCGCCATGAAATTGGCGAAATTGATTTAAAAGAAAAACACAGAAATAAAAACAGGGTAACTCCTTGGTAATAGTTCAAGTGTTTCTTTGTTAAAACCAAGAACATGACAAACATTACCGATTCCGCCTTATGAAAAGACGTAAGGTAGATGTTGTTGTTATTTCCGATACCCATCTGGGCACCTATGGTTGTCATGCAACCGAACTCGTACGATATTTAAAAAGTATTCGGCCCGGGAAACTGATCCTGAATGGCGATATAATCGACATTTGGCAGTTTAGAAAACGGTATTGGCCCAAGAGTCACATGGAGGTAATGAAGCAAATTATTGGATTTGCGGCCAAAGGAGTTCCTGTCTATTACCTTACTGGGAATCACGACGAATTGCTGAGGAAATTCTCAGATTTCGATTTGGGCAACTTTCATTTAAGAGACAAACTGGTTCTTCCTTTAGGGCATCAAAAAGCCTGGATTTTTCACGGAGATGTGTTCGACGCGAGTATTCAGCAAGCTAAGTGGCTTGCGAAAATGGGCGGATGGGGATACGATCTTCTAATAGTTATAAACCGGGTACTTAATCGCTTTTTAGAGTGGCTCGGACGCGATCGAATGTCCCTTTCAAAGAAAATCAAAAGCTCCGTCAAACAGGCGGTTAAATTTGTATCGAACTTTGAAGATACCGCAGCAGAACTGGCGATTGATCAAGGGTACGACTATGTCGTTTGCGGACATATTCATCAACCCCAAATGAGAAAGGTGAAGAGGAGGAACGAAAGTGTAGTGTATTTAAATTCCGGTGATTGGATTGAAAATCTATCGAGTTTAGAATACCACAAGGGAAGTTGGTCTATTTTTCGTTTTGAAGAAGATTTTGAAGAAATCGTCCGGCCGAAGGCCGAAATTGACAATGAAGACTGGTCGGATTTAGTGGATCCGACCGAGATAATCCAGAAAATGTACTTAATTGGGCATGAAGTGGACTACGATGAAGACGAAGATCGCTAAATAAAGCGTTTTACTATCTTTGACGCTATAATTTGAATCATGAGAAAAGTCTTTTTTGTACTCATCGTTCTTCTCACAGGTTTTTCGAGCTTCGCTCAAAATCAGAATGATCGATTTGTGGATCGCCTTCGTTTTGGGGGAAACCTCGGTTTATCTTTTGGTTCGGTAACCTATATAGACGTTTCTCCTATGGTGGGGTATCAAGCTACCGACCGCTGGATGCTTGGTTTAGGAGCCTCCTATATTTACTACAAATTCAATTCCAACACCGTGGGTATTCCGGATCAAGAAACGACGTGGTGGGGTGGAAGGCATTTCCAGCAGTTCAATATTACGCCTCAACTTTTTGCTTGGGGAGAATTCGAGTTGTTGAATGGGGAAGTTTACGATCCGTTTGATCAACTCTATAAAAGGCAATGGATTGAAAACCTCTTGGTTGGCGGAGGATATCGCAGTGGACCAGTGATGGTAACGGCATTGTACAACGTTTCGTACCAATCGGGAAATGGATTCTACAATAGTCCTTGGGTATTTCGCGTTGGAGTATTCTTATAATCGTTATTACCCTTTCATTTTTGTACTTTCGCGGCATGATCGGAACTGCTAGAAAAGCCCTCTTCCTTTTATTGATGTCTGTTTTTGTTCTCGGATGTTCCGACTACAACAAAGCACTTAAGAGCCAAGACTTGAATTTCAAGTTTGAAACGGCGAAGAAGTACTATGATATGAAGGACTATGTCCGGGCAAGTCCTTTACTCGAGGAACTGCTAAATCTATATCGAGGAACGGCGAAATCGCAAGAAGTTTATTACTACTACGCAATGAACCATTACGGTATGCAAGATTTCATCCTTGCAGCCTATCATTTCAAGAATTTTGCGCAGACTTTTCCCCTCAGTGATAAGGCGGAAGAATGTTCTTATTTAGCCGCTTATTGCTATTATCTAGATTCACCTCGATACAGCCTGGATCAAAGCAGTACGAACAAAGCAATAAACGAGTTACAGCTATTTATTAATCAGCATCCCGGGAGTAACCGAGTCGATACAGCCACCATTTATATTGACCGATTAAGGGATAAACTTGAGCGCAAAAGCTTTGAAGTAGGCAAGCAGTATTTAAAGATTGGCGACTATAAATCGGCCATATTTGCATTAGAGAACACACTAAGTGATTATCCAGACACGGAATTTCGAGAAGAGGCCTTATATTTGCAGCTTCGTGCGAGTTATTTATTGGCCTTCAATTCAGTTGATTACAAGAAAGAGGAGCGATACTTAGCCGCACAAAAAGCATATCAAGTCTTTATACGATGGTTTCCGGAAAGCGAATTGCGCAAGGATGCTGATCGATTGAATGAAAAGACGGAAGCAGGTTTAAAAGAATTAATCATCGAAGAAGAATTGTAATGAATTACAAGAAAACAGAAGCATCGAAGAGTACTGAAACCCGTAATCCTGTTGAAATGACAAAAGGAACGGATAACATGTACGAGACGCTTGCTATCATAGCAAAACGCGCCAACCAAATCAATGCCGATATCAAAGAAGAATTATTGGCTAAGTTGAGCGAATTTGCAACGCACACCGATAGTTTGGACGAAGTATTCGAAAACAAAGAGCAGATCGAGGTAAGCCGCTTTTACGAGCGTTTACCGAAACCAACTTTGATCGCCATACAAGAATGGCTAGAAGAAAAAATACATCACCGTTACCCTGAAGTAGAGGAAGACGCAAAGGCTTAATTCATGTTGAGCGGCAAAAAAGTACTACTCGGCGTTTCTGCCAGTATCGCCGCATACAAATCGGCATTTATTGTACGAGAACTCATTAAAGCGGGCGCAGAAGTTAAAGTGATTTTAACTCCTGCAGCCCGCGATTTTGTTACTCCCCTCACATTATCTACCCTCAGTAAAAACCCGGTCCTTTCATCATTTACGCATGAAGATGACGAAAATGAAGTTTGGAATAACCACGTCGATTTAGGTCTTTGGGCCGATCTTTTTCTGATTGCTCCTGCTACGGCAAATACCTTGTCAAAAATGGCGCAAGGTGAATCGGACAACTTACTGATCGCTACCTATTTATCTGCGAAGTGCCCGGTTTATATAGCGCCAGCTATGGATTTAGATATGTATCAACACGGCTCCACAAAAGCGAATTTAAATACGCTGGAATCGTTTGGTAATCAAATTATTGCCGCCACGTCTGGCGAATTGGCGAGTGGTCTTGTTGGTGAAGGAAGACTGGCTGAACCCCATGAAATTGTGGCTTTCATTCAAACGGACTTGGCTAAAAAGATGCCTTGGGCGGGGAAAACGGTTGTAATTACGGCGGGCCCTACGTACGAAGCCATTGATCCAGTGCGTTTTATCGGCAATTACAGTTCTGGGAAAATGGGCTTTTCATTGGCACAAGTCTGTGCTGAAAAAGGGGCAAAGGTCCATTTAATTTCAGGGCCGACGGCGCTTAGCTTAGATCACGCAAACGTTCAGATACGGCGCGTTAAAAGTGCCGAGGATATGAATCGCGCCGCTCAGGCGCTATTCCCAAAAGTTGATATCGCTATCGCCTCGGCTGCCGTGGCAGATTACCGGCCAAAAGATATAGCTTCAGAAAAAATTAAAAAAGACGGAACTGCTCCAACTATTGAACTTGTGGAGAATCCGGACATCCTCGCAGAGTGGGGCAGAAGAAAGGAAAAGCAAATAGTTGTTGGCTTCGCGCTAGAAACAAACAACGAAGAGGCCAATGCACAAGTTAAACTGGCAAAAAAGAATCTAGATGTTATCGTCCTAAATTCCTTACGGAATGATGGGGCCGGTTTCGGGCACGATACAAATCAGGTAATCCTATTTGATCGAAACAATAAGCGCTTAGAAACAGGGTTAAAGAGTAAGATGGAAATCGCGCAGGATATTGCAGAATTTATTGATCGAGAATGGCTTTAAAGAAACACACCTTAATTCTAGCAGGAATACTTTTTATGTCTTCCGCAACGGCACAGGAACTGAATTGCCGCGTTCAGGTATTGAGTCCAAGCGTGCAGAACACGAATAAGCAGGTTTATCAAACGCTTCAGCAGGCGATTTATGAATTTATGAACAACCGCCGATGGACGGATCAGGTTTACCAAATGGAAGAGCGCATTGAATGCTCGATCCAGATTAATATCACGGATCAAATTTCTGCCGATGAATTCCAAGGATCTATCAGTGTTCAGAGTTCACGACCTGTTTATGGAGCCAGCTATAATACAACGGTGCTAAACTGGAAGGACCAAAACCTTTGGTTTCGTTATTTGGAATTCGAACCACTCGATTTCAATGAAAACACCCATCTGAGTAATCTGACCTCCATATTGGCTTACTACGCCTATTTGATCATTGCCATGGATATGGAAACCTTTTCACTAAAAGGAGGGGAGCCCTATTTCCTTACAGCTCAAAAAATAGTCGGAAATGCACAAGGAGATCGCGAAGCTTCAGGCTGGCAGCCTTTTGAAAGCAACAGAAACAGATATTGGTTGACAGAGAGTTTCTTCGATCAAAATTTTGAGCCGTTACGCACCGCTAATTACAAGTACCATCGACTCGGACTCGACCAAATGGTAAAAGACGACGCCGAAGCGAGAAGAAACATTACAGCGGCCTTAGAAGATCTTCATCAAGTGCACCGAAACAGGCCGAATAGCTTCCTAATGAATGTCTTTTTTGACGCTAAATCTGGGGAAGTGAAAAACATCTATAGTACTGATTTAGTAGAAGATAAAGCAAGAGTAGTTCAAATGCTACAAGACCTGGCCCCAAACGAAACCGACTCATGGGATAAGCTGGGGAACAACAACTAAGTTTTCTATCTTCGGCCTATGCTAAAAGGCCTTCGCATTTCCAATTATGCCCTGATTGATTCGCTCGATTTTAAACCGGATCAATCGCTCAATACCATCACTGGAGAAACTGGTGCGGGAAAGTCCATTATGCTGGGTGCATTATCCCTTATTTTGGGAAATCGGGCCGACTTAACCGTTCTTCGAAACAAGGATTTAAAGTGCATTATTGAAGCTGACTTTACTATTGAAGAACTCGCTCTAAAGAAATTCTTCCTTGAAAACGATCTCGACTGGGAGCCAACGACTATTCTGAGACGTGAAATAATTCCATCCGGTAAATCACGCGCCTTTATCAACGATACTCCGGTTAAACTGAATGTATTGCGCGAGTTGTCCGAACAGCTCATCGACATTCACGGGCAAAACCAGACACAATGGCTAAATGATCCGTATTTCCAGTTGAGTTTAATCGACGGATTAGCTCAAAACCGCACCAAGCTTGCTGAGTATTCTCGTATTTATAAAAAATGGAATGAGCTAGACCGCTCAATCAAGTCGTGGCAAGAGCAAGAGACGAAGGGAAGGGCAGAACTCGATTATCATCAATTTCTGCTTTCTGAGCTCGAAGAAGCACTGCTTCAGGCAAATGAAGAAGAGTCTATTAAAACAGAGCTTTCTTCATTAGAACACGCAGAGGATATTCAAAAGCATCTCGACGGATCAGTTCAAGTAATTGATGAAGGCGAGGCTAGTATATCTCAGTTAATGAGTCGGTTAAAAAATTCTTTAGCACAAGCATCTCGCTGGAACGACAAATACACTGCCTGGCACGATAGAGTTCAAAGCATGCAAGTTGAGTTGGAAGATTTGTCTTTCGAACTGAATAGAGAACTAAGTGCGCTTGAGGTGGACCCCCAACGCATTGATCATTTGAACGCTCGTCTAGATTTATTGAATAACCTTCAGAAAAAGCACTTGGTAGACAGTGTTGATGCTTTAATTGAGCGCCGCGAGGAACTTGCTTCACTGGTGCAACATTCCGAAAGTTTGGCAGATCAAATTGCGGACGGACTGAAGGAGCTCGAAAGTTTAAGGACTGCCTTAGACGAAGCAGGTGCGGGGTTGAGCTCATCGCGCCGTGAGGCGCAAAAACCGCTTAAAACTCAGATTGAAGCCCTGTTAGGAAAGCTAGGCATGCCTTCTGCGCAACTCGGAATAGAGTGGAAGCCGCTTGAAAACCCAGGCCCACAAGGATTAGAAGAGATAGAGTTTCTATTCTCAGCGAATAAAGGAGAGCCTCTTGAATCGCTTCGGAAAGTAGCGTCAGGCGGAGAAATGAGTCGATTCATGCTTGGCATCAAGAGTATGGTAGCACATTACCGCAAACTCCCAACTATTCTTTTCGATGAAATTGACACTGGGGTGTCTGGAGAAATAGCAGATCGAATGGGAACGCTCATGGCTGAAATGGGCAACCGAATGCAAGTTATTTGTATTACACATTTGCCACAGGTTGCCGCGAAAGGGAGACTTCACTTCAAGGTGTTTAAAGAAGAATCAGAAGGTCGCACCACAACGCAAATCGCGCCCTTGAATCCTTTCGATCGAGTGGAAGAAATAGCCGGAATGCTCAGTGGTCAAACCAAAAGCGAAGCCGCCCGTCAGACCGCCAAAGAATTGATCGGTTCCTAAATAGCGTTACAGAAAACGCAATTGTTATATTTGTCAACCAAACTTTATGAAATGGCTACAGGATTACTAAAAGGAAAGAAAGGAATTATTTTCGGCGCACTGAACGCCGATTCAATTGCATGGAAGGTGGCCGAAGTGGCCTATGCTGAAGGAGCTCGATTTGTGCTTACAAATGCTCCTATCGCGATGCGAATGGGCGAAATCAATAACCTAGCAGCGGCATGCGAGGCGGAAATCATTCCGGCCGATGCAACCTCATTAGAAGATTTGGAGAATTTGATATCTAAGTCGCAAGAGATTTTAGGCGGGAAACTCGACTTCGTTTTACACAGTATTGGAATGTCTGTAAACGTTCGTAAGGGACGTAGCTATACAGATCTCAATTACGACTGGCTGCAAAAAGGCTGGGATGTATCGGCTGTTAGTTTTCACAAAATGATGCAAACGCTACACAAACAAGATGCAATGTCAGAGTGGGGGAGCATCCTCGGTTTAACTTATATTGCTGCGCAAAGAGTATTTCCAGACTATAATGATATGGCCGACAACAAATCGTACCTCGAGAGCATTGCCCGCAGTTTTGGCTACTATTTCGGCAAAGAGAAAAATGTACGCGTCAATACCATTAGTCAGAGCCCGACCATGACCACTGCAGGAAGCGGGGTAAAAGGTTTTGGTGGCTTCTTTAAATACGCCGATCAAATAAGTCCACTCGGAAATGCTTCGGCACTCGACTGTGCGAATTATTGTATCAGTTTATTCTCAGACCTTACCAAAATGGTGACCATGCAAAACCTTTATCACGATGGTGGTTTTAGCACCACAGGCATCAGTCAAGAAGTGATGGACATGTTCCAGAAAGACGAAGAATAAGTTCCTATATACCAGAAACAAAAAAGGCCCCGTGATTTAAATCATGGGGCCTTTTGTATTGATAGAAAGATCAATCTTTAGGATTTGACTCCGCCGGATCTTCTTTACTCTTTTTCGCAGATGCTTTTGGCTTCTTTCTTACCGTGACAACGATGTCCTTTTTCTTTTCATCGTAATCGACCTTTACACTATCGCCTTCGGCGAGATTTGAATTGATGATCTCTTCGGCTAAAGGATCTTCCATATACCTTTGTATAGCGCGTTTTAATGGTCTTGCTCCAAAATCACGGTCAAAGCCTTTCTCAGCAATAAACGACTTCGCCTTATCCGTTAAATTCACTTTATAGCCTAATTCAAGAATTCGCTCATAGAGCTTAGCCAATTCCAAGTCGATAATTTCGTGAATATGCTCTTGCGTTAAGCTATTGAACAAAACTACGTCATCAATTCGATTTAAGAATTCAGGCGCGAAAGCCTTCTTTAAGGCACCTTCAATCACACTCTTGGTGTGCACATCAATGCCCTCTGATTTCGCGGTAGTTGAAAAACCAACTCCTTGACCGAAGTCTTTTAATTGTCGTGACCCAATGTTTGAAGTCATGATGATGATTGTATTCTTAAAGTCGATTTTACGACCCAAGCTATCCGTCATCATTCCATCATCCAGCGCTTGCAACAGTAAATTGAAAACGTCGGGGTGTGCCTTCTCGATTTCATCGAGTAAAATAACGCTGTACGGCTTTCTTCTAACCTTTTCAGTTAACTGACCACCTTCTTCATAGCCCACATAACCTGGAGGCGCCCCAATTAAACGGGAAAGCGCAAACTTTTCCATGTATTCACTCATGTCAATTCGAATGAGTGCATCATCCGTATCGAAAAGCTTGAGACTTAAAGCTTTGGCCAGTTCCGTTTTACCAACGCCTGTAGGACCTAAAAAGATAAACGAACCAATAGGCTTACTCGGATCTTTTAAACCTGCTCGATTTCTTTGAATGGCTTTTACCACTTTGTCGACAGCGTTCGATTGTCCAATTACTTTGTCTTTCAACTCAGCAGCCATGTTCTTTAACTTGTTGCTTTCGTTTTGAGCAATGCGCTGAACCGGAATACCGCTCATCATCGCTACTACTTCGGCAACACTTTCTTCAGACACTACTTCGCGATGATTTTTCAAATCATCTTCCCACGACTTTTTGGCAGATTTGAGTTCGTTCTCAATTCTCTTTTCATCGTCGCGCAAGCGGGCAGCCTCTTCATACTTTTGACGTTTAACCACTTGAATTTTCTCCGCGCGAATAGATTCAAGATCCTTTTCCAACTTAACAACGGTCTCGGGAACTTCAATATTCATTATGTGCACGCGACTCCCAGCTTCATCTAAGGCATCTATTGCTTTGTCTGGTAAAAAACGGTCGCTAATGTACCTGCTAGTAAGGGAAACGCACGCTTCGAGAGCATCATCGGTGTACTCCACGTTATGGTGCTCTTCATAGCGCTCTTTAATGTTCTTGAGAATCTCAAGCGTTTCTTCTGTATTGGTAGGTTCTACCATTACTTTTTGAAAACGACGCTCAAGGGCTCCATCTTTTTCAATCGATTGACGGTATTCGTCCAAGGTAGTTGCGCCAATGCATTGGATTTCTCCTCGAGCAAGTGCTGGCTTGAACATGTTGCTGGCATCAAGGGAACCGGCTGCACCGCCCGCGCCAACAATAGTGTGGATTTCGTCGATGAAAAGAATGATGTCCTCGTTCTTTTCGAGCTCATTCATTACTGCTTTCATTCTTTCCTCGAATTGGCCGCGGTATTTCGTACCAGCTACCAACGAAGCTAAATCAAGCGTAATAACGCGCTTTCCAAAAAGAACACGAGAAACCTGTCTTTTGACAATTCGCAATGCAAGCCCCTCAGCAATAGCAGATTTACCAACACCTGGCTCTCCAATGAGTAGGGGGTTGTTCTTTTTTCTTCTACTTAAAATTTGAGAAACTCGTTCGATTTCCTTTTCACGCCCTACAACGGGGTCGAGTTTATCCTCTTCTGCTAGTTTCGTGAGGTCACGACCAAAGTTGTCTAAAACAGGGGTAGTCGACTTACTGTCTGATTTCTTTTTATTGCCGCCATTTCCCGAGGATCCAAAAGGATCGCCTTTTCCTTCATCTTCAAACTCATCGTCATCTTTATCGGAAAAGGGGAGATCAGCGCTCGGTTTGGTTCCCAAATTTGAATCTTCGCTATAATGTGCTTGATACTCTTCTTTCACTTTGTCATAATCTACGCCGCTTTGACGTAGAATGCGAGAAACCGGATCGTCTTCATTGCGTAAAATACAAAGGAGAAGATGAGAAGTGCCGATCACACTGCTTTTAAATAGTTTGGCTTCCAAGAAGGTCGTCTTTAAGGCCTTCTCGGCCTGACGAGTCAGCGGTAAGTTTGTTCTCTTACTCACTTTAGTCGTTAGGTCGCTCTTACTTATAGACTCAATTTTCTTGCGAAAGGCGGGCAAATCTACACCGAGAGACTCTAGAATCTCAATAGCGATTCCCTCTCCTTCGCGAATCAAACCAAGCATTAAATGTTCCGTGCCAATGTAATCATGACCTAGTCTCAGAGCTTCCTCTTTACTGTAGCTAATTACATCCTTGACCCGGGGTGAAAAATTTTCGTCCATGTGCTTGGTGTTTATATCGGATAACACGTTTGTCACCCAAAGGGTTTATAATCAAATGTAGCCATTGCGCTAATAAAACGTTTGTAAAGCCAAAATCATTTTATCAACACGAATCTGTGCAAAAAAGAACCAATATTCATGCCATTTAGAGCCCCTGACAGGATGCCATTTTGGTATATTCGTACGTTATTAGAGTTATATACGTAATCGTCCCTTTTTAGCATGAGTGAAGAAAGAATTGTGCCCATTAACATCGAGGAAGAAATGAAATCTGCCTACATCGATTATTCGATGTCGGTAATTGTTTCGAGAGCCTTGCCCGATGTCCGTGATGGACTAAAGCCCGTACACCGAAGAATACTTTTCGGAATGTATGAACTTGGGGTTTTATCAAACAGATCATATAAAAAGTCTGCGCGTATCGTTGGGGAGGTACTCGGTAAGTTCCACCCACATGGCGATACGGCCGTGTACGATGCCATGGTGCGTATGGCGCAGCCGTGGTCGCTCCGTTACATGATGGTCGACGGACAAGGTAACTTTGGATCCGTCGATGGTGATAGTCCCGCAGCGATGCGGTATACCGAAGCCCGACTTCAGAAGATAGCGGAAGAAATGCTTTCGGATATCGACAAAGAGACCGTAGATCATCAACTCAACTTTGATGACTCGATTCAGGAGCCTACGGTACTGCCGTCAAAAATCCCAAACTTATTGGTGAATGGAGCTTCCGGAATTGCTGTGGGTATGGCAACCAACATGCCGCCACACAACTTATCGGAAGTGGTAGACGGAGTTTGCGCCTACATTGACAACAACGAAATTGAAATAGACGAACTCATTCAGCACGTAAAAGCTCCAGATTTCCCAACGGGTGGAGTCATTTACGGTTATGAAGGGGTAAAAGACGCCTTTGAAACGGGTAGAGGTCGCGTAGTAATGCGTGCCAATGCCAATTTCGAGGAAGTGGACGGCCGCGAATGCATCATTGTAACCGAAATTCCCTACCAGGTGAATAAGGCAGACATGATCAAGAAGACCGCGGACATGGTGAATGACAAGAAGATTGAAGGTATTGCCGACATCCGCGACGAAAGCGATCGTAACGGAATGCGCATTGTATATGTGCTAAAGCGCGATGCAGTGCCAAACGTTGTGCTGAACACTTTATTCAAGTACTCGGCGCTTCAAACTTCTTTCTCCGTTAATAATATCGCCCTAGTGGGCGGACGTCCCAAGCAGCTCAACTTGAAAGACATGATTCACCACTTTGTGGATCACCGTCATGAGATTGTCGTTCGCAGAACGGAATACGAGTTACGTCAAGCTGAAAAAAGAGCCCACGTTCTTGAGGGTCTTCTTATTGCCCTGGATCATCTTGACGAGGTTATTGCTTTAATTAGAGCAAGCAGAACCCCCGAAGATGCCCGCAATGGCTTGATGGAAAAATTTGAGCTTAGTGAGGTTCAGGCAAGAGCCATCCTCGACATGCGCCTTCAAAAACTGACAGGACTTGAGCGCGACAAGATCAAAGAAGAGCATGCTGAATTAATGAAGTTGATCGATCATTTGAAAAGTATTTTGAATGATCGTGATGTTCGTATGAAGATCATCAAAGACGAGCTCTTAGAAGTTAAAGAAAAGTACGGTGATGAGCGTCGTACCGAGATTAACTATGCCGGAGGTGATTTGAACATCGAAGACATGATTCCAGATGAAGAAGTGGTGATTACCATATCGCATTTGGGTTATATTAAGAGAACGGCATTGAGCGAATACCGCAAGCAGAGAAGAGGTGGAGTAGGTCACAAAGGAGTACAAACAAGGGACGAAGATTTCTTGGAATACTTATTTGTTGCGACGAACCACAATTACCTCTTGTTCTTTACAGAAGAGGGGAAATGTTTCTGGCTCCGCGTATTTGAAGTACCAGAAGGAGGGAAGGGCTCCAAAGGTAGAGCGATCCAAAATCTGATCAATATTCCGTCAGATGACAAGGTGAAAGCTTTTATCAACGTGCTTTCATTGAAAGACGAAGAATACATCAACAATCATTTCATTGTGATGTGTACGAAAAAGGGCCAAATCAAGAAAACGAGCTTGGAACAATACTCAAGACCTCGTATCAATGGAATCAACGCCATTACGGTGCGCGATGGAGACACCCTTTTGGAAGCAAAACTTACTACTGGGAACAGCGAAATATTAATTGCTGCGAAGAACGGTAAAGCGATTCGATTTGAAGAGTCTGCTGTGCGTCCAATGGGACGGACAGCCTCGGGAGTTCGCGGAATGATGCTCAATGGCGAAAATGATGAAGTCGTTGGTATGGTGTGCGTGGACGACGCAGAATCCGACATTCTAGTAGTATCTGAAAATGGGTACGGAAAGCGAACCAAGGTGGATGAATATAGAAAAACAAATCGCGGTGGTAAAGGGGTTAAAACATTAAACATTACCGATAAAACGGGTGATCTCATTGCTATTAAAAACGTTGTGGATACGGATGATTTGATGATTATTAATAAATCCGGAATCACTATCCGACAGGGCGTTGGCGAGCTTAGGGTTATGGGTCGCGCCACACAAGGTGTCCGATTGATCAACCTCAAAGGTTCAGATTCTATTGCAGCAGTGACCAAAATTGCTGTTGAAGAAGATGAAGAAGAGCTTATGGAAGACGGGACTTCTGCGATCGCTGAAAACAGTTCAGAAGATACAGGAGAAAACAACGAAACGCCTGACGAAAAAGCCGAGGAATAAGACGTAGTGCCAATAATGAGAAGCCTCCTTGAAAAAGGAGGCTTTTTTATTGGCCCAACCTTTGCGTACTTTAAGTTATCGTAATCCACAAAACTTGGGCAATAGTTCAAATAACTCTACTTTTGCCTTTCTTAAAATTAAAGGATCAATCTTTAACCGACATGAAAAAAGTTATCGTTCTTTTTGGAGCATTATTAATCTCCGCAGTGAGTTTTGCTCAAGGAGCCGCCACTAGTACTGCCATTATCCGCTTGCGCGCTGATGATTGGATGGATGCAAAAACCTACATTGACCAAGCCTATGACGAACTTCAAGAGGCAAGAGCCGAAGGAAGAGTCGTGAAGGGAAAAGTCGAAGCGAAATTCTGGTATAACAGAGCGCTTATTTACCAACGTGTTTCCGTATCCAATGACCCTCAATTTGCTGAGTATAAGTCCGACGCGTTGGGTGTGGCCGCAGAAGCGCTGGAAGAGCTGTTCAAAGTAGATGAGAAAAACACCTATACTACAGAGGGAAAAGAGCTTTACGCGTATATCGTGAACGGTTATTTAAATCGCGCCTTTGACCAAATTGATACGGAGCAGTTTCTTGCTGCGAAGAACGATTTTGTTCGCGCATATGAATTAAAGAAGAATCCAATTATTGGGGATACAGACACGACGTCATTGTATAACGCCTCTTTAATGGCGCAGTACGGAGAAGACTACCCGGAAGCTATTCGCTTGACCAGAGAGTTAATCGAAATGGATTATTTAGGAGCTCAGTCGTACGTAGTATTAAGCCTTTTGTATAAGAAAATGGATGATCCTGATGGAGCCATTGCCGCCGTTCGCGAAGGTCGTGAAAAATACCCTTCAGATAGAGATTTGCTTATTGAGGAGGTGAACTACTTTATTGGCAAAGGGGACGACCAAAAAGCCACAGAAACTTTGAATCTTGCCGTTCAGGCAGATCCGAACAATGCCTTACTTTGGAATGCGCTTGGAACTATTCAGTTGAAACTGGGTGATGAGACCGCCGCCATGGAAGCGTTGAACAAGGCTGTTCAGTTAGACGACTCACTTGCAGAAGCTCAGTATTCGATTGGCGTTATCTGGGTTGAGAAAGCCAATGATATGGTTGAAAAAATAAATGCTCCTAAAGTAACTGACTCTGAGTACAAGAAATTGAAAGCAGAGCAAACAGGATATTTCGAGAAAGCATTACCGTTTTTTGAGCGCGCATTGGTATTAATGCCTGAAGATCCATTAACCTTAGACGCTTTGAAAGTAGTGTACTACAAGTTAGACATGACGGAGAAGTCTATGGAAATGAAAAAGAGATTGGACGAGCTGTAAAAAGCAAAAACGATATTTGAAGAATAGCCTCACTAAAATAGTGGGGCTTTCTTTTGCGCTACACATCAATTTAACATAATATTAATTATGGGACAAAATAGTATGAGTCACGCAATACGGAGTATTTAATATAAAATCAGTTATTGGACTGAAACAGTTTAATAACGATAGATCTTATGTTAAGGGATTCATCCTATATATTTTGAAATGATCAGACAACTCTATTTATGCAATATGTAATGATCTAATACCTGCACACTTAACCCTGCGGACAAATTGCTTATCGTGAGTTGATCAAACGGGTACATATCTCGCACCGCATCAAATGAAGTACAGCAAAAAACTTTTCCCGATTATGCGAAGAGAATCGATTACTTGGCGCATTATCGTATTAGCTGCTCAATCATAAAGCGTTTTCCCGTAGAATTCCTTCCCGAGTGATTTCAAATGATACCTCAAATACAAGTATGTGATTCCTGTGCTGATTAAGTCGGCCAGCGGAAAACTATAGAAGACTCCGCGCAAATCAAACCATTGTGGCAGAATTAGAATGAGCGGAATCAACACAAAAGCTTGTCTAGAAAGCGTCAATAATAACCCTGGCCATACACGACCAATTGCTTGAAAATACGCCGCGCCGATGAGCTGTACGGCAATGATTGGCGTAAAGGCGAATACAAACCGCATAGGTCCCGGTGTTTGAGCAATCAGCTCTGGATCTGTAGTAAATAGTTTCGTAAGCGCTTCCGCACCAAACATAACACCCAAGAACACTACAAAACTGATCATACTGCCGTATTTGAAAGCGATACGAATAGTTTCTTTAACACGGTCCCAGGATTCGGCTCCATAGTTAAAACCGGCAATGGGCATAAATCCCTGCATGGTTCCAATCACCGGAAATAAAGCAAACATCATGATCCTGTTGATTATACCCCAGACAGCAATGCCCGTCTCTTGACCGAACTTAAATAAAGCTTGATTCAAAACCACACTCAACAAACTGATCGCCGATTGTCGCGCAATCGTAATGCCACCAATACTCATGGTTTCCTTGATGATTCCTAAATCGGGTCGTAAATCGGCTACAGAAATTTTAAGTTCGGAACGACCATTCAAGAAATAGCCCGCCGAAAATAAAAACGACCCTATATAGGCAATGGTCGTTGCCCAAGCCGCTCCCTTGATCCCCATGTCCAACCACACAATGAAAATAGGATCCAATATCAAATTCAACAACGACGGTATTAACAGTACATACATCGCGGCTTTGGGCTGGCCTTCGGCCCGCATTACATTGTTCGACATCATGGCTAAAGTCAATGCAGGCAAGCCATACAACACAATCATGAAATACTCCTTAGCATACGGAAATATGCCCCCTTTAGCTCCGAACGTAGTCAATATTGGTTCCGAATAAACGTAGCCCAACCAAACGAACAAGGCACCGAAAACAAGCACCAACGACACCATATTGCCAAAGGCCAACTGGGCACGCCCCACATTCCGCCCGCCGAGGGCGCGCGAAATAATACTCGACCCACCGATTCCGATAGCCATTCCAATACTGGAAATCAAAAAGCTGATAGGTAAAACCACCGTAATGGCGCCAATTCCCTCGCTCCCAACGTACCGACCCACAAATATGGTGTCGACAATATTGTAAATAGACATGACCAAAAATCCAATCGATGCAGGCACGCTTTGCTGCAACAATAGCTTAGGAATAGGAAGCGATCCAAGGTCATCGGACCGCCGTTTTTCAATGGATGAAGGTTCTTTTGACAAAGCAGTTGGTTTCGGATTACTTTTTGGCACGGTTTTTACTCTACATTACGCACATTAAATCCAATCCGATGAAAACGAAGATATACATTTTACCCCTCGCCATTGCGCTAATTTTTGGAAGCGTATTAACAAGCTGCAAATCGTCATCCTACGGCAAAGTAGTCAAGCAGCCCTTTAGTGGAAACAAATACGAATCCGATAAGAAGTGGTTTAGAGCCGTTGGTTCTGGTGAAAGTATCAAAGACAATATCGCCCGAGACAAAGCCGATCTAGATGCAAAACAGCGCTTGGCCGGGCAAGTAGAAACAAATATGCGACGGGTAGCCGATCAATACCTCACGCAAACTGAAAACGCCACGAATGCAGATGTCGGTGACAAATTTCAAAGCTTGGTTCGCGAGGTTATGAATACCAACATCGCCGATTTACGCAAATTCGATGAAGTCGTTTATCAAAAGGAAGATGGATACCGTGTTTTTGTTGCGTATGAAATCAAGAAAAAGGATATGCTCAAGTTTATGAAGAAACAAGCAAAACTCGATAAAAAGCTCGATGCGCAAACGCGTAAGAGTATTGAAGATATGATCGAAGAAGAATTGAAGCAGTACGAAGACGATTAAATCGTTTTCGTATCGCTCAATTTACTCGTTTGAACCATCACATCACCTAAGTCGTTCGTAAAGAACATGCGGTCAAACACTTTGTTGAACTCAATTTCACTGAAGGTATACGAATAGCGCGCATAGACGGTCTGCCCAAAACTTTCGTCGAATCCCTTGATTAAAACAAGTACCTCTCCTCCACTCTGCTCGATATCCCGGGCGATTTTCCCGTACAAAGGACTCTCGGGGTTAATTACGTGAACCAATGTTCAATTCATCGGAAAAAAGGTGACTCTGTTTAAAGTGAGCGGAAGTGAATGATAACGTCGTTCAATGTTGCCGTTTAAGACAATTTCTTCTTTGTAAATAACGGTTGCCTCCATCTCCATCAAAATATTATGTCGTTGATTCACCGTCCGAAACATAAGCGCGGTATGATCCTTATACGGGGCTATCACTGCTGTTTTACTAAACGACAACTTCGCTTGAGCATGACTAAAGCGACCGTACAGCAATCCGGTTGCGAGCGCAAAACCCATCAGGCCGATTAAGGCCTCAATAGAACTGACTAAGCCCGTCAATTTACCCATCGGAGAAATGGCGCCATACCCAACGGTCGTAAACGTTTGAACACTGAAATAAAATGCGCGTATGTAGGAGTCAAATCCGCTCGATTCGGGCATGCCAACCAAGTGCTCTACACCTACTAAGACATAAATAAGAGCGAAGAATGCATTCACTAAAACGTATAATCCGAATATCAATAGCAGGAATCGAGTCCAACTCATTTCAATGAGAATCTTAAAGGAATCTCGAAAGAAATCCCGCGTGTGCTCTCGCTTTACATTGAATGTTCCATCTCGGTTAATGACCCTTTTACTTTTTCCAAGGTACTTTTCACCGAGCCCGGGATCGCTGTATTCATTTCGTCTTTTTGCCATCCCCTAGAAGATCAGGATTCTGCTGTGTTTACTTTATCTTAGCCAATTCTATAAAAAAGCGAAATGACGGAAAAGATTGATGCAATTGTAGTTGGAGCTGGACTGGCCGGAATGGTAGCCGCACAGCATTTGATGGAAGCGGGACACAGTGTCCGTATTATCGAGAAAGGCAAAAGACCTGGTGGACGCGTGCGTACCGATGTGGTGAATGGATACCGGCTCGACAGAGGCTTTCAGGTGCTCCTTCCCGCCTACCCGGAAGCAAAGCGGTATTTCGACTACAAGGCCCTCGACCTTCAAAAATTCGATAGCGGTGCGTTAGTTTTCCAGGGAAAACAGATGCACAAATTCTACAATGCTTTAGAGCATAAGGATCAGATGTTGAATACAATCATGAGTCCGGTCGCTACCTTCAAAGACTTACTTATCCTGCGACGCCTCACGGCGCGATGGAAAAAAGCATCTATCGAAGAGCTTTTTAAAGAGGATCAAATAAGCACGCGTAAGTACCTTGTAAAACAAGGGTTTAGCAATCGTTTTGTCGATCGTTTTCTCGAGCCATTTTTATCCGGTATTTTCCTTGAAACTAAACTGCGCACACCGCAGCGAATGTTCTCCTTTGTCATGAAAATGTTCAGCGAGCACCCCGCTTCTGTACCGGCAATGGGAATGGGCGCATTAGCCGATCAACTCGCAGCTAAATTCCCAGAGGGATCCATTGAATATGAACAAGAAGTGCGTTCCATACGCCAAGGAGGCGTTCGTGCTCGTTCAGGGAAAATCTATTCCGCCCCGATCATCATCATGGCTACGGATCCGACGAATTTGCTTCGAGATTTCGTAGAAGAGCACCAGCCCTTCCGTTCGGTTGCTAATTTGTACTTCTCGGCCGACAAAGCCCCATTCGATGAAAAACTCATTGCCTTAAATTATGGCGGATCCCGTTGGGTAAATAACATCGCCGTAATGACCAACATTTCAAAAGCGTATGCCCCGGAAGGAAAACACTTGATCTCTGTTAGTGTTGTGCGCGATATTCAAGTTGGTGAAAGAGACTTAACCCGTATTGTGAAAGGCGAACTGGCGCAAACCTTTGGAGCAGAAGTCAACGATTGGGAACACGTGCGCACCTACCTTATTTCACGCGCACTTCCGAGTCCATCTATTTTTGAAATGGAATTAGACGACGTAGATGTCCGCTATCAAAAGGGCATCTATCTCGCTGGTGATTATCTGCTCAATGGCTCACTACAAGCAGCTCTGTACAGCGGCCGCCGGGCGGTAGAAGTCGCGTTAGCCGAATACAAGCCTGGGGAAACCTTTGAGGTGGAAGAAGACCTTCCACTGACTACGACCAAGACGAAAGAAATCGTTGAAGATCCGAACACAGAAGATCTGTACAATGAGGATGAAAAGAAAGAATATCAGGTAAAGACAGACGAAAACGGAGACATTATTGAACCTCCGAAGCCTCAGTCTAAATCGAATTCGAGGAGAAAGCCAAGAAACTCTTCTCGCTCGAAAACGAAGCCCACAAACAAACAGGGATCTAACGCGAAAACGGAAAATGGCGATTCATCTTCAGATGAGAACGCAAAGCCAAAACCAAATACAAGGAAGGCGCCGACCCGCAGAGCAAAACCTAAGGTTGAAAAGACAAATGAGCGGGTTACTCCTGAGCCTAAGGACGATCAACCTACTCAAGAAGTGAAAGCGTCTCAAACGAAGACTGCCCCTAAAAAACCGAAACAGAAAACGCCTGAAACAAAGCAAGATGCTCCAGTGACACCCGCTGAAGAGCCATCACAAGGGCCTATTAGCTTGACCCCGCTAGAAGGTGAGAGTTTATCTATTGTTGTTCCCGATGCTCCAAAAGAAGAGGTCCAAGAAGAAAAACCTAAGGCTCCGGCGAAAAAGCCCGCTGCGAAGAAGCGAGCAACCCCGGTAAAAAAGAAAGTAGAAAATACTGACGAGGGAACTTCAACGGACGAAAAAAAGGAAGCCCCTAAAAAGAAACCAGCTCCCCGCAAAAAGCCGGCGGCTAAAAAGAAGCCCACTGTAAAAAAAGAAGCTTCCAAGGAAGAAGAGAACATTCAGGAGAAAGAGGCCCAAAAAGACTCATCGAGCCGTGAGGCTCCTACTAATTCTGAAGATACTGCTTCAAAAAGCTAGAGGAATACTCATAGGCTTCCCTTGCAGCTTCTTCATCGAATTTATTGTTTGATGGATTTGCAAAGGCGTGATCTGCATCAAAGTTTTCAACTTTAAGTAGGACCCCCGCTGACTTTGCATTCTTCTCAAAGCTACGGACGACCTCCTCATTGATCCATTGGTCATTACTCGCGAATATGCCCAGCACATCCGTTTGAATCGTGCTCAAGCGTTCTACATCCGTCTCAGGCATTCCGTAGTATATGACGCAACCGCTTGCCAATTCACCGAGCATGATGGATGCTTGCAGGCTCCACCCGCCACCAAAATACCAACCTACCGTTCCAACCGTAGCTTCTTCACCTACATATTCTTTTGCTCCTTCAATGATGGCCCCTATTCTTTCTGCATCTGCACTCTGCATAAGATCTGAGGCTCCTTCACGTGTGGTGGCTACTTTCCCGTCGTAAAGATCCAAACAAAGAACATTTACGCCATCAAGATCTTCGTAATACTTCTGAGCTTCTCGTTTCACATAGTCGTTCAAGCCCCACCATTCGTGAAAAACGAATAGCCAAGTATCGGAATTCTTTTCAGCACGAATTAAGTATCCATTTGTTTCTCCTCCTTTGGCGGGGATTGAAATCATTTCACCAGCCAAATTTTGAATCGCAAAAACTTCTGGTACTTCATGTTTATTTTTGAACGCCTCGTCATTTGCCAATGCGACAAAAGCATCGTTCGGGCCTTGACCGGGTGCGGCGCAACATGATTTAACATTTTGCGCAATGCCGCACAGTGACCATATACTTAGGAGTACTGTTAGGGACAGGAACTTATTCATGGTAGATTATTTTAAGAATGAACTAAGCTCAATGGATATGGTTCAAAAAAAAAGACCCATCTAGTAAAGATGAGTCTTTCATATAATTGTACATCGCTCCTCCTTATGCTCCTTTCGGATCTTTTTGAAGAATGTTTAGCGGTAATTTATGCGCCGTAATATCCAACGATATGAAATACGCCTCCATGGTATTTGTGATACGAATGGCTTCTGCTCCCGATTTACCTTCAAGTTGAGCAAAGTATTCATCTAATCGAGCTACATTCTTTTTCATGTTCTCTACGCGGTCGTGACGACCATATATATCTTCGGGATCATTGCTCGAATACTCCTTTTCAAAGTCGGCAATCTTCGTTTTGTACGAATCAATTCGCGCTTTTAACTGCACGAGTCTAGGGTCTTTTTCTTCAGCCACAATTGATCTATTTAATTCAAAGCAAATTTAGAGTTTTTGCTCGAAACTCGATACTATTCGATCATCAAAAAGGGTCCGAATAAGGAATTCACTGCTGAAGAAGCTGAGCAGTAATAGCTCTTTTATTCGATTCCATTGTCTTAATCCACTCTTTAATTAATGCGACACCTTCCTTATGAACAGAGGAGCGGCCTAGCTCGGGCATCATTACTGACGGATCGGTGCTTTCCATTCGGTACAGTAAAATACTCTCGTCTGGCCTACCAGGGACAATGTCATATAACAATCCGCCGGAACCTTTACCCGCAGCCACGGGCTTTTTGCCTACTCCCAAAGCATAACCTCCATCGGAGAATACAGTCAAGTCGAGTCCACTCGTTTTAGCCGGTGCCCCTGATCTATGACAAGCTCCACAGTTAATGTCCAGATAAGCGCGTGCGCGATCATCGATAGGTGTGGCGCTATTATCCCACTGCGCTAACAGAGGTATCTCTTGCGGTACATCATTCAAGAGCCCCTTTTTCGCCCATTGATGAATGAAACTTTCTTCCGTTTTAACTCTGTGCAACTGCCGCGCGGTCGGTCCAATTGGAGTGATTTTCCCATTGAGCATGTGGCAACTTTTACATTGGTTGACCGTCGGAACTTTGTATGCTAATGAAATTCGTTCATTGTTACCATTTACAAACTCAACTTCTTCTGTTGCTCCGCTAACCGTTAAATACGCTTCTGTTTGATCTTTATTCCAAACATAACTTCTCGGGGCCCACTCCCCCTTTTCAAAGACCAGCAACCTCGTTTCAATGATCCTTTTTTGCTCTTTACCCTCTTCAATTGACCGGGAGTACAGAAAGTTCTTGATTAAAACAGATCCATCAGGAAAATCCAACACCTCCGATTCCTTGTATTGAATAACGCCTTCATCGGGAATATAGACGAACCGCTCCTTGTCGGCGTAATCCGTAAACAATGGCGTATTTAGATCATAAGGAACTATCCGCGTAGTAGCGGGGACTAATTGATCGAGAGGATCTTTGAAAAACTCGTACTCGCTTAGTCGAGAATATCCAAAGCCCTTTTCGTGTAAAAAAGTGGCGGTAGCCAATAATTCGTCGTCCGATACGGGCTCATTCGAAACTTCTTTATTGGATTGTGTGCAGGCCATCATAATCGCCATTACAAGAATTGCAAATAGAGCGTTTATCAATCGCATGCAAATACAGATTTATCGTGCCCAATGGCTTCAAACCCGTTACCAGCATCCATGTCTGCAAATCGAGTGCTCATCGCTTCGTTTAAACAAATTCGGTATTCCGAGTTTTTTAACGCCGCTCTTGATTCAATTCCTGGCGGAAGGATTCCATCGTAAATTATATCGGGTGTTTCAACACCAAATTTAAGCACGAATAATCGACCAAAATCGTGACTTAAGGATGGGAACATATGGTCATTCTTGATTTCATTATTTTCAAGGCGAATGTTTCTCGAATACGGATTGTACTTCTCGTCTTCCTCGTATTTCCGATTAATTTGCTGAGCACTTCCGGCATTCGTTTCGGTCGAATTATTTTCTCCGGTCAATTCACTAACTAAAACGTAACTAATGATTGCCGTCCCAATCGTTTTGTTTTGATCAATAACATTGTCGTGTACATGCACATTCTCTGTAGCCAAAATCATTACCCCAGTTCCGGGAGGAACCGCAGCTACAATGTTGCCTTCGGGTGCGAAATTATCGCGATTGTTGTCTTTCACTCGATTGTCAAAAACCTCTATGTCCTTTCCGAATTGGGTTAAGCCAGGCAAATCAAAAACTAAAATACCTCCAGTGTTATCGTAAGCATCGTTGTCATAAATCTTGACCCAACGAGAATTCTCGGACTCAATGCCCGCCACATTTTGATAGGCTTTATTTCTTCTGATAATAACGGAATCAGATTGCCCCACATAAATGCCCGCATCACTTGACCCCATAGCTTCGCAGTCTTCGATAAGAACATTAGTACACAGAACTGGATAAAAACCATAGGCTCCATTCGTTTTGTCGATGGGTCCTGTCCATGCAACTTTTACTTTTCTAAATACGATCCCATCCGTATCCATCACCTTTATATTATCTCCCAGCGCATCTTCCACCGTAAGCCCCTCCAGTACAATGTTTTCGCTATTCACCACGCGAATGCCTTCAGCTCCTTCCGATTGATCCAAGAAACTCAAAACCGTTTTATCAATGCCCGCTCCTCGAATAGTAACTTGCGCTACTCCATCCAGGATAAGTGATCGATCGAATAAATAATGACCTTCTGGCAATTCAATAATTGAACTATCGGTGGCCGTTAAAAACTGTAATTCTATCGACTCCGCTCCGTCGCTAAACGTTCTTTCGGGATTATATTTATCGGTACAGCCTACCAATAGCAGAGGAATCAGGTGTATTCCAAGGAATCGTTTCATAGACATAGGTTTGAATGCAAATTAAATGATTCTCGGTCAATTTTATTGAATCAATCGAAAGCGACTCTCCGCAATTCGCTCGAGCGCGATATCGAACACAATCCTTTTTGCCCGATCGTTGGACCATTGCGTCACATATTTCTCATCGAATCCTTTCCCTCTCAAAAACTCTTCGTGGACTTCGCGTACGCCGCGGTCTCGGAGCGTCCGAAGAATTCGGTAATTCGTTTCGAGCTGCTTTTGGATTTCGCGCAAAACGGGCACCTTATTCTTCCGGCGTTCGTTGTGATAGTAATTACGACAAGAATCGTCACAAAATACCTTGTCCGAACGCCCCTTAATTACATCATTACAGGATAAGCACTTCTTATTCATGCTTTAAAGTTCGATTCACCTAAGGCCAAATAATAGACTAAGGGTCAAACTATTAAAACTTTAACAAAATTAGTCCTGTTGGGTATCCTTCCGTTAGGAAGAGAGCTTTTTGCGTATCTCTTTGTAACCCTTCCAATCAAATGAACGCAAGAATTTTAACGCTCCTACGGCTCCGTATTGAAATAGAGCGCGTTTTTCCTCGTCTGTCATGTTAAAATTGAGCCAATGGAATTTTTGATCTACGTCAAGTCGACAAATTAAGTGGCTGTAATCTTCATTTCGAAGAAGGAAATCGAGGTCGTGTATTTGCCTCATCGTACTCACCATTGAGCCGAGAAAAGGAAAGAATTTTTGACTGTTCCCAAACCCTTCCCGGTACGATGAAAGTCGCACGCCAAAGGTAGGTCGCCGCGGTACCCCTTGTTTCCTGTGAAAGACATTAATAGGGAAATTGCTCAGCATTCCTCCATCGACCATTTCCACCTGCGGTGGGATGGGACCTCTGTAACGAGCGAGATCCCACCAACGAGCCTTCGCTTCAGGTCCGGCCGGGAGGCCGCCAAAACGAACTGGCTCAAAGAAAAATGGAACGGACATACTTGCTCGAACCCAGCGAGCCGGCGACTCTAAATCGGGTCTCTGGACATAAAGCCCCCCCATTGCGGGAAATTGAACCTTTGTTTTGGTAGTTACGTCCGAGGCAATCACGACCCATTTTGGTTTCGAATCTATAAGCGTCCCTTCTCGATCGCGAAGTCCTGGTGGATTTTTTCGCTTATTGGAAAGCTCCTGAGTGGTAGTAACCTCATTGTCGTGAAGGATTTTCTCGAGCCATTGGGTGAACACAACTCCCGGATTCAATCCCAGTCGCGTTTGTAGCAGCCGAAAGATGCGCACGCTCTGTAACGCCAACCGGAATTTAGCCTTCCCCCCCTTCCGTTCAATAAGAAGCTGCATTGTCTTTTTAATCTTCGGGTTTCCATCGACGAAGTCAAACAAATTGGTGCTTGCCAACGCCTTGAGTCCTTCCATACTTTTAGGCGTTTCCAAACGACCTAGAGAAGCCAAAAGCAATGTGCTAATAGCGCCTGCACTCGTACCCGCTAAATCATAGAATCGAATGCCCGCTTCTTCCATTATATAGGTGTATCCCAAAAGGGCAATTCCCAAGACTCCGCCTCCTTCTTGAACGAGATCGACATATTGATTTCCCTGATCATCAATTACATCTGAATAAATTGCTTGAGGGTTTGCCCGGATCGATTGGGCTTCAGCCGTGAGCTTTTGGATTTCTGGGTGATCCGTAAAAAAGGATACACCCTCATTCGCAGTATTCATAATCGTGGTGGTTTCCAGAAAACTACGAAAAAGTTGCTTTAAGCGATTTGTGTACCGTTGGGAATTTGCTTGTCAGAGTTTAAAAGAACAACACCGTCAGAGGTTAAACCACCCAAAACAAGTATCTCACTTAAAATAGGACCTATTTGTTTCGGAGGAAAATTCACAACTGCGACCACTTGCCTTCCCAATAGGGATTCGGGAGTGTAAAAATCTGTGATTTGAGCACTGGTTTTCTTTAATCCAAGCGGACCAAAGTCTATGGTCATTTTAATAGCTGGTCGAAGCGCTTCAGGAAACGGCTCTGCCTTCACGACGGTGCCAATACGGAGGTCTACCCGCTCAAAGTGTTCCCAATCAATCCGTTCCATTAAAAAACCACACCTATTTCCAGTGAAAGCATTCTGTTCAAAGACTCGCCTTCAGTGAACATACTGTTTACCCCTTGGTCGTAGGTCAAGTCGAGTGTTAAAAACCATAAATCGATACCCATACCTGCTTGCCAAGAGAAAATATTCGGATTAAAGTCTTCAATATCCCAAGCCTCAGGATCTGTTGGATCACTTTCCAGTTTGATTACTCGGGTCCATGAAGGTCCGCCATTAATTCTCCATTTAAACAAATCATTTTGCACAATATTGAACCCTACTCTGGCGGGTACTTGAATAGATTGAGCATTCAATTCAAAGGTCGCTGAGCCCATTGTATCCGAACCGAGTACGACCAAATCAGACCCCCAGCGCTTCCAATAGACCCCCGGAAAAAAGTGAACGCGCTTCCCCATTCGAAAAGCTACTCCCAAATCAGTTCCCACACGCGCTTCGGAGTTATCAATTATTTCATCTGTTGAAAGTCGTGACAGCGTAATTCCAGCTTGTGGTTGGATTTTTAATTGTGCACTTGCCGAAAGCGATAGGCCTAAGCAAAACACAAAGAATAGGTACTTTATCTTTTTCATACTGACTTCCAAAAGTGTTAAACTAACATTGGTTTCCGATGCCACAAGCTCCTTAATTCTGGCGGAATATCAATTAATTCATCTCCTAACCGATCCAATTCCTCCAGAGTCTCAGCGGATAATATGCTTACCAATTCATCCGCCGCGCGAGCCCCTAAACAATAAGGAAAAACCGAAAAAAGCATATTCGGCCCTTGACAATGGGCCATGACTTGATATTCCTGCATTTCCGAAACCGGTGTACCATCTACAACGCAATGATCGAGCCAAAATGCATATTCCAGATCATGCTTTTCTAGCATAGAACCACGATGCTCAATTAAACGCATTCTCTCATCAAAAAAAGCCTTTACTTTTTGATGGGAATCTTGAGACATCTTTTGTTGTGCCGATTCCGCGCAAGAAAAGCACACCGCATACTCATAAATAGTGTCTTGAGGCTTTAGTGCCTTTTCAATAAAGTACTCGGTGTTCGATTCGATTAATTCTACCGAGCAACGGGCGCACTCTTTAAATGGCTCCTCGTTCTCAAACGGATAGAAAAGTTCTGGTACAGGAATATAAGGTAAGCCGTATCGGTTCATGGCCTCTAATATAATCGTTTCCATCGAGCACCTCTTAATTCCCGACTTTTCTGGTTATTATTAGCGTCAAAGGATGGGTGGTGAAGGAATACGATTAGACTTGCACCCTACTTGCCCTTTTTCTGCCCCTACTTTTCGATTATATCCCAATTTTATCGAAACACCCCTATATTGATCGTTTTAAAGATCTGTTTATGAGTGACTTAAAAATCTGAGACTCCATTAAACGCTTCTTAATCATTTCAAACGCGACTTCATTAATTCGAAACTTCGAAGTTTGACTCTGAATCTAAAAACAGAATTATGTCAACAATCAGAAATAGAGTACTCCTCATCGGAAATTTGGGAGGAGATCCAGAAATTAAAAGCCTCGAAAGCGGGCGGAAACTAGCTAAATTCTCAGTCGCTACAAATGAGACCTTCCGGAATCAGGCCGGGGATTTAATCACCGAGACGCAATGGCACAGGCTCATCGCCTGGGGTCGAACAGCGGAAATCGCCGAGCAGTATCTAAACAAAGGAAACGAAGTAGCCATCGACGGAAAAATCCAAACTCGAAATTACGAGGACGCAAATGGCGAAACGCGCTACACAACGGAAATCGTAGTGAACGAATTAGTATTGACGGGCAGTAAAAAGAAACCAGATTAAAGAAGCAGAGTTCCGAGAAGTTGAAGAAGGCAATAGCAATCACTGAAGTTTAACGCGCCGTTCTGACGAGCTGAGCACGCTATTGCCTTCTTCTCTTTACTTATCCCAACGTTCGTTCTCGGGAACAATTAAGGCGGGAACCTTCGACTGAATAATCACCTTATTCAACTCGGCTACCTCCACTTCGTAGAGACGATAATACTCGTCTAGAAAACCATCTATTTGACTGGTTAATTCCCGGGCAACGTTTATTGCTTGCGACGTGGGCGGATAGTTTCCGATTTGGGAAACCGCTCCAACATGGCCTAATTTATTTGTCAATTTTATCGGGAAATTCAGCATGTCTTGATTGCTACTTAATTTTACCTGATAAAGAGACTCCTCAACCTTACTCAAACCTTTGTCCAAAGAATCAAGTCGATCATTAATCGCTTTATACTCCTCCTCCTTGGTCTTTTTACGCACATCTTGACTTTGATTTTTTAAGAGTCGAAGATTTTTAATTGCTACATGTGCTTCGCTTACTTTTCTATTTATCTGCCAAACAAAATCAAATTGAGCAACTAACTCCGCGTCAGTAGATTCTGATCTAGGGTCACTTAGCAGTGTAAATGCCTGCGATTGCTCAACTCCATTTAAAACGAGTTGAACTTCGTACGCCCCAGGAGGGGCCATTGGGCCTTGCATACCTGCAAACCACATCCACATTCCATCGAATTCCTCCGCATCGGGGTACCTCATATCCCATGTAAACCGCTGCCAACCAGAACTAGAGGATAAGCGCTCTTCTTTTTGTTCTTTGTTTGGATGCGTTGAATACACCTTAATTTTTTCACCATTGCTATCGTTTACAATTAGTCTTAAGGTATCCTCTTCCGATAATTCCGGTACGAAATAATCAACATTTACTCCTGCTTGGCGATTCGTGCCAAGTGTTTTGCTTTCGTAACTAAATCCTCTAACTCTATATGCTGGCCTTGGCTCTAAAAGCGTCAATTCCTTTTTCGTTAAAGCATCCGATTGTAAAGGAGAAAAATCGTCCATAACCCAGAAACTTCTTCCCTGAGTGGCGGCTATTAAGTCGCCGTTCTTGACGGCCAAATCCGTAATGGGCACTATAGGAAGGTCAAGCTTCAATGAATCCCATGAATCTCCGTCATTATTTGAATACCAAACCGTACGTTCTGTACCCGCAAACAATAACCCTTTCGTTTCAGGGTCGCACCGGATGACGCGTGTGAAATCATTCTGTGGGAGGTCCGATGAAATTAATTCCCAGGAAGATCCGTAATCGCTAACCTTATATAAATAAGGAGCATAATCTCCTAACTTATAACTAGTTGCAGCAACATATAGAGCACCATCTTCCCAAGGAGATACTTCGATGCTATTGATCATGGTCCATTCCGGTAGCTTGGACGAGGTTACGTTCTCCCAGTTTTGACCCGCATCCCTAGTTACATGAAGAAGACCATCGTCAGATCCCGCCCAAATAAGCCCCGGTTCACGAGCCGATTCCGCAGCGGCAAAAATGGTGCAGTAGTATTCAACTCCGGTATTATCCTGAGTTATTGGTCCGCCCGAACTCACCATGCGTGCACTATCATTACGCGTAAGATCAGGGCTTATCACTTCCCAGGAGCCTCCGCCGTCCGTTGATCGATGCAGATAATTAGATGCCGCATAAAGCACTTCGCTGTTGTGCGGAGAAAAGAATAGAGGGAAGTTCCATTGAAAACGATACTTCATAGTTTCAACACCTGCCCCTAACGGATTATCGGGCCAAACATTGATAACCCTCATTTGATCATTTCGATGGTTATACCGAGTTAAAAACCCACCGTAACTCCCACCATATACGACATCTTCATCCGTCGGATCAATGGCCAAATGGGCGCTTTCGCCACCAGCCGATTCTTCCCAGTCGCTTTCACCAATACCGCCACCAGTAGTAAAGCTACTTACGCGCAAAGTGCTGTTATCCTGCTGTGCGCCATAAATTCGATAGGGAAAATGATCGTCTGTGGTAACTCGATAGAACTGGGCTGTGGGTTGGTTGTAATAGGTACTCCAATTCGCCCCGCCATCCAAACTTACCTGAGCACCCCCGTCATCCGCAATAACC
>ENA-OUOG01000297-OUOG01000297.1-marine-metagenome-genome-assembly--contig:-NODE-297-length-66088-cov-4.692173_pt1 | contig 66088 bp, 60 predicted proteins | sample MGYA00248635_ERZ508505 | MGnify/ENA primary metagenome ERZ508505 (study PRJEB26176, sample SAMN06267871) | marine metagenome | isolation source: Saanich Inlet, British Columbia, Canada | place: Pacific... | reverse complement strand
ATCTAGACGCAAATCTTGGCGGAACCAAACAATAATCGGCTGTGTCACAGGTAACTCCTTCACATCAATCGCAAATGCTTTTTGTAATATAGGCCATGCCAACACAAAGGCGAAGGCGGCTGATGACACTGAGGCAAAAAAAACCCTCTGTTGGAAACCGCATTTGCGTCTCTAACAGAGGGTATCTGGCTCCCCGGGCCGGACTCGAACCAGCGACCGAACGGTTAACAGCCGTTTGCTCTACCACTGAGCTACCGGGGATCAGGCTAAACGCCCGAAAACCTATGCTAGGCGTATATCAGAGCTTGGCAAAAAGGCCAAGATGAATCTAACGCCAAGCGAAACTTTGGAGGCCACGCCCGGAATCGAACCGGGGTACACGGCTTTGCAGGCCGCTGCGTCACCACTCCGCCACGTGGCCGAAGTCAAATGATAAGCTAGCGCGGGTATAACAGGGGGGCATGAGCTCTGCAATAACTTTTCTTTATTATTGCACATCTTACTCTTGTGGCATCTTCGCATTGTTTTTATTGCCCGAGACGCGTATATAGCTACTAACGATTTAGTGAGCCTTAAACGTGGAGAGACGACATGGCAACACAACATGCCCGAAGCGATATGCAATTCACCATTGCCCGCGAGAATATGGTTGAAAGTCAAATCAAGCCTGGCGGAGTGCGCGATGAACGACTTTGCCGTGCAATGGCCAATATCCCTCGCGAAATCTTCGTCTCTGCACATCAGCGCGATATTGCTTATGCTGATTGCCAATTAACCATGACATCGGGTGAAAAAAGCCGGGAATTACTTATGCCGCATAGTTTCGCCTTTATGGCCGAACAGGCGGCGTTAAAACCATCTGATATTGTTTTAGACATAGCTGGAGGCAATGGTTATGCATCTGCTGTTCTGTCAAATTTGTCTGCAACCGTAATTGCTCTCGAAGATGATTCCGAATTTAGCGAGAAAACAGAAGAGCTTTGTCACTCAATCGGTATTGACAATATTGTTGCTGTTGTTGGCCCCTTAACCGACGGACAGGCAAAGCAAGCCCCTTTTAATGTCATTTTCATAAACGGCTTTGTAGAACAGATCCCAGAGGCTCTTTTATCCCAACTTGGGGAGGGCGGGCGACTTGTTTGTGTGTCGCCGCACGAAAATGCAAGAAAACTAACCATTGTCACGCGTTCTGAGAATATTTTCAGCCGACGATACGGGCCAGTCCTTGCGGCACCAACGCTAAGTGCATTTAATCCTTTGCCGGAATTTAAATTTTAAACCGTTCAATAAAACTAGAAATAAAGTTTTAATCACCAAAAGATGAAAAGTATTGGATAAGCAAATGCAAAGCCGTCTTAAAATAACATCCTCACTATTGGCAATCATGCTTGGTTTCGGTGTCAGCCACAGCCTCGCGCAGGAGGCGCAAGACGCCCCAACATCTCAAACAGAGAATATGAATGTAAGCCAGAAAGACCTGAGAGATGTGAAAGATAGTCTTTTGCTCGCGCTTAAAAACAACCCGCAGCTCTCATCTGCACGTGATGAATATATGGCGGTCCAGCGATCCCAATTTGTCACATTCTCTCAAATGCTCCCACAAGTGACAGCCTTTGCCTCACAAACATACCATAAGGTTGGGGAAGATGACCCTGGGTTTCAATATGACGAATATGAAGATGATAACTTTGGTGTGAGCGTCAGCTATGATCTTTTTACGAGTGGGAAAAACTTAAACGCTTATCGCAGCAAGCGTGCAGATGTCAGGGCACAAGGTCACACTCGCGATGGAACAGAGCAGGCTGTATTGCTTGATGCGGTTACATCGCATTTTGATGTGTTGCGGGATGCTGCTGTTCTTGCACTAAATGAGAAAAACCTAGAGGTGCTCAACCGTCAATTACGCGCTGTTAAAGACAGATTTGAAGTTGGCGTTGTAACACGCACAGATGTTGCTCAATCTGAGGCCCGCGTTGCAGGCGCACGATCAGCATTAATTGCAGCCCAAACATCCCTAAAAGCATCTCATGCATTTTATCAACGCACAGTTGGTGTTCAGGCTTCTGGCCTGACCAACACATCAAGCTTACCTGAATTGCCAGGATCACTCGATGAAGCCACTGCAATCGCTCGCAGCGAGAACCCAACATTAAATGCAGCACGTGAAGGTGCGCGGGGCGCCAAATTAACTGCTTATAGTCAAATTGGGGCAGCTTTGCCGCAAGTTAAGATTGCCGGGTCCTATACGCGCTATGATAACCAAACACCCGTTGCAAATGTTCGCTTAGAAGAGGGCGAAGTTTATGAAGTCACAGCCACTGTAAGTGTTCCTATTTTCACTGGCTTTCGAAATGCCGCCACAATCTCTGCTGCACGTTATGCCGCGAGTGCTTTAACACGTTCAGTGCACGCAACAGCCAATGTTATTGACGAGCGCGTGATTGTTGCTTGGCATTCAAACCTCGCCGCAAATGCAGTGATTACGGCGCGTAACGAACAAATCAAAGCATCTGAAATTGCCTTAGAAGGTGTACGTCAAGAAAACACCCTTGGCACACGCACCATCCTCGACGTATTGGATGCCGAACAAGCACTTCTCGATGCTCGCGTAAATCTTGTCCGTGCTCAGCGCGACCAAAGTGTCGCCGCTTATGGCTTACTCCTATCCGTGGGTCGTTTGTCTGGACAATTATTTGTCCAAGGCGAATAAGGGCGGCTGGATATGGCTTCATCTTCTGATAAATTGCAGGGGCAAACTGAAGGTGTGCTCTCTGCGATAAGGTCTTTAATTGAAGATGATATGGACAAATCTCAGATTATGTCCCCCAGCAAAGAGGCGGAGCTCAAAAAATCACTAGAAACTTTATCAACGATCTCATCAACACAGCCTAGTTTACAGCCTACATTTTTAGAAGCGACGATCGCTGATACAGTCCGGCCACTTGTAAAGGAATGGCTTGCTGAAAATCTGCCCGATATGGTTGAAAATATCGTACGCAAAGAAATAAAACGACTTACCAAAGGCAAATAACCGTTTTTCTTGAACAAAAATGAAAGCTAGTGTAGGTCTGACGTTTCACACATATGCAGGCAAATACTTCTATGACTTCCTCAAGCGAATTAGACAAAACATATAATCCAGCAGCGCTTGAAACCAAGCACTATGCACGATGGGAGGAAGCGGGCTGCTTTAAAGCTGGACAAAATCCAGATGGAAAGCCCTATACGATCGTTATTCCCCCGCCAAATGTAACGGGTAGTTTGCATATGGGGCACGCCTTAAACAATACGCTTCAAGATATACTCTGCCGTTTTGAACGTATGCGCGGTCGCGATGTCTTGTGGCAACCAGGCACCGACCATGCCGGCATTGCAACCCAAATGGTGGTTGAACGACAGTTAGCCCAAGCCCAACAGCCCGATCGCCATGCCATGGGTCGCGACGCATTTGTTGACCGAATTTGGGAATGGAAAGCTGAAAGCGGTTCAATTATTACCGATCAATTAAGGCGCTTGGGTGCCTCATGCGATTGGAGCCGGGAACGGTTTACAATGGATGAGGGTTTATCCGAGTCTGTCTTAAAAGTGTTTATTGCTCTTTATCAGCAAGGTTTAATTTATAAAGACAAACGTCTTGTTAACTGGGATCCGGGTTTGCTCACCGCAATTTCAGATCTCGAAGTTGTACCGAAAGAAATTCAGAGTCATCTCTGGCATTTTGATTATCCGCTTGCTGATGAAGATGGCTTCATTACCGTTGCCACGACACGACCAGAAACCATGCTCGGTGATACTGGTATAGCTGTTCATCCAGAAGATCCGAGATATAAAGATTTAATCGGCAAAATGGTCCGCCTTCCCATTGTCGGGCGCCTCATACCTATTGTTGCCGATGACTATGCTGACCCAGAACAAGGATCTGGTGCTGTTAAGATTACTCCTGCGCATGACTTTAATGACTTTGAAGTAGGTAAGCGCTGTAACCTCGAGCAAATTAATATGCTTGATAAATTTGGCAATGTTGACCTATCTGATCCTGCTTTTGATACAATGATTGGCAAGGAAGACTGGCATGGTCTTGAACGCTTTGCCGCCCGAAAAAAAGTAATTGATGCCATCGAGGCTTTAGGGCTTTTAAACAAAATTGAAGATCATACGCATATGGTTCCTTATGGCGACCGCTCGGATGTAGTTATTGAGCCTTGGTTGACGGATCAGTGGTATGTCGATGCCGCAACATTAGCCGCGCCTGCCTTAAAAGCAGTCGAAGACGGTCGAACGAAGTTTGTTCCTGAAAATTGGAGCAAAACTTATTATGAGTGGATGCGCAATATACAACCTTGGTGCATCTCTCGTCAGCTTTGGTGGGGACACCAAATTCCCGCATGGTATGGCCCTGATGGGCATATATTTGTCGCCGAAGATGCCGCAAGCGCCCAGCAGCAAGCTGATTTGCATTATGGTGAGCGCCAGACCCTCACCAGAGATCCAGATGTACTCGACACCTGGTTCTCATCAGCCTTATGGCCATTCTCAACACTTGGTTGGCCAAATGAAAACGATCCAGCTTTAAACCGCTATTACCCGACCGACGTTTTGGTAACAGGTTTTGACATTATTTTCTTCTGGGTTGCCAGAATGATGATGATGGGACTTCACTTTATGGATGAGGTGCCATTCTCAACGGTCTATATCCATGCCCTAGTCCGCGACGAAAAAGGCGCAAAAATGTCAAAGTCTAAAGGCAATGTTATTGACCCGTTAGACCTGATCGATAAATTTGGCGCTGATAGTTTGCGCTTTACCCTCACAGCACAAGCTGCAATGGGCAGAGACATTAAATTGGCCGAAAGCAGGGTAGAGGGCTACCGCAACTTCGGGACCAAGCTCTGGAATGCTGCACGGTTTTGCGAGATGAATGGTTGCTTTGACTCAACACTGAGCTTTGACCCGAGCCAAGCCAAAAGTCCATTAAACAAATGGGTTGTCGGGGAGGTTATCCGCGCTCAAATTTCCGTCACAAATGCGATAGAAGCCTATCGCTATAATGACGCCGCACATGCCATTTATCATTTCATATGGCGTAGCTTTTGCGACTGGTATGTTGAATTAGCAAAACCCGTTTTTCAATCCGGAGACATAAGCCAAGCGCAAGAAACAAAGGCAGCTGCGCGGTGGGCCTTGCAAGAAGCCATTAAATTATTGCACCCCATTATGCCTTTCGTCACTGAAGAGCTATGGCAATTTATTGCACCAAACCAAGGCTTTATAATGAATGCTGCTTGGCCAACATTTGACGATGCTATGATCGATAAAACTGCCGATTCAGAGATTGAATGGCTGATTGGATTAATCATGGAAATCCGTTCATTGCGCGCAGAAATGAATGTGCCCGCAAGTGCAAAGCTGGATCTTCTTGTTATTGATCAAAACAAAGAAACATCAACGCGGTTACCACTCCATCAAGATGCTCTTATGCGCCTAGCAAGACTTAACAAAATTGACCCCGCTGACGCCATTCCCGAGGGGGGCATTCAATTTGTTTATGAAGATCAAGTCATGGGTTTACCGCTTGAAGGACTCGTTGACCTTGAAGCAGAACGCACACGTTTGCAAAAAGAAATCTCAAAAGCGGAAATTGAAATTAAAAAGCTATCAGGAAAACTCAGCAATGAGGGTTTCTTAAGTAAAGCGCCAGCCGATGTGGTTGAGGAAAACAAACAGCGTCTTGTCGGCGATGAAGCCAGGCGAGACAAATTAAAACGTTTCTTGGAACGAATTTCCTAACCCTTGGCGCCATAAACGTCCCAGAAGAAATAGACTGTGACACCAATCGAGATTAAACTAATGATCATCCGGAGCGGCCGATCAGGAATACGTGTTGCGACGCGAGCAGCAACATAGCTGCCCAATGCAATTCCAATCATGACAGAAATTCCTGCCGTCCATAGAATTGTGTCAGCCGCAATAAATAAGACGATGGCGGCTGTCGAGCTAACTGCTGCAAAAATAAGCTTAAGGCCATTCATTTGAGCTAAATTTGTATAGCCCGTCAGAGCCAGAGCACCCAATGTCAGAATGCCAAAGCCTGCTTGGAAATAACCGCCATAAATACAAACCAAAAACAAACAGGCGGCGGCAACTGCCCCATGTTTTGCAAAGGCGGCATGTCGTGCGGATGCCGTCAAACGAGGGGCCCACCAAAAGAGTAAAGTTGCAAATAAAAGCAGCCATGGCACAGATGTGGAAAACATTCGCTCATCTATGTTTAGCAAGACCCAACCGCCAAGAAACCCGCCCACGATAGAGACGGGCACTTGCCATATAAGTTTATCCCGCGCGGCCCAAATATATTCGCGATAGCCGATCGCGCCAGTAATATAACCAATTGTTGCCGCAAAAGTATTTGTCGCATTCGCCGCAACCGGTGGAAGGCCAGCAAAAATCAAAGCGGTGAAGGTAAGACCGCTACCGCCACCAGCAAGGGCATTCATAATGCCGCCAAAAAAGCCCGCAAAAAATAAAATAAGCTCTATCATGTTAATTCCTAAACTTTATCTCTCGCAACGGCGACATTGCATGTGCTAAAGGTTGAACATCAATAGCGAATAATCAATAGCTAAGAGGGTATTATGACCAAATTCGACAAATCAAAATTGCCTAGTCGCCATGTTACTGTTGGACCTGAACGTGCACCACATCGTTCTTACTACTATGCAATGGGTATGACAGAACAGGAAATAGAGCAACCTTTTGTCGGTGTTGTATCTTGTTGGAATGAAGCTGCACCATGTAATATTTCTCTTATGCGCCAAGCCCAAGCTGCCAAAGCAGGTGTTCGCGAGGCTCACGGCACGCCCCGTGAGTTTTGTACGATTACTGTAACCGATGGTATCGCTATGGGTCATGAAGGTATGAAATCCTCGCTTGTTTCGCGCGAGGTGATTACGGATAGTGTCGAACTGACAATGCGCGGTCACTGCTATGACGCGCTTATTGGTCTTGCCGGATGTGATAAATCACTCCCAGGATTAATGATGGCGATGGTGCGTTTAAATGTACCAAGTGTCTTCATGTATGGTGGCTCTATTATGCCAGGAGAGTTTAAGGGCAAAGATGTCACGGTCATGGATGTGTTTGAAGCTGTCGGACAGCATGCGTCTGGTAATATGAGCGATCACGATCTCCATGCGCTTGAATGTGTCGCCTGCCCGAGTGCGGGTGCTTGTGGCGGTCAATTTACGGCCAATACAATGGCCTGCGTTTCTGAAGCTATCGGTCTAGCCTTACCAAATTCAGCCGGCGCACCGGCCCCTTATTTGTCGCGCGATGAATATGCTGCAGCTTCAGGGCGAGCAGTTATGGATCTTATTAAAAACAATATTCGTCCGCGTGATATTGTTACCCGTAAATCGCTAGAAAACGCGGCAACAGTTGTTGCAGCAACCGGTGGCTCGACCAATGGCGGACTTCATTTGCCTGCCATTGCCCATGAAGCGGGTATTGATTTTGACCTTATGGAAGTTGCTGAAATTTTCAAGAAAACACCATATATCGCCGACTTAAAACCGGGCGGAAACTTTGTTGCTAAAGATATGTATGAAGCAGGCGGTGTGCCGATGCTGTTACGAACACTTTTAGATGGTGGCTTTTTGCATGGCGATTGCTTGACTGTTACGGGTAAAACTTTGGCCGAAAACTTAGAAGGCATTACGTTTAACCATGACCAAAAAGTCATCTATCCCGTCACAAACCCGCTTTCACCAACTGGTGGGGTTGTTGGTTTACAAGGCTCTCTTGCCCCAGAAGGTGCAATTGTTAAAGTCGCCGGCATGGAGCGGTTAGATTTCACCGGTCCTGCTCTTTGTTTTGATTGTGAGGAAGACGCATTTGCTGCCGTTGAGCAAGGAAATTACAAAGAGGGCGATGTCATTGTTATTCGCTATGAAGGACCAAAAGGCGGACCCGGTATGCGCGAGATGCTCTCAACAACATCCGCAATCTATGGGCAGGGCAATGGTGATAAAGTTGCGCTCATAACAGACGGGCGCTTCTCTGGTGCAACGCGTGGGTTCTGCATTGGTCACGTTGGCCCAGAAGCTGCTGAATGTGGCCCAATTGCCCTTATTGAGAACGGTGACATTATCTCAATAGACGCATCAAAAGGGACCATTGACTTATTGGTTGATGACAACATTTTGGAAACACGCCGCAAGGCTTGGAAACCGCGTGAAAATGACTTTGCATCTGGAACGCTTTGGAAATATGCACAAACAGTTGGTTCCGCGCGCAAGGGTGCTGTAACTCATCCAGGCGGCGCTAAAGAGAAAAAGCAATACGCTGATATTTAAAAATTTCTATTTTAATAAAAGGGCGAAGGGGGTTATGCCGCCTTCGCCTTTTTTGTTTTCACAATAAAATCACAAAGGCTTTATGAATAGACCAACTCTCAAGCCTTGACGTTTTAAGCACCTAATTGAATAGCGATCGGGACATGGTCAGAGGGCTTATCACGTTCGCGCATATGACGATCAATCCGAACATTTTTCAAAAGATCGGCAGCCATTGGACTTAAGAGATGGTGATCGATGCGAATTCCATTATTTTTAGGAAAAGCCCCGGCTTGATAATCCCAAAATGTATAGGTCTCATCCGACGGCACTTTGATTAATTCTAATGCATCGGAATATCCCAAGTTTTTAATGGCCCTAAAATGCGCACGACTATCATCGCGAAAGAGGGCGTCATCGCGCCAAGCCTCAGGCGCATAGCAGTCAACATCATTTGGGATAATATTATAATCCCCTGCCAATACAGTCACTTCTTCATAGGATAGCAGAGTTTCTGCATGCGCCTTAAGCGCTTTCATGAAGGCAAGTTTATAGGTAAATTTAGGGCCATCTCCTCCATCAACAGGGTTACCATTGGGCAAATAGATAGAGGCAACACGACATACAGTCACACCATCATTAATGACAGCTTCAATATATCGGCTTTGTTCGTCTTCAAAATTTGGAATTCCGCGTATGACATCTTCAATAGGAAACCGCGATAATATGGCAACACCATTATATGTTTTCTGCCCAAAGGTCTCGACATTATAACCTAGGTCTTCAACTTCGCTCTTTGGGAAGGCGTCATCAATACATTTAAGCTCTTGAAGACATAAAACATCGGGTTTGACTTCGCGGAGATAATCCAAAATATGGGGCAGGCGAGCTTTAGCCGAATTTACATTCCAACTGACGATTTGCATCGTTAAACAGAGAAAGATGTGCCGCAACCACATGAAGCGGTTGCGTTTGGATTACGGATTTGAAAAGAAGCACCAATCAAATCATCTACCCAGTCAACTTCTGAACCATCCATATAATTGATCGACATTGGATCAACGAGGACTTTGACACCGTCACGTTCCAAAACAATATCATCATCCATTTGTTGATCATCAATCGCAAAGCTATATTGAAAACCAGAACAGCCACCACCAAGAACAGAGATGCGCAACATCGCGCCCTGATCCTCGCTGGCGAGTATTTTTTGAATTTGCTTCACAGCATTGTCGCTGACAGATAAATTGCTCATAAAATAGAAATAGGACTAATCGTCTGACTTTTCAAGATGGTCGGATAATGTTATGCGAGATAAACGCTTATATTGGTCATTTTCATCATAAAAGCGCTTTGAGGAGAAGACATGGTTATGAAAAACCTCGCTCACTATGCTAGCTTTGCCGATCAATCGCGTGGACGCTTGTTCCATGAGCCTGAAAGTGGGACCAGAAGTGTATTTCAACGCGATAGAGATCGCATTGTCCACTCCAGCGCCTTTCGCCGCTTAAAACATAAAACCCAGGTCTTTGTAGCCCATGTCGGGGACAGTTATCGAACCCGCCTGACCCATTCACTTGAAGTCGCCCAAATTGCCCGCTCTCTCGCGCGAGAATTACAGCTCGACGAAGATTTGGCAGAAACGCTCGCATTGGCACATGACTTTGGACACACACCCTTTGGCCATGCTGGCGAAGACGCCTTACATGATGTTATGGCGCCCTATGGTGGATTTGATCACAATGCCCAAAGTCTTCGTATCGTCACGCAACTCGAAGAACGCTACATCGCATTTGATGGACTAAACCTCACCTGGGAGAGCCTAGAAGGCATTGTTAAACATAATGGCCCATTGCTAACGGATACGGTCAAAATTGAAGACCTGCCTTATGCCATTCGTGCTTATTCTGATATTCAATCTCTCGAGCTCGATGGTTGGCCAAGCGCCGAGGCCCAAGTCGCCGCGTGGGCAGATGATATTGCATATAATAACCACGATATTGATGATGGCTTAAGGGCTAATTTATTTACCATAGACGACCTAAGCCAATTACCAATGATTGGAGACATTATCCGGGATATTAAAACAAAACATCCTAATGTTGCATTTAAACGTTTACGCCATGAAGCCATCCGCCAAATGATTTCTCGCATGATTTCAGACCTTGCCCGCGAAACACGGCGCCGGATTGAAGTCTATAATCCACAGTCAGTGGAAGAGGTCAGGGCGCTTAAAGCACCATTGGTTGGTTTTTCCAAGGAGATGGAAGAACAAAACCTCATTATTAAGGCTTTCTTACGCGAACGCATGTATCGTCATTTCACAGTCAATCGTTCGATGAGCAAAGCCAAACGCCTGGTCAAAAGCCTCTTCACACTTTTTCTCGAAGACCCAATGCTTTTACCAACCGAATGGGCAGCAAAATGTGTCGCGAATGAAAATAAAATGAATGCACGTGTCATATGCGATTATGTAGCGGGAATGACAGACCGTTTCGCTATGGCCGAATATCGAAGGCTATTTGATGTCACCGACGAATTAGCCTAGAGCAAGTATAATAAATGCCTATTCCATGCCGCGATAACAAGACGCGAGAGCACTATGAATATTTTTAATGAGTATAAAACAAGAATTGAAACACATGTTAATGCCCTTATAGCGTCAGGCATCGTCCCTCAAGGCATTGATGTGTCGCGTGCAACAGTCGAACCGCCGCGTGAAGCCGCACATGGAGACTTGGCTTCGAATATAGCCATGGTTCTTGCAAAAGCGGTTGGCATGAAACCGCGCGATCTCGCAGAACATATTGCCAAGTTACTTGAAGCAGATGAAGACATATCCGCAGTTGATATTGCCGGACCGGGGTTTATCAATATCAAACTCAAACAAGATATATGGCATGACTTAGCGCGAAGGATCCTCCGCGACGGACCAAGCTTTGGACGCTCAACAATGGGGCAGGGCGAGCCCGTAAATTTAGAATATGTCTCAGCAAACCCAACGGGGCCCATGCATGTTGGTCACGCACGTGGCGCTGTGGTTGGTGATGCCTTAGCACGTCTATTAGAGGCGGCAGGCTACAAAGTGACAAAAGAATATTACATTAATGATGCTGGCGGCCAGGTGAGAGTGCTTGCCCAATCTGCTCTTTTACGGATGCGAGAGGCATTGGGCGAAACGATTGAGATTCCAGAAGGGCTTTACCCTGGCGACTATCTCAAGCCAGTAGGGGAAGCGCTTGCAAAAGCCTATGGCAATGACCTTTTAAACAAAGACATAGAGAGCCAAATTGATCTTGCTAAAGCCACTGCTTTGCCCATGATGATGGAGATGATACGCGAGGATCTCGCAGCACTTGGCGTGTCCCATGATCATTTTTTATCTGAGCAAAGCTTGCATGATAGTGGCGCCGTCAATGCCGCACTCGAAGAGCTTGATAAAAAAGGTTTGGTTTATATTGGCGAACTTGAACCTCCCAAAGGGATAACACCACCAGCCGATTGGGAGCCAGAACCCCAAACACTTTTTAAATCTACTCAATTTGGTGATGACAGTGATCGTGCGCTAAAAAAATCTGACGGTACTTGGACGTATTTTGCCCCAGATATTGCCTGTCATTTCGATAAATATAATCGCGGTTTTTCTAAGATGATTAATGTTTGGGGCGCTGATCATGCTGGTTATATAAAACGCATGAGCTCTGCCGTCACCGCTATCACTGATGCAAAAGCCAGTTTAAAAGTTTTGGTTTGCCAAATGGTAAAGCTTCAAAGGGATGGAGAGCCTGTTAAAATGTCTAAGCGCTCGGGTGAGTTTATTACCCTGCGTGAAGTCGTTGATGAAGTCGGGCGTGACGCCTTACGTTTCATGATGCTTACGCGCAAAAGTGATGCGCCAATCGATTTTGATTTTACATTGGTTAAACAGCAAAGCCGAGACAACCCGGTCTTTTATGTCCAATATGCGCATGCCCGTATTTGCTCGGTGCTTCGAAATGCTGCTGCCGCAGGATTTAAAGATATTCAAGACAGTGACCTTATCGATATTGATTTAACATCTCTTAATAGCGAAGCAGAGATTAACCTCATTCGCCAAATGGCAAGCTATCCGCGCCTAATTGAAGCCGCGACTGAGGCACTTGAACCTCATCGTATTGTCTTTTATCTGCAAGAGCTGGCTGCGGCCTTCCACGCATTATGGAATGCAGGTAAAGAAGACACTTCATTGCGTTTTATACATGAAAATGATTTACCAAGAACACGCGCAAAATTAGCTTTGTTAATCGCGGTCAAGACAACCATTGCAAATGCGTTAAGTGTTATTGGCGTAGAAGCACAAGATGAAATGCGCTAAACTAACAAGAATAGAGGCAATCAAAACATGAGCATAGACCCAACACTTGGAAACAATAATAGCTTTGAAGATACAGATATAGAGCTTGGTCGCCCATCCTATGACGAAGCGAGTTATATTCGTCCGCATTCAACATTTAAAATTGTTGCCATTACAGCTGGCGTTATTGGCTTTTCTGCAATCTCTGCCGGTCTTTACTATTTTGCTTACCAACAAGGCCTTGCCGAAGGACAGCGTTTAAATCCACCCATTATTGCTGCTGATCCAGGCCCCATTCGCGTAACACCCGATGAAGCCGGCATAACCTCAGAACCGGCTCCTGAGCTTAACATATATAAGGTAATGACAGGCGAGGGAGCCGATAGCGCGCCGCCGGCAGCAAATGATGGTCGCCGCGAGAGCCTTTTAAATGAGAGCATAGTTACCCCTCAACCCGAACCTGAGGCAATAGCGTCACCGCCCACGCCAACTCCGTCCATAGCCGAAGCGCCTAAGCTGCCAGCACCAAAAGCTACGCCAGTTCAGGAGGCTAAAAAACCTGTTGCTTCCAAGAAAGCAACTACCCAGAGCGTCGCGCCACCGGCTATCTCAGCCAAGACAGAAGATAAGCCCAAAGTGGCCGAAAAATCTGCTACACCTTCTGCTTCCCCACGTTTCATGGTTCAGCTATCGGCGACCCGCAGCCGGGCTATTGCGCGGCAAACTTATACAAATTTACAGAAAAAATACCCGCTTGAATTACAAAGCCGAGATCCACTTATTTTCCGTGCGGATTTAGGCGCGAAAGGTATTTTTTACCGCGTTAATGTGGGCGGTTTCTCGTCCAAAGAAAATGCAAATGAATTTTGTAATGCGCTTAAAGCAAAAGGCGCATCATGTTTGGTGAAAAATGAGCCGAGTTGATTCCTGTAAGTCTTTTATTTGCGGCATATCAGACGCCACGATTACTGAAGCTGAAGCTCTTTTCTTAGAACAGCAACAACCATGGGGCGTCATTCTCTTTTCGCGCAATATTGTAGATAGGGTTCAACTTCAGGCACTTATTTCCCATATTAAGCGTATTTTTAAAACGCCTCACTATCCTATCTTAATTGACCAAGAAGGCGGGCGTGTCGCCCGTATCACCACGCCCATGGCACGCGCGCATCCACCGGCGGCAAATTACGGTCTGCTTTTTGAGCAAAACCAAGAGGCCGGGCTTGAAGCCGCTTATTTAGGTGGACGATTAATGGCTGACGATCTTATGCAATATGGCATTAATATAGATTGCGCACCGTGTTTAGATGTGTCCCGTCCTGAAACAGCTGAAATTATTGGTACGCGGTCATTTTCAAACAATCCCAATACCGTTGCCTTATTGGCGGCGCATTTCATGGACGGCTTGATGGCGGGAGGTGTATTACCTGTTATTAAACATATTCCGGGTCATGGACGGGGGCGCGTCGATAGCCATCTCGAATTACCTGAAATAGATATACCGCTGGCTGAACTTGAGTCATCTGATTTTGTCCCATTTCAACACAATAAAAACGCCCCTCTAGCAATGACCGGCCATTTGCTCTTCAACCAAATCGATTCCCAAAATGTCAGCACTTGCTCGCAAATTGTTGTAAACCAAATTATTCGCGAGACGATTGGTTTTAAAGGACTGCTCATGGGAGATGACGTCTCGATGCAAGCACTGAGCGGAAGCATTAATGAACGCGGCGAGGGCAGTTTAGCTGCTGGTTGTGACCTTATCCTTCACTGTAACGGTGTCTTAGAAGAGATGGAAATGATCGCTCACATAGCACCGCCTTTAACTGGAGCGAGTAAAGAACGAGCCCTTCATGTCGAACAATTGCTAAAATCAACCGCCACACCAATCGAAAACACGATGGAACAACGTTGGGGAGAACTTCTTTCCGATATTTTTAAGCCCGCCTGAAACGGCTATATTGCGGCTATGAGCGAACAACAAAGTGATTCTATAGCCAAACCGGCTTTTGAAGAAGGTGTAGCCTTTGTCAAACCAGACGGTCGGGGCCTCAAAATAGATGTCAGTGGTTTTGAGGGACCACTTGATATTTTGCTGTCGCTCGCGCGCACCCAAAAAGTGGACCTACGCCAAATCTCAATTTTACAGCTCGCAGAGCAATATATTGCCTTTATTCGCGATGCCCAAGCATTGAAACTTGAAGTTGCAGCCGATTATTTAGTAATGGCCAGCTGGTTGGCCTATTTAAAGTCACGGCTTTTATTGCCTGTACAAGAAACTGAGGATGAAGTTTCTGCCGAAGAAATGGCGGCGCGCTTGGTCTTTCGTCTGCAGCGGCTTGAGGCGATGCGCGAGGCGGCTTCGCAACTCATGGCCCGTGACTTACTTGGCCGAGATGTTTTTCAACGTGGTATGCCCGACGGTATACGCATCAAACGCCATAGCACCTATGAAGCCACTCTTTATGAAGTATTATCCTCATACTCGACACATCGCTTGCGGACATATTATACCGATTGGACACCGCCAACACTTGATGTTTTGTCGATTGAGCGCGCACGCATGCGTCTTGAGCGCATGCTCGGCAAACTCAATGACTGGTCGCGCTTAGATGCCGTATTGGCATCTGAAATTAAAAGTCCTGAAAAACGACGCACCACTATAGCCAGCGGTTTGAGTGCTGCGCTCGAGTTTGCCCGCGATGGACGCATAGAATTACAACAAGATAAAAACTTCGGTGAAATCAGGTTAAGACGAGCTCGCCCCAAATTGACGGATAATTTATGACCGATAACGTAAACCCAGACGATAATATTCAAAATAGTGCTGACGAAGATGCCATTGAGATCAGTAATGAGATCAACATTGAACATATTCGAATGGCCGAAGCTATTTTATTTGCAGCAAGTGAGCCACTTGACCGAGCAAGTATTCAAGACCGGTTACCAGCAGGTGCCAATCTCGACGTGACACTGACATGCATTTCTGAAAAATATAATGGTGGCGGATTTCATCTTGTCAATGTAGGTGGCAAGTTTGCCTTTCGCACATCGCCCGACCTCTCGCATGTGCTTCAAAAAGATGTCACCCAGCAGCGCCGCTTATCGCGTGCCGCACTCGAGACGCTCGCCATTATCGCTTATCACCAACCCGTCACACGCGCCGAGATTGAAGATATTCGAGGTGTTGCCGTCTCAAAAGGGACTGTTGACGTTCTTTTGGAGAGCGATTGGGTCAAAATACGTGGACGCCGCCGCGTTCCAGGTCGTCCAGTTACCTATGGCACGACAGATCATTTCTTGTCCTATTTTGATCTCGAGTCCGTTAAAGATCTGCCTGGCCTTGAAGAATTACGTGGCGCGGGCCTCCTTGATGGGCGTTTACCACCAGGCTTTAGCATTCCAGAACCCGACCCAGACAATGATAGCGAGGAAGATCCTTTAGCACCTGGGGATGATGGATTAGAACCTCTCGAAATGGATTTAGAAATGGATTTTAAAGACCAAGAGAGTGCAGATGATGCGGCGCGAGAATAGACTTACAATCTGCCCAAAACGCGTTATAATGCCAGCTAATTAAGCCTTTATAAGGAGCTGACATGAGCATTGGATGGCCGCAAATACTTCTGATCGTATTATTAGTTATACTCTTATTCGGACGCGGTCGTATTTCGACTTTGATGGGCGATGTTGCCAATGGCATTAAAAGCTTTCGCTCGGGTTTGCGTGAAGATATCGACGGCAATGCGCAGGACAGCACTCTTGATACTCCTCCTATTATTGAGCAAGCCGATAAACCTGCACCCAAATCAACTAAAAAAACGTCTAAGAAAAATTAGGGTTTCCTATGTTTGATATTGGCTGGGCTGAATTATTATTCCTCGGCTTAATTGTGCTTCTCGTACTTGGGCCGGGTGAGATACCAAATGTGATGCGCACTATTGGACGATATTCAAATCACCTGCGAAAAATTGCCAGCGAGTTCAAATCAAACCTCGATACACTTGACGCACAAACGCTTTTAGACGAGCCCGCCCAAACTACAAAACCGGCATCTCAAAAAAGGAGTTTGGCGATAAAAGAGGACCTTCCGCCAGACCTTTTTTCTGCGGCTGAAGAAGAATCTGATCCTGAAACAGTCTTACCAAAAACAAAAAAAGCTAAAAAGCCTAAAGCAAAAGATATAGGGACGGGCCAATGAGCGATACTAGCCAAGGGCTCAAAGAGAGCGAAGCGCCATTGATCGATCACTTGATCGAACTTCGCACACGCCTGCTTTGGATCGTCGGCATCTTCACTCTGGCTTTTGGTGTTTGTATATTCTTTGCCGGCGATATTTTTTCATTTCTTCTGTTGCCCTATGAAAGAGCGGCTGGTTCGGTTGAAGAGCTCGAGCTGATTTATACAGCACCACAAGAATTTTTCTTTACACAATTAAAGCTCGCCATGTTTGGCGCTATCTTTTTGGGCTTTCCTGGATATGCATTTCATATATATCGGTTTATAGCGCCTGGCCTTTATCAAAACGAACGTCGCGGATTCTTACCATTTCTCCTCATGGCCCCAACACTATTCGCATTGGGAGCTGCTCTTGTATTTTTTCTCGTCATGCCATTGGCTCTCGAATTTTTCATGAATATGCAAATTGTCAGCGATACAAGCGCAGATATACGCATGGTTAGTCGTGTGAGCGAATATTTAAGCTTCACGATGGTTTTAATGCTCGCATTTGGCCTCTGTTTCCAATTGCCAATCATTCTTGTTTTACTCGGGCGTATCGGGTTAGTCACAGCCGATGGCCTAAGACAAAAACGCCGCTATGCGATTATTATCACCTTTGCCGTTGCCGCTCTTTTGACCCCACCAGACATTATAAGCCAAATTGGTCTTGGGATCCCAACGCTTCTATTATATGAACTGTCTATTCTCATTATTGCTATGAGCCAGAAAAAACAACCCGAAGGCGCATGAAACGATCAGGAACCGGTTCATTTGCATTACACCTCCCAACTTGTCGCAATGCGACTCACTATAGGTTAAGACCATGCTAAATATTCAGCTCATCAGAGAAAACCCAGATCACATTGACGAAATGCTTGCCCGTCGCGGACACGGCAGTATCAGTGCTGACTTACTCCTTTTAGATAATGCTCGAAAAGCTGCGATTGCACGCGCACAAGACTTACAAGCCGAGCGCAATGCTGCATCCAAAAAAATTGGGCAAGCTAAAGCCCAAGGTAATGAAGAGCTCGCAGCTGAGCTTATGTCTCAAGTTACCGCGCTAAAAGACTCGCTTCAACAAGCAGAAGAAGAAGAGAGACAGGCTGATGCAGCTCTCCAATCTGCGCTCAGTTCTATTCCCAATATTCCGCTCGACGATGTGCCGACGGGGAGTGACGAAAGTTCAAATGTTGAAATTCGTCAATGGGATGGAAAATCACAGAAAAGTGAAAGCCCCCAACATTTTGAAATTGGTGAGCAATTAGGGCTTATGGATTTTGAAGCTGCAAGCCGCATGTCTGGTGCGCGTTTTGTCGTATTAAAAGGCGCATTAGCCCGTCTTGAGCGAGCATTGGGTAATTTTATGATTGATCTTCATACCAGCACATTTGGTTATACAGAAATAGCGCCACCATTTTTGGTCCGTGATAGCGCTCTATTTGGAACGGGACAGCTGCCTAAATTTTCTGAAGATTCATTTAAAACTGATGGAGACCATTGGCTCATTCCAACAGCTGAAGTGCCGCTCACTAATTTGGTGCGCGAACAAATCTTGAGTGCTGAGGTTTTGCCTCTTCGCTATACAGCCTTTACACCATCCTTTCGCTCAGAAGCTGGCTCAGCAGGGCGGGACACGCGCGGCATGATCCGCCAACACCAATTTTCTAAAGTTGAGCTGGTAAGCTTAACCACACCCGAAACCGGCTTAGATGAATTAGATCGCATGACCGCTTGCGCAGAAGAGGTGCTCAAACGCCTTGAGCTGACTTATCGCACTATGTTGCTGTGCACCGGCGATATGGGTTTTTCTGCCCGCAAGACTTATGACCTTGAAGTTTGGCTACCTGGACAAAACAGTTATCGTGAAATTTCGAGCTGTTCATATTGTGGTGATTTCCAAGCACGGCGCATGTCAGCGCGTTACAGACACCGTGATGATAAACAAACTCATTTCTTACATAGTTTAAATGGTTCTGGGCTCGCCGTAGGGCGAACATTAGTCGCCGTTTTAGAGAATTATGTTCAAGAAGACGGTTCCATTGCGATACCAACATGCCTACAACCTTATATGGGTGGCCAAACAATTATTACGAAAGAGACATTATGAGCAAACCCATTCGCCGAATACTTGTTACAAATGATGACGGGATTGACGCACCAGGACTTAAAATAGCAGCAAAAATCGCAGCTGCTTTATCTGATGATGTGTGGATTGTCGCTCCTGCAGAAGAACAAAGTGGTGCAAGCCATTCCTTGAGCTTAAGCCACCCCGTTAATCTTATAAAAAGGGGCGCAAAACGCTATGCGGTTCGCGGCACCCCGACAGATTGTGTCATGATTGCAACGCGTCATTTGCTTAAAGACGATTTACCCACCCTTATTCTCTCTGGTGTTAATTTTGGACAAAATGTTGCCGAAGACGTGAGCTATTCCGGCACTGTTGCTGGCGCCAAAGAAGGCACAGTCTTTGGCATTCCTTCTGTAGCTCTAAGCCAAGCCATTGGGTTTCGCGACAATAAGCGGACGATCAATTTTGGCGTTGCTGAAAAACATGGTCCAAAAGTCATTAAAAAGCTGATGTCGGTAAAGTGGCCAACAGGTACATTAATGAACATTAATTTTCCAGATATTGCCACTGCCGATAAATGTGACATTGTCGTAACCAAACAAGGCAAACGTGATCGTAGCGTTTTACAGCTAGAAGAGCGTGAAGACCCACGTGGCATGCCATATTTCTGGTATACATTTGACAGGAAGTTGCAGACACCACCAATTGGCACAGACATCGAAGCACTTTATGCAGGAAACATATCAGTGACCGCGCTTAAAATGGATCACACGGATGTTGCCATGCAGCGTAAGCTGGGAGAACTTTTCTAACCCCTTTAGGTCGAGTTAAATGCATTTTTTTGGCGGCGCAATTATTAAGCTTACGACACTTGTCGTCACCTGCTTTGCTTTATCAGCCTGCGCTGTTTCAACTGGCCAATGGTACGATAGTGAAAAAAATCGTCCGCCGAGTTTTTTTGCACGTTTAGCAAACAAAACCAATTCCAGACCTGTGGCAGTGGGAACTGTGCGCGTAGAGAAGGGAGATAGCTATTATCTTATTGCCAATAGATATGGCGTATCGCTCAATGCACTTTTGCGTGAAAATAATGCACGCCCACCATATGCATTGCGTACAGGACAGACATTAAAGCTCCCCAAGCCCAAAACGCACACTGTCACCAAAGGGGATACGCTTTTTTCAATTGCCAGAAAATATGATGTTCGGGTTTCTGAAATTGCATCCATTAATAGATTAAGCGAACCCTATACAATCAGTGTTGGCACTAAATTATCACTTCCATCAGGTTCGCAGCTTGCCGCAACTGGTCAATCACGCCGCGCAAGCTCAAGGTCTGGAGCCGCAGGTCAAGCGAATGTGCGTCATGAAGCCATCACAACAGCTCCGCCAGCAAGAAAAGGGCGTTTTTTAAAGCCATTAACAGGGCAAGTCATATCTCGATATGGCCCCAAAGCAGGCGGCCTTCATAATGATGGCATTAATATAATGGCACCTCTTGGGCACCCAATCAAAGCGAGTGAGAATGGTATTGTTATTTATGCCGGCAATGAACTTCGCGGATATGGCAATCTGATTTTAATTCGTCATGACAATGGATGGGTGACAGCCTATGCTCACGCATCGCGCTTTAAAGTTCGTCCCGGTGACAAAGTAAAACAAGGGCAGGTGGTTGCACTGGTCGGGCAATCTGGAAATGTCGATAAACCGCAATTGCATTTTGAAATCAGGAAAAACTCGCGCCCAATCGATCCTGAAAAATATATGTAAAGAAAATGCCTATTTTGCTTGAATTTTCTTAAATTTTGGCTCTGACATGCTTCCCATTGGTCTTTGCTTCTCGTATAGTCACAACTTGTTTTAAAGAAGGATTTTTTCAATGCTCATAACACCCGCATTTGCTCAAACAACCGCTACTGGGGGAAACCTATTTGAATTATTTTTCCCACTTATTATCGTATTTGCGATTATCTACTTCATGATTATTCGCCCTCAAAATAAGCGTCAAAAAGAGCATAAAGCAATGATAGAAGCCTTACGACGTGGAGATCGTGTTGTGACGCAAGGTGGCTTGATCGGCAAAGTCGCTAAAGTGCATGAAGACGAAGTTGAAGTCGAAGTCTCAAGTGGTGTAACTGTCACCGTTGTTCGCTCAATGATTGTTACGGTGACCAGCAAGGGTTCACCCGCAAAATCGGAATAATTAGTATGCTTCATTTTTCTCGCTATAAAATAACAGGCATTATGCTTGTTATTTTACTCGGCATTTTGTTTTCATTGCCTAACTTCTTATCTCAAGAAACAAGACGGCAATTGCCGACTTTTGTGCCAAGTAATGCACTTAATCTAGGGCTTGACTTACGTGGTGGGTCGCATCTTTTACTCGAGGTGGATACACAGTCGGTTACCAAAGAGCGTCTCGATAATCTTGTATCAGACATTCGCATTGAGCTTAGCGGGAAATCTATTAAATATCGTGGCCTCGGCGTTTCCGGAAACGCTGTCGAAGTAACAATTATCGACACTGACAAAAGGGATGAGGCCATCCAAGCGATAAATGCCCTGAGCCAAAGTTTACTTGCTGGGGTTTTCGGCGGCAGCAGTAATGATGATCAATTACAAATTGATAAAGTGGGTGATAATCACATTCGCGTAAGTTTCACTGAGGCCGCAATATTAGCGCGTAACCTCAAAACAATTCAGCAGTCTATCGAGATTATTCGTCGTCGCGTTGACGAACTCGGCACAACTGAACCCGTTATTCAAAGGCAAGGTGACTCGCGCGTCTTGGTGCAAGTTCCAGGGCTAGATGATCCGCAGCGCCTTAAAGCCCTTCTGGGACAAACTGCAAAATTGAATTTTCATCTCGTCGACCCCAATGTGTCCGCATTTGAAGTGTTAAACGGAACGCGACAACCTGTTGGCACGCAGATCCTCTATACGGATACGGAACCGGCAACACCTTACCTAATACAAAGACGCGTTATGGTAAGTGGTGAGAGGTTAGTTGATGCAAATATGGGCTTTGACCCAGCCTCTGGATCACCTGAAGTTGATTTTCGTTTCGACGCTGTCGGCGGTAAGCGCTTTGGTGATGTAACCAAAGAAAATGTCGGCCGCCCATTTGCCATCGTGCTCGATGGAAAAGTAATCTCAGCTCCCGTCATTCAAACAGCAATTTTAGGTGGATCAGGTCGGATAACCGGTCGTTTTTCCGTTCAAGAAGCCAACGATCTTGCCATTTTACTTCGCGCTGGTGCGCTTCCTGCGCCTATGCGTATTCTTGAAGAGCGAACAGTTGGGCCTGGTTTGGGCGCTGACTCGATCGCTGCTGGCGAAAAAGCACTCATGATTGGCTTTGCAGCTGTCATCATTTTTATGGTTCTCAGCTACAGCACATTTGGTCTTTTTGCCAATATTGCACTGATTATCAACCTTATCCTTATTATGGGTGTCTTATCTGCCTTGCAAGCAACGCTCACTTTGCCCGGTATTGCCGGCATCGTGTTAACGGTTGGTATGGCCGTTGATGCCAATGTCTTAATCTTTGAAAGGATTAAAGAAGAACTCAAAGAAGGGCGGCCAGCGATTATTGCAACTGATATGGGCTATAGCAAAGCACTTGGAACAATCATGGATGCCAATATCACAACTTTGCTTGCTGCCATTATTTTGTTCCAATTGGGTTCTGGGCCAATCCGTGGCTTCTCTGTCACGCTCGCAGTTGGCATCGTAACATCCGTATTTACGGCGGTTGTTGTCACTCGCTTATTTGTTGCGCTTTGGTTGCGCCGTCGTCCCCGAGACGTCGAATTGCCGCTGTAAGGAATTAGATCATGAAAACCATCAAACTTATTCCTGATAACACAAGCATTCGCTTCATGCGCATTCGTGTGATTGCTTTTACCTTTAGTGGCTTATTGATCTTGGCATCTATTGTTAGCCTATTGGGGCAAGGGCTTAACTTTGGCATCGACTTTATGGGAGGCACCTTGATCGAAGCGGCCCAAGAAGATGAAATCGATATTAGTGCATTGCGCAGCCGACTTAATAATTTAGGTGTTGCCCAAGTGCAAATTCAAGAATTTGGCACGAGCAATGATGTTTTGATCAGAATTTCGGGGCAAAAAAACGCCGTGAATGCCGAAGAAAACCTCTCAACTGTTGCTGCTATTCGTGAGGAAATCGAAGGTGATTTTGAAATTCGTCGTGTTGAAATTGTCGGGCCTCAAGTCAGTGGCGAGCTTATCCAAGCGGGTCTTCTTGCGGTTTCACTCGCGGTTATTTCGATGCTTATATATATCTGGTTTCGGTTTGAATGGCAGTTCAGTCTTGGCTCCGTGATTGCGCTTGTCCACGATGTTGTTTTAACACTGGGTATTTTCTCGTTTTTACAAATTGAGTTTAACATCTCTATCTTAGCGGCAATTTTGACAATCGTTGGTTACTCAATGAATGATACGGTCGTCGTTTATGACCGCGTCAGAGAGAAACTCAGAAAATATAAGAAAATGGAACTAACCGAGCTTCTTGACTTAGCAATCAACAAAACACTATCAAGAACTGTGATGACATCTGTCACGACATTGATCGCTCTTTTCTCACTTTATATCTTTGGTGGCGAGGTTATCCGCGGTTTCACATTCGCTATGATCTTTGGCATTGTTGTTGGTACATATTCTTCAATCTTTGTTGCCGCGCCAATTTTAAATATATTTGGTGTTAAGCGAGACTGGTCTGGGCTGGACAAGGACTGATTATTTTAGGGGGACATAAGGACAGCTTGAAGCATAATTCATTCTTGCTAGACTAAGTCATTAACGCAGATTCGATTTTTCGGTATTCTGCAAAAACGGAGGAAACTATGACGTCAATTTTAACATCTTTACGTAACACGGTCATTGCCGGTTTCGTATTGGCTTTTCTTCTAGAGTTGCTTTACCTCAATGGCGGCGGCTTACTAGACCAAAACTTTTATGCCTTCTTATTCCGTTGGCTCCATGTGCTCAGTGGCATTATGTGGATTGGTTTGCTCTATTACTTTAACTTTGTGCAAATACCAAACATGCCCAATATTCCTGACGAGCAAAAGCCAGCTATCGGCAAAGTGATTGCTCCAGCAGCTTTATTCTGGTTTCGCTGGGCGGCAATGGCGACACTCGTTACAGGCCTCATTTTGGGTTATCTGAACGGATATATCCATGACGCAATGTCATTAGGTGCAATGAATGATTTCCAAGTACCGAAAAACATCGCCATCGGTGTTGGTATGTGGCTTGGCATTATCATGTGGTTTAACGTTTGGTTTGTGATTTGGCCAAATCAGAAACGTGCTTTGGGTATTGTTGAGGCTGACGCTGAAACAAAAGCAGCATCTGCGCGCACCGCAATGTTGTTCTCACGCACAAATACATTGCTTTCGATCCCAATGCTTTTCGCAATGGTTGCGGCACAAAACCTTTACTAAAGGTTCGCAATTAAATTATAAGGGTCGTGGATTTTCCACGGCCCTTTTTTTATGAAAGGCATGAGCAATCATGAGTAATATTTCGGCTATACGACAAATATGCCAAAGCGAATTACGGGCACTTGATGGCGATCTCTACATGTCGCATATTTTTGTGCCCTTTAAATACCGTGATGCATTATTAGCTTTTAGTCATTTTTATTGCAGCCTTTTACAAATCTATTCCGAGTCCAATGACACCATGATGCAACTAATCCGTCTTCAATGGTGGTTAGACCTCAAGGTTGATAGCCCAGATGTGCCACCCATTATTAGCCTTTGGCGTGAAGCCGGTCTCGACGACGAACTCAAAAACAAACTTGTATCAGCTCATATTGATGAAATAGATGAACCGACAGAGGAGGGGCTCTACAAGCTTGGCCAAATCTTTTTTGAGGAGGCGGCACACATGGTTACACCACGGCTTGTGACCCAAGAGACGTTGACTGTTTTGGGCCGCCTTGGGTTCCAGTGGGAATATTGGCGACGAAATGGACGAAATATGACATTTGATAAAGTATCGGAGCATCGCCAGGATCTAGCTCTTACTTTAGAAGCCTTTAATTGTCTTCCACAAGACCAACGCAAGGAAATGAGACCATTTGCTGTTTTAATGGCTTTGAATAGTCAGCATATTACAGCGTGGCCACTTGAGAGGCATTTGTTCATTTATCTGCTGACAGCACTCAAAACCGCATTTTTTGTGAAAATTTAAAGCGAAATCTTACAGTTTAATTTTGCGCCTGCCACCAGTCGTTAAAATCGACTAACGCGCGTTCCGTATAGGCGTGTTGACGATTTCGCTTCTTTAAGGAAAATTTCATTTTTCCTTTTGCTGCCGTTCCATCTTCCAAACGTGGAGGCGCAATATCTATTGGCGGCGGCATAAGCCCAAAATTCACATTCATGGGCTGGAAACTATCGCTCATTGCATTTAGCGTAATATGCGAGAGCAATGCCCCAAATCCAGTTGTAATGGGAGGCGGTGTATATGTCCCGCACCCTAAATCGTTTGCCGTGAATAAGCCCGCAAGCAAACCAATCACGGTACTTTCAACATAGCCTTCCACACCGGTAATTTGGCCTGCAAATCTTAATTGCGGACGATGACGTAACCTTAAGTCAGGCAGTAAAAGGGATGGACTATTCAAGAATGTATTACGATGGAGCCCGCCCAAACGGGCAAACCGGGCATTGGCAAGTCCAGGTATCGTCTTGAAAATATCTGCTTGTACGCCATATTTCAACTTTGTCTGAAACCCAACCATATTATAAAGCGTTCCAAGAGCATTGTCTTGACGCAGCTGGACCACTGCATAGGGCTTTTCGTCGGGATTATGAGCATTGGTTAATCCGCGCGGCTTCATTGGACCATGTCGCAAAGTTTCAGCACCACGCTCGGCCATAACCTCTATAGGTAAACAGCCATTAAAATAGGGGGTGTCCGCTTCCCATTGTTTAAAATCTGTTTTTTCTCCAGAGATTAGAGCGTCTATGAATTGCGCATACTCATCTTTATTCATTGGGCAATTAATGTAATCTTTGCCGGTGCCGCCGGGGCCAACCTTGTCATAGCGCGACTGGGCCCAACATATAGACATATCGACACTATCAGCATAGATAATGGGCGCAATCGCATCGAAAAAAGCGAGTTTATCCGATCCCGTCAGTTCTCCAATAAATTCTGATAAGCTGGGTGATGTCAGAGGTCCTGTTGCTACAATTGTTGCAATGCCATCATCTGGAATTGACGATACTTCCTCACGGCAAATATTAATAAGGGGATGCCCTTCTAAGGCCGACGTCACAGCTTGTGAAAATCCTTCGCGATCAACAGCAAGCGCACCACCGGCAGGAACTTGGTTCGCATCCGCACAGCGCATAATTAATGATCCCGCCAAACGTAACTCGCGGTGGGTTACACCGACCGCATTTGTTAATGCATCGTCAGATCGAAAACTATTAGAGCAGACGAGTTCAGCCAATTTATCTGTATGGTGTGCATCAGTTTTACGAACGGGGCGCATTTCAAATAGCGTGACATGCACACCTGCCTCTGCAAGTTGCCAAGCTGCTTCAGAGCCAGCCAAACCACCACCAATAACACGTGCTTGTTTTATCATATGCGCTCTATACCAAGTCCATGGAAAAAGGGGAAGTTATTTACCTGAATTCGTTTTTGGTGCCGCTTTTGTCTTACTTTTTTCTTTAGCTTTCGCCTTAGGCTGAGCCTTGGCTTTTGAGGCATGTTTTTTTGCTGCCGGTTTATCTGCCTGACTCACAGTCGCTTTTGCCTGTTTTGCATTGAGGCGCTGACGCGACAATAGTTTATCTAAGAATTGGCCAGTATAGCTGCGCTTTACTTTAGCAACGTCTTCAGGCGTGCCAAGCGCGACAATCTCGCCACCACCATCGCCTCCCTCTGGACCAACATCAATCACCCAATCGGCGGTCTTAATCACTTCCAAATTATGTTCGATCACAGCCACCGTATTGCCTTGATCAACAAGTTCATGGAGCACCTCGAGTAATTTCTTGACATCATGAAAATGCAAACCAGTCGTGGGCTCATCAAGAATATAAAGCGTACGCCCCGTCGCCCGACGCGATAGCTCTTTGGCAAGCTTAACTCGTTGTGCCTCACCACCAGAAAGGGTAGTGGCCTGTTGGCCTACCTTTATATACCCCAATCCAACGCGCTGAAGTGTTTCCATTTTCTCGCGAATAAGTGGCACGGCCTTAAAGAAAATAACAGCCTCATCAACCGTCATATCAAGCACATCGGCAATATTCTTATCTTTAAACTTAACCTCGAGTGTCTCGCGATTATAGCGAAGACCCAGACAGCTATCACATTGCACATAAACATCGGGTAAGAAATGCATCTCAATCTTGATGACACCATCGCCTTGACACGCTTCACAACGTCCGCCTTTAACATTAAACGAAAAACGACCTGGCTTATATCCGCGCGTCCGCGCTTCGGGTAAACCCGCAAACCATTCACGAATTGGCGTAAACGCGCCTGTATAGGTGGCAGGGTTAGACCGCGGCGTACGGCCAATAGGGGACTGGTCAATATCGATAATTTTATCAAGAAACTCAGCGCCTTCAATAGCATCATGATCCGCAGGAACCCCACGTGCATTATTCAAACGACGCGCTAAAGCCGTGAAGATTGTATCGAGCAGTAATGTTGATTTACCACTTCCAGAAACACCCGTGACGCACGTAAATGTGCCAAGTGGAATATCAACATCAACATTCTTAAGATTGTTTCCTTTTGCGCCTTTAACACGAATGCGCTTCTTTGGATTATTCAGGCGGCGCTCTTTTGGCAGAGGCACGCTCAAAGCACCTGAGAGATATTGACCGGTTAAACTCTCCTTATGTGCCAATATATCTTTCGGCGTTCCTTCGGCGACGACATGTCCACCATGAATACCTGCACCAGGGCCAATATCGAGCACATAATCAGCTGTCATAATGGCATCCTCATCATGCTCGACGACAATAACCGTATTTCCTAAGTCCCTAAGATGCGTCAAAGTTTCAAGTAGCCGCGCATTATCTCTTTGATGCAAGCCAATCGAAGGCTCATCCAACACATAAAGTACCCCCGTCAAACCAGAGCCAATTTGAGATGCCAGGCGAATACGCTGGCTTTCTCCGCCGGATAAGGTACCCGCATTACGTGAAAGACTAAGATAATCTAAGCCAACATCATTCAAAAACTTCAAGCGCTCACGAATTTCGCGCAAAATGCGATAGGCAATGTCTTTTTGTTTTTTGGTTAATGTCTTATCCAAACCATCAAACCAATGTGCTGTTTCTTTGATGGAACGCGTGACAAGCTCACCGACATGTAAGCCATTAATCTTAATGGCCAGAGCCTCTGGCTTAAGGCGGTGACCATGACACACATCACAGCTGGTAATGGATTGAAACTTCTCTATTTCCTCGCGCGACCAATTGCTGTCGGTTTCGCGATAGCGTCGTTCCAAATTAGGGATAACACCTTCAAACGGCTTATTCGTTTTAAAACTCCGAACACCATCATCATAAGTAAAAGAAATTGCCTCATCACCACTGCCAAAAAGAACAACCTGTTGAAAGGCTGAATCGAGCTCATACCAAGCTTTATTCATCGACGCCTTATAATGACTGCATAAACTCTCCAGTGTTTGCGTATAATAGGGCGAAGAAGTACGCGACCACGGCGCAATAGCCCCTTTGCGTAGGGATAGTCCTGCATCTGGAACAACTGCAGCAGGATCAATAAAAAACTGCGTTCCGAGACCATCGCAAGATGGACATGCCCCAAATGGATTATTGAATGAAAACAAACGTGGCTCGATCTCGTCAATTGTAAACCCAGAAACAGGACAGGCAAACCGCGATGAAAAAATAATACGATTATCGTCTTCAGGCGTGTCTGCAAGTTCAAGAACCGCAATGCCATCGGTCAACTGAAGGGCAATTTCCAAAGAGTCAGCAACGCGGTTTCCAAGGTCACTTTTCACAACGAGACGATCAACGACAACATCAATGTCATGCTTAATTTTCTTATCTAGCGGAGGGACTTCGGCAATTTCGTAAAATTGCCCATCAACTTTAACACGCTGAAAGCCACGCTTTTGTAACTCAAGAAAATCCCGGCGATATTCCCCTTTGCGGCCACGCACAATCGGCGCCAAAAGGTAAGCACGTGTATTTTCCTCAAGCTCCATAATCCGATCAACCATTTGGCTAATCGTTTGGCTTTCGATCGGAAGACCAGTAGCCGGCGAATAAGGTACTCCAATGCGGGCAAAAAGAAGGCGTAAATAATCATAAATCTCAGTTACCGTGCCGACTGTTGATCGTGGGTTTTTTGATGTCGTTTTTTGCTCAATCGAAATTGCAGGGGACAAACCATCAATTTGATCAACATCGGGTTTTTGCATAAGCTCAAGAAATTGACGCGCATAAGCGGAAAGGCTCTCCACATATCGACGCTGCCCCTCAGCATAGATTGTATCAAACGCCAAAGATGATTTACCCGAACCCGATAAACCTGTTATCACAATGAGCTGATCCCGCGGCAAGCTCACCGTAATATTTTTGAGGTTATGCTCACGTGCGCCAGCAACAATAATTTGCCTTAATTGTGACCCAGATTGAGGCGCTGGTTTGGCTTTAGACGTCATAATAACTCTCATTTCATAATGCTGAAGTGAACAGCCTCACCCTCGATCAGAAGGTGACAAACACAAATTCAAAATGCAGACTTGGGGGCTTGCCGTATATGAGAACATAACGTAAACATATGACTTGTCCACAGTAATACAGACAAAAACGGGATAGAGCCATGGGAAGTCACGGCTGGCTTGTTTAATGTATTCCAATAACGAGGAGACGAATCATCATGGCAGGCAGCGTTAATAAAGTAATCCTTATCGGTAATTTGGGCGCAGACCCAGATGTTAGGAACACAAAAGACGGTCGCCCGATTGTAAATTTGAGTATAGCGACAAGCGAGAGTTGGCGCGACAAATCATCGGGGGAGCGCCGTGAAAAAACAGAATGGCACCGTGTCGTTATTTTTTCTGAGGGTTTGTGCCGCATTGCAGAACAATATCTTAAAAAAGGTTCTAAAGTTTATGTTGAGGGTAACCTGCAAACACGCAAGTGGCAGGACGAAAATGGGAACGACAAATATTCGACCGAAGTGGTCCTTCAAAACTTCGGGGGAACGCTCACAATGCTCGATACACGCAGTGGCGGAAGTGACAATTTTCAGCCCGCAATGAGCGGTGGTGGTCAAGATTATGTCTCAGCACCAGCTTCTGGTGGTGGCATGGATGATGATATTCCATTTTAATATTAACTATCTGAATATAAAAATCTTTTTAAACCGGTGTTTGTAAAAAAACACCGGTTTTTTTGTCCTTATTGCTTGCGACTCACATGGACCAAAGCTTATACTGTGGCATGGTAGTTTTTGATAATATTCAGTGTGTTAAATCGTGAGTGACGGACCAGACGATCATAGCGATCTGCCTGACGATAATGTCATGCCTGAAGGTGGTGCAGACGTACCAGCAAAGCCTGCCAATGTCTTAGAGACGGGGCGCGACATCAGCCCAATTTTGCTCGAAGACGAAATGAAAGTTTCCTATCTCGACTATGCAATGAGCGTTATTGTTAGTCGCGCTCTGCCAGATGTTCGTGATGGTTTGAAACCTGTCCATCGCCGTATTTTGTTTTCGATGCATGAAAACGGATATGAATTCAACAAACCGCACCGCAAATCAGCACGTGTTGTCGGTGATGTTATTGGTAAATATCACCCCCATGGTGACCAATCGATTTACGATGCTTTGGTTCGCATGGCCCAAGAGTTTTCGATGCGCTTGCCATTATTGGACGGCCAAGGAAACTTCGGCTCCATTGATGGCGACCCACCTGCGGCGATGCGTTACACAGAAGTCAGAATGGCTAAACCGGCCCAGGCTTTGCTGGCTGATATTGATAAAAATACCGTCGATTTTCAAGATAACTATGATAATTCTGAACGCGAGCCGGTCGTTTTACCTGCGCGTTTCCCAAACCTGCTTGTTAATGGCGCCAATGGTATTGCGGTGGGGATGGCGACGAATATCCCGCCACATAATTTAGGCGAAATCATTGATGCTACACTCGCGTTGATTGATAATGCGGAACTAACCGACGAAGAAATCCTGGATATTGTTCCAGGACCAGACTTCCCAACAGGCGCTTTTATTTTGGGCAGAACCGGCCCAAGAAATGCAGTCCTGACCGGTCGCGGCTCAATTGTCATGCGGGGGCGGGCAACAATCGAAACAATTCGCAAAGACCGCGAAGCGATTGTTATTACTGAAATTCCTTATCAGGTGAATAAAACCTCGATGATTGAACGTATTGCGGATCTTGTTCGCGATAAGACAATTGAGGGTATTAGTGACTTACGTGACGAGTCTGACCGAGATGGTATGCGCGTTGTTATCGAGTTAAAGCGCGAAGCTATGGGGGACGTCGTTCTTAACCAGCTTTACCGCTACTCGCAGCTACAAACCAGTTTTGGCGCCAATATGCTCGCCTTACGCGGGGGCCGCCCACAACTTATGAATGTTCGTCAAATGCTCACGGCATTTTTGGCATTCCGCGAAGAAGTTGTTACTAAACGTTGTAAATTTGACTTAAACAAAGCCAGAGACCGGGCGCATGTCTTAGTGGGTCTTGCTATTGCCGTTGCGAATATAGATGAAGTGATTGCTCTGATCAGAAGCGCTCCATCACCCCAAAGCGCGCGCGAACAGCTTATGACGCGCGATTGGCCTGCTCAAGATGTAGCCCCGCTTATTCGCTTAATTGATGATCCGCTTCACCAAATTAGTGAAGATGGCATTTACAAATTGAGCGAGGCTCAGGCTCGCGCAATTCTGGAACTTCGTTTGCAGCGCTTAACAGCAATGGGACGCGACGAGATTGGCGGCGAGCTTGAAATACTCGGTGAACAAATCTCAGATCTGCTTGATATTCTCCGAAGCAGGCCGCGCTTGCTAGAGATTATTCGCACCGAATTGAGCGAAGCTAGAAATGATTTTGCAACACCACGCCGCTCAGAAATTCTTGAAGATGACGGCGATATGGATGATGAAGCACTCATTCCACAAGAAGACATGGTCGTGACGGTCAGTCATTCGGGCTATATTAAACGGGTGCCGCTCTCAACATATCGCGCCCAAAAGCGCGGAGGTAAGGGGCGTTCTGGCATGTCCACCAAAGACGAAGACTTTGTCTCTCGTCTATTCGTTGCCAATACACACCAACCTATCCTGTTCTTCTCAACGACAGGCATGGTATATAAAATGAAAGTATACCGTCTTCCTGTCGGTAATCCGCAGTCGCGCGGTAAAGCGCTTGTTAATTTATTGCCACTTGATGAGGGTGAGACAATTGCAGCTGTTATGGCTTTACCAAGTGATGAAACAAGCTGGAGCGACTTACACGTTATGTTTGCAACGAGCTTTGGCAACGTGCGGCGCAATGATCTCTCTGATTTTGTTCAAATAAACCGTAACGGCAAAATAGCGATGAAGCCTGACCAAGGCGAGCAAATTGTAGGGGTCGACATTTGTACGGAAAATGACGATGTCCTGCTAACAGCATCAGATGGACGTTGCATTCGTTTCCCGGTCACAGCTGTACGCGTCTTTAGAAGCCGTAATTCCTCTGGTGTACGCGGTATTCGACTGGCTGATGGGCAAGAGGTCATTTCAATGGCAATTCTGCGCCACAGTGATGCATCACCCGCTGAGCGCAATACATATTTGAAACAAGCCAATGCCATTAGGCGCGCAAGTGACGACACCATTGCGGATATTGAAACTCCGATAGCAGATGATACTTCTGAGGAGGATGGCGAAGAAGCGAATGAACTTGCAACCCTAACCCCTGAGCGTTATGCGCAATTAGGTGCTGAAGAGCAGTTTATTTTAACTGTGAGCGAGAATGGCTTTGGTAAACGATCATCAGCCTATGAATATCGTATTTCAGGGCGTGGCGGTAAGGGCATAATTGCCATGACGGTGACAGAGCGTAACGGTCAACTTATTGCCGCATTTCCAGTAGAAGATAGCGATCAGCTGATGCTGGTGACGAATAATGGTACTTTAATTCGGACAACCGTCATTGATGTTCGAATTGCGGGACGCAACACACAAGGCGTAACAATATTTAAAACGGAAGAAGACGCGCGTGTGATGTCGGTGGTTCGTATCGGTGAAACTAGCGATGACGAAGAAGATACTGAAGATACGCTTGCCGAGCATGACGCTTTGAGCGGCGACGTAGAGGACGCAAATTCCGATAATGCCAATTCGGGATCGGAGACCACTCAAGGCGAGGGGGAATAATGGATCGCATTGGTTTATATGCTGGCAGTTTTGACCCAGTTACGAATGGACATCTTGATATTATCGCCCGTAGTTTAAACCTGGTTGATCGTGTTATTGTTGGGATAGGTGTTAGTGCTTCTAAAAAGCCGCTCTTTTCATTCGATGAGAGACGAGACCTTATTTTTGCGTCATTAAAATCTATGGATATTCAATATGATAACCGTATTGATGTCATCAGCTTTTCTGGACTTCTGGTCAATATTGCCGCAGAAAAGGGCGCCAATGTCATTATACGCGGTCTCCGTTCAGCAGCAGACTATGATTATGAAGCACAAATGACGGCAATGAATAGAAAAATGGCGCCTGAAATTGAAACAATATATCTCGCAGGCGCACCGGAAATATCTTTCATCTCATCCAGTTTAGTGCGCCAAATAGCATCTATGAATGGCGATATATCTTCATTTGTGGCTAAACCAGTTGTTGAGCAAATTAAACTAAAGTATGCAGATTAGAAAGTAACGTTATGAATTTTAAATCATTTTTTATGGCACTATTAGGGTTTGTCTTGTTCAGCTTTCCTATGACCGCCAATTCAGCGCAAGGAGAAACTATAATGCTATTAGAACTTAAGACAGGAACCGTAAAAATTAAACTTCGCGATGATTTAGCGCCAAATCATGTCGAACGCATTAAAGAACTCATTTCTGAGAAATTTTACGATGGTATTATTTTTCACCGTGTCATTGATGGCTTTATGGCTCAAACAGGTGATCCGACCGGAACAGGCATGGGCGGCTCAGAATATCCAGATTTGAGAGCTGAATTTTCAAATGAGCCTTTCAAACGAGGCACATTGGGCATGGCACGCTCGCAACACCCAGATAGCGCCAACAGCCAATTCTTTATTTGCTTTGAAGATGCAAGCTGGCTCAATGGCCAATATACTGTATTTGGCGAAGTCATTGAAGGTATGGAACATATTGATTCCATCGAAAAAGGCGAGCCACCAGCAAATCCTGATAAAATCATCAGCTTACGCCTCGCTGACTAACGCTCAATGCAGTTAGACGATTTTGATTTTGAACTACCTGAGCAAAACATCGCGCTCCGGCCATTATTGCAACGCGATCAAGCCCGCTTGCTTCATGTCAAAAACACACAGGTTTTCGATCGTCATGTCTTTGATTTACCTCAAATTTTAAAGCCAAATGACCTGCTAATTGTCAATAACACAAAGGTTATACCGGCGCGCCTAAACGGCATAAGGCAACGCGGGGAGAATAGAGCGACGATTGAAGTGACACTCATCAAGCGTCTCTCACCGACAGCTTGGACGTGTTTTGCTAAGCCTGCCAAGCGGGTAAAAATAGGCGATCAACTTCACTTTGGTGTATTAACCGCCGAGGTTACTCGGCGCGAAGAAGCCGAAATCGACCTCAGTTTCAATATTGCACCAAAGGATATGGAAAATGCACTCTTTCAGGCAGGCACCATGCCGCTGCCTCCATATATTGCCAGTAAACGCCCCCCAGACGATCAAGATGATACGGACTATCAGACTGAATTTGCTCGCTATGACGGTGCTGTAGCCGCGCCCACAGCTGGCTTACACTTTACACCTGACTTGATTAATGATCTCAAAACAGCTGGCATTCGGTTTGGCGAAGTCACGCTCCATGTCGGGGCTGGCACATTCTTACCCGTTAAGGTCGACAAGATCGAAGGGCACGACATGCACGCTGAATGGGGAAAAGTGACACAAGAAACGATAGATCTCATCCACCAAACAAAAGCCGATGGCGGGCGCGTTATTGCTGTGGGCACGACATCACTTCGCATTTTAGAGAGTGCAGCTGAGAGTGGCACATTGCGGCCCTTTGAAGGAGATACCAGAATTTTTATTTATCCTGGCTACAAATTTCAGGCAATTGATGCACTCATTACAAACTTCCATCTGCCTCGCTCAACGCTCCTCATGCTGGTGAGTGCACTTGCTGGATTAGAAAATATTCGCAATGCTTATGAGCATGCTATTCGCAGCGGTTACCGCTTTTATTCTTATGGCGATGCCTGTTTCTTAGAGAAAAACGATCTGGGAGATAATGTTATATGAAATTTAACATTATTGCGGAAGACGCCCAAGCGCGCCGCGGCCTTATAAAAACAATACGCGGGGATATTCAAACACCCGCCTTTATGCCCGTTGGCACGGCGGGCACTGTCAAAGCCATGTATACAGACCAAGTCCGAGACTTGGGAGCAGATATAATCCTAGGGAATACATATCACCTCATGCTACGGCCGGGCGCTGAAGAAGTTGCAGCACTAGGCGGCCTTCATCACTTTATGCAATGGGATGGACCTATTTTGACAGATAGCGGGGGCTTTCAGGTAATGTCCTTATCTAAGCTCAGCAAACTAAAGGAAGACGGCGTTTCTTTTCAAAGTCACATTGATGGCCGCACTTATCACTTAACTCCCGAACGCAGTATTGAAATCCAAACCCTGCTTGGCGCCAATATCCGCATGATATTAGACGAATGCACAGCATTTCCAGCGACCCATGAGGTGGCCCAGAAAAGCATGGAGCTCTCTTTGCGCTGGGGAGAACGCTCTAAAAAAGCATTTTTAAAATATGACAAAGGTGAGGGCGATGCATTATTCGGCATTGTGCAAGGCAGTATTTACGAAGATCTACGGCATAAAAGTATCGCTGAATTGCAAAATATTGGTTTTGACGGATACGCCATTGGCGGCCTGGCAGTGGGCGAGGGGCAAAGCGAAATGCTGCGCACGCTCGATTTTACTATTCCCGCAATGCCGCGTGAAAAACCGAGATATCTGATGGGCGTCGGCACGCCAGATGACTTGGTTGAAGCTGTTCGTCGCGGCATTGATATGTTTGATTGCGTCATGCCGACACGCGCCGGCCGGCATGGAACCGCCTATACCTGGCGGGGTAAAATTAATATTAAAAACGCGCGTCACGCCAAAGATCCACGCCCACTGGACGAAAATATGTCATGCCCAGCCAGCAGCAGTTATTCGCGCGCCTATCTTCATCATTTGCACCGTTGCGGCGAATTCTTAGGATCAATGCTATTAAGTTGGCATAATTTGGCATTCTATCAGGATTTAATGGCCCAAATGCGAACCGCCATTGAACAAGGTCGTTTTGACGCTTTCTATGCGCATTTTAAAGCTCAACAAGCTGCTGGCGACATAGAAGAACAATAGAAAATCAAAAATTTTTTTCTTAATGAAAAAGCTGAAGTCTTTAAGAGAGTCCTTAAAGCCCCATGCTCATGAGCCAATTTTTAAATTCATTTTGGCGAATTTGAGGATCTAAGACATCGTCATCAACACCATATTTCCATGCATATTTAAGATTATAATTTTTATCTAAACTACTAATTTCATTATCAAATGCAGTTAGTTCATCCAAATTATCAAAACGACCCTCTGACACCAATCCCTGCGCCCTAAACCGCGCTAACGCCGCAATTTCTGCGAGATTATATTCTGGATGATACTGAAGACCAAGAAACGCACCATTGCCGTGAAAAATACGCGCAGCCTGAACCCTTGTAAGAAAATTGCCAGCAAGCAATTGAGCTGTTTCAGGTAATCTATCCACCTCATCAAAATGGCTTGAAAACCCATCAAATGCATAATGTCTTCCAGCAAAGACCGGGTCGGATTGCCCTTGCGGTGTGAGTGTAATCTTACGCGCCAGACCAAATTCGCGTCCATTCGGATTTTTGCGGACAGATCCACCTGCTGCAATTGTCGCAATTTGCAACGCCCAACATGAGCCAAATGCCTTAAGACCAAGGTTAAAGCCAGCTCGCGCCAATTCGATTTGGCGCTGAACAGCTGGAACAGCGTCATAAGCCGTCAAACTCGAACCCGTCCACAACATCACACCATAAGAGGATAAGTCGGGTAGGTCACAATCAGCATCTGCTGGAGTGATCACATCAATATGCGCTTGCGGGCGATGCGCGAGGAGCATCTCCTTATAAAGCGTTCCTGCCAAGTTAGCGCCTGCTTGGACGAGCTCGTTGCGCGCAGGCTTATCGTAGCCATCAATAATGAGAAAACGCATATCAACCTCAATTTTAAAACAAAACCAAGTCTTCTAAGGCCGTCTAAAAAGGTTTATCACCCTCGATGGTAACCCGAAACATTAGGCGCTCATAATCTTTGTAATCATCGACCGCATAATGTTGCATGCATCGATTATCCCAAATAGCGACAGTGTTTTCCGTCCACCGGAAACGACAACAGAATTCAGGTTTGGTTGCATGCTGAAATAAGAAGGAGAGAAGAGGTTGCGATTCAGCTTCGCTCATTCCCTCAAAGCGCAATGTAAACATGTCATTCACATAAAGCGCTTTTCGCTTTGTCACGGGATGTGTACGCACAACCGGATGAATGACCTCGTCTAAAATACTGTCATCCCAAGTGTAGGTAATCGCTGCATTTTTAGCATATTTTTCTTTCGTGCTGTCCGTCGTATAGGCACGGCTCGCAGAATGAACCGCATTCAAACCATCCAGCATCGCTTTCATGGCATCGGACAAGCGATCATAAGCCAGATACTGGTTTGCAAAGAGCGTATCACCACCAAAGGGCGGTATGGTTTTGCCATAAAGAACCGAGCCCATACTTGGCTCCGCAAAAAAGGAATTATCCGTATGCCATCCAGTCCCAAAACTGGCACTCTCTCCAGCAGGCTTTAAAACACGCGTGATTTCAGGCGCGTCTTTCATACCATCGACGATAGGGTGCACTTCCAACGCGCCAAATCGACGACCAAAAGCAACTTGTTCGTCTAGCGTAATATGTTGATCGCGAAAAAAGAGAGCGCCATATTCCACAAGTGCATCATGAATATCGGAAAACGCTTCATTCGACAGAGAGTTCAAGCTGACACCAGAAACTTCAGCACCACATGCTCCGGTTAAGGGGTGAAGAGACATCGTCGACATTGTAATGATCCTTATCTTTTTTTATTATTTATAGAGAAAACTTCAGCCAATATAATATTGTGACCAAAGAATTTGTCCGGTTCCAATGATCGAGCCGACGAGCAAAATGATTGTCGCCACAAAGCCGATCATAAATCCTCGTCCACGCTTATCAGAGGCGGCATAATAACCAAGTGCATAAAGAACGCGACCGATTGGGAAAAAGACACCAATAGCTGCTGCATAGAGATCGCTTATGGTTAGGGCATAAAGCCACAATACAGGCAAAAATACAATCAAAGTCTCCATTGTATTTTCTTGAACACGCAGAACACGGTTAAACTCATCCGGCCCAGTCATTAAAGGTGCTGGCACCTCGTGACGTCCTCGCGCAGCGCCAACTCGGGTCATCATCCAAATATAAACAAGCATTGATAAAAGCGTAACTGCAGCAGTTAATGGATAAGCAAACATAATTTTCATTCCTTAAATATAGAGATAAAACTTAATTCTAATTAATTTACGCCAACGCGCTTAATAATACCTGTAAAAGTCGCCAAAACGCCAACGTCTTTCACAAGGACTTCACCACGAATAAAAACCAAACTCCGCGTATTGCGCGTCACTTCACCTACCGCAAATACCGGACCTGTTACAACAACACCCCGAACAAAATCTGTGTGACATGAAACAGTTACACAAATATGATTCTTAATAACATCATGAGCAATCACAAAAAGAGCATAATCCGCAAAAGCCATTAACATACCGCCATGAAGCGCACCGCCTCCATTTGTATGTCGCTTTTCAGCAATAAAAGCAGATAAATGGCGACCATCGGCAGCATCTAGCTGCCGTAAAAAGGGGCCAGCAAGATCCTCAAATGGTTCCTCACCTTCATAAAGCAAGAAGCCATCTAGATTATTTGGAAGTTCTTCATCATTATAATACGTAAACATGCGTAAAAATCCTTTTTTTTTACTATTTGTGCAAGTGTTTAATTGCTCTTCGTCTAAATAAAGTCACGCATAAATAATTAAAAACTTCACCTAAAAGGCTGGCCATATGCAAAAACATTCGCTATATACAGCTCACATAAAGAGGGCCCATAGCTCAGCTGGTAGAGCAACTGACTTTTAATCAGTAGGTCGATGGTTCGAACCCATCTGGGCTCACCATTTATGTAAAAACCCCCAACAATTAATCAAATTCCCACCACAACCCATCAGCTATTCCTAATATATTATTATGTTTCAATGAAGATACGCTCTAATTGGATAGTGGTTAGCTTTGATTCTAAAAGATCCTGGCTTTATTTTTCGTTATCCTTATTTCGCATAATTAATATTATGTTAAATAAATATATAAAGACAGTTATAAAAGAGTATACCTAATCTAACAGTCCTCTATAACCATACCATCATAAGCAGGCTCAATATGTGACGGCAGAGATTGTCTTAAAGTTTGATAGTCCATATCAATATGAAGGTTCGTCAAAACAGCTCTTTGAGGTTTAATCTCTTCAATAAGCGCGAGAGCCTTATCCAAATGAAAATGAGTTGGGTGCGGCGTCATCCGCAAGGCATCAACGATCCAACAAGAAAGACCCTGCAGTCTTTCCTTACTTTCATTTGGTAGATCAGAAATATCGCTGGAATAAGCAAGGTTGCCGAACCGATAGCCAACACTTTCGATATTTCCATGAATTTGACGAAAAGGAATAACAGAAAAATCAGCAGATTCTTTTTTCAACTTCACGACATCTTGAGTGGCAGAAATAAGACACTGTTCCAAAATGGGCGGATAACCAGAGCCAGGCGGCGTCTTAAAACAATAGCCAAATCGCTGGTCCATTGTTAGAGCGGTCGCATGATCCATGTAAACATCTAGTCGTTTTTTGCGCTCATAAACGATTGCACGCAAATCATCAATCCCATGGGTTTGATCGGCATGATCATGCGTTAATAAAACAGCATCAAGTTCGCTAACATCAGCACTCAAAAGCTGCTCGCGCATATCTGGGGAGCAGTCAACGAGCATATGGAAATCAGAAGCGAGTACCCCACCCTTTTCTTGCACATATGTAACAAGGGCAGAACATCGTGTTCTTCGGTTTCGTGGCTCTGCAGGGTCACACACACCCCAATCGCCTGTAATGCGAGGCACGCCGCCCGAGGACCCACATCCCAAAATACGCAATTGATAGCTCATAAACTTGGGTACCATATTTCGAGGCAGGCGCAAAAGTTAAAATGAGCAAAGCTCTTAGACAGTCATTCAAGCTAGATTATGACCAGATTCCCATTTTGCACTAGGGTCTCGACAAATGTATCAGCGTCAATATCAACAAAATTAATATTATCAAACGTCACGGAGGCTGTCACCGCTTCTGCACTCAAACCATCAGCATCAATCGTAAGTTGAACCTTGCCATTAGTATTTGAAACCGTCACAAAATCATCAATATCACGGTAAGACGTATAACCATTTAAGAAAACGCTTATGTCGACAACATCACCCGAGCTTCCTAATTTGAAGTCAGTAATGGTATCATGGCCTGCATTAGCATAAAGCAAATAAAACGTATCGCTTCCGTTGCCGCCTGTAAGCCTATCATTGCCGCCGCCGCCATAAATATGATCATTTCCCGAGCCACCAATAACGGTGTCATTTCCGGAAACGGCATGAACAATTATACCCTTGGTTTCACTGCTATAATCTAAACTATCACCAGATGATGTACCATATTTGACTGAGATACCATCATCTGTAGTCGCTTTCAAATTGCCATCTGTAATAACATTAGTCCACTTGTAGTTCTCCTTTAAGAACATAGCAGCAGTATAATTTGTTAATTGCGTTATACCTAAATAATCTGAAATGGCGTGAAGTTGCCCTTCCCCATCAGCTGTATTGACATCAGCCCAACCCTCTAGCGTTTTATCAAAATTAGTTTGCGACATGTTTGACCCTACGAACATGTTCGACATGCGAGTCGCAGAACCAACATCCCATGCCCCTAAATTTTGATTAAACGCGCTAGCATTAAAGAAGGTTGAATAAAAGTCAGTCACACGACTCACATCCCAACCGCTAATGTCTTGATTAAAACCAGTTGCCTTCATGAATGTGGCATCCATATTCTTAACTCGACTAACATTCCAACCACTAATATCTTGATTAAGGCTGGCATTATAAAAAAAGTATATCAGAGTTGTTGCGCCCGAGACATCTAGGTTTGCTACTTTCCCCCCATGATAACTAAAATTATACTGCCCAGGGTTAGCGCTAATTTTATCGAGAGCCGCTTGAACCTTACTAGCATTTGGATCAGGTTCCCACATCCCCATAAGCCAATTAGCCGTACGTTTAGCATTAGCCTGATGAATGGCATAATAATATTGATTGGCAAGATAAGGATTTATACCGTTAAAACCATCAAGATCAGAAATCTGAAGATTAGGTGCATAACTAACGGCCTGATTAATTTTATTTAGCTGCGCGCTAGATACTTCAGGTTGATTGGCAACATTCACTTCGACCGTTTTTGTAGCTCTTAAGCCACCATTATCTGTTGCCGTAACAATAAGGCTATAAGCATTCGTCCCATCTGCAGAACCTGGATTTTCATAATCGGGCGCAGCTTTAAAGCTTAACGCTCCGCTATTCGCATCAATATTGAATAAAGTCGCATCAGCACCGCCAGAGATTGTGTAACGACGTGCATCACCCGCATCCACATCCGTTGCAGCTGTAATTGCAATAGGACCGATTTGGTTCTCTTCTATCAAAACTGTTTGCGTACTTGAGGAGAATGTTGGTGCTTCATTGGCATTCGTCACATTAACCGTAACCGTCTTTGTGGCTGACAATCCCCCGCCATCAGTTGCCGTTACAGCAACTGTGTAACTTGACTGAGCTTCATAATCTGGCGCATTTTTAAAACTAAGCGCCCCAGTCCGTGCATTAATATTGAAGATAAGGGAGTCCGCATCAGAGATTGAGTAAGTAAGGGGGTTATTTGCATCAATATCTGTTGCCGCTGCAATTGCAAGTGAGTTCGTTTGGTTCTCAACTGTTGTTATTGTTTCCGTTGCAGACGCAAAGACCGGCGCTTCATTTGCATTGGTCACATTGACTGTCACTGACTTTGTATCAGACAAGCCACTCGCATCCGTCGCTCTCACCTGAACATTATAAGCATTTGTTCCCGCTGCAGACCCTGGTGACTCAAAATTTGGTGCCGTTTTAAAGCTCAATGCACCTGTATTTGCATCAATATTAAATAAACTAGAATCTGCTCCGCCAGAGATTGTGTAAGTAGTTGTATCTCCCGCATCCACATCCGTTGCCTTACTAATCGCAATCCCACCGGTTTGGTTCTCAATGGCTGAAACGGATTCTGTTGGTGCGCTAAAACGTGGTGCCTCGTTAACATTCGTGACATTGATCGTCATAGTCTTAGTTGCTGTTAAACCTTGAGAATCTGTTGCCGTGACCACCACAGAATATTGGGGTTGCCGCTCATGATCAGGGATCTCCCTAAAGCTAAGCACCCCAGTTTGGGCATCGATGTTAAAAATGAGCTGATCCGTAGCAGATATCGAATAGGTAATACTATCACCAGCATCTTGATCTGTTGCAACAGAAATAGATAACTGCTCTATCTGATTTTCACGTGTATCAAGCACTTCTGTTGCTGAAGCAAATGTGGGCGTTTCGTTAACATCATTAACATTAATGTTTAACTGTTGAGTGGACGTACCACCGTCTCCATCATTCGCGGCGACAATAACAGAATAGACATTTGTGCCCGCGGCAGCGCTTGGCTGTTCAAAATCTGGTGAACTCTTAAAGCTTAGGGCACCAGAATTAGCATCAATCGTAAAGAGCTGGGCATCGGCACCTAACAAACTATAGGTGACAGTCGTGCTATCCGCATCTGTTGCAACCACAGTGTGGATAAGGGAATTTGCTGCAATATTTTCCTGGACCGTGACATCGGTCACTGATGTAAAAATTGGCAAATCATTAACAGGCGTAACATCGATATTAATTCGCGCTGGACGTGATTCTTTAGAGCCGTCAGAAACGGTATAATCAATTTGCAGCGAAGTTGCGGTTTCACTTTCACTAACAATTTGAAGTGCTGTCAATTCATTTGCGGTAATAACATCTCCGACCGCGTAAATTTTACTGCCGTCAGCAGACCTTAATATTGGTGTATTCCCATCATTATCAGAGAGTCCCGTAATTTTTATCGACACCAAAGCTGTACCCGGCGCGCCCGATCCATCATTAGAATAGGAGTCCAAATAGCCCCAAAGACTTACAGGAATGTTATAGACTTGATCCTCTAGCAATGCGGCTGGTTGTTCAGGCACAGCAATAGGACGGCCACTTAGTGTTTCTTGCGATAAAGCTTGATCCGCCGTCACATCAGGTAAACTCGTTGGCGTAAAAGTATCCGCCAATATATCCGCGGCTGCGCTAAGAGCATCCCCTTTATTTTGTATAAATTGTGTAAGCTGGGCATTTACTTTAGAGAGCAATGCTTTCTTGTCACTATCGGCTGCGGACAAACTTGTATCGCCGTTAAGCGGCGCCAAATGCGTATCAAGGTTATTCAAGTCCTCATATGAGATGGTGCTGGCTAAATCTCCAAATAACTTAGTTTTCAATTGGTCAACAATTTCAGCTTCACTTCTTGGCGAAGCACTTCCCGCCTCTGATACTTTAACCGCCTCAACCAAGGTGCTAAAAGCCGAAACAACCGTTTCGCTTTCACCGGCTTTTGTTGTCCTCGCAAACACACCAGTCAATTTTTTGCCCGTAAATGTATCTAAAGCGCCATTAAGGTCAGCCAAAATACGTTTGCCAACATGAGCCCCAGGCAAAATGATCTGGCCCCTTGCATCTGTTTGGCCAATTAACGTATCGCCTGCATCAATCTTACCATCGTTATTTTCATCAACATAAACAACAGCGTCACGAACCGGACCATCAACAACATATACATCCTGGTCAGGCACATCCGCGCCCAAAGTTCCGAAATAAACATCATCTGAGAATTTTCCAGGGCCACATGCTGCCAAAAGCCCAAGCATAACTGGAGATAAATTCAAGGACAGCCGCTTAGATATTTGCGTAAGCGCAGAACCACTTTTTAATTTTTTGCTGTAGGTTTCAGCTGTTATGGAGAGGTTGGATGAAACAGAGGTATATTTAGATGCTCTAATGGTCGCGTGGTACATTTTAATTTCCCTTTTATTCTTTCTATTGTTCTTTCACTCAGCTGAGCAAAGGAATGGTGCAGTTTAAGATTTAACTCTTGAAGAACGCTTCTTAGAATTTAGGCAGATGCAATTTTCATCAGAAGTAAATTTTCTTGTTTTTTATTATTCTTACGTCCTGTCGTTACCCGAGACCTATTCAGCCTTTACAATTCTTTCGTTTTTATTCCTCAGGATGAGAACGCACTTTCGTTCTACGTCTTATTTTTAGCGTCTTATTTTTAGCGTCTTATTTTTAGCGTCTTATTTTTAGCGTCTTATTTTTAATTGTTTGGCGTTAAGAACTAGTTAACGCGATCATATTTTAGACTCAGATTAAAAAAATTTAAAAAATATGCCAACAAAAAGACGCAACCCCGAAGGCCAAAAGATAAAAAGTCTAGAGTAAGGACATTGAAACGCAAAATGTGAATGTCGCTTTTTTATTTTTTTACATGCAACATTAAATAACAGATAAGATCTTATAGCCCATTCAAATTAAGAAACAAATCTAATTTGAATAAAAATAATAAAATATTTTATTTTTGAATTAAAATTTTTTTCTTATGAGCAAAAAATAAAATGGGGCAATGTCAGAAATATCCCACACGTAAATGAGACCACATATAGTTTCACGCTAGCTATTAACTTTACGAATGCGAGTCAAAGCCACCTGTATTTCTTAAAAATATAGACCTGAAGAGCAACAACCAAAATCAGAACGCCACAAAATATGGCGAACGCTCCCGCGACATTCTGGCCTGGGATGCCACCAATATTAACCCCCAAAAGACCTGTCATAAAGCTAAGCGGCAAGAAGATTGCGGCGACGAGAGATAAAATATACATATTGCGGTTTTGTCGTTCCGCATAGGATGATGTTATTTCTTCGCCAATAATAACCGTTCGCTCTCGCAAGACATCAATATCTTCAGCGTGGCGCGTCACTTGATCGTGAAGCTCTTGTAGCTTTCGCTGATTTGACGAAGAGATAAATGATACATCATTGCCTGACATCAAAAGAGACGCGAGCACATCGCGCTGAGGTATAAGATATCGCCGATATGCAATCGTTTGCTGACGCAATGCCATAACACGCTTTCGTAAAGCAAGATCAAGCGCGCCATCGACAAGATCAATCTCAGCCTGATCAACAAGGTCTACCAATACAGCCAATTGTTGCTCAAGCGAAATCACCATTTCCTCGACGAAAGACACAAGGAATCCATCTGTAGAGCTAGGGCCAATACCCTGCTCTATTTTTTGTTCGATAACTTGTGTCTCGCGCAATTTTCGCATTCGTACGGAGAGCACTGTTTCATGATCCATCCAAAGGCGCACAGACACCATGTCCTTAAGGTCATGTTCATTATTAAAATTAACCGTTCGCATATTGATTAATAGCCCTTTGGCCATTTTCAAAACGCGTGGGCGTGTATCTTTTGCGGTTAATGACGATATAGCATCAGAGTCAAAATGCGCACTCAATTTCATAAGTGCACTTTTAGTGCTTGCCGCACTCGCATCCAAATGCACCCAGACGGTTTTGTTTGCTTCTAAGGCGGATAAGACAGCATCCCCATTGAGGCGCACCCCACCCCCTTTACCATCTAATGCCCACGCTTTTAAGATCGACATAATGATCCGTCCTTTATTAAAACCTATCCAAAAAAAACGTCATTCAGTTGACTCTATTATTCTTATCAATGACTATTACAAGTGAAAAAACAACTAACAAAATAGAACTGAGCAATCATGGAAGAAAACAGAAAAACAGCAATTGATGCCTTAACAAAAACGTTTCCAGATCTTGTTAGCTGTAATGCTCAGTTAAGACTGCATCACAGCCATACGACATCACATATTCCCTCACAAGCACCAGAAGCGGTCTTTTTTGCTGAAAACACCCATCAGATAGCCCAAGCGGTAAAGCTGCTAAATGATCATAACTGCCCTATCATTCCATTTGGAACCGGCACATCGCTTGAAGGTCATGTGAACGCACCTTTAGGCGGGGTATCGATTGACCTTAGTCGCATGGATAAAATTCTATCGGTTAACCAAAATGACATGGATGTCACCGTTCAGCCCGGAGTCACCCGCAAACAATTAAACCAGCACTTACGCGACACAGGACTTTTCTTTCCAATTGATCCTGGCGCCGACGCCTCACTGGGTGGCATGGCATCTACGCGCGCGTCAGGGACAAATGCTGTTCGCTATGGCACCATGCGCAACGCGGTTTTAGCGCTAGAGGCGGTATTGCCCGACGGGTCAATCATGCGCTCGGGCGGCCGCGCACGTAAATCGTCAGCTGGTTATGATCTCACGAGTTTATTTGTGGGATCAGAAGGAACACTCGGCATCATTACTGAACTGACCCTTCGCCTACATGGTATTCCGCAGCATATTTCTAGTGGCATATGCTCTTTTCCGGATATTACCAACGCCTGCGAGACAGTGATCGAAACCATCCAAATGGGTATAGGCGTTGCTCGTATCGAATTGCTCGATGCTCTCCAAGTGAAAGCCTGTAACCTCTATAGCAAATCAAACTTACCAGAAACGCCGCTGCTGCTGCTTGAGTTTCATGGCAATAAAGAGAGCGTGACAGACGATATGCGTCTGTTTCAAACCTTAGCGGAAACCCATCGCGGCCATAATATTCAATGGTCAGCGACGCCAGAAGAGAGAAGTAAATTATGGCAAGTCAGGCATGATGCCTTTTGGGCCGCCTCAAGCCTGATTCCAGACTCCCGCGTTTTTACCACTGATGTATGTGTCCCGATTAGCAAATTGGCTGAATGCGTCGATGAAACCCAGAGAGATATTGCCCAAAACAATCTCATATCGCCAATTGTTGGGCATGTCGGTGATGGTAATTTCCATTGCCTAATCCTTATGCCAAATAACCAACCTGAAATGGAAATGAAAATAAATGCTTTTTGTGAACGCCTCAGTCAGCGTGCCATAGATATGGGCGGAACCTGTACGGGCGAACATGGCATTGGGCAAGGCAAGCAGGCCTTTTTAGCCATCGAGTCCCCAAGTGCTCTGCCTGTAATGAAAGCAATCAAGCAACAGTTAGATCCTAAAAACATTATGAACCCAGGGAAAATATTCTCAAGCTCGGGCAAATAAACGCTTATGCGAGTCCGTAAATGATAAAAGAACAAACAAACCTCATCAGAAGGATAGCCGCAAAGTTGGATAGACTTACAACCATGGCTATGCTGATGTTAAGAACAGATAAGCTCAGCTTTAATAAATGTAAGGGAAATGTTTCATGGGATTATTAACGAATAAGCGCGCCATCGTTACAGGTGGCGCATCTGGCATTGGCGCTGCAACTGCGCATCTTTTTGCAGCCGAAGGCGCACATGTTCTCGCCGTTGATATTTCTGCGGAAGGATTAGAGCAGTTTGCTCATTCAGCCAATATTTCAACGCTCACAAAAGATATTTCAACCGAAACAGCTGGCGCTGAGATTATAAACCACGCCGTCAAATGTTTAGCCGGCATTGATATTCTCATGAATAATGCTGGTATTGGTGGCGGTTCTGAAGATGTAGCATCGCTTAGCCAAGAGCTCTGGAACCGTGTTTTAGCAACAAATCTCACAGCACCATTCCGACTATGCCAAGCGGCAATTCCCCATCTGCGTGAAAGTTCGGCGGGCCGCATTATTAATGTTGCCTCAGTCATGGCAACTCATACCGATTATGGCCTTGCCGCCTATTGTGCCGCCAAGGCTGGGGTTACAGGATTTACACGCAACCTCGCACTTGAACTGGGTCGTGACCAAATCAATGTGAATGCAATTTTACCTGGCGCTATTTTAACTGGCATGACCTCAGCATCCCTGGCCAATCCTAAAGCAGCAGATACATGGGCTCGAAAATCAGTTTTCAAAAGATTAGGTCAACCTGAAGACATTGCTAAAGCAGCGGTTTTTTTGGCCTCGGATTTATCAGCATTTATCACCGGCCAAAACATCAATGTTGATGGCGGTATGCTTTTACGCACATAAATTCAAACTAGCACTAATGGAATGCCACCAAAGCAAATGAATAATATCGTAACATCAACTACATAAGATCAATGGCAGAGCAGTTATTGCGCTAAATGCACAATAACTGCGCCGACATATAAGTCTATTACTCGCCCAAAAATGAATTAAGACGCTCATGCCCTACCAAGAAGTCTTCTTTAAACTCTTGGACAACAGCACGGGCAGATTTTTCTTGCGTTAGCAAGCCAACACCCTGGCCAATCCAGTAAGTGGCCAATTCCTTTGCGCCAGCTTGTCCTTTTTCAGCCTCACGATCAATCAAAGCTAAAGCAGGCTCACTGACCATGCTTTGCAATGGCATTGGCAACGGTTCTAATTCGCTACCTTCCCAAGCATCCGTCCAACCAGATCGCAACTGCCGAGAATGCTTACCTGTTCGAGAACGCGACCGAACTGTGTCACTAGAACTCGCGGCAAGCATTTTCTCTTTCACAGTTTGGCTTGTTTCTGCATCAGAAGTAGTCAACCAAACAGAGGCTGTCCAAGCACCATCAGCCCCCATCGCCATAGCGGCGGCCATTTGACGGCCCGTGACAATGCCGCCTGCGGCTAAGATCGGTGTATCCCCAAAAGGCTGTATCGCTTGATGAACTTCAGGAATGAGCACCATGCTCGAAACTGATCCACAATGGCCACCGCCTTCAGTGCCAGAAACAACAAGAATATCGACGCCAGCCTGAACTTGGCGAATGGCATGCTCTTTAGCACCAACAAGTGCCGCAACTTTAACACCATGTTCTTTGCCCATATCGAGCATCCATTGAGGCGGTACACCAAGTGCGTTGGCGATTAATTTAATCGGATATGAAAATGCGACCTCCAACAAACGTTGAGCACCCTCATCTCGCATATTCGTGCCCATGCTTGCGCCAAGCTTGGAAGGTTTTCGCAAATCTCCCGCATCTATTCCCTGCTTTTCTAAAATATCTGCCCGGAAGTCACGATATTCTTGGGGCACCATATCAGCCAAAGTTTCAGCCGTTATGCCCTCTTCTGTTTTACCAACCATTTTATTTGGTATCAAAACATCAACACCATAGGGCTTGCCATCGCAATTCGCATCAATCCAAGCGAGCTCAACATCAAGCTCTTCAGGAGACATACCGACAGCGCCTAAAACGCCCATGCCGCCAGCCTTTGAAACCTCAGCAACAACATTTCGACAGTGCGAAAACGCAACCAATGGAAACTCGATCCCCAGTAATTCGCAAATTTTCGAATTCATTATTCTTCCCTCCGACTTGGTTCAATAAAATTATGATTTATTCTTCATTCATTATGAAGATGCTTTACGCCGACGCAATTTAAAAGTCGCTGATGCGGCAGCTATTTTAACACCATCAGCATTAAATAAATCCGCCTCAGAAAAAGCAACAGAGCGCCCCAAACGCTTTAAACGCCCCTCACCTCTAAAAACACCCGGATACGATGCTTCAAAAAAACTGGTTTTCAACTCCAAAGTCACATGTCCTGCATAGTCATCAGGATTATAGGAGAGCCGAATAACAACCCCGCATAGCGTATCCAAGAGGGTTGCAATAATGCCGCCATGGATAACCCCTTGAAAATTGACAAATACCTCACCCAGAGTGAATTGCATATCAACAGCCTGACGTTCAGAATCGTAAGCTATAACCTCGCGGCCGATAAGCTCTCCAATTCCGCCGTCGCGAATAAGCTTAAAATCTTTTGGTAGATCGCGCATAAGAGCGTTACTTTATTTGGGTATAGGCATGATCTTCCATGCGCTTGATATAGTCATGAAAAGCGACAGCCGAAGGGTCAAATTTATGGGCAAGCTTTACTAAGAAAGAGACAAATATATAGAAAACAATATCTGCATATGTTGCACGATCTCCGCATAAATATTGTCTATGTTTTAATTGCTCATTAAACCAAGCAACACCCTCTTCTGCCATCATCAATGACGGTGCGGACAATTCTTCATGAATAGGAATACGCCCTTCAAAAAACGGAGCTCCTTTTCCATGCTGAAAGCCTACCATCATCGGAGAAAGGACTTTTATATCTGCCCGGCGCATCCACATACGTGTTTCTGCGCGCTCAAATGCATCTCGCCCCACAATCACAGGATCAGGATTAAGCTCTTCAAAATATTCAGCGATAGCAGTGACCTCACTTATAACGCGACCATCATCAAGCTGAAGGCAAGGCAATTGCCCTGCAGGATTGATTTTTAAGAATGCGTCACTGCGATTTTCTTTATTGGCCATGTCAATATTCACAAATTCAACATCGACTTGTTTGATTGCGGCAAGGTTTTTTGCGACGCGCGGACCTGGCGCTCGTTCTGTAACAAAAAGTTTCATGAATTTTCCCCTCAAGATTGTTCCTATTTTGACTTAAGCCACGCAGACCGGCAAGAACAATCTCTAAAACAGCTCAATATTGGCTGAATATCGACTTATAATGACGATTATATGGCAATAAAGGATTTGAACAAGCTATGCAGCTACCTGTTGACCATGCTATGGTCTTTTTCATATTCGGACCTGAAATACCATGCTAAAAGTTGCACTGAGTTTGAGGTTCTATCACGTTTTTATAGAAGGTCGATTGAACAAAAACATGCGTAAAGCCCGATTTCAAATTGGAGATATCGTTAAACATAGAATTTTCCCTTTTCGGGGCGTGATCTATGATGTTGATCCAGTCTTTGCAAATACCGAAGAATGGTGGCTTTCAATCCCTGCCGAGGTCCGCCCAATTAAAGATCAGCCATTTTATCATTTATTTGCTGAAAATGACGAGACTTCCTACGTTGCTTATGTATCCGAGCAAAATTTATTATATGATGACAGCAACCAAGAATTGACCAATCCGCAAATAAAGGATGTCTTCGATAAATTCGATGGGAAGCGTTATCATGTCCGCGAAAATCGCGTCCATTAAAACATATGTCCAGAAGCTAAAGACACGATGATAATTGGTTCTATTCAAAGGTTTATTGGTCGGCTTATTATTAGCTATATTGAAAAGCCAATTCTGAATTATAAGTCGGTTCAGTTTCTTCCTCTTGCAGATCTTGATAAGTGCTTAAAGCCTGGCGATGTTTTACTCGTTGAAGGTAATTTAAGAATTTCAACAGCGATTAAATATCTTACTCAGTCAACTTGGTCACATGCTGCGCTTTATGTAGGTAAAGAAGCCGGCTTGAAAGATAAATACGGGCATCCCGCTACACTTATCGAAGCCGATGTGACTGAAGGCACAATCGCTGTATCATTGACTAAATATGTTGGCTTCAATACGCGTATATGCCGGCCGGCACTGATCACTGAAGAGGACCGCGCCGCTGTTATTAAATTCATGATCAACGCCATCGGCACATCCTATGACATTAAGAATATTATAGATTTAGCGCGCTACCTTCTGCCACAGCCACCTGTTCCCGTCAGCTGGAGACGTAAAATGCTTGCGCTCGGTTCAGGAGAGCCATCACGCGCAATTTGCTCAACGTTAATTGCACGCGCATTTCAAACCGTGCGCTACCCAATTCTGCCTGACGTAACGCGCGAAAACCAACAAGATATTTTGCACATCCGCCATCATTCATTATTCACGCCACGTGACTTTGATATTTCGCCCTATTTTAACATTATCAAACCAACAATTGAAAAACGACCCGATTACAAAACCTTAAATTGGCGCGAGATACCTGAAACCAATGATCCTAAGGGGAACACAAAACCCGATCACACTTTGGGCGAAACAGAAAATGCGTGATGATCATCGCCCCTTATGGGTCAGAAAGATTCAAGAAGCTTGTTCGCAGCTTTACACGCGCCATTTCCTTATTCCCCAATTTAGCGCATTCGGCAAAGGCGTGGAAATCATTGGCCCACATCGCTTAGAGGTTTATGGCGACCAAATTTCAATTGGTGACTATGTTCATATTCATACTTGCAAAGGTCACATGTCACGTCTTTGCACATGGCCCAACGCTACTGGCGGAAACGGGCGAATTGACATAGGGAATTATTGCTTAATCTCACCCAGCGCTCAGATCATTAGCGCAGATAAAATTGAATTGGGTGAAAATGTCATGCTCGCCAGCCATGTTTATGTATCTGATGCAGATTGGCACGATATCTACCATCGAACAGAATCCCCGGGGAAAACAGCCCCGATAAAACTTGGAAACAATGTTTGGGTCGGGCAAGGCGCTAAAATCTTAAAAGGTGTGACGATCGGAGATAATACAGTTGTTGCCGCAGGCGCCATTGTTACGAAATCATTTCCCGATAATATCATTATTGGCGGTAATCCAGCTCGCAAAATTGGTACACTGAACAAAAAAAATAAGATAACAAAACGTGACGCCATGTTTACAGGCCCAAAAGATTACGAGAAAGTGATGGACTATCTCAAAACTATCAAAAATGGGCAAAATAGCGTTTGGCGTTGGTTAAAAGGAATATTATGGCCAGACAAAAGCTTATAACTCGTCATCATAAACGATGGGCACCTATGCTCGCGGCCTGCGCCCTATTGTTAACCTTCTTAGCAGCGCTTCCGGCTCAAGCACAAAAAAGACAATCTGAACATGGCATATCGATGATGGGTGATCCGGCTCTGCCTTCAAACCTTGAGAGCCTCCCCTATATTGATGATCGCGCAATTTATGGCGGACAACTTATTGAGGCCAAGATAGGCAATTTCGACAATTTAAACCCATTTACCATTCGTGGGACGAGTGCCTACAATCTTCGAGAATTAGTCTTTGAGAGCTTACTCGGGCGAAATATGGATGAACCCTTTGCGCTTTATGGGTTATTGGCTGAAAAAATAGCGGTTTCAGAAGACCGTGGCCGAATGCAAATCAGGCTTGAAGCAGCGGCCACCTTTTCAGATGGACGCAAAGTCACACCAGAAGATGTCATTTATTCATGGCAAAACCTGCAAGACAATGGGCGTCCAAATCACCGCCACTATTATAGCCAGGTGCAAACAGTTGAGAAAATTGGCCCACGCGATGTTTTATTTACATTCAAGGGGCCACCATTCGACCGTGAACTCCCCTTAATTCTTGGCCTAATGCCCATTTTACCAAAGCACATATACCAAAACCGCGACTTACAAAGCAGCAAGCTGGATATTCCCGTCGGATCTGGTCCCTATATTGTGCAAGAGGTCGAGCCTGGGCGGCGGGTGACCTTTGAACATAATGAAAACCATTGGGGGATTAACAAACCCATTAATAAAATGCGTTATAATTTCAAACGCATTATTCACGATTATTATCGCGACGAAACAAGCGCATTCGAAGCCTTTAAGTCAGGTAATGTTGACATTTGGTTCGAAACCAACCCCTTAAGATGGCAAAACGAATATGGCTTTGCCGCCACCCGCGATGGCCGCATCATCATAGAGACAATAAAAACCCAAACCCCGACAGGGTTAAATGCCTTTGTTATGAATACGCGGCGGCCCATTTTTAGCGATCAAAACACACGTAAAGCACTAGATTTACTATTTGATTTTGAATGGATAAACAAAGTGTTATATGGTAATTCATATGTAAGAACTAAGAGCTATTTTGGTAATACGCCTCTCAGCGCATCAGGCGTTTCAGCATCGTCTGAGGAAAAAAAGCTAATTAAAGGCGCCAAGCTTAGCGCCCCCCTCTTATCGCAAAGCTATATGCCACCGCGCAGCGATGGGTCGGGGCGCGATCGGCAGACGCGTAAAGGCGCTTTAGAGCTTCTTGCGAAAGCTGGCTTTTCCATGCAAAACGGCCAATTAAGCGACGCCAATGGCACACCTTTGACCTTCGAGATACTCGTTCAACGCCGCGACCACGAACGACTTAGCCTGACATTTCAGCGCATGCTTAAACAAGTGGGCATCGAGGTCTCCGTCCGCCTTGTTGATGCATCTCAATATCAAGCGCGCCTTCAAAACTTCGATTTCGACATGATCATTTATGATTACTACGCATCTCTTTCCCCGGGGAATGAACAGAATTTCTACTGGTCGAGCACATCAGCAGACACGCCAGGCAGCCGAAACTACGCCGGCATAAAGTCAAGGCAGATAGACGGCACAATAGACGCACTCACAAATGCGCGTGACCCATCCCAGTTTCAAACAGCCACGCGCGCCCTTGATCGCCTTTTAATGAGTGGCAATTATTTCATCCCACTGTTTCACAGGGAAGGCCAATGGCTGGCGCGCTGGAGCAAAATCGAACGCCCATCTCAAACCCCTATATATGGGGCGCAAATAGACACATGGTGGGCCAGTCCAGATAATTAAGACGCGTTATATAATTTAATAAAAACAGTTTCTTATTATATTATATTGATAAATCACTTTAACTAATAAAGGTCCAATTATCGCGTGCTTTGCCCTACCTGCATAAGCAATACGGCACGATGAGCCACGCGCTTTATCTAAACCATAAGATTAAAGCATAATAGGAAAGTTAAAAGACTAGAGCGCGCCGACCTCAGCCAACCCGGCGATCTCGTCATCTGAAAATCCCCAATCCGATAAAGCATCTTGGTTATTGGCGCCAATTTGTGGCGGTGGACCTTGAATCTCACTTGGTGTTCCACCAAATCGTGGCGCAATATTGGGTTGAACCACACCATAAGCCTCAACAATGGTTTCACGCGCCTGATTGTGAGGATGGTGAGCAGCCTCTTTCATATCAAGAACAGGCGCATAACAAACATCTGTTGCGCCCATAATTGCATCCCATTCATCACGTGTTTTTGTTTTCAAAACCGCCGCAAGCTTGTCCTTGAGTAGCCCCCAATTTTCACGATCATGTTGCTTTGCCAAATCGGGATCATTTTGAAGCCCAGTTTTTTCGAGGAGCAAGGCATAGAATTGCGGTTCAATCGACCCGATAGACACAAATTTACCGTCTTTGGTCTCATAAACATCATAAAAATGCGCCCCGCCATCAAGCATATTTGCCTGGCGATCAAGCGACCAAATACCCGAGGCCGACATGCCAAAAAACATTGCCATGAGTGAGGTCGCGCCATCAGTCATCGCACAATCAACCACTTGGCCTTTACCGCTTCGTTGCGCCTCAAAAAGCGCTGCAAGCATGCCCATAGCTAAATAAAGCGCTCCACCACCAAAATCACCAACCAGATTAAGCGGCGGCACAGGCTTGTCTTTTCCGCCAATAGCCGCAAGTGCCCCTGTTAATGCGATATAGTTAATGTCGTGGCCAGCGGCTTGCGCATAAGGGCCAAACTGCCCCCAACCGGTCATACGGCCATAAACAAGTTTTGGATTTCGTGACAAACACACATCAGGTCCAAGCCCCAAACGTTCCATCACGCCCGGACGAAAGCCTTCTTGCAAAATATCAGCACTTTCAATCAAACGCAGAACAGCTTCAACGGATTCTGGTTTTTTTAAATCAAATGCAATGGAGCGGCGGCCACGGCTTGTCACATCTTTAACTCCAAAGCCTGAACCGGCTCCTTTTCTATCAATGCGAATAATATCGGCCCCCATGTCTGATAATAACATGGCGCAGAATGGCCCAGGACCGATTCCAGCAAACTCAATAATTTTAACGCCGCTTAAAGGTCCCTTACCCATTGTCTTCTCCCTCGATTTTCTATTCTGCGCATAACTGTTCACCAAATTTAAGGCATAAGTCAACCGCCTTAGAGCTATCATTAATCGCCTTTAGCTCCAGATCGATTAACCATTAGCCCATGCTCTTTAATCTTTTTGCGCAATGTATTTCGGTTTAATCCCAACAACTCGGCTGCTCGAATTTGGTTCCCACGTGTTGCTTCAAGCGTAAGCTCTATGAGAGGTATCTCAAATTCAGGTAAAATTCGATAATATAAACCATTGGGCGGCAATTCCCCCTGATGGTTGTCAAAGTAAGCTGAAATATGACGTCGAATACTGGCGATCAGAGTTTCATTACCACTCGGCGCGCTTGGCTCATTTAGCTTTAAATCCGCTAACTCGTAACGCACAACATCAGCATTAATCACCTCATCGGCGTGTAATGCCGCAATTCTACGCACAAGATTCTCTAACTCACGAACGTTTCCTGGCCAAGTATGCAGTTTCATCACATCAAGGGCTTCATTGGTATAAACCTTCTCGCCCAATCCTTCATGAATACCGAGCGACATAAAATGGCGCACCAAGTCATCAATATCTTCACACCGCTCGCGCAATGGCGGCAAGCGCACGGGCACAACATTCAAGCGGAAGAATAAGTCTTCTCGAAATAATCCTTTTTCAATGAGCTGACGTAAATCTTGGTGCGTGGCGGCTATGATCCGCACATTGGTTTTAATCGAGACGCGGCCGCCAACGGGCGTAAATTCCCCCTGCTGTAAAACGCGCAGCAAACGGGTTTGGGTTTCCATAGGCATATCGCCAATTTCATCCAGAAAAAGAGTACCACCCTCGGCTTGCGCAAAGCGCCCCGTTTGACGCTGAACAGCACCTGTAAATGCCCCTTTTTCATGTCCAAAGAGCTCACTCTCAATAAGCTCGCGGGGAATAGCCGCCATATTGATAGCAATAAATTGGCCATGCTTGCGTGTACCATAATCATGTAATGCCCGTGCAACGAGCTCTTTACCTGTCCCACTTTCGCCAGAAATAAGAACAGAAAGATCATTTTGGGTTAAGCGTGCAACCGAACGATAGATCTCCTGCATAGCTGGGGAGCGACCAATTAAGGGCAAATTATCTTGAGGTGCATTTGAAGCGGCAGAGTTTTGCGCCTGACCTTTGGGAATAGAGCAGGCCCTATTCACAACGCTAATCACTTCCTTTAGATCAAATGGTTTGGGCAAATACTCATATGCGCCCCGTTCAGCTGCCGTAATGGCTGTGGTTAATGTGTTTTGTGCGCTAATTACAATAATAGGTAAATCTGGACGCAGTCGCTTTATACGCGGAATAAGATCAAACGCGTTTTGATCGGGCATTATAACATCTGTAATGACAACATCACCATCACCTGAACTGACCCATTCCCATAAGGTGGATGCTGTTCCCGTTGCCCTGACCTCATAACCGGCGCGATTAAGCGCTTGTGAGAGAACAGTACGAATAGCCTTATCATCATCGGCAATTAGCACACGCGCTTTACTCATTGATCAACTCACTTTCTAGACCGACTAACCCCTGATCTGAATTCTCATCGCTGACTATATTTTGCGCCATTGGCAACAAAATACGAAAAACTGTTTTGCCTTGCTGGCTATCGCATTCAACAACACCACCATGATCACCGATGATTTTTGCAACCATCGCCAATCCAAGCCCCGAGCCAGAGCTTTTGGTGGTTACGAATGGATCAAATAAATGTGGTCTTAAATGATCAGGCACCCCCGGACCATTATCGATAACCGTAAATTCTAAAGGCAGACTTACCCGCCGAGCGCGTCCAGGAAATGACAAACGCACACCAGGTTTAAAAGCAGAAGATAATGTAATTTGCGGATCACTAACATGCGTCAGGGCCTCTGCTGCATTTTTAACAAGATTTAAGAACACTTGCGTGAGCATATTTTTATCACCCAAAACATCCGGTAAGGATGGGTCATAATCTTCAACAAAGCGAATATTGCGCGCAAAACCAGCATTCGCCAATCGGCGTACATGATCCAAGACAGCATGCACATTAACAGCCTGATCCATTGGCGGAGAGATATCAGAGAAAACCTCGAACTGATCAACGAGTGCAGCAATGCGTGCAGTCTCATCGCAAATCAATTGCGTTAATTCGGCACCTTCAGGTGCTACGTCGAGTTCCAGCAATTGCGCAGCACCTCGGATACCTGATAATGGGTTTTTAATTTCATGCGCCAGCATTGCTGCCATAGCGCTTACAGATCGCGCCGCACCTCTATGCGTCAATTGCTGATCAATTTTATGCGCAATAGATCGAAGCTGAATAACGATAATGACCTCAGGTGTCTCACTTAAAAACGAAGGCGCTACCTGTAAATCAACAATTCGTTTATGACCAAAAGGCGGTATAGAAAAATCAAGGCCATATTCATTAAAGCTCTCGCTATTGCGCATAGAACGCTCAATCAGCTCAATCACTGGACTTCCAAACGGAAATAAATCAGAGATTTTCCTGCGCTGCATTGCACTTAGGCTCATGCCAAAAAATTCCTCGGCCGAGGCATTGGCAAAGCCAACCTTCATATTTTTTTCAACCGCAATAACGGGATGCGGCAAAGCTGCTAAAATATTTTGGGGGTCCGTCACGCGTTATATCTCCTGCATCCAGCATATAAATCAGCCATTGCTTCACGAACAGCCAATGGATTTTCCAAACGGCAAATAAGGCCCCTAACACTTTTGGCATGACTTGGATCCGGTGAATCGTTCAAAAATTCATCGATAAAGGCAGCAATATGTTTTCGCGCCATGCGAACACCTAAATGCGCGCCATATAAATCTATTGTATCAATATACCATCGGTCCACCAGCTCAGCCACTTGCTCAAGACGGGGCTGCACAAATACGCGTCCATCTAAGCCAGCCTGAATTTGAGACAGCAACCATGGCTTACCAATTGCAGCACGCCCAACCATCACCCCAGCTGCTCCGGAAGCATCTAATGCCGCCTGAGCCGTTGATAAATTGATAATATCTCCATTAACGAGGACCGGAATTTGAACCGCATTGACGACATGGACCACAGCATCCCAATTGGCTTGCCCTTTATAGAATTGACACCTTGTGCGTCCATGTACCGTAATAAGTTGCACACCAAGCTCTTCTGCACGCTTAGCAAGCTCGGGCGCATTTAACGTATTATCATCCCAACCCAAACGCATCTTGAGTGAAACTGGCTTAGATGTGGCTTGAACAGTCGCCTCAATAAGCTGGGCGGCATGATCAAGATCCCGCATCAATGCAGACCCTGAATATCCACCCGTTACTCTGCGCGCTGGGCAACCCATGTTAATATCAATAATATCCGCACCTGCCGCCTCGGCAATGCGCGCGCCCTCTGCCATCCAATAGGCATCACAACCAGCAAGCTGAATAACAAAAGGCTTTAATCCAGAGCCTTCGGTGCGCAAAACCACATCAGGACGGGCGCGAACCAATTCTTGACTGGCCACCATTTCAGAAACAACCATTGCCGCACCTTCATGCGATACTGACCGCCGAAAGGCAGCATCGGTAACCCCGGACATCGGCGCCAAGATAACTTGGCCCGAAAGCTCAATATCACCGATACGGATTGTCATGATCTTTCACCCACACTTAACGCCTCAAAATTATGCGATTTGTCGCAAAAATCAAAAATTGCCTAAAATTTCGCCATTTACTTGCTAGCTTATTTTAATCGCTTTTCCAACCCCGCTTCGCTAAACTGGGCTTATGACAAACAAAAAACAGAATATTGCACTGATTGTCGCCGGAGGTCGCGGGCAAAGAGCTGGCGACGGCCCTCCTAAACAATATCGCAAACTCCCTGATCAAGACGAAACAGTTTTAACTAAAACAATGCGCATATTTCTAAGCCATGAGAATATTGATGGCGTTTGTGTGATTATTCATAAAGACGATATTGCCCTTTACGAAGCTGCATGCGCAGATATTGCCCAAAATGAGAAGCTCCTGCCCTATGCATTTGGAGGCGATACTCGTCAAACCTCCGTGTCAAACGGCCTGGATCACATTGCAACGTTTAACCCCAATATCGTCCTTATCCATGACGCTGCGCGCGCCTATGTTGAACATTCACTAATAGATCGTGGCTTTGACGCTCTGGCGCAAGCGACCAAAAATACATATGGCGCGATCCCCACAATTGAAATCACCGACACAGTAAAGCGTGTGAAGAAAAATCAAATTGTTGAGACAATTGATCGAGCAACCATCGTCCGCGCTCAAACCCCTCAGTTTTTTCTCTACAAAAAGATTAAAGCTGCCCACCTCGCGGCAAAACATAAGGACAACCATACTGATGATGCAGCCATTGCTGAGGCAGCAAAACTCAAACTTGTTACATTCTTAGGGGATGCTAAGAATATAAAACTAACCCATGAGGAAGACTTCATGCCCAAATATGTTTCAAGCGGTGAAACCCGAACAGGGTTTGGATATGATGTTCACGCTTTTGATCACACCCAGGAAGCCAGCCACATTCGCTTATGCGGCATTGACGTTCCTCACGACAAATGTCTCGCCGGCCACTCTGATGCAGATGTCGGGTTACATGCTTTGTGTGATGCGTTATTTGGGGCACTTGCACTTGATGATATTGGTGCACATTTTCCACCAGGCTCAGCAATCAACAAAAACAGAGACTCATCAGAATTTGTGACATTCGCTGTTCAAAAAATGCATGAAAAATCCGCATCATTGATTAATGCAGACATTACCATCATATGCGAACGCCCAAAAGTTGGCCCGCACCGCCAAGACATGCGAGCGCGGGTTGCTGAGCTCTTAGACGTCGACATAGATCGCGTCAGCATCAAAGCCACGACAACCGAGAAGCTTGGATTCACAGGCCGCAAAGAAGGCATTGCCGCACAAGCTGTCGTGTCCGTTAAAACACTGTAAAGGCAGAAAGTCATCTTTATGGCATTACATACAATACCCACCGGGCTAAAATTCTTATCGCCCAGCGTTTTAATTGCCACCTGTTTTGGCGCTGGTCTTATTAAACCAGCATCTGGCAGTTGGGGCTCGTTGGCTGGCTTTGCAATTGGACTTGTGTTTTTACAGTATTTACCAAATGAAATGCTTATTATTGCAGCTGGCTTTGCTTATTTTATAGGGTTATGGGCCTGCCGCATTTGGCTATCGCATTCACAAAACATGAAAGATTCTGATCAAGATAGTGATCAGCATGCCGACCCGCAAGCGATTGTCATTGATGAAGTGGCCGGCTTATGGCTTGCCCTCGCCATAGCCCCACCGACGCTCACGGGTTATGTCACGGCGTTTATTTTATTTCGCTTTTTTGATATTACAAAAATATGGCCCGCAAGTTGGGCAGATCAAAAACTACACGGCCCACACGGCATTATGCTCGATGATATTTTTGCCGGCTGCTGGGCCGCTCTTCTTTTACTCATCGCCCAGGCATTTCAACTTATCTAACACGCACCCAATTGGAGACACATATGTTTAACCCTTCCCTTATCGAACGCACAAAAGACTTTCTTGAAGCATGCGCCGAACGTCACTGGCGCGTTTCCACAGCCGAGTCATGCACGGGTGGTCTCATCGCTGGATTGCTAACTGAAGTTCCTGGTTCATCGCGTGTTGTCGGCCGTTGCTTTGTCACTTATTCCAATCGCGCCAAGCGAGAGGTTTTGAATGTCCCTGCCGATATATTGAAAGAACACGGTGCCGTCAGCGAACAGACCGTCAGAGCAATGGCTCAAAACCTTTTTAATCAAACAACAGCCCATGTTACCGTTGCCGTCTCAGGTGTTGCTGGGCCAGGTGGTGGAAGCTCAGATAAGCCTGTTGGCACCGTCGACATGGCCACAGCAACGGAAAATGGCGTCATCTATAAGCGACATTTTTTTGGAGATATAGGACGAAGCGCAGTTCGTCTCGCGACGATCGAGGCAGCAATTTCAATGCTAAGTGACCGCTTATCTGAAAAATAGATTAGTCGCCATATATATGGCGCGCGCGTTCTTCAAAGGCACCAACCATGGTTTCAACAGCGCGCCCCATGAGCGGCGCTATGATTTTTCGTAAGAGCGGAACGCGAAATTCAAAATCGAGGGTAAATTCGATAGTGCTGCCGACTTCATTATCCTCAAAAACCCACTGATTAAAAAGATGCTTAAACGGCCCAGTCATTTGCCGCGCCTCGATGACACCTTGCGCGCGATCGAGGGTCACATTGCTCATAAAACTTTCTTGAACAATTTTATAACGGATCATCAATTCTGCTTTGAGGAGCTCTTGGCTTCCCTCGCCCACAGGCGCTGTCGTGCGCGTTTTGACGCGCGAAGCAACACAATACGGCAAAAATTCATGGTAACGGTCAATATCGGCGACCATCGCAAACATCAAATCAGCGCTGAACGGGCTTTGACGCTTTAAGGTAATTTTAGTCATTTCTTTTCTTTGAAGACATGCGCGCCAAGCGTGCCTTTTTAAGTTCTTCAAAATCCTTATCGGCATGATGCGACGATCGCGTCAATGGCGATGCAGAAACCATTAAAAATCCTTTTGACCGCGCAATTGTTGCCAAGCCTTCAAATTCGTCAGGAGTCCAAAAGCGATCAATCGGTGCATGTTTTCTCGTCGGCTGCAAATATTGACCAATCGTAATAAAATCAACATCTGCTGCGCGCATGTCATCCATAACCTGCATAATTTCTTCGCGTGTTTCCCCTAGCCCAACCATAAGGCCTGACTTAGTAAAGATAGTTGGATCCAGCTCTTTTACCTGTTGGAGCAAACGCAAAGAATGAAAATAGCGCGCGCCGGGTCTAATCGGCAAATAGAGTCGAGGCACAGTTTCTAGATTATGATTAAACACATCAGGACGCGCCTCCACGACAGTTTCAATTGCACCAGGCTTTCGCAAAAAATCTGGCGTTAAAATTTCGACTGTTGTCTGAGGTGACACAGACCTAATATTTTGAATGGTTTTAGCAAAATGTTCGGCACCACCATCACTGAGATCATCGCGATCGACAGACGTGATCACGACATGTCGCAACCCGAGTTTAGCAACAGCATCGGCAACATGGGCAGGTTCGGCGAGGTCAAGCTTATCAGGCTGTCCTGTAGCTACATTACAAAATGCACAAGCGCGGGTGCAAACCCCACCTAAAATCATGAAAGTCGCATGTCGATCAGACCAACATTCCCCAATATTAGGGCAAGCCGCCTCTTCGCATACGGTTACTAAATTATGTTCATGCACAATTGCTCTGGTTTCAGCATATTGCTTTGACCCCGGGGCCTTCACGCGAAGCCATTCGGGCTTACGCAAAATAGCGCTGTCAGGATTTTTTTGTTTCTCGGGGTGGCGTGGACGCTTACCCTCTAATGTATTGATGATATTGACCATAGCCCTTTATAGCGAGCTTATATCAGCCAAACAAGTCAACACTTCTCAGGCGATTAACGCGATGGTTCAACTGTGAGTATTTTATCGTCTGGATGAACCATACCTAGCTCACTGCGGGCACGTTCATCTAAATAATCAAGATCAAGAGACCCCAATTGAAGACGCTTGACCCGGTCCATCATCAGACGGTTTCCGGCAATTATTTGCTCAATTTCTGTTTGCTTAGCTTGACCAATTTGGCGCATCTCCAAAAGGCTTTTTAAACCACGCTCCCCCACCCAGGCTTGGAACCCCAGAATGCCGCACAGGCCCAACAAGAGCAAAGGCACAAGCATACGCCGCAAGCCTAGCCCGCGCGCATTTTCCCTGAAAATATATTTCGACCGAGAACGAATCATTCCCCACAGAATCACAAAGTGATTCGGATCGTCAAGCGACAATTTAAATAATTGCACTTACCGGCGCTTTAAAACCGCTTTCCCAGGGTAAAAGGCCTGGTCTCCCAGCGCCTCTTCAATACGAATGAGTTGATTATATTTTGCTAACCGGTCAGAGCGCGCAAGCGAACCTGTTTTAATCTGACCGCAATTTGTAGCAACCGCTAAATCCGCGATTGTCGCGTCTTCTGTTTCACCAGACCTATGTGACATAACGGCCGTATAACCTGCGCGATGCGCCATATCCACAGCCGTAAGCGTTTCAGACAAAGTACCAATTTGGTTCACCTTAACCAAAATCGAATTCGCGACACCTTTTTCAATACCATCCGCCAAACGCTCAGGGTTGGTAACGAATAAGTCATCCCCGACCAACTGCACTTTATCGCCTAGAATTTGCGTTAGGGCGCGCCATCCATCCCAGTCATTTTCGTCCATACCGTCTTCGATTGACACAATTGGATAACGACCACAAAGCTCGGCCCAATAATCCACCATTTGCTCTGAGCTTAGAACTTTGCCTTCACCGTCTAAATGATATTTATCTTTTTTGTAAAATTCAGTCGCTGCCGCATCAAGCGCTAATTGGATATCTTCGCCAGCTTTATAGCCCGCTTTTTCTATGGCTTTCATAATATAAGCCAAAGCATCATCCGATGAAGCAAATGCTGGGGCAAAACCGCCCTCATCACCAACGCTGGTGGATAGACCCGCATCGCTCAAAAGACCTTTTAATGTATGAAAGACCTCAGCCCCCATGCGCACTGCTTCTTTAATATTTTCGGCAGACACAGGCATGATCATGAATTCTTGAACATCAATAGGGTTATCGGCATGCGCACCACCATTGACAATATTCATCATTGGCACAGGCAATGTGCGTGCATTTGCTCCGCCCACATAACGCCAGAGCGGTGTCAAATGACTATCAGCTGCTGCTTTAGCAACCGCGAGAGAAACACCTAAAATAGCATTGGCGCCCAAACGGCTCTTATTTTTTGTACCGTCGAGATCGATCATCACTTGATCAACCCGATATTGATCGCTGGCATCCATGCCAGAAAGGGCATCAAATATTTCAATATTTACAGAATCAACCGCATCTAAAACACCTTTGCCTAGGTAGCGCTTTTTATCACCATCGCGCTTTTCAGCTGCCTCATACGCTCCCGTAGAGGCACCAGAAGGAACCGCGGCACGACCAAAACTGCCATCATCTAACGTAACATCCACCTCGACAGTTGGATTACCTCGACTGTCTAAAATTTCGCGTCCCACAATATCGATAATAGCTGGCATAATCTGCTCCTCGGTTCACTTGTTTGGTTATTTTATTAAACCGAAAGACCGATCGACGCAATGCAATCATATTATCTTCATATCGTAATCATGACCTTGACGATGAGCTAGGTTTTGGGTCAATTGCATTTATGGATAATGAACAAACAGCACTCGTACTATTTTCTGGTGGACAGGACTCGACCACTTGCCTCGCCTATGCGCTTGAAAATTATACACATGTAGAAACAATTGGATTTCACTACGGCCAACGCCATAGCGTTGAAATGGACTGCCGCGCGCCAATATTAGCAAATATCCAAAATGTAAAGCCGATTTGGCAGGAGCGACTTGGTGAAGATCACGTTTTAGATTTACCTGCCCTCGCTCAAATTGGTGGCACCAGCCTTATTGGTGAAGGTGAAATCCGTATGATGGAAAATGGTTTACCATCAAGTTTTGTGCCCGGACGCAACCTCCTCTTCCTCACCTATGCCGCAGCTCTGGCTTACCGGCGCGGATTAAATATTCTGGTTGGGGGCATGTGTGAGAGCGACTATTCGGGTTACCCCGACTGTCGCCGCGAAACACTTAATGCGCTCGAGATTAGCATGAACAAAGGTATGGAAAGTGCAATCAAAAT
>ENA-OUOG01000292-OUOG01000292.1-marine-metagenome-genome-assembly--contig:-NODE-292-length-66786-cov-5.253729_pt1 | contig 66786 bp, 38 predicted proteins | sample MGYA00248635_ERZ508505 | MGnify/ENA primary metagenome ERZ508505 (study PRJEB26176, sample SAMN06267871) | marine metagenome | isolation source: Saanich Inlet, British Columbia, Canada | place: Pacific... | reverse complement strand
GACGCGGCGTTAACCGAGATGCACGGCGCGAAGTGCGGGTCCCGTTTAATGCGCTTAAGCCTCGCGGTGCCTAGGAAACAACGCCAAGCTGGCTTACCCGAAACGCAAAAGCCGTTCGAAAGAGCTCCTTACCCCGGACCGCGTCCCGCGAGCGTCGCGAGCCTCGTTTCGATGGAAGGAACAAGATCGGGGTCCTCCACCCCCGCGGGCGGCGGCGCGACGCCGGGCGACGGCTCACCGGAGCGCGGTTTACAAGGCGGTTTAGGCGGTGTAGGCGGTTCGCGCGACGAAGCCGAGATGATGGTCACGGGTTCCAAAACGAACGACGTCTCCGCTGCACAAACGCCCGCGGTTTCGAACGTCGCGACGGTGTTCGTGGGCGGGCTCGACCCGAGCGTGCGCGAGAGCGATCTGTTAAAAGTTTTCGAGCCCATCGGCGCTTTGGTGTACGTCAAGATCCCGCGCGGCAAGGGGTGCGGCTTCGCGCAGTTTTTGGAGCGAACGAGCGCGGAGAAAGCAATCGCCGAGTTGAACGGCGCGAAGGTAGGGAACGCGGGGAGCAAGATGCGTCTGTCGTGGGTGAGAAGCAATTCGTTCAAAAACGGCGGAGGTTCGAACCGCGATGCGCGCACGAGGCCGAGCGCTCCGTACTTCGTCGACGCGTCCTATGGGTACGGCCATCATCCGGGGATGATCGCGGTCCACGGCGGGATGGAGTTTGTCCCGGGAGGGATGGGCTCCATCCCGGGAGGGATGGGGATGGAGTTCGGCGCGCCGGCGTACTTCCCGGCGCCGGGGGGCGGGTGGATGACTCCGGGCGGGGGCTGGGTCCCCGCGCCTCCACCCGGGTACGGCGATGGATACGGGCAAGCCGCCGTTTTAGAGGTGGACGAGACATCTCCGAGTTTCGCGGGACCGGGCGTCGCCGCGTTTGCGTCGTCGGAGGAGGCGTACGTTTTCGCGCAGCGCCAGTATTTCGCGGCGCAGCAGCGCGCGCGCTACGAGGCGGCGGCGTTTTACGGCGGCGCCGCAGGCGTGTCTGTTGACGGTACGAGTCCGTCTTTAGATGCCGCGCTGGCGCCGAATCCGCCGCCGACGCCCCCGGGCGCGAAGAAACAAACGGCGCCTACGTCCGGCGCGGCGGCGTGAGCGAACGAGCGACGAGAGGATAGTCTACGAAGATCGTCTTTGATACGTAGTACTACTACTCGACGCTCTACCACCACCTCAACACCCTCGGTAAAAAGAAACCTTCTCAGATCGCGCCCGCGCTGCCCACCTGCTGCACGACGTAGACGGTCGTGGCGAGCACCCCCACTAGGACGAGCGCGAGGAAGGGTTTCGCCACCACCTCCACGGGCTGCTCCTCGGCGGTTTCGACGTATCCTTTGTCGAGGTACTCGCCTTTGGCGAAGATGTTTTCCCCGAAAAAGCCCCCCTTGGTGCCTCCCACCTTCCTCTGTAAAGCGCCGTACTGCTCTCTTGACATCTTGTCCCCCTTGCCCATTCTCTTCGCCTGCGCTAACAACCCGCGGTCGGCTTCGATGTCCTCCTCGAAGTTCACCGCGGAAAGCGCGTTGAACATGAAGAGCGAAAGCCCGCCCTTCTCCTTGGCCTCAAACTTCTTCTTGGTCATCTCGCGCTGTTTCTTGACGCGCGCGTACGCGTCGGACATGGACTCCTGGTACACGTACTCCACGTCGCGCACGTTCGCGGGGGGGGGCGCCGCGTTTGTCTTCTTGCCGAAGAGCTTCGCCAGGCCCTTGGGCTCGGGAGGGGGAGGGGGGGGAGGCGCGGGAGGCTCCTTCTTCCAGAACGCGCGGATGGTGACGGAACGCGTCGTCGACGGACCCGAGGCGCGCTTGGCGCGCGCGTTGGCGAGCGCGGCGCGCTGCGCGCCGAGCGCGTGGCCGGCGGAGAGGGAGGCGTGCGCGGACATCGTGGATGCGAGGGCGAGGCGAATTCAGGCGACGCGCTGCTGGCAACGCGAGACGCGCAGCCGTGAGGAATGGCGCCGTGCGTGCCGACGTCGCCGTTTTTTTAGCGCACGTTTTGGGCCCGACGTTTCACGATTTCGCAATACGCGAAACTCGTGACTGAATGCGCCCCGAGAAACGCGATCGCGCGATCGACGGACGCGCGTTCGTTTCTGATTGGCTGAGCGGTTTCGGCGAAACGCGCGCCACCACCATTTCCGGCTGGCGTGTCGTTGTTGGCGTCCATTCACCGAAGCGCGCCGTACGCCCGTCCGTCCCTTGCCGATACCATGGCCTTCGCCGTCTCCGCCTCCGCCGTCGGGCGCGTCGCCTTCCTCGGCGCCAACTCCGGCCTCAAGGCGTCCACGCCCTCCGGGCCTCGCTCGACCGGCCGCGGCGGCGTCGTGACCACGCGCGCCTTCTTCAACTTCGGCGGTGTCAAGCAGCCGAAGGGCGTGGCGATGGTGTGCCGCGACTGCGGCTACGTGTACCGCGGCATGGACTTCAACGACCTGCCTAAGGACTACAAGTGCCCCCCGTGCGGCTCGGGGAAGAACGCGTTCCGCCCGGAGAAGAAGGTGGACTTCGTGAAGGACGGGTTCAACGCTCCCGGCGCGCGCGCGGCGAAGAAGGCGAACCAGCAGGCGTTCCGCGCGAAGCGCGAGGCGGCGAGGAAGAAGGCGGAGGCGGAGGCGCGCAAGAAGCGCTGATCGAGATGAGCGCGTTCGAATATCGAGAAGCGCGGAAGGCGGGCGGTGATACGAGCGACGCGCCAAGACGGCGAGACCAGGCGCCGCGACGCGCGAGGCCGCGACGGGAAGCGCTCCGGTCGGGCCGCGCGCGATCGACGTCCAGTTTCCGGCCCTATTACCGAAGGCTGTCTGTCGATCAAAACGTAGCGTCGCAACACCATCAGTTTCACTAAATTTAACAGACTCTTTACGCACTCGCAACCGTCCGATACCGTCCGTGACGTTCTTCTCGCCACCGCACCGTCACGCTTCCGAGTCACGCTTCCGTGACGAACCCTGCTCTCCGCGCCGCGTTTTCCACGCGCCGAGCCGTGCGCCGCTCGCCCCTCTCGGCGCAGACGCGCGTCAGCTCGCGGAACAAAAAAAACAGCTCCGTCTCGCGCGCGTCCTGGAGTCTGGAGTCGCTCGCGTCGCCCCCCCCGGGGCTCGAACAAAGCACCTCCGCGAGCGCCGCGCCCGCGCGAAGCGCCACCGCGACGCCCACGCACCCCACGCGTTTGTTTTCGTCGTCGCCATCCGCGACGGCGACGAGCGTCTCGCGAAACGCGCGCGAGACGGCTTCTTCGACGGCTACACGTTCGTCGCGCTCCGAGTCTCCGCGAAACGAATTAAGGATTTTCGAAAAAAAAACCGGCGTCGTCACCTCCGCGGCTTTCTGCGTGTGCGGGCTCTCGGGGTGAGAGGACATGTGCCGAACCCAACACGTTGTTGGGTCGAAAAACGCGCGCGCGAACGCGTCCCAACACGTTTTTTCAGTTCGAGTTCTCGACCACGTTTCTTTTCGCGTCACTAAGTAACGCGACGCGAACGTCGTAAACGAAGCCGCCGCGTCGGCGGCGTCGTCCCACTCGCGCGCCGAGAGCCTTTCGGTACCTTCGTTAACGATATCGGCAGATTTCTTTTGTTTTTTTGGGGGCGCGTGGAACAGAGACGCGGCGAGCGCGTCCGCGAGGCTCGCGACGGCGTCTATCAACGCGTCGTCGTCGTCGCAGGTCGTCGTCGACGAAACAGTCGTCGACGAAATAGTCGCGCTTTGTTTCGCGCCCGTCGTCGCCAGAAGAGCGACGCGCAGCGCCTCCGCGGCGCGGCGCGCGTCGTTCGCGTCGAAGCCGATTTCGGCGCTCGCGTCGCCGCGCGTTCGCGCGACCAGCTCTTCGGTCGCCGAGGAGACGCACGACGCGTGCGCGTTTTCGGGAAACGACGTTTCCGCCGGCGTCGCGAGAGGTTCTTCCGCCGTCTCCGGAGCGTTTTTATCGGACGCCTTTTCGTCGCGAAACTCCGCGCCGAGCGCGCGCTTCGCGGATCGCGCCTCGGCGAGCGCGGCGCGGAGTTTCGCGCGCGCCGCCGACTGCACGCGCGCGTGAATCTCGAACGGTAACGTGCGGCGCACGCGGTCGGAGGCGGCGATTCTGGCGGCGTCCGCCGAGGCGGCTGCCGCCGCGGAAGTCACTTCTCGTTCGAGAGAATTTGTAGTCGTCGTCTCCGCGCTTCCCGACGTCTCGCTTTTTCGTCGCGGGACGAGCAGAGCCTCCGTCGCCGCCGCCGCTCTGCGCGCGGCGTCCTCCGCGGCGCGTCTCGACGCGGGCGCCAGCGCGTCCCTGGCGGCGGCCATCGCCGCGCGCTCCACCGCGTCCTCCAGCGCGGGGGACCACGCGTCGTCTGGAGCGCACCCGCTCGGCGCGGCGGACGCCGCCGTCGTCGCCGCCGTCGTCACGGCGGCGTCGGCTTTTTTCGCGGCGTCGTCGGCGGCGACGGCGGAGGCGGCGTCCGCGGCGGCGAGCGCGGCGGCGTCCGCGACAAACTCCACCACGCGACGCGTCGCGGGACGCCGAGCCAAAAACGCGCGCTGTAACGCGCGTTCCGTCTTTTCCAGTTTGACGTGAGCGTTTTGTTTCGCTCTTCCGGCTCTCTCTTCCTTCGTTGTTCTCGAGGCTCCGTCGAGGCGAGTCTCGGCCGAGACGCTCGTAGAGGAGACGTTTTCCATTGAAAACCCAGAGGAGACGTTCTCGACGCGCGACGCGACGACGCGTCTTGTCTTGGAAACGCTTCCCAAAACCGGGCTCTTACCGGGCGTCTTCGCGTCGAGAACGTCGGCGTTTTTTTCTTCGCGCGCCGGCGTGGAGGGTTCGGGGAAAGCCGTGGCGATCGCCGGGAAAGCCGTTCGACCAGATGTCGGAAATCGGGTCTCCTCGGAGGAGCTTTTGTGCGCCGCAAAAGCGAACGACGCGTCATCCGGCGCGACGCGAAAAGGCGTCGTCGGCGGCGAAGAGCTCGCGATGAACAGAATCGTCGCGCCCGAGCCTTTGTCGCCGACAACTCCGCGCGTCGCTTTCGCGTCTTTCGTCCGCGAAACGCTCTCCGCCGCCGCCGCGCGCGCCAGGCGCGCGGCGGCGGCGTCCACGCTGGGGCACGCCCACTCCAGGTACCGCCGGTCGACCGAACCGAACGCCGCCTCGGTCGAAGGTTTCGAAGGTTTCGAAGGTTTCGAATACGCGTTTGGGTCGCGCCGCGTCGGCGGCAGACTCGGCATCGACGCGAGCGGCGGCGGCGGAGATGCGTCTTTGGCGAACGCGGCTCTCGCCGCCGGAGTCGTCGGCGCCGCGACGGAGAGGCCAGAGGCGAGAACCGCTCGTAACGCCATCGCCGGCGCGCCGAACTTTAGTGACGCGGGGTGTAACGCGTCGCTCGTTCGTAACAAACGGAGCGTCGCCAGCGCTTCGAGGTGGCACGCCGCGGTGGCCGCCTCGGCGTCCCACGGCAGGAACCGGTAAAACGAACAGACCCACGGCACTGTGACGAGCAGACCGCCGATTTTCGAAGCTCGCGTCAGAGCGGTCGCGGGATCGATCCCCGGAGGGGGCGAGAGCGCCGCCGCCGAGGTGGCGCCCGCGCCGGCGGCGCCGCTGCCGAAAGAAAGCACGCCGAGCACGCCGGCGACGGCGCGCGCGGCGAGCGCGCGCTCGGTAACACCTCCCCCCTGCATCCCGATCCCGATCCCGATCCCGATCCCGACGGCGTTCGCTCGTTTCGTTTCGCGGCGCGTCTTCCGATCCGGAGGAGAAGGCACGACACCCCCCGGCGAGAGCGTCAGCGGCGGGAAGCTCGCGTCGTCGGCTTCGATCGCGTTTATTTTTTTCTCGCGGGTTTTTAATCGCGCGCGGTAAGTCTCCGCGCTCGTCTCGTCCTCCGAGTCCGAACCGCGCGCGTCCGAGTCCGAGCCGTCGACCCGATCTTCGTCGTCCCCGTCGTCGTCCGACGACGACGTGAGCCTCGCCCTCGCGTTTGGATCGAGCGCGTGGAGCGCGGCGACGAGCGCGCGCTGCAGCGCCTGCGCCAGGCGGTGCGAGTCCAGCGACTCGATCAGGCGCACGAACGGCCTCTGCGCGACGGGGAACAGACACGCGAACGACGAGACCGAGAGCGTGTGCGTCTCGGCGTTCGTGCGCCTCGACGACGCGAACGGCGGAGCTCTTCGGTCCTCTCGGTTCCTTCCAAAGTCGAAGTTCGATCCGCCGGCGTCTGCCGGCGTCGCAGACGACGACGAAGACGCCGCTCCGCTCGCGTTTTCGGAAGACGCCGCCGCGGCGGACGCGGAGACGCTCTCCCCCGTGAGCCTCTTGTGCAGCTTGGAAAGCCTCGCCGGTCCGACCGCCGCGCCGAGCTCCTCGTCCGCCTCCCCCACCGCCGCCGCGCGCGCTAAACGCGAGACGAAGAGCTCCGCGAACCAGCGCGTGTTCTCGGGAAGCACGCCGTTGAGCAACTCGTAGGCCTTTTCGCGAGACCCGAAACCGTGCGCGACGTCGGAGTGCCCGCCGCGCGAGGACCCGCCGCGACCGCCGCGCGCGCCGCCGCCGGAATGGCGGTGGGCCCCAGGCACTCCGCCCCCAACTCCGCCGGCGCCTCCGATCGAACCCACGCCGCCGCCGTCCGCGGCGAGCGATCTAAGCCGCGCGTACAGCGCGTCGCGCGATTTTTCCCGGTTGCGGTACGCCTTCTCGGTGTTCGCCGCGCCCCCGAAGCCCCCGGCGCCCCCCGCGACGCCTCCCCCCCCGCGGGGGGGCGCGGGCCCCGCGGCGTCGATCGCGTCCATCGAGCGCGCCGAGTCGCTTACACCGCTTCCTCCTTCCGTCGACGCCGCCGCGAACGAACAAGAAAACGTCTCCCCTCGCGTACCGTCTCCATCGCCGTCCCCCGATACCTCGCCGTCTCCTTCTCGTCTTCGTAAAACGCCCAGTTCTTTGACGAGCGACGCGTGGAGCGCGGGAGCGTGGCGACGCAGCGCCGCGGACGCGCACAGCGCGCCCAGCGCTTTCTCGCCCGAGGCGTGCGGCGCGCGTTCGCTGCGGGAGAGAACGAGCGCGGCGTACCGCCGCGCCGCCGAACCGGAGTCGACGACGAGTTTGAGTTTGTTTTTCTCGGTCGAATCGTCCCCGGGGACGACGTTTTTACCACCCGAACGTTCGGCAACGACGCGGACGACGTCCAGCGGCGCGGCGAGCACGTCGCACAGGAACGCCATTTCCGGGGCGAGGTCGGGGAGAACACCGGCCCCGATCGCGGCGCCGTGGAGGTACGCCAGCGAGACCAGCGGCGTTGATAAAGAGAAAAACGTCGCGACGGAAACGGTCGCATCAGGTTTCGTCCGACGAACGTCGTCCGCGGAGTCGTTTTCTTCGGCGTTTCTTCGTTCGAAAAACAGCGTCTCCGCCTCCGCCTCCGCCTCGGCGTCCGCGGAGGACGCCGGGAACAGAGACGCCGAGACGACACCTTGGGATCCGACGGCGCCGTAAGATCCGCCGGGTGACGCCGACGCGTCCGTCCGACGCAGCGGAGGCGCCGCCACCGCGCTTCCCGGCGTCGCCGGCGGTTCGCCCTCGCGAACCGCCGGTACCGCCGCGACGCGCCGGGGCGTGACGATGACTAGACGCTCGTGTGATTCGGCGGACGCGTCGTCTCGCTCGTCGCCGCGTGCCGCGCCGGTACGCGGACCGGGACCCGCGGCGTCGAGAGAGAGTTTCGTGGACGTCGGCTGGATGCGTTTCGGGGGCTTCGTCGGAACCGTCGGTCGACGCGTTTGACGCGTCTCGAGAGGAGTCGCCGACGAGACACCCGTCGAGCGAGATTTGCGAACGAACGAAGACTCGGCGAATTCGCCGTACGCGTTCGCGTTTGAACTCGACGGCGCGTCCAGCCGCCGCCGAGCGCCGCCCAGGCTCGGGAACTGCGACTCGTCCGCGATGTCCGCGACGGAGGTCGTCCGCGTAGAGGGGGGCGTTTCGTGGACGGGGTTCGCGCGCGAAACCGAAAAAGCGCGAGGGACAGGGGACCCGCCGGGATCCCGCGTTGCGTCGGGTGCTCCGTCGGCGAGCCTCTCCTCTGTGGCGCTCTCCACCGGAGAGCGCGCGCCCGCTCGGCTCGCGAGTCCCGCGGTCGTATGCGCATTTAGTCGCGCGGACGAGGCGCGGAGCACCCCCGCGCACGCCTCGCGCGCCGTGTGAAGCACCGCGGCGGCGAACGCGCCGCGCGTCGCGAAGCCGGCGGCGGCCACCGCCGCGGGCGGCGACAAAAGCGCCGGCTCGCCGTTCGCGACGCTCTTCTTTCGTGAAAAGTCTTCGCCGTCGCCGTCGCCGTCGCCGTTTGGGATCCCGGCGCGCAGCCACGCGACGATGGGCTCCAGCGAGGACGCATCCTGCGGTGTGACGACGACGGGGCGACACGCGCTTCCGGTGAGTCGATGCGCGCGGCGTTTAAGGCGATCGGAGGCACGCGGAGGATGGGCGGAGGATGGACGACGTCGACGCCATCCGCCACGCGCGTCGTAGGCACTCTCGGCTCAGCCGAGAAGATCCCGCGGACGCGGGTCGGCGGTCGACCGGAACTCGGGACCGTATCGCGGCGCGAGACGTCGCGGACGCGGGAGACGTACCTCGAGGATGGCGTCCATCGCGACGCGCCGCGGGCTCGACCCGCCGTCCGCAGCACCGCGGCCCGCGCCGCGCACGTTTGAACGCGGCCGACGGCGAAAATACTTCAAAACGAATCACGAGGACTCGGGAAGGGTGCCCACAAGAAAAAAGGACGTGCGCGGTGCGCCGGCGTGCCGCGTCACTTCGCGGCGCGTCGCGGAGGCGAACACGCGGCGACGCGATGCGGGCGCGTCGAGGCGCCAACTTCGCGACGAACGCCGTGCCGTTCTTCGCGTTCATGGTGGGCGGCTCCTACGGCATAAGCGTGCTGCTGCAGGTGCGCGATCGGGTCCGGCGTGGATGAGAGTTTTTCCTGCGTTATTCGAATGCCCACACGCGCGCTAACAACCCCGAACACCACCGAAACCCCCACTTAAATCCCAAACGAACAGGGTCGCAACGACGTGCGCGACGCGAAGGCGGACGTGACGGACATGCGCGCGCCCGGAAAGACGCAGCGGGTGCGGCGGAAGAACCGCGCGTTCGACCTCGAGGCTGAGAACGAGGTGTGTGTTTTTCGCAATATGTGTTTCGATGCGACCGAGAAACGACGCGCGAATGAACCGCCCGACTGACCGACTTCCCCGACCGACGACGACGACGCGTATCAGAGGACTACCGAAGCACTGGGGAGCCTCGACAAAGAGCTCGAGATGGTGCCCGTCCCGAGGCCGTGGGAGGAGCCCGGGGCGAAGCGGCGAAGGTTCTGGCGTGGGGTCAGGTCATGGTGGACGGGTGGGAAGTAACACTTGTGTCACTGTGCAAAAAACCTCAAACTCGTCATAATATTTCCCTCTCCTGATGGATTGATTGTCCGCCAGATTCGCGCGCCGGCGTGCGAGGCGGCGTCGGCGCAGGTCGAGCGCGCGGAGCCCTTCTCGTGATGGACGCGCCCGTCGTCGCCGCGGCTCTGGCGGAGATGGCGCGTGGCGACGCGCACGCGGCGCGCGCCCGGAACGCGCCCCGGGACGCGAATCTGACGTCAGATTCGCGTGGGTCGGGGCCTTCGCCCGCGCCTCCTTCGCGCGCGGGCGTTTCCGCGCCCCGGGACGCGCGCGGGCGGGACCACGAGCGCGCGCGCTCGCACTGGCTCCTCCTCACCGGCGTGCTCGTCGGCGTGCTCTTCTCCAACGCCGTGCACTCCACGAGCGCGTCCGGCGCGGTGCTCGGGAGCGCGTCCGCTTCCGAGACCGTCTCGGACGCTCGCGCGTCGAATCCCTTCGCCGCGAGCGTCTGGCGAGACGTCGTCGCGGGTTCGTTCGGCAAGGCGTCCGAGAGGGCGTCCTCCGTCGCGGGCGCGGCGCCCATCTCCGCCACGGAGTTCCCCAAATCGGTCCTCGCGTACGGCGCGGGGCTCGGCGACAAACTCGGGCGGTCCCTTCTCCGAACGCTCGACGCCTCGTCGTTCGCGTTCGGTTCCTCCGACGACAAACCGGCGACCCTCGCGGAGTGGCGTAAATCGTCTCCGTCGCGCGACGAAAACGAAATTTCGTCTTCGCACAAACGCACGGTCGACGTGTTGGGCTTGGCGAACTGTCCGCGGCTTCGCGTCGCGCGCGACTTACTGCTCGGCGACGGCGCCGTCGCCGAGCTTCTGGGCGTCGCCGAGTTTAGGACGGCGAAGAGACCGAAATCGTCGCCGAGAGCTCCGACGGAAAAAAAGACGGCGACGGAAAAAAAGGCGAAGACGACGACCGTCGCCTCGAGAATCGGCGACGACGATTCTTCGGAACGTTCCTCGGAATCTCGGAATGACGACTCCGACCCCGAACCGAAACGCGTAAAACTCTTTGTCTTGCGCGTCTTACCGCTCGCGCTGTTCTTTTTGTGTCCCGGCGTCGTCATCGCGCTACGAGCGCACGAGCTGTGGGGCTTGGACTCGGTCGCCGGCGCCGGAGCCGTCGCGTTCGGGTTCGCGCTCTGCGCGATGTGGTGCCAGGGCTCGCTGGAGCTGTACGCGAGATGGTACGAGTGCCCGACGCGCAGACGCCGCGCGCGCACGAGAGCGCAACAGAGAAGAGCCGCGCGCGTCAGACGCGCGCTCGAGGCGCGCGGCGGTTTGCGGTCCCTCTTTTTCCGGTTCGCCGCGGTCGCGTCGGAGTCCGTCTCCGAGCTCGTCGCCGCTTTCGCCGATTTCCGAAACACAGCCGCGTTTCGTGTGTGGATGTCAAGAGGCGTGTACCCCGGGTTGGCGCGCGCGGCGATGCTCGAAGTCTTTGGTTTAGTGTCGTACATACCGCGTTTCGTGGAGTGGATCGGGGCGAAAACGCCTTTCGGAGTCGTTTACGTTTGGCTTAAACGTCTTCCGCCGTCATCCGCCGGCGACGCGACGCGGTTCGCCGCCGCGTACTTGGACGGCGCTTGTTTCGTCGCGGGCGCGGTTTTCCTTCCTCTGTTCCGCGTGTCGTACCGCGCGTGGTACGTCACGAGCCGCCAACGCGGGTCGAGGCGGTACGCCGACGCGCGCGAGTCATACGCGGTCTTCGCGAGACGCCGCGAAGGAGCCTCTTTGGACGACGACGAAAACGACGATTTCCAACGATCGAGCGACGACGAGACGCGATCGTTGATTTCGCGCGATTTTAACTTCGAGTCCGATTACGACGGACGCGACGTCTTAGGTGGCGATTGGACGGAACCTTTACTGGACGGAACGCGAAGGAGTCCTCCTTCTCGGTCGCCTGAAGAGGTCGCCGCGCACAATGCGATCGCGTCGAGGGCTCGCCGGCAGACGACGGCGCTTTCCGACTCCTTCGCGAGAGAAAGGAGGTTCGGCGGCGCGTTCGAAGACTCCGTCGCCGTCGACGACGACGACGACGACGGCTCGCCGCGTCCTCTTCCCCGGCCCGCAGGTGGCCCGCGGTTGCACACGCCGAACGTGACGAGTCCTCCGAGCGGAAACGTCCGATCACCGTCGAGCTCTTCTGGGAGCTCTCATTCGGCGTCGCACTGGCCGGAGCCGGTGCGTTTACCGGAGTGGCTTGACGAGGAGAAGGCGCCGCGGCACTTCCGGTGCCCGATCACGCTCTGCGTGCTTCGCGAACCGGCGGTGACGCCCGCGGGCATTTCGTACGAAAGATCGGCTTTGATGCAGTGGCTCGAGCACGCGCACACGGAGCCCTCCACGAAGCGGCGCCTGAAACGAAGTAGAGTGGTGCCCAACCTGACGCTGCGAGCGATGATCGAGGACTGGCTCGCGGACGAACGAGCCGAACGACGCGCGCGCGCGGCGCGGAGGGCGGAGCGGAGCTTTCGCGACGAGGTTTCGCGACGACGAGAAAAAGACGGAAAAGATAAAGACGCGCGAAATCTTTTCGCGAAGGACGACGCGGAGGCGGAGACAGAGGCTGGCGACGCGAACGCTTCTGCTTCGCTCACGTCCCGAGACGGGGCAAAGAGAGGTTTCGCGGAAAACGAAGACGACGCGTTTGGCGCCGCGGACGGATCCGCTTTCCCGGCGGTCGCTTCCAACTCCGACTCGGAAGCGCGTTTGAGCGCGTCGTCGCGCCTGCGCCGGCCAGGCCTGCCGGCGCGCGCGGGCGCCGTGTCTCAGGAGACGCGCGATGCGCTGCGCGCCGCGCGCCAGCGCATGTACGCCGCGCTCAAGCGGCGCGCCGCCTCGGGCGTCAGCGCCGAGGAGCAGAGGTGGGCGGATATCCTGGAATCGCGCGGAGGTACGACTGGACAAACGCGCGCGTCTTCGTCGGCGGAGACGCGCGTCGGGCATTTTGGCGACGATACTGTCGCGACGTCTTCGCGGTCGTCGAACGACGGCGCGTCTTCGAGTCGTCGCGACGACGTCCCCCCGTCGGCGTCGCGAACGCGTTTAGAGGCTTCCGCGGATGACCGTTCCCGATCCGCGACTTCGCAATCCGCGGGCGGATTTTTTTTCGCCGCCGCCGACGCGGAGGATTCCGCGCTCGACACCACAATCGAGGACGTCCTCGCGCTCGACCAGGACCCGTACCTGTGAATGACTGTGTAGCTACGTTTTCGTTCACGAGAGGCTTCCGCGACGTTTAAACGTTTGACGATCGTTTCTCGTTGTTGTACTTGAAATATATTGGACACGAATGGTTCGAACGAACGCCGCGCGCGTCCTTTGCGCGAAGATCTCCTTCCGCCGTCACAGTCCCTTGAGCTCGCCGGTCATGAGCTTGGTGGGCTCGCGGCCGGAAATCTCCCCCGTGGCGCCCTTCCACTCCCCCACGCGCATGCCCCAGTCGCTCTGCGTCTCCAGCGTGATGTCGCCCACGGGGTAGCACATGCACAGCAGCGCCAGGCCATCCGCCTGCTCGTCCTCGTCGAGGGTGAACTCCAGGTCCGTGATGTCGCGGTGGTCGATCCCCGACGGACCCTGCGTGCACCGCGCGACGCACGCGCCGCAGATGCCGCCGCGGCAGGTGTACGGCAGCTCGAGGCCCGCGTCGATGGCGGCGTCCAGGATGTACTGGTCCTCGGGGCACTGCACGACCACTTCCTGCCCGCCCGCGCCGAGGAACGTCACGTTCACGGGCTCGCCCGTGCCCTTCTCGAGCTTGCGCTTGGACAGGTCGATGGAGTTGCGAGCCATCTTGTCCTCCGCGCGGACGACGAGGGATACCGCGCGGCACCGGTAAGAGGGGGTCTTGGACGTGAGCGCCCCGCGCGAAAGCGCGACGCCGCGCGTGAAGGCCGCGGAGGACAGGGACGCCATCTTCGTCTCGGGACTCTGTCGGCGCGTCGCGAAGAATGCCGCGGCGCGCGGTGAATGGCTAAGCGAGACGCGCTGCCGTGGCACGATGCAAGATTCGGAGATCGGATCTTTGTTTTCCAGAGCGACGAAAAAGTTGACCGGTCCGACCGATCGTTTCGCGCGGTCGCTCAGACGAGGCTGATCGGGAAATCGAAGCATTCGCGCGATGAACGCCAGTCTTTCAAGAGCGTCCGACATCGGACCGAGCGTGCGAGGTGCGAGCCGGCGCGCATCGCGCGTCGGCGAAAACCCAACTTCTTTCCAACGACGTGGATGATGATGGCGCGTTCCAGACCTACGACGCGCGCTTCCGGGTTTCTCGCGGACGTCCGTCTCGTCCGCACGCGCGTCTCTCACAATGTCCGACCTCGCGTACGCATCGATGACGGAGTGGCAGCAGAACATCGTGCGTCCGTTCGCGGGCGCCACGGGTCTGCCCCCCGGCACGGTGCTGTTCGCGCTCGCGCTCTTCGCGTCGCTGCCGTTGGGGTTCGGGTTCGCGGCCGTGCCGGGCGCGTTCCTCAAGAACCTGTACTCGCTCGTCACCGGCGTTTTACTGTCGTACTTCGCGTTCGGTACGAGCACGGTGACGTGCCTGTACATGGGAGCCGCGTCGTACGCGGCGATGGCGCTCTCGCGCCAGAGATGCGGCTACGTGGTGTTCGTGGGCAGTTTCGGGTACCTCATTCGGTACCACGCCACGTCGGCTTCGGGCGAGAGCTGGAAGGCGGGCAACATCGACATCACCGGCTTGCTGATGGTCTTAACGTTGAAGGTCACGGCGTGCGCGCTGAACTACATGGACGCGGGTAAGATTAGGGACGAGCAAAAAAGAAACGCGCACTTAAAGCTCGTCGCCGTCGAAAAGCTGCCGAACATCTTAGAGTACGCCGGGTGGCTCATGTTCCCGTGCACGCTCGTCGTCGGCCCCGCGATCGAGTTCAGAGAGTACCACGACTGGTTACACCGTAAAGGCCACTACGGGAGTAAAAACGAGGTCACGAACACGGCAAAACGTAACCCTCCTGGTTTGGTTCGCAGATACGCGCGTGTGGTGTGGCTCGTCTTGTACTCGAGCGTCTTCGCGTTTGTGCACCTGTACGTGATGCGCGTTTACACCATCGACAATACTTACTTAGACCCTACCTGGAACGCGCGCCCTCTGTGGCGCAAGTTCTGGGAGCTGCACATCTTAGGGCAAGGCTCCAGAGGCAAGTACTTCTTCTGCTGGGTCTGGGCGGAGGCGGCGTGCGTCGCGTCCGGCGTCGGGTTCGGAGGCTACGATGTAGTCACGAAGAAACCCAAATGGGACGTCGCGCAAAACGTCAAGCCGATGGGCGTGGAGAAAGCTGCTACGTTTGTGCAGATCCCGCACAACTGGAACGTCAAGACCGGGATGTGGTTGCGCCACTACGTGTACGACCGAGCTACTCCAAACGGAAAACGACCCGGGTTCACACAGTTACTATTAACCCAGGTCGTCTCAGGTGTGTGGCACGGCCTGTACGCCGGGTACTGGCTGTTCTTCGTGTCGTCGGCGGTTTTCGTGCACGGCAGCAAAGGCGTGTACCGGTGGCAGCGCGACCACTTCCCGAAACGGTTCAGTTTTATCATCGATTTCCCGCACTGGGTGTTGACCACCGTCGGTCTGAACTACCTGTGCGGCGCGTTCATGCTCGTGACGTACGACCAGTGCATGGCCGCGTGGGGCTCGGTGTATTTCCTGCCGCACCTCACCGTGTTAGGGATGGTGATCTTTTCGGAAACCGTCGGGCGCGACGCGGCGCGGAGGAAGAGACTCGCCGAGAAACGCGACGAGAGTAAGGCGCAGTAGCGCGGAAGGGAGGTGAGCTCTCTTCTGGAGTGTGTAACGATACATAGACGACGGAAGCGCGTGCGTCGCTCGTCTACTGACTACTCGCTGCGACGTACAGCGTGAGCCCTCCGGCTCGGTCCCCGGCGAGGACGCCGACGCGCGCGCCCGACGCGTCGCGAACGGCGCACAGACACCGCGTGCCGGCGGATTTCTTTTCTGTTTTTTCTCCTTCTTCCTCTCCCCTCGCGTTCGGAGACGAAACGTCGTCTCCGTCATCTCCGGTCCTCTCGCGCGTTCCTCCCGCGGGCTCTAACGACACGCACGTGACGTTCGCGACGTCCCCCCCGGAGTTCGAACCCGCGTCCAAGTCGTCGTCGTTTGTTTTTTCGCTCTCGCTCAAACGTGAAACGCGCCACAACCGAACGATCCCGTCGTCGCCGCCGGACGCGACGGTGTTTTTAGGGCCGGCGCAGAGACACGCGACGCCGCTTGCTTTTTGTTTTTCCCCAAACGCGTCTTCGAGCGTGTGCGCTTTTACCCGGGCGGGCGACGCTAAAAGCGTCTCGGCGTCCACCAAACCGAGCGTGCCGTCGCGACATCCAAAAACGACCAAGCGAGACATTAAATCGTCCTTCGGGAAAACCTCCGCCAACGCGAAGAGCGTCTGGACTCGGCCGCCGTTCGTTTCGGCGAATCGTTTCTCTATCGGGACCATCACCGGTGCGTTAGACGGCTTCGAAGTATCCGGCGACTCGCACACGCGCCAGCCGCGAACGGTTCCGTCCGCGACGCCCGCGATTAGGAAACGGGAGGAACCGTTTGGAGATCTCGTCGCCGTCTGGAAACCCGCTAAACACAAGACGTCCCCGGTGAAGATTTTCGTCTCTCCGACGTCGACGACGGCGCTCGATAAAGCGTCATCGCCTACATCGCCCATCTCGTCGTCCTCGTCGAACGCGAAGCTGTCCTGCCACACGCGCACGACGTTGCACGCGGCGCTGAAGCGCCACGCGTTTCCAAACGTCGGCGGGGAAATGTAAGAATCGTTTCGCGCTTCAAAAAAGGCATCCTCCGGTCCCGTCGCAGAAGCTCCCGGGAGTCGAGGACTCCGTCGAGCGCGCTCGAGCTCGTTTGGGGTCTTTCGGACGGACGCGAGAGCCCGCACCCACCCGGTGTGGTTCGCGATGGCGCCCGGGAGCTTCTCCAGGTCGGCGTCCACCGCGAGCCGCACCTTCACCTTCCTGCCGTGCGTCCCCGCGAACAGCCACTCTTCGTCCACGGCGAGGCACCACCACGGCGCGTCGTCGTCTCCGAAGGAGGCGTCGCGGACGAGCTCTAACTCGCCGCCTGCGCGTTCCTCGACGTGCCACGTGGAGACGGTGCCGTCCACGGACGTGCTGACGAACCAGGGGAACCGCGCGTCCGGGTCGGGGTCGTCCACCGCGGCGAGCGCGAGCACCGCGCCGGCGTGCGCGTCGGGGACGCGCGCGACGACGGAAAGGTGGATGTGCGCGTCGTCGTCCGATGCGAAGGAAACACCGCGGGCGACGACGTGCCGCGCTCGAGGCGCGAGCGTCCACCTGCGGCGCGACCGCGAGGCGCGACATGGCGTGACACCGCGCGCGTCGCGCGTCGCCGCGCGGGCGACGAGCATTCCGCGTCGCGACCGAGCCAGTGGCGCGGTGCTCGCGCGCGACCCCTGGCTATATTTCCACGATTAGTCGAGTCACGGAACGCGCGACTCGGCGGTCGGCGGCGACCGAACGAACGAGGGATGTGGTCGGGGTAAGGGAGGTCTTAATACAACAACGCGACTCGACTAACCCCGTCTTGACTTTATTTTTGTCACGGTATACAATGCAAAACGTTCTTGATGGCACGGCACGGCCACGACGCGGCGCTCGGCTTACGAGCGCGGTCGAGGCCGCGCGACGACGCGCGACCGACGTCGAGAAGTTTTGTCTCGACGATTCGCGGTCAGATAGGTCACGGCTCGCGTTCACTCGACGAAGGATTCGGGGCACCAGTCCCCGACGCACGGGTCGGCTTTCTTGGCTTCGAAACCCTCGGGACACCAGTCCCCGACGCACGGGTCATCGAGCGCGCCCTCGCACCAGTCGCCCACGCACGGGTCGTCGAAGGACTCTTCGCACCAGTCCCCGACGCACGGGTCGCTCTTCTTGAAGAAATGCGTTACCCTGACGAACGCGCGGACCGCGACGGCGGGGACGCGCGCGGACTTAACGCGCGTCGCGGAGACGCGCGGCTTGACGGAAACTTTGCCCATGGAGGCGTTGGCGGCGACGGTGAAGGACATGGCGCGCACGGGGGAGAGGTGCGGAGCACGCGGAGGTTCGCGCGTTGTGGAATGGCGCGTGAAAAAGCGAAAAAGCGGTTGTTGCCTCGGCACCCCATCCGACGAGGCTTTCGCAGTGAAATTTCAACCGGAATTACAGAATCCCAGATTTGCTTTCGTGGCGGATTTTCTTCGGTTTCAATTTCGCGCACGACTTTGAAATCTCCGCGATCAAACCCCCGCGCAGGCGTGAACGAAACGCGCGCACCGTTTCCTCGGAAGTCGGAACGTGAGCGAAGACTCTTCAGGGACAGCGCGGTGTGTGAAGAGAAACCCTACGCCGCGGCAGCGCAGAACGCTCGGCGCCGGGGTCGTTTGTGGGGCCCTCGGGGGCGGACCGCGGATACGGCGATGCGCACGTTGTGGACCGCCGCGCCGGTGGCGCGCGTGCTCGGGCGCGGCGGGGCCGCGTCCGCGTCCACGAGCGCGCGCGGAGGCGAGGATCTCGCGAGACGCGACGGCACTATCGACGAGGACTCTTCCTCCTTCGACGCGGGCGCGCCTCGCGTCGGGCGCGTGGACGCTTGGCGCGAGCTCGGGTTCAGCAGCGCGCGCGAGATGCGCGAGCAGCACGGCAGCGACCTCCACCGGCACAACAGGCGGCGTCTGCGCGCCGGGCGCGCGCCCGTGACGGAGGCTGAGTTTTTGCAGAAGAACGAGGACGGAGACTTGAGCTCCATCTCGGGGAGCGACGAAAACGACGCGACGGATTCTGATCACTCGGATTCCGACGAGGACGCGGAGCACGCGTCAGTGTCGCGACACGCGGAGAAATTCCGCGCGTCAAAAGGCGCTGGCGAGGGCGCGCAGATGGTCGTCGAGGGCGAGGACGGCTCAAAGTTTGGCGTGTGGAGATGCCTCGTTTTCCCGCCGGGCCGCGACGTGAACGCCGCGACCGCGCGCGACGCGCTTCTTACGTTGCAGAGAATCGAAGCCAGCGATCGCAAACCCTGGGTGGTGATCTTAGCGCGCGGCGGGCACTTCGCCGCCTCTGCGTTCGAGCCGGGAAAGTTTTTTTTCCCGAAAGACAAAGGCAAAGGCGACGACGAGAAAGCGCCTTTGTCGGAGCGTTTTTTGAACGAGCTCGTGCCGCCTTCGGCGGCGGTCGCGCACAAGACCTTCCACCGGTACGTCGTGCGCGCCAAGGCTGGCGGGCGGCAGAGCGGCAAGGACGGCGGCGGCAAGACCATCAAATCCGCGGGCAGTTCCATTCGGCGCGCCAACGAGGCGGCGTTGGAAAAGGAGATCAAAGACCTGTTCTTAAACGACGAGCGATGGGCGTCGATTGTGAAATCGGCGGCTTTGATTTTCGTGAGCGCGTCCAAGACGGATACGCGAACGCTTTTTGGCGGCGCCGACGCGCCGCTGCGTCGCGACGATTTAAGGGTCAGACGCGTGCCGTTCGCGACGAGAAGGCCGACGTTCAACGAGACGCGAAGAGTCGTCGGGAAGCTCAGTGTAGTCAATTTTGATGTCGTGCGCGAGGAGGTGGACGAGATTATTCGCGACGAGGAGACGAACGACGCGACTGAGTCGACGTCGACGTTGACGTCCGCGCAGCTCGCGCGCCTGGAGGCGGCGAAGGCGCGCGCGGCGGAGGCGGCGGCGGCGCTCGGCTCTCTTGGGGTAACCCTGAGCGAGGGCGACGCGGACGGGCAAGGGGCGAACGAAGTCGAAGTCGAAGTCGTGGCCGACACGGACGGACGTCCCGCTCTTTCCAAGAAGGAAAAGGAGAAGCTCAAGAAGAAAAGAGCCAAAGAGCGCGCGAGAGAAAAAGCCGCCGAAGAAAACGCAAACGCGGCGAAGACGGCGGAGACGGAGACGACGACGAATGTCACGTCGCCGTCTCCCGAGCCTCAACCCAAGCAGGCCTTTTCTTCCGGCGGTGGTAAGGGTGGCAAAGCCGCGGCGTTGCTCGCCAAGGCTAAACAGAACCAGACCGCTAAGCGCGACGAAGCGGTGCGTGATGGACCCTCCCCCGTTTTTTTTTTTCACCGTTTCTTCGGCGTCGGCTCGGCGCGTCTTTTCTTTTTCCCGTCGCGCGGCGATTCTCGCCCGCGCTTTCGTTCGCGATCGCGACCGTTAACTGACCTTCGCCCGTGTCCATGGGACAGGCGCTCGCCGCAGAGAGACGCCAGGCGTGCCTTGACGCAGCGCAGAGGCGCACCGCCGCGGTCGTGGCATCGACTCACTCCGGGGCGTTCGGATCGAACGGAGGGTCCATCGCGGGGGGATCGACGTGACGGTTGGCTTAAAAAAGGGATCGCGTTTTTGAAAAATCCGCGGGCAGTGTTCGACGTCGCCGGTCGCGTCGCGCTCGTCTTCGCCTTCCTCGCCGCCGCGGAGGGCGGGTTTCGCCGCGCGAGGTTGTCGAACGTCGCGAAACGCGCGAGGAGAAAGAAGAAGAAGTGACTTTTTGAGGATTAGTTAGTGACTCCTTTAAAGGAGTCCACGCACAGTAGATTAAAACACACATTGGCATCAACACACAAAAAGTTGGCTTTTTTCCTCGCGGCAAAAGGCGCTCAGCGCGGGTGCGAAGTCTTCGCCCCGGCGTCGCGAGACGCGTCGCGCTCGACGACCACGCCGTCGACCACCTCGCGGTCCGAGATTTCCAAGTCCGCGGAAATGACGGAGGTCTCGGAGGGCGCCTCTTTGACCGCCACGAAACCGCCTTCTTTTTCTTCGCGAGTCGCGGCGTCGTCGCCGCTCTCCGTCGAAAGAGCGAAAGCCTCCGGCGACGACGTTTGAGGCTTCGTAAACACGGCGCGCACCGCGTCGAGTCGCACGTTCAGCGCGAACACCTCCGACTCCAAGCCTCGGATCGTCTGTTCAAGCTCCTCGACACGCGTCGCGTTTCGTTTTTCGAGTCGTTCGATTTCCTTTTTATGATCGTCGGATTCGCGCCGCGCAATCGCCGCCGCGTCTGCCAGCTCGCGCCGCGCGCACTCCAGGTCGGTCTCCGTCTTGGCGAGCTCCAGCACAGCTTTCTGGAGGTCAGAGCGCACCTCCGCGCTGCTCTGCCCGAGCTGAAACGCCAGCGTGTCGCGCGCGCGAAGCGCGTCGTCCAGCTCGGCGCGCGTCGCGTCCAGCTCTAAACGAAGCGCGGCGGTTTCGTTCAAACTACTCTTCAACGTCTTCACGGACCGCTCCAGCGCCTTCTCGTAGAACGCGCGCGTGGCGTACACCGCGTACGCCGCCGCCAGCGCGGCCGCCACGGGCACGGCGCGACGCGCCAGGGCGACCAAGGCGTCGGCGCTCGGCGGCGCCTTGGTCGGATAAAGAAGGGGGTGGACGTCTCGCGGCGCGCCCTTCGCCGCCGTCGACGAAAACGCCTTCTTACCGTCCTTCTGCTGAGGCGTCTCCTTCTTGGTCTTCGCGAACGCGACCGTGGCGACGGGGTTCGCGCCGCGCGCGAGCGCCGCGCGGGGCATCAGCAGAGACGCGCCGAGGACGGCGGAGCCCGCGAGGACGAACTTGGCGAACCGGAAAAAGGCGTCGCGCTTGCGCTTCGGCGGCGGCGCGGCGGCGGCGGCGTCGCGCGCGGGAGCTCTGAGACGCCGAGTCGCCGTCTCGAAACGCGCGGAGACCTTTCGTTTGCGTTTTCGTTTGTGTTTTCGTTCGCGGCGCGGGAGGAGGCATATCGCGGCGAGGGAGAGGAACGGGTACGTCAGCGGAGGAGGAGGGAACGACGAACGTCGCGCTCGGATTCGCAAATTCGGTTCGGCGCGAAAAATACGTTTCGGGAAAGTCGTGACTGGAAAGACACGTGGCACAGAGCGTTTTCTCGCGTCTCACGTTCCTGCCAGCGAGGAGACGACGCTGAGGGACGATCGTCGCACCTCAGGAAACGGCGGGGGGTCCGTCCACCTCGTCTCCGCCTTGGCGTTGAGCGCGGCGACCGGACTCTTGCGGACGTTCACCGCGACGCGGCGTCGCCGGGACGCGCGCGATAGCTGGAACGCGCCCGCGCCGGGCGCGACGCGCGACGCGAAGGACAGCGCGCCCATGAGAGGCATCGGCTTTCTCTGTCTCGCGCGGGGAAACCTCGAAGCGTCGGAATGCGAGCGCTTCGCGGAACTCGAAGGGTGCCTCGAGGAAGGCGGAGTCGGGACCCGAGCGCGCGGACAGGCGCGACACGAGACGCGGGGCTCGCGTGCGGTCGGCGGCGCGGTCGGCGGCCGCGGGCGACAGTGGCGAGGCGCGAGACCGCGCGCGCGGGAACGCGATATTTTCGAAGAAAAACCGCGCTGTTTGTTTTTCAACAAGGCGATTCGGCACTTTTTTCCGACTGGAGGCTCACACGACTTTGGGCCCTTCAGCGATCTCCGCAGCTTTTTTTTTGCGCGCGCGCTCCGTTTTTCTTTCCATCAGGCGGTTGTTGAACTTGTTTTTCTTTTCCGCCGGTTGTTGAACTCGTGCGCACGCGCGCGTTGACTTCGTTCGCGCCTCAGTGACAGCCGGCATAGTCACCCCCGAAGGACCATGCCACACCCGGTGAAAGACGCCGCGTGGACGATCATGGGCCTCGCCGGCGCCGTCCTGCGAGGTTCCGGCAAGGTCTGCGTCGGAGTCGTCGACGCGGCGCTCGTGTGCAGCGCGGTTGGCGCTTTCCGGCGGAAAAAGATGCGGGGCGTGGTCAAGAGGTCCGTCAAGTCGGCGATGGAGGCGGTGGGGACCATGGTGAATAACATCATCCGGGGACTCGACGAGGAGAAGAAAAGCTTGGGCGAGATGCTCGTCTGTTGCTTCATCGTCCTTCCGGTCATGAGCCCGGTGTTCCTCGTGGTCGGGAACATGGCTTTCTTGTTCGAGCTGGGCGCTGGGACACTCACAGTCGCGGGCCCCCCGGGCGCCGTCGCCTTCGCGGGGATGAAGTACTTACGGACAAAGGACAGGCACAAGCCGAAGGTCGATACGGCTATGTTGTTGATGCGGCTGGTGGGCTTCGCCGCGCCTTGCTCGGTGCTGTTCGACGGTAAGAAGATGGGGAAGTTGCTCGACGAGGTCTCGGAGGAGATCCGCGAGGAGGAGAGGGAGGCCCGGCGCGTGGCGCGGGAGAAGGAGCTGAGGGAGGCGCGAGCGGGCGAGGGGGCGGGGGACGGGGACGATGCGCCCGCGGAGGCGCCGGCGTGATCGCGGAAATGATTTCAACGCGACGCGGAACCGATGTCCATGACGTCGTTTTAAGCGGCGAATGATGTTTGCCGGTGAGTCAACAACAACTCTACCGGGTCGTCTATACCGCGCGGCGTCCCGCGCGTCGAAAACGTCTTCGAACGACGCTCCCGAGCGTATTCAAAAAGCTCCGTTCGAGAGCTCTGTTTCGCGCGCGCGCCGCGTCTATCAACGCGTCTATCTTCCGTACGTACGGCACGTGGGTATTAATACGTTCCACGACGCAATCTCCCACGATTCGTCAAACTCGCACCACAAGAAACAAACCATAGACTATCTCACGCCGCTTGCGACTTGGCCGCCTCTTCCGGCTCAAGCAGCGTCTCGAGCGTCGTCTCGAGCGTCTTGATAGTCTTCTCTTTGTTCGTGATCTTGTCCAGGCCGAACAGACCGATGCGGAAGGTGAAGTTCCCCGCGGGTTCGTTGATCATGAACGGCACGCCCGCGGCGATCTGGAACCCCTTAGCTTTGAACTTGTTGAACATGTCAGGCTGGTCGGTGTACCACACAGAGACGCCGGGCGCTTCAAACCCGGGCGCGCTGACGGTTCGCAAACCTTTGCTCTTCATCATGTCGCGACACTCGTTCCCGAGCGCCCAAGCCGCGTCGGCGGCTTTTTTGAACCCCATCTCCTTCGTCTCCAGCGCGGCGTCGCGGAACAAGTTCAAAGCGTCCGTGGGCATGGTGGTGTAGTACGCGAACCCGCCGTTGACGTACGAGTCCATCACCTCTAACCATTTGCGCATGTTGATCACCATCGACGTCGACGTCGTGTTCCGCGTCGCGTGGTCGCCGCGCTCGGAGAGCATCATCAGCGACGCGCACGCCGGGCCGGTCCAGCCTTTCTGAGGGGCGGACAGAATGCAGTCCACACCCGTGGCTTTCATATCAACCCACACCGTGCCACTGGCGATGCAGTCCAGGACGAACAGACCCCCGTGCGCGTGCACCGCGGCGGCGACTTTTTTAATATACTCGTCGGGCAAGATGATCCCCGTGCTGGTCTCGACGTGCGGCGCGAAAACAACCGCGGGCTTCTCGGCTTTGATCTGTTGGACGACATTGTCGATGTCGTGCGGCGCGAACTGCGGCTGAGGCGAGTTATCGACCGGTTGGCCTTTCACGACGATCACTTCGGACGGAATTTGAGTCTGTTCGAAGATGTCCGTCCACCGGTACGAGAAATAACCGTTTCTTAAGACCATGACTTTTTTCCCGGTCGCCCACTGACGCGCGACGGATTCCATCCCGTACGAACCACTGCCGGGCATGACGATAACGGACGTCGCGTTGTACGCCTCCTTCAACGTGTCGTTGATGTCGTTCATGATCTGCGGTTTGGAAAATGGGGAGTTTAGTTTGTGAGCGAGGCGAACGAAGTCGTGAGGCGAACGAAGTCGTTCGCGTGGAGCGCGCTTTTCGCGCGAAAAAAAAAGAACCTTCTGAACCGCCTTTCGACGCCGAATCGCCGTTAATTTTCGCCGTTCAATCATCGCGTCTCACGCGTCTCGCCCCGGTCGATTCCGCGGTCGAAACGCACGAGCGCGATAAGACACGTTCGGTCGCGTCGGTTTTTGCTGACGGGGACGAGCGCGTGCGGCACGCGCGCGCGTGGGGGGGGGCGAGCGGCGCGGAAGAGGCCGCGGCGCGTCGGCGTGCTTTCGCGCGAGGCGTCGCACGCCACGCCAGAGCCGAAGGACGTCCTGAGCGTCCGCCGCGTCGACTCGGCGTACCCCCCGCGCCAGATCCCCCGTCGCGAGAAAACAGCCTGTCCTCCATCGTTCGATATTTTTCGTGCGCGTTCTTCGGGCGCGAGACGCGAGTCGGGGAGAGGCGGTGCCCGGGTCATCACGCGCACGCGGCGCGTCGGGCGGCGGTACGCGCATCACGGCTCTTACCTTGCAGAAGGGCTTGGACATGTGGTTCATGGCTCTGTCGGTGTACACCACGGAGTACTCCAGCAGACCTCCCGCGGCATCCAACGGAAGGGGCGATTTGTGGTACGGCTTGGATGGGTCGTGCGGGCACTGCGCGGCGAACGCCCGGAGCGCGACCCGCTGGGGGCTGAACGAGCCGCGGGCGGCGACCGCGCGCGCGGCGGCGCGGCGAAGGGCGAACATCGAAAGGGCAAACGCTTGGGACGTGCTCCTCTCCGCGCGCGTGTGAATGCGAAACGACAGACGGTAAAAGACCCGGCCGTTGTCGCGCGTGAAACAAGTGGCACGTCGATCTCGTTTATGTCGTGAAGGCACTTCGGCACCCCAAACGTTTGGGCATCGAAGCGGGACGAGTCACAGACCCCGGGTTCGGCCCGACTCAAAAAGGAGAATACAGTCGACTCGATACCAGCGAGAAAAAGGACACCGTATTTTTTTTCCCGAAAAAGAAAGACGTTTTTCGCCAAAACCAAAGCCTCCGCGGACGGTGCTCCGTCGCGGCGCGCGTATTCGTCGACGACGCGGCGTGACACGAACGAGACCGAATGCATCGATTCTCACGGATATCTTCTAGTAGACACAAAAGGGGTCGTGTTTGGACCCAAAAAAAAGCAATCTCTCTCTGTCGCTTATACGGCGCTCTCTCTCGCCGTAGGCTATCGTCGGCTTACTCTCCGAAAAACTCAGTGTAACCCGACGGCTTTGCTCAGCACCTCCTCCTCCTTGAGGTGCGTTTTGAACGCGCGCACCTTGTCGCGCAGGTCCTGTATGTCCCTCTGCTTCTTCTCCAGCACATCGTCTAAATGCTCGACGTACACGTCGATCGCGCTGCCGGGCTTGTCCACCTCCGCTAACAACGACATCTCGCGCTTCACCAGGGCCATGGCGTTTTCGATCGACGCGCGGTGCGCGGCAATCACAGCCTCCTCCTCTTCCAAGATGACGTTGATTAAATCGTCGTGCGCCTTGGTCATCTCCTCAACGTCCACAGGGGGGCCGACGCCCGTGAGGTGCGCGGAGGCCTTCGCCGCGGCGAGAGCCGAGCCGGAGAGGGGGACCAGGGTCTTTTTGGTTAAATCGTTTCCCGAAGGAACGACGGGCGCCGCGGGGGTTTTTTTTTCCGCCGCCGTCGCGGAATCCTTCGCCGGCGGCTTTCGCGATTCTGATCTCCGCGTCTCTCCGTTCGTCGCCTCCTTAACGCTCGTCTCCGTTCGCCTCGCCTCCTTCGACGGTTCCTGACTCGAACCGGTTGCGACGGGACCGATTGAACCGCGAATGGGTTCGCCACCCCGGACCGGGTCGAACGCCGTCACGCGCGGGTCCGTTTGTAACCCGTTTTTGCGCGCGCCGTGTACCAAACTCTCTCGTCTCGCGGTCGCGCTCTCTCGCGACGTTCCCGACTGCGCGCCGTACGCAGAGCCGACGCGCGCCGTCTGCGGTCGCGCTCTAGATGCGACGCCGACGCTCGAAACTCGTGACGGCCTTTCTTTTTCTTTCGTCGGAGAGCCTCCTCCTCCTCCTCCGCGCGCCGAGAGAAAGCCTCCCGGCGCGGCCGACTTCGGGCGCTCCCGAGACGAGGAAGATCTGCGGGGACTGAGAAGCGCGTTTGCGGATACGCCCGTCGCGCCGCCGCCGGCGCCTCCGCCCTTGGTCAAAAACGAAGCCGCGCCGCGTTTCTTCTCCGCCGCCTTCTCTTGCTCGAGCTCGGCGGACTTTCTCGTGGCGTCGCGGACGCGCGCGGCGGCGGCTTTCGCGGCGACGCGCGGGTCGAACGCGGAACCGGACGTTTTCTCCTTGTCGCTCGGAAGGGAGGACTCCTTTTCCTTTTTCTCTGACTCCTTTTCCTTCTCTGAGGCGGAAACGCCGACGGGCGTCACGCCGTCCGCCGCGAATCGCGTCGCGCGCGACGCATTAGCCTCGGTCTTGGAAGGCTCGCCGTCTTTCCCGCCGTCTCTTAGCTCCTTGACCCGGTACGCGTACCGCAGCGTGTTGAGCGTGTGCTCGCACGACCCCGTCGCCGGCGACACGTTGGCGATCATCACCGTCCGCGAGTTCCCCATGAACGAGTCGCGAAGCACCTCGGTGAGCTTCGACCCTCGGAACGGGACGTGGCCGGTACCGCGATCGAGCGCGCGGATGCACTCCTTCAGCGCCAACAGACTTTTGTTGATCTCCGCACCTTCTATTCTTGTCTGGCGGTCGTTCTCCGACGTGTCCGCGCCTCGCTCGCTTCCCGCGAGGTCGATGAAGGAAAACTTGCCGTGAATGCGTTCGTGGTTCGCGCCCGCCGCGTTGCGAAGCCGCTGCGCGACGACCGACGCGGGAACCCTTCGCTTCTCCTCTAACTCGTCGTCCGCGCATGCCGCGCTCGACCGCTTCAACACGAACTGCATGATGGCGTGCGATCGGCTGCTCTCGGCGTTGGCGCCGGTCGAGCCCACGCACCGCGCCGCCGTGCCGTGTTTGATGAGCTGCTCGACCAAACGAACGTCGGCGACTTCAAACTCCTTCAACCCCACGACGCACATCTGCGACCGCGCGTCTTCGCGAATCACCAACTTCGCGCGCCCGTTCAGTAAGTCGTACACTTTGCCTCCGTAAATCTCGAAAAACGAAACGTGTAAAGCCAAGTTAGTTACGTTGGAGGCGCTCGAGCCGTCACTTTCGAGTCGTCGTCTCCGTGAAAGTTCGCCTAAAATCTCGCGCGCCGCGCGGATGGGTAACGGGTTCATAGTGTACGTCTTCCCGCTCCCGGTTTGTCCGTACGCGAAACAAGTGACTTTGCACTTATCGAACACCGTGCCCACTAACGGCGCGACCGTCGTGCGGTACACCTCGTCGTTGTCCACCTCCTCAGGAAACACGTCATCGAAAGAAAACAAGTGTTCCTCCGTGTACTGCGTTAAATCAACTTTGGTTTTGGGTTCCCAGACGGTAACAGAGGAGGGCGCCGGTTTTTTTTCTTTTTCGTCTGCGTCGGTCAAAACGCGTCGGTCCACCGTCACGACGTCCTCCTCCTCACGCGCGAGTTCCTTGGCGTTCAGCGGGCGCTTGCGCACCACGACGCGGATGCGCGGCTGGTCTAAAGGGAGGTTCGCGAGCGGCGGCGGGTCTTCCGCGATTTCGTCATCGTTCATTCCGTCGACGGAACGACCGTTCGCCACGAAGGGGGTCTTGGCCGGATCGCGAAGAACGTGCGACGACGGATTTCCGTCTTTTTCCTCTCTCGCGTCCTCATCCGCGGAACTCCCGTCTCTCCGAGAGACGTTCGTGACGTTTTGGTCGGCTGAGACGATGTCCTTCACCCGCGACTCGCGGCTCAGCCGCCGCAGATGCTCCAGCGGCTTTTCAGGAATTTCGTCGGTTTCCTCAGTCGTGCGGTTCTTCTCGGAGATCCGCGGATCATCCTCCGCGGGGGACGGCGCGAAATGATCGTCGTTCCGCGCGCTTGAACCGTCTCGCGGGTCTCGCTTCGCTAAAGGACTCAGCAGGAACTCGTCGTGCTCTGCGGCGTCGACGTCCAGGAGCGACGCGCGCAGGGTATTCGGATTTTTCTCGAACACCACCCCTTCCGCGTTGAGGTTCTTGATGAGCCGGAACAGCGTCTGCTTGTGCGCGACGTCCACCACCCCGAACTGCGCGAAGTCCACCATCCCGAGCGCCGCGAACTCGCGCTCGGACGCGGAAGAGAAGTTCTCGCGGTACTCGCCCAAACCGGCGCGGCTCAGCCACTGGCGCACGCGGCCGTTCGCGGAAGGCGCGTTGCCGTCGTTGCGCGTGAGCACGGAGGCGACGGGCATCGCGCGAGACGGAACAGTCGCGGGCGAAAGCGGGTCGATGGGAAGATGTCGATGTCGATCTCGCGCGAAAACCGAAGAGGCGCGCGATCCGTCGGACGGGGGGACGATCGAGGTGGGTCCCGACGAGAGACCGCTCGAAGCGTTCCCGTCCCGGCGCCGAGGTGTGCGCGTGGCGCGGACGACGCGTGCGTCCGATCGGTCGCGCCGCGCGGGGTCTGGTCGACGCCGACGGTGCGTGCCGCCAGTGGCGCGCGCGCGCCGAGCCAAGACGCTTTAGGGGAACGTCGAACTGGGCACAGTCTCGGCGAGTCAACGAACGAGAGACGCTCGAAATGCGCCAAATTTCACAAACGCTCAGAATCACGGGCTCGCTTGTCGCTTCCGCTGTCGTCCGCTCGTCGCGGCGCGAGTCCTCAGTCGCCACCCGCGGGGACTCGGCGATGTCGCACGGCGGCATGTCTCCCCGCGGCGGGCTCTCGGATGTCTCCGCGGGAGCGGAGACGCTCCGGGAAGGCGAGCCCGCGCCTTTCGCGGACGCATACGACCTCGCGGAGGCGCCCGTGCGCGTCACCCTCGCGGAGACGCGAGAGCAGGTGCTCCGTTCGTTCCTGCGCGAGCGCGGAGACCGCGGCGGGACCGCCCCCAGCAGCGTGGACGCGCTGCTCGACTCGATGGAGGCGGCGAGACGCGGGACGTCGGTCATGCTCGTGCGCCCCCACGAGCGGGCTCCCGCGCGCGCCAGCGACGACGCCTTTTCGTTCGGGCGCGTCATCCGATCGGGATCGGCGAACGTCGACGACCCGGATGGCGACCCGTCCAGTGTCCGCGGCGGCGGCTCCGCCGAGGCAGAAGCGTTCGGCATCGACAGCATCGACACGCGCGCGGCCGCGAGGTGGCTGGAGCACACCGTGCCCATCGTCGTCATCTTACTCGTCTCGTTTCTCCTCAAACGCGCCGCGTCTCTCGCGACGTTCGCGTGGACCACCGCGGTGTTCTTGAAAGCGAACGACGTATTAAAGCGGGGCGTCTCGATCGGGGTTCGCACACATACAAACGAACGACCGATCGACAGCGACGTTCGAGACGAGGAGGAAGCGAACGACGTGGGCGCGTCGCGACGTCGTTCGTCGACCTCTCGGGAGACGTCTCCGAACGCGACCGGCGACGCTAGCAACGCCGCGAGTCAGACTGAACGCCATACGAACCTCTCGGCCATATCGGACGGGAAGGATGATCTTCGAGAGCGCTCCGCGCGCGACAAGAAACGGTTCGCGGCTCTGCTCGCCGCGCTCGCGCTGAGCGGCGGCGCCGTAAGCGTCCTCGCCGCGGCGTTCCCGAACGAATCCTTCTGGGACGCGTTTTTCTTCCGCGCGCTTTCCGTAACTGCGCTCGCCGAAAAAAAAACAAACGGCGGCGACGCGATCGCCGACTCCGACTCGGTTTCGTTCCTGGACCACCTGTGGCGCGCGGCGATGGCGGACGTCATCGCGCGTCTCGCGACCGTCGGAGTCAAGGCGTGCGTCCTGATGCTTTGCGACCGGAGACGGAAAACGCGGGAAACAAAAAACGCGAAGAAGGATTCTAAGAAACTCGGCGACGAAAACAAGACTCCGCGCTCCGCCGCCGCGTCGCGCGCGCGCGCGGCGCGCGCGGCGCGTCTGCGCCGGCGCGCGGAGTCCCACCGTCTGGCGTTCATAGAGCACGTCTCGCTCACCGTACGAACCGCGATGCCGGTCGGGACCTGGTTCGCGTACTTCATGCGCGGCGCGTACGCGACGCGAAAGCGCGGAGGGGCGGTGACCGGCGTCTTTTTATTCGCGCCGCCGAGCGACGTCGCTCGCCTGGGCGCGTGTTTGGCGGCGGGGACTTATTCGGCGGTCAAAGTAAAGGCGTTCGTTGAGCGGTTTCTCGCGTTGCGTTCAGTGACGGTGGTGGTTTTAGACGCGGCTACAAAAGACCCCACCGGTTTAGGCGCGGGCGCCCGGGAGAGTAAGTCGAGTGAGATTTCAAACGCCGGGAACGAGTGCACGGTGTGTTGCGACGCGTTTGAGTCGCCGGTGACGTTGACGTGCGGACACGTGTTTTGCGAAAAGTGCGTCGGCGCGTGGTTCGAGCGGAGCAGGGCGTGTCCTCTGTGCCGCGCGCAGGTCGCGGGGAAACACTGCGGGGTGGTCGAGCACGGCGACGGAGCCACGGTGGCGTGGCCGTACGCCTTCTGAGTCGAGTCGGGAGATATGTACCAAAGTAAGTCGTCGTATGTAAACTGAGAGCAATTAAAAACGCCGTAACTCCGTTCGCCGAAAAGTCCATCTTCCGTCTCACTCGCGAATCGCGTTGACGTCGACGTCCTCGAGGACGGCGAGGAGCACTTCCCACGCCGGGCGGAACACCTTGGGCACGTCCGCGCCGATGGGCGCCGGCGCGGCGCGCGCGCAGACCGCCATCAGGTGGAACGCCGCGACGAGCGACTTCTCGTCGTCGCTCGCGTCGTCACCCTTGGCGAGAATTTCATCCACGGCGCCGGGCGCGCGCGCCGCCGCCGCCGGAAGCACCGACTCGAGCGACTCGTCGTCGCCGAGCCGAAGCGCGTCGCTGAATTCGGCGGCGTACTGCTCGACCGACTTTTCCGTCAGCGCGTTGCCGCCGAGGAGCTTGCGCGCGGCGCGGCGCTTGCTCTCCCAGGAGTGCGGCTTGTTCTCCGAGGCGAAGATCTCCGCCTTGATGACATCCGCGATGGGCTCGGCGGGCTTGGTCGAGTCCAGCTCGAGGAGCGAATCCGCCAAATCGTCTTGGTCGATCTTCGCGGCGAGCTGCTCGTACTTGTCCACGCTCACCAGCAGATCGTGCGCCTTCGACAGAAGCTCCATGGCGGAAAACTGCTCGAACGCGACGACGTAATCGTGCGCGGCGATCTCCATGGTGGTGGGCGCCTCGGGGTCGTGCTGCATCGTCTTCGCTTTGTGGTTCACGGGGGTGTACGAGTGTCCGAGCGCGGCGGCGACTCTGTTCGAGTCGCGCGACAGGCTTTGCTTGATGTCCGCGAACATGCTCTTCTTCGCCTCTTTTTCGCGGTCACCGATCAAGTTCTTCGCGTTCCTCGCGGGGTTCACCTCTTTGTCGAACACCGCGCGCGCGTCCGCGCCGGTCAGGCGCTTAGGGGGCGCGACGCCAACCGCCGCCTCGGGCTTGGCGGATGAAGACTTCTTCGAAGCGGTGTGCCCGGCGAGTTTGGAGGTTTTCGCGTCGGAGGCGGTCTTCGACTCGAGCTCGGCGTCCACGTGCGCGTACCAGTCCTCGAGCTTCTGCTGCTTGGTCAGGTGCTGGGGCTTGGAGCCGTGGGGCTTGGCGCGCGCGTGCTCCGGGTGGGGGAGGTGAGGCTTCTCCGCATTCGCGAGCGTGGTGGCGGGCGCCTTGCTGGAGGAGAAGGCGGCGCCGATGGCGGTGCCCGCGAGGAACACCAGGCCGAACATCACGAGCGCCAGGAACCACGACGAGAGGATCACCGACGTGGGGGAGAGCTTGTTCTCCTTGCTCTTCTTGCCGTCGAGGAGACCTGTTCGCGAGTCGGAGGATGGGGGCGGATGAAGAAAGGGAGGGGGCCAGATGGTGAGTCAGCCGTCGGAGAGCGGCCCCGAGACGGGAGGCCCGGTCCTCTTCCGCGCGCGCGGAGCGGGTCCCGAGAAGAGACGTCGCGTCCGCACGCGCGGCGTCCGCGCCGAGGAACCGCGGCGCGAGCGCGCGACGCCGCCGACCGCGAGCGCCGAAGCGGCCGGGTGTTAAAATCCCGCCAAGCGAGACGACTCGGCCGAGAAAAACTGGCGCGAACGTCGAACGATCGCGTTCGCGGCGCGCGAGGAGAACGCGCGGCGGGTCCGCGCGAGGCGCACCTTGCTCCTCGGTAACGGCGTTGTATCGCGCCATGGTTTCGGAGGCGAGCTGCGGCGCGTCCGGCGAGTGGCGCCGAGCTCCCGGGGATCCGCCAGAAGCCAAACGCATACGCTCTCGAAATACGCACTAGCGTCGAACCGTCCGAGAAAGTGCAACACCCCGCATCATATCAGACTGAACGCCATACGTTTTTTGGCCCTTATTGGCGCTTAGCGCTCGGAAGTTTAAAAAACTCGAAACCTTCGTTTTGGGTCCTCGGTTCACGCCGCGACAAGTGTACACGCTCTCCCTTCCATCGTCACTTCGTCCGTCGCCGCGATGGCGACGATGCCCTCGCGCGTCTCGAACCCCTTGCGCGCGCGCGCGGCGCCCCACCGCGCGGTGCGCCCCGGGGCGTCCGCCTCGCGCGCCTCGCGCGTCCCGCGCGCCGCGGCCTCCGCGGATGCGTCGGACGCGTCGCGAGACAAACCACGCGTGGTGATATTGGGCGGCGGCATCCAGGGATGCGCGACGGCGTACTTTCTCGCGCAGCGGGGCGTCCCCTCGACGATCGTGGAGCGCGTGGAGATCGCCGCCGCCGCCTCCGGCAAGGCGGGGGGGTTCTTGGCGGGCGGCTGGGGCGACGGTGGCGTGACGCAGGAGCTGCACCGCGTCTCCTTCGCGCTTCACGAGACCCTCGCGGAGACGCTCGGTCTTACGACGTACCGCAAGATCCCGACGCTGAGCGTCGCCGGCGGCGCGTCGCTGTCCGCCCAGAAGCCCCCCGTCTCATGGCTGGACGGCGACGTCGCGCGCGCCGAGCTCATGGACGAGAACACGGCGCAGGTCACGCCCGCGGAGCTCGTGCGGCGCATGCACGAAGAGAGCCAGAAACTTCCCGGAGCGCGCACCGTGATTGGCGCCGAGTCCATCGGCGTCGCGTGCGACGAAGAAAATCGAGTAATAGGCGTCGACGTGCGTCACGAGTCTTCAAACGAAATCGAGCGCATTGCATGCGACGTCGTGGTGGTGGCGATGGGGCCGTGGAGCGTACGAGCTGAGGCGTGGTTCGAGGGTTTACAAGTACCCATGACTGGTATCAAGTCCGTGTCGTTGCTGTTCGAAGCGTCCGACGCCGTGGCGAACGAACCCGCCGCGCTGTTCTGCGCGGAGGACGAAAACGCGTGCCACCTGGAGGTGTACCCGCGGAGCACCGGCGAGGTGTACATCTGCGGGTGCGGCGGGTCGGAGTACGTCGACGAAACGCGGTTACTGCCCGGCGGCGATTTAGAGAGCGCCGCTAAAGTCACCACGGACCAGTCAAGGGTCGCCGCCGCTTCCAAATCCTTCGCGGGACTCAGCAAAAGCGTCGGCGCGGGGGGACCACGAAAAACGCAGACGTGCATGCGACCTTGCGCGCCGGACGCGCTTCCCGTGATCGGCGCCGTGCCCGGGTACGAGGGCGCGTTTATTAACTGCGCGCACAACTGCTGGGGGATCCTGTGGGCGCCCGCCTCCGCGAAGGCGCTCGCCGAGCTCATATTAGACGGCGCCGCGCAGACGGCAAAGCTCGACGCTTTTTCGCCGCGCCGCTTTTCCGCCGCAAAGAAAACGCGCGGGCGCAAGATGCGCGACGAGGACGTCGGCGAGCAGTGGTAGTGGGGAGCGAGCTATAGCTAGAGGTGGTCTATCCTTATTTGTCTTCTCGTGCGTGTTCAATCAAATAGTTATCAAATCAAACGTTTGCAAAGCAAAGGGGGACGCGTCGGGGTCGTTCCGAAGCGCGCCTCCGCCGCCGCACTTGCCGCGCGGGCGAATATACGAACGAGTCGTCGTTTTTCGCGCGTCGTTTCGCGCGTCGACGTACGCGTGTTTCGTAACGCGAGTCGTTCACTTCGCCTTGAGGCCCTCCGCACCGTCCGCGGCTCGGAGCGCGCCGAGTTCGGTGGGCGCCATAGTTCCGCAGATGGTGGATTTCGCAAACGACGCCTCGGCGTCCGCCCCGCCCGCAACCTCCTCCGCGATCTTCCCGCTGATCCACTCGAACGTAACCTTGAGCCCGTCCGCGAGCTTCACGGACGGGGCGTACCCGAGCTTCTCCTTGATGAGGTCGTTGTTGGAGTTGCGCCCGCGAACACCCTCCGGCCCGGGGATGTGCTTGATGGGCAGATCTTTGCCCGCGAACTTCAGCGCCATCGCTTGCATCTCGTTCATGGAGACCATCTCGTCCGACCCGAGGTTCACGGGCTCGGCGAAGTCGCTCTTCGTCAAACGAAGAATGCCCTCCACGCAGTCGTCGATGTACGTGAACGACCGAGTCTGCTTGCCGTCACCCCACATCTCAACCTCCGTCGTCGCCGTCGCGGCTTTGCGGCAAAAAGCCGCGGGGGCCTTCTCTCGGCCACCCTTCCACGTGCCGAACGGGCCGTAGATGTTGTGGAAGCGCGCGATTCGCGTTTGGATCCCGAAATCGAGCTGGTAGTGCTTGTACACCTCTTCAGATGCGAGCTTCTCGAGACCGTACGCGTCTTGCGGCTGCGCGGGCCACGCGTCGGCTTCCTTGAGACCGGCGCCGAGCTCGGTGGTGAGCTGCGCGCCTTCGGGGTAGATGCACGCGCTCGAGGCGTAGAAGACGCGCGTGACGTTTTCGACGCGGCACGCCTCCATCATGTTGAAGGAGATCATGACGTTGTTGTAGAAAATAACGGAGTGGTTGGACTGGATGAAGCCCATGCCGCCCATGTCCGCGGCGAGGTTGAAGCAGTGGTCGCACCCCTTCAGAACCTTCTGGCAGTTCTCGAACAAACGCAGGTCGGAGAGGATGAACTCGTCGCAGAACATCTCCTCCTAAGAAATTTAGGGCGACAAGTTATACAGGGGGGGTTTTGGAAGCGGAAGGCACATGCGGAGAGTGAGCGGTGAGCGGTGAGCGGTGCGTGGCGTATTCGAACGTGGTCGGGAAGACGAAAAGGAGCGGCGGATGGACGGGAGGCGAAGACGCGTCCACTCGTCGCCGCGCGTGGAAAAAAACGAAAAACGTCTTTCACGGAACCCAAAACGAACGAAAAACCACCGTCGAAGCTCTGCACGACTTCGCGGGGCGCTTTATCCACTCAGCAGCGGCGAAAAGCGCGCCGGCGACGGCTCGGGCGATGGATGGAGGCCCTTGGCGTGGGATGCGCCGCGCGCGCAGGCCCTATGGGGGCTATCCCGCCGCGGCGGATAAGACTTCAAAGGCGCGTCTGACGTACCGGCATGTGCTCGTTCCTCTTCCAGTCGCAGCCCACGACGTGGTGGCCCTCCTCCTTGAGCCGCTTCGCGAGGTGCGACGCGATGAAGCCGCCCGCGCCGGTGACGCAGATCTTCAGCTTCTTCTCGGGCCAGTACGGCTCGGTGCCGTAAACCCCGCGCAGTTCGTAGCCGGCGGCGGACATCTTAAGCGTGTGTTGAGACTGGCGACGTCGCGGTGAGGCGGCGCGCTGTGGAGTGGCGGTGTGAGCGGCGCGCGCGCTCCGGTAAGGGGAACGCGAAATCGCACATCAAAAACGTCAGGTCGACAGCGCCCTTTTCCGGGAAAAACTCGAACTTTTACTCGAGGCGCGATTCCGACCGCGGAATCGAACGCGCGTAACGCGCGTCGCGCGGCCACGTCCTCGGGTTTTCCGGAAAGACGTTTGCCTTGTGAGCAGTCTCGTATTTTTGATTTTACTTTGTGCAAGACTAAATGCGCGTGCAATAATGCGGTGAACAAAAACCGAGAACAAAAAGCGCTTTTTCACACTCGCTCTCTTCACGAAACCGCCGCCAAGGTTTCGGCGACGGCTCACACCTCGTTGCGGCGCGACGCAGTCGCCCACCGACAGTTGCGATGAGTGCCAACGCCGCCGACCTCGTCCCGGCCGTCGAGGCGTACCTCGAGGCGAACGGGCTCAAGGAGACCCTGAGCGCGATGAAGGCCGAGGCCAAGGCGAAGAAGATGACGCCCTCGAAGACGGTGCGTGCGCGGCTCGCGATTAGGCGCGCGCCGACCGAGACGAAACAAGAGACATCGGAAGAATCGCGCGGTTTCTGCGCCGATTGCGACGACGCGCCGCCGCCTCGACCCGCGGTTCGCGACCGCGACAAGAGGCGTATCCCTGACCGACGTTTCCCTCGACTCGCTCAATCCGCAGGCGAAGAATCTTGACGTTGACCTGACCGAGATGGCTAACGTGTTCATGGAGGCGAGGTGCGTCCCGAACGCCGCCGCCGCCCGCCGCTCTGTTTTTTTTTTCGTCCGCCGCCGTCGTGGTCGCGTTTGTGAAAGCTCCGACTCGACGACGCCCGACCGACGACCGACGCCGAATCCACGCCCGTCCGCGAACCCGCGCCTGTGTCGGGCGTCGGCTCGTTCCCGCGTTCTCCTCGCCGCGCGCGTTCCCTCGCCGCGCGCTGACCGAGCCCGAAACGATCCGCTCGACCGCGACTCGACCGACAGGGGCGTCAAGCGCAAGGCGCCGGAGTCGTCCGATTCCGACTCGGACTCCGACAGCGACTCGGACTCGGACTCGTCGAGCTCGGACACCGAGCCCGCGGCGAAGAAGGCGAAGCCGTCTGAGCCGACGCCCGCGAAGAAGGCGGACTCGTCGTCGTCTTCTGACTCGGACTCGGACAGCGACTCGGACTCCAAGTCCAAGTCCAAGTCCAAATCCAAATCCAAATCCAAATCCTCGAGCAGCTCGTCTTCAAGCAGCAGCTCTTCCAGCTCTTCGAAGTCCAAGTCCAAGTCCGCGGAGAAGAAGCCCGAGCCCGCGAAGAAGGCGGATTCCGGGTCGAGCTCGGACTCGGACAGCGACTCGGACTCGGACAGCGACTCGAAGTCCAAGTCCAAGTCCAAGTCCAAGTCCAAGTCTAAGTCCTCGAGCAGCTCGTCTTCCAGCAGCAGCTCTTCGAGCTCATCTTCCAAGTCGAAGTCGGAGAAGAAGGAGGAGGCGAAGAAGGCGGACTCTTCGTCCTCCAGCGACTCGGACTCAGACTCGGACAGCGACTCCAAATCCAAGTCCAAGTCCAAGTCCAAGTCTAAGTCTGAGTCCTCCTCGTCCTCCTCGAGCTCGAGCTCGTCGAGCGAGGAGAAGAAGGAGGAGAAGAAGGAGGAGCCCGCGAAGAAGGCGGATTCTTCGTCGAGCTCAGACTCGGACTCCGACTCGGACTCCAAGTCCAAGTCCAAGTCCAAGTCCAAGTCGTCTTCTTCGAGCTCTTCCAGCTCTTCCAGCTCGTCCAGCGACTCGAAATCCGAGGAGAAGAAGCCCGAGCCCGCGAAGAAGGCGGACTCGTCGTCGTCTTCCGACTCGGACAGCGACTCGGACTCCAAGTCCAAGTCCAAGTCCAAGTCCAAATCCTCGAGCAGCTCGTCTTCCAGCAGCAGCTCTTCCAGCTCCTCCAAGTCCAAGTCCAAGTCCGCGGAGAAGAAGGCGGACTCCAAGTCCAGCTCTTCTTCGAGCTCTTCCTCGAGCTCGTCCTCGAGCGACGGGAAAGACGACGGACCGAAGGCGATGGACGTGGACGGCGCGGTGCCCAAGCCGGAGTCGTCCTCGGACGACGACGAGAAGAGCGGAAAGAGCGAAAAGTCTTCCTCCTCTTCCAGCGACTCTGACTCTGACTCTGGGTCGAAGTCCGAGGAGAAGAAGGAGGAGCCCGCGAAGAAGGCGGATTCTTCGTCGAGCTCAGACTCCGACTCGGACAGCGACGGGAAGAAGTCAGCGTCTAAAAGCGGGTCCGGTTCGAAGTCCAGCGACTCTTCTTCCAGCTCGTCCTCGTCGAGCGCGTCGGAAAAGTCAAAGTCGAAGTCGGCTTCGGAGCCGAAGCGCGTGACGCGCGCTCAGGCCAAGGCGGCGGCGGAGGCGGAGAAGGAGGCGAAGAACGCTCCTTCGAAACAGAACAAACCGTTCCAGAGGTAGGTGACGTATGCTGTTTTAAAAGCGGCACCCTTTTGCGGAGAGAATGTGTTCCCGTTTTTCCCTTTTCGGAGCGCGCCGTCCGCCGTTGTTTTTTTTTCGCACGTTTGTCTCAGACGCGTTTGTTTATTTTTCGCGCGACTGACGCTCTCCGTCCCTTTTGCTTTTCGTTCGCAGAGTGGACGTGGACGAGTGGATGGGCAAGAAGGGGTCTTGGGATAACACGTACGAGGGCACGTTCGGCGAGGGCGGCGTCGGGTGGAAAGCGCAGGCTGTGCTCGGGCAGGTCAAGGGCGACCGCTTCCGGCACGAGAAGAACAAGAGGAAGAGGAGCACGTACCGCGGCGGTTTGATCGACGACAACAAGGTCAACTCCATCCCGTTCCCGGACTCGGATGACGAGTAAATGGGCGATAAAAGGCGAAGACGCGCGGTAAAGGGTCTGAAGGCGTGCTAGAGTCTCGTTCGTGTGTAACGCGTGTAACGACGCGTTCGTCACTCAACTCGTTCCTTTGTCATTCACAACACGCGTTCGCGCTCGCGTCGGTCGCTCCCTCTCGCTCAAACTTTGAAAGGAGTACCTTCGCGAAGGTATAATCGTATACTACGCGCGCCGCTCGGCTTCGTCTTTGATTCGCCGCCGCGTCACGACCGCCCTCAGCGCGGCGTTTTCGGCGCGCAGGTCGTCCACCTCGTCCTCGAACGCGCGCAGCCTCGCGCGCGCGTCCAAAAGCTCGCGACGCATGCTCGCGTACGCCGCGCCCGAGCGAACCGACTCCCTTCCGTCCGTCTCTCCGTAAAAGTCGTCGGAGAGCTTTTGTCGTCCGCCTCGAGACGCCGCCGTCGCCGCCGCCGCCGCCGTCGCCTCGAGGCCGTACACCTCCGCCGCGTACGCCTCGTCCACGCTGTCGAACGTCTCGAACGCGGACGCGTTCACGACAGGAGTAGGGCGAACAGAGACCGAACTAAGCGACCGAGCTTCGTCGTCGTTTTCGTTCGTCCCGAGCGGCGGGTTCTCGAGGCGGCTTCGCGTCGCGCTCCGTTCGTCCGCGGCGGCGCTCACGCCTCCGCCCGTCCCGAGCGGAAGCCCGCCGGTCGCCGAGACGACCGGGTTGTCCTGGTTCGCGCCGACGATCTTCGCGAGCTGCAGCGGCACGACCACCAGCGCGGTGAGTATGCTCCCGACGGTGGCGACTCTGCCCTGCGCGGTGACCGCCTCGAAGGGCTGCCCGATGCCGGTGAGCGTGAGGAAGCTCCAGTACAGCGCGTCGCCGACGTCGCTTATGGCGGGGTTCACTTCGTACTCCAGGTCGTAAAACAGCTCGCCCGAGATGAGGAACACGCAGAGAAACTCCACCGCCACGGAAGCGACTCTGTCGCCGACTTGGTTGGTTGTTTTTTGTGACTCGTTCATCGACCCGTCGCCGCGACGCTTTCGAGCGTCGAGCGTCGACACGTTTCCGGCGCCGTCGTCCAGAAGGCGCAGCAGCCTTAGTAACCGGAACAGCCGTAACGGCCTTAACGCCGCGGACGCGGACGAGCCGCCTAGCGACGAAAAGAGAAGCGCGTCGAGGCTGGGTAAGATGGCGGCGAAGTCCACCAGCGCCACCGGGCTCTTGAGGTACGCCGGGTTGAACCGCTCGCACCAGGCGCGCAACAAGAACTCAAACAAAAAAATGCCCTGCAGCGTCGTCTCGGCGCTCGCCACGGACGCGGGGTCGACGTATAACCCCGCGAGCACGTTGTACAGGAACGAAGGGTCGCCGTCTGTTGCGGATATCCAGTCCGGCGCTAACACCGACAGCGCCACGGGGTCCACCGTGCCGGTGTCGAACAGAGAGTCGAACGCGGTGATGACCAACGCGCCGCCCGTCGTGCCGACGGTCCACACGCCCGACTTATCGATCCAATCGAGCGTGTCTTTGCATTTGCGCTGTAACGTGTCCGCGTGCCACTCCACCGTCTCGAACGCCAGCCGCTCGCGCTTGGGCGCGCGCAAACCGAAGTTCTCGTCGAACTCGTAGTCGTCCCCGCTGTCGTTCTCGTCGAAGGACAACATGGCGCGCGTCACGAAACGCCTTGTGCGCTCGCCTCGTGTCCTCCGACGACGCGCGACATTTAAAGCGCCCGCGACTCGGCCCGAGCCGCGCGCCGCGCCCGCGCGTGAACGACCGACTTCGCCCGGCGAGGACCGCGCCGACGCGCCTCGCGCCGCGTTCATGGACATCGCCCGGCCCCGCGCGGAGACGCCCACGGCGCTGCCGCGCCACGCCAGGCCCGACGCCATACGCCGCCTCGCGAAATGCGTTCCTTCTGGAGCGGCTTCGCAGAGCCACCAATATTCCCCGCGCGTGGCGGGAAGCTCACCCGAAACGCAAACGTTGGACGAACAAACTCCAGGGTTCACGAACCAAGAACCGCGTCTCGGAACGTCTCAACGCGCGTCGACCAAAAACCACCGGTCGCCGTTTTCGCTTCTCGCTCGGCCGACATTTTTTTTCAGCAACGAGAACTGGAGAAAAAGCGATGATCGGCGCTCGAGCGCCGATCGCGGCGCCGCCCGCCGTCACACCTCCGCCGCGCCCGTCCCCCGACGCGCGCGCACCGGTTTCCGGCCCGCAGTCCCGTTCGCGCCCGCACGCGCGCGCGCACTCGCTCGACCCCGCTCGAGCCCCGTCGGCCCGACCAGCACGCCGCACGCCGCCGCCGCGCTCGTCGGCCAGCGCGTGGTTCAGTTCAAACCGCCGCAGCCAAGGCGAGACCCTTCCCGTCCCGCTCGACTCCCCGCCGCGCACCGAGACCCGGCGCGATGGCGGCTACGGTTCCCGCCGCGCAGGTGGCGGCTGTGCTCGACATGAGCAGCCTGACCGCGTTCGAGCAGCTGCTCGGCGGGCTGAGTTCCGCGGACAACGCCGCGCGCGTGCAGTACGAGTCGCTGTTCAACGAGTGCAAGAAGCAGCCGGATCTGCTTTGCCTGCAGCTGACGCGCGCGATGCGCACTTCGGGCGCGCAGGAGACGCGCGAGATGGCGTCGATTCTGCTGCGGCGCGTCCTCACCAAGGACGAGGTCAGTCTGTGGGCGAACTTACAGCAGCAGACGCAGGACGGCGTCAAGGGCGAGCTGCTCAAGCTTCTGCAGGAGGAGCAAGCGCGTTCCATCGTGCGCAAGGCGTGCGACACCATCTGCGAGCTCGCCGCGGGTATCCTGGAAGAGGGCAAGTGGCCCGAACTCTTGCCGTTCCTGTTCCAGTGCGTCACGAACGGCACGGTGAACTTAAAAGAGAGCGCTCTGAACATCTTCGCGCAGCTCGCGGAGTACATCGGTGAGGCGCTCGTGCCGCACCTCGCGACGTTGCACGGCATCTTAGCGCAGTGCCTCGCGAACCCCGAAAGAGCCATTCAGCTCGCCGCGTTACGCGCGTGCTGCTGTTTCGTGGAGAGTCTGGAGAACCCCTCGGATCGATCGAAGTTCCAGGATCTGTTGCCCGCGATGCTCGCGACACTCGGCGCGGCGTTGCAGGGCGGCGACGAGGCGGACGCGCAGGAAGCGCTCGGTTTATTCGTCGAGCTCGCGGGAAGCGATCCGCGGTTCGTGCGGAAACACCTGTCGCACGTCGTCGACGCGATGATGACCGTGGCGACGCACGATGACTTGGAGGACGGCACGCGCCACCTCGCGTGTGAGTTTTTAGTCACACTCACGGAAGCTCGAGACCGCGCGCCGGGCATGATGCGCAAGCTCCCGGATTTCGTCCCGAGACTGTTCAACTGCCTGTGCGCGTTTTTGCTCGACGTCGAGGACGACCCCGAGTGGCACACGTGCGAGAAGGAGGAGGACGGCGACGCGGGCGAAGGCGAGAGGTACGAGGTGGGCCAGGAGTGTCTCGATCGCGTCGCCATCGCGCTCGGCGCCAACACCGTGCTCCCCTGCGCGGCGGCGGCGATTCCGGCGTTGTTGGCGGACGCCGACTGGCGCAAAAGACACGCCGCGCTCGTCGCGCTCGCGCAGATCGCGGAGGGTTGCTCGAAGGGCATGCTGAAGGACGTCAACGGCGCGATCGCGCCCGCTCTGAGCGTGGCGACCTCGGACCCGCACCCGCGCGTGCGCTGGGCCGCGGTGAACGCCATCGGGCAGCTCTGCACGGACCTCGGGCCGAAGATCCAGGAGAAGGCGCACTCTGCGATTTTGCCCGCGCTTTTAGGAGCGATGGAGGATTCGTCGCACCGCGTGCAGGCGCACGCGAGCGCGGCGATGGTGAACTTCTCCGAGGGTTGTCCTCCCGAGCACATGTCCTCCTACCTGGACGCGCTCATGACGAAGCTCATGCAGATGTTACAGGGCGGCCACAAGATGGTTCAGGAGAGCGCGTTAACCGCTTTGGCCTCCGTGGCGGACAACGCGCAGACGGCGTTCGCCAAGTACTACGACGTCGTTTTGCCGTTTCTGAAACAGATCTTAATCGCCGCCGGGTCGAAAGAACACCGCATGCTAAGAGCGAAAGCCGTGGAGTGTATTTCGTTAGTAGGCATGGCCGTGGGCAAAGATCGGTTCGCGAAGGACGCCAAGGAGGTGATGGACATGCTCATGCAGCTCCAAGCCGGGGGCTTCGAGGACGACGACGCCACGACGTCGTACATGCAGCAAGCCTGGACGCGGCTGTGCAAGTGCCTCGGGGCGGATTTCATCCCGTACCTCGCGGTGGTGATGCCGTCTCTGTTGAAGTCCGCGCAGCTCAAGCCGGACGTGCAGGTGACCGACCTGGAGGACGGGCCCGGGGACGACGACGAGGACGACGAGGTGGAGGTGATCGCTGTGGGCGACAAGCGCATCTCGATCCGAACGTCCGTTCTGGAAGAGAAAGCCACCGCGTGCAACATGCTGTGCTGTTACGTCGACGAGTTGAAAGAGGGCTTTTACGACTACATCCAGCCCACCGTGGAGACGATGGTGCCTCTGTTGGATTTCTACTTCCACGAGGACGTGCGCAAAGCCGCCGTGGCGTCGCTTCCGGACATCTTAAGAGCCGGCAAAGCCGCCGCGGAGAAGGGTAAGACGACGGACCAGACGTACTTCGCGAACCTCGTGAACTTCGTCGTCCCGCCGCTCGTCGCGGCGCTCGCCAAGGAACCCGAGACGGAAATCCAGGCGGCGATGTTGGAGAGCCTGGCGGACTGCGCGGGCGTCGCGGGCGAGCTCATCTCCGCGCACATCACGTCTATGATCGCGGAGTTCCAGAAAACGTTACAGAGGTCGTTGGAGCGAAGAGCCGAGCGGAACAAACGCGCGGATGACGAGGATTTCGACGCCGAGGAACACGAAGCGTTGCGAGACGAGCAAGCCGCGGAGGATGAGGTTTTCGATCAGTTCGCGGAGTGCGTCGGGAGTCTTCTGAGGTCGCTCAAAGCCCCCGTGTTGCCCACGATCGAACCGCTGTTGGCGCAGTACGTCGCGCCCATGCTCGCGCCCGACCGCTCGCCGGAAGAGCGAAGAATCGCGGTGTGCGTCTTCGACGACGTCTTCGAGCACGCCAGCGAAAACGGCGCGTCGCTGCGGTACCTGGACGCGTTCGTCGGGCCGTGCCTCGCGGGGTGCGACGACGCCGACGCCGACGTGCGGCAAGCCTCCGTGTACGGCGTGGGCGTCATGGCCGCGGCGGTCGGCCAGGCGTTCGCGCCGCACGTCCCGGGCGCGCTCGCGGCGCTCGCGCGCGTCATCCAGGCGCCGGACGCGCGCAGCGACGAGAACCTCAACGCTACCGAAAACGCAATCTCGGCGCTCGGGAAGCTTTGCGAGTCGCAGCGGAGCGCTATTCCTGGCGCCGAGCAAGTCGTGCCGCAGTGGCTGTCTTGCCTGCCTTTACGAGAGGACACCGTGGAGGCGCGCGTCGTGCACGCGCAGCTCGTGCGCATGCTCGAGGCGGGGGACCCGCACTTACTGGGCGCGAACAACGAGCACCTGCCGAAGGTGGTGAAGGTTTTCGCCGTCGCCATGCCGACGGCGGCGCTCTCGGAAAAGCTACAGCTGTGCACTGTGGAGACGCGTGAGAAGATGAAAAGCATTTTGGCGCAGATGCAGAGCGCGATGGGCGACGCGCTCGGCGCGGCGTTCGCGTCGCTCGCGCCGGAGGAACAGGCGGCGCTGCAGCAGGCGATGGCGTAGTGCGTAGAGACTACTATGGGGTTTGACGCGACTTCCGAACATAAGTTGAGTGCTTCTTTGAACATCATACGTATATATATCGACGTATTAGACGGAGTCGATCGGTCATCATCATCATCATCGTCGGCGTAGAAACCGTTCCGTCGAATGTGCGTCGCGGCTTCAATCGCGGCGTCACCTCCGCGTTTCCCTCGTTACCTCCTCGTGTTGCGATTCACTTCACCAAGTGCGGCTCGACGTCCTCCCAGGTTTGGCGCCACCTCGCGTACGGGTGCTCGCCCTGGTTCACGAGCGTCTCCTGCGGCAGCTCGTGGTCCTTCGCGCCGAAGTTGGCGATTTCGCGCGCGTTCGGCAGCCACGAGTCTCGCATCGCCACCGAGACCCCGCACGCGCTAGGCGTGACCGGCCCGTTTTTGTCGAAGAGGTGCACTTCGTTGAACGGCCCGAGGCGCATGCGCAGACGCTCGAAAGGCACGCCGGTCTTCGCGGAGACCTTACGCTTGAGCTCGTTCTTGGAGTCGTGCGGGCGCAGGTCGATCTGCGAGTCAGTCATCGACGTCCGGGAGGGTCAGCGCACGAACCGGGTGCGCGATTCGAGCCGGGAGCTGAGGGGGTTCTTTTCTCGGTCGACGGCTCGTTCGAAACGCGAGACTTGAGACGCGCGCGCGGCGAGAGACGGAACGCGAGAGACGGGTCGGTCGGGAACGTACGTCCACGAAGTTGTGGTAGTCGCTCCTGTTGTCCGCGCGGGGGACGTCGAAGTAACACGCGATGCGGGTCTTCACCATGGCGGGCTGTTTGGAGACGCGCGCGGAACAATGAGAAACGCTCGAGGAACGAACGATCTCTGCCAGCGCGAGAAAAGATTTGTGGAGACGGACGCAGAAAACCTCGTTCGGAAAAAGCGCGGGAAGTAGGTTTTCGTGCTGGGTTCAAGCCCCGGTGAACGCGCCTTTCAAAACCGCGCGTCGATCGGTGAACAAGAAATCCCACCGGCGCTGACCGGTCGCGCCGGCTCGCTTCGAAGGCGCTCGAGAAATTCATTCGCGCGTCAAATCTTAGGCGCGCGCGGCGTGGGGCGCGTGTCGGGGGTCGCGGACCGCCGGCTCTCCCAGCTTTTACCCGGCGATCGGTCCGCTGGGTGCGCGGGTAGGACGTACCCCGCGTCGGATCGCGAGCGGCGCGGTCGCACCGAACGGTACGTCCCGCATTCCGTGTACCCCGTCCTCAGACTAAATGCCCACTGCGCGGGGATCATCATTTAGGTTTTCCGCCACGGCTGGCGCGCGATTCGAGTGTGCCGCCGTCTCGGATGACCCCGCGCGCCGGCGCGTCACCTCGGAGGGCCTCTCGATATCGCAACGCGCGCTTCAAATCCGCGATCGACCCGTCGCGTGCATCGCTGCGGGCCCGAATCCGGCCTGGGATCTCGCGAAAATTCAGCCACATTACATTGCGCACGCTTCCGGTTTTTAAACCCAGCGGGTCGCGAGCGGCGAAGTGGGCACACTGCGAGTCACGCATCATCTGCGTTTTTTTTTCTCCACGGACCCATCAGGTTCTCTCCCGATCGAGCGAGCGAGCGCGAAGCGGCGACTGACCGAGACGCGCGGATCCGAATGAATCTTCCCAACGAAACACAGGCTGTCGGTCACGCGGGTGGTCGCGCATCGTCAGAGACCGCCGTCCGTGAAGCGGTGGAGCGCGACGCAGGAGACCGTCGTCGTCGTCGCGTGAATCGAAAAAAAAACCAATCCTCCGATCCTCTCGATAATAATGGCGGGCTCGAAGAATCACAAGGGCGCGGCGGCGAAAGCCGCCGAGGCTAAGCGCGCGAAAGAAGCTGCCGCGGCGGCCGCCGCCGAGTCCGACGACGACGAGGAGTGGGTGCTGGACACGACGACGCCCGTCGTTTTGGACGCGTCGATCGCGAAAATCCCCGTCGCAAAGAAAGCCGTCTCGATCGTCGTCCCGCCGCTCCCCGAGCTGCCGTCGACGATTAGGGACAAGCGCGGTGTGGTGGACGAGACGGACGACAAACGGCGTGAGCGGTACGACAAAGAGAAGTCTATTATCGACCGCGCGCGAAGAGTCGCCGAGGGCAAAGCGTTGACGGGCGCGAAGATCGCCGCCGGGCCGTACGGCGAGCGCATTAAAAAACAGTCGCACTGGGAATACGTGCTTTGCGAGATGCGTTGGATGGCGCGCGACTTTTGCGCCGAGCGCGACTGGAAGACGGAGTGCGCGAGCAGAGTCGGCAAATTCGCGGCGTCTTATGACGGCAAACCCGAGAACGCCAAGGCGAACGCGGACGCGATGTCCGCCGAAGACGCGGAGCTTCTGCGGCGAAAACGGCGTTGCGCCGCCGTCGCGACGGAGGTGGCGCGGTTCTGGGCCAAAGCCTGGGCGCGCGCGTCCACGAAGCCGATCCCACCCGCCGCGACGTTGGTGCCGCCCCCGCGAGACGTCGATGACGCGACGAAAACGAGTTTGGACGGCATTGAGACGAAGGCGGAGACGACGACGGATAAATCCGACGCCGAGAAGGAGCCCTCCGCGACCGCCGCGGGCTCGGACGAGCCCGCCCCCGGCGAGACGGGTCGGCCGACGCGCGGCGCCGCGGCGCGGAGCCGCGAGGAGGCGGAGAAGGCGACGGAGGAGAAGGCTTCGACGACGCCGCCCAAGGCGGAGAAGATGGAGCTCGACGTCCCCGACGAGAAACGTCCGCCTTTGACTTCGGCGGACGCGTCCGGAAAGGACGACGTCGCGTTGACGACGCCCGCGAACGCTCCGCGCGTTTCGTACCGATCGTTCCCGGCGACGCCCCCGCCGCCGCCCGGGATGACGGCGGTGGACCAGTGGGCGGTGGCGAAGCTCTTGGGGGACGTCGCGCGGCTGAAGCGCGACGTGATCCGCGAGGCGATGCGCGAGAAGGAGGAGGAGGAGGATGGCCGCGACGGGAAGAAGGGCAAGAAGGCCCCCGCCAAGCGCCTCACCGCCGCGGAGAAGAAGAAGGCGGAGAAGGAAGCCGAGAAGAAGGAGAAGGAGGCGAAGAAGAAGGGCGCCGCGCGGGGGCGCGGCCGCGGACGCGGCGCCGCGCGCGACGAGGAAGAGGAGGACGAGGACGAGGACGAGGACGAGGACGAGGAGGAGAAGGAGGACGAGAAGGAGGCGCAGACGGATGCGACGAACGACGAAACCCGCGAAGGAGCCGACGCCACCGGCGTTCCCACGGACGCGGATGCTATGCCTCCCCCCCCCGCGTCGTACCTCCCGGGCGGCGTGCCCGACTCCGTGCTCGACGCCGAGCTGGATCTCGACTCGGTGGCTCCGATGACGCCTCCGCGCTTCTCCGAGACGGACCCGGAGGCGCTTTTCGGCGTTCCCGTGACGTACGCGTGCGCGACCGGCGCTTCTTCCGAGTTTCGTAAGAAAGTCGCGCAGTTCGAAGCGGCTAAGTTCGCGGCGTACGAGACGACTTTAAGGGACTGGGAAGAAAGGGAGAAGCGACGCCAACGCGCTTTGAACGAAGCGGCGAGACGCGCGGAGGAGAACGAACACATCGCCGCCGTCGAGCATCGCCGCCGTCGCGCGTTGGGCGCGCTCGCCGAAGCGCGCCGGTTCGAGCACGCCGCGGCGGCTCGCGCGGCGGCGGAGGCGAAGGCGAAGGCGCTCGGCAAGCGCGGAAGAGGCGCGGCGGGCGATTCCGATTCTTCGGACGACGACGAGGACGGCGTGACGCTCGCGGCGCTCGCGGGGGGCAAAGGCGGCAAGAAGAAGAAGGATTCCAGTACCCTGGACGGGAAGAAGAAAAAGTCGCACCACAAACGCGCGCGGCTGGCGGGCCAAGCCAAACCCTGGACCGCGGTTGAAGACGCTTTGTTGTGCGCCATCGTGCACGAGTTCGGCTCCAACTGGGGTCTCATCACGGACGTCTTCGCCGCGTCCGCGCCGTTCAAAGGCACGTACCGACGCGCCGAGCAGTGCCGCTGGCGTTTCCAGCAGCTCACGCGCTCGGCGGAGGAGGGAGGCGACCCGGCGGCGGCGGCGGCGCTCAACCTGGACAAGGGCACGGCGCGGCAGACCATCTCGCGAGCCCTACCGGTGGAGGACAACACCGCGCGCGTGCACTTTGACCGCGCCGCGCAGGCGCAGGCGAGGCACGCCAAAGCGCGCAGGATGGCCGCCGCCGAGCGAGCGGGAGACGACGCGTCCCGGCGCTTGTCGCCGCACGCGTCGTGGGGCGCGCACAGGGGCTTGCGAGGTTTGGACCCGGTGGAGATCGCGGACCAGGCTCTGCTCGAGGCGGCGCGCGCCGCGCAGGCGCACGCGCAGCAGCGGCGCGCGCAGATGGGCCCGGGGCCGGGCCCGGGGCCGGGGGGGGCGCCCGGAGGGCCGGGAAGCGGCGTGCCCGGCGGACCGGGAGGAGGCATGCCCGGGGGCATGGGTGTTGGGCAGGGCGGCCCCCCCCGGGGGCCCGGTGGGCCCGGCGGAGGCGTCGGCCCCGGCGGGCCGGGCATGCTCCCCCTGGGCCCCGGCGGCGGCGTCCCGCCCGCGCAGTACCAGCTCCAGATGCAGCAGCAGCAGCAGATGCAGATGCAGCGGCAGATGCAGGCGCAGCGCCAGATGCAGGCGCAGCACCAGATGCAGATGCAGCAGCAGATGGCGCCGCCCGGAGGCCCGGGCGGTGTGGGCGGCGTCGGCGCTCCGGACGCCAAGAAGGGCGCCGGCGCAGGTGCGCCCTCCGGCGGGGGGATCGGCATGGGCGCGACGTACGCGCCCGTGCCCGGCGCGACCACCACTTTGGAGATGCCGACGATCCCGGTGGCGGCGCCCGGGGCGTCGCCGGGCAAAGCCGGCGCGAACGTTCCGGGTCGAAAAGGTTCCGGAGCGGCGGCGAACCAGTCTCCGGGTTTAGCGCCCGGGATGTACAACCTCGGCGGCCGCGGGTCGAGAGCCAAGAGCGCGGAGAAGAAGAAGTGATCACGGTCGTCGCGTAGCGATCGTCGAAGTGAGGAGTCGCGGTACTTTTTAGGTTGGGTGAAATCAACAAGCGACGATTTCCGGTTCGTGCACCGCGCGGAAAGACCCCGAACTCGACCAACATCGGAGCGGGCGAGACGAACCAGCAACCAGGAACAGACCGTTGTTAACGTTTGTCGTCGTCGTCCGCTCCGAACGAGCTTCCGCGCGAGCGGCACACGAGCGACGCGCGCGCACGCGCGGCTCGCGCGGCTCGCGCGGCTCGCGCGGATCGCCTCCCGCTCGAGTCATGTCCGCCGGCGACCCCGACGCCGCGCCCGCCGCCTCGGGCGCGGCTGTGGTCGAGTCCGCCTCGGCTCGAGATGTCGGACACGCCGAGGCCCCGAGTCGCGGCGCGACGGAGACCCGCGTGGATATGCCTCCCGCGGGCCGCGCGGTCCCCAACCCGAGCGACCCCAACGACGAGGCGTTCCAGTTCGCGCCCCCCGACCGCGCGCTCGCGCGTAAGCACGCGATCGCGCGCATGCCCCGCGACCCGAGCCGCCCCACCGAGGATGGCGAGCCGGGCCCAATGCCGTTCTTCGTCACGGACGCCGAGACGGCGCTGCGATTCGGGGACGGACTCTCGTTTTGGTTCATCATGCTCAAGGTGTACGGCGCGTTCTTCGCGCTGCTCACGCTCGTGTTCCTGTACTTCTTCGTCACGACGCACGTCGCCAACGAGAGCAACGGCACGAGCTCCGCGGAGCTCAGCACGTTCGCGCGAGCTTCGCTCGGCGCCGTTCTGTATCGCGCGCACGAGCGCGCGCGCGGCGGCGTCGTCGACGACGACGACAAAACCCAAGCGTTAGCGATCGTGCTCGTCGACGCCCTGGCTGTTTGTGCCACGCTCATCACGACGCTGTTTCTGTACCGAAAGAAGGAACAGCACAGACTCGCGAACGATCTCGTCACGGTCGACGTCACCGACTACACCGTCGAGGTTAGGGGCGTACCGGCGGACGTTAAGAGGGAAGACGTCGAACTCCACTTCAAACGGTTCGGCGAGATTCACGACGTGGTGTTCGCGCGAGACGTCTCGGCGCTGATACGGCTGCGCGAGAAGGAGTTAAGAACGAACGCGGGGGACGTCGAGAAGCGCAAAGCGTTGCGTTTAGAGATGGCGCGACACCGACCGATCGGCGAGAATGACGAGAATGAGAAGACCGACGAGACGGACGGGAAGACGAAAAATACGCCGTGCCGCGTCGTCGCGGCGTTCGTGACGTTCGCGACGGAGGAGGGCCGCCACGCGTGCGACGAGGCTGTCGCGCGGTCCATCGAGACCGACGGCCCCGGCGCGAAAAGCGGTGACGCGTCCCAAAACGACGGATCGTTCTCCGACGTGCGTGATTTCGTCGCCCGCGACGGCACCGCGCGTCGGCTCGTCATCGCGCGCGCGCCGCAACCTTCGGACCTCGTGTGGGACAACTTCGGCGTCGACCGCGACACGGTCTGGTTGCGTAAGATATGCACGAACGGCGCCATGCTCGTGTTCCTCGTGCTGCAGTTCATCGCCGTGGCGTACGCGACGCGCGGCGTGGAGAGCGCGATAAACCCCGAGCCGCAGTGCTCGTACATCGGCGCGGACGGCGATTTCCTCAACTGCCCTTCCATCTGGGACCTGGACAGCGAGACGAACCAACAACGCGCCGTGGCGGATATCGCTCCGTTCGTTAAGCAGAGCGTCTCGCAGCTTTTATGTTCGGAGTACATGGTGAACGGCGCGTTCGAGTCCACCGCGATGACGCCGTACTCGGGCTTCGCGACGAATAACTGCACGGCGTTTCCGGACGCGGCGGCGGCGGACGCGTTCCGCGAAGGCGTAGTCGTCGACGCGACCGCGGGGTTATACGCCGGCGGGTTCATAACAGACAGCGTCGTGGACGAGTGCGCCGCGCACCTGTGCTACGCGTGCTTCTGCGACGAAAGCTACGTCGCCGAAAAGCAGGGCGGGGGGGACGAGCGCCGGTTCGACGGCAAGGGCGGCAAGAAGAAGCAGCCAGAAGGCGCTCCCGTTTCAGACGACGCAGCGGGCGCGCCTGTCCGGGACGCGTCGAGTCCCGCTCCAAACGGAGCCGGTCCTTCGGGCGCGCCGCCCGAAGGACGCTCGTTGCTTCAGGACCTCGCGCCGGAGCCGGCGTACGACGCGTCGACGTTTTGCGACGAGTACGACGACGACTTACGAAAATCGAACGCCTTGGCGGTGGCGATGATCGTCTTCACGCTTCTGATCAACATCTCGCTCAAAGGCATCTCGCGCGGCTTGAGCGCCGCCGAAAGGCCGCACAGCTTCACGGAGCTCGAGAAATCCGTCTGCCGCAAGATGTCGTACTCGCTGATGATCAACATGGTGGCGCTGCCCCTGGCGCTCACCGCGGACGTTTCAAAGTTATCGAATATACCTTTCGTGTTCGACGGCTCGCACCGAGACACGGACCGGCGCTGGTACCAGGGATACACCAACAAATTCTCGCAGTTAGCGCTGACGAACGCCATCGTGTTCCCGATCACGTCGTACGTCCCCGTGTTCAAGTGGGGAATGAAATTGCTCTTCACCAGAAATTACGCAAAGACGCAGTACCAACTGAATTCGATATACGCGCCGCCGCAGTACGACCTCGCGCAAAGAGCCGCCTGTTTCGCGGGGTGCTTGATGTACTCCCTGTTGTTCAGCTCCGCCGTGCCGTTGGTGTACCCGTACCTGTGTTTCATGTGCGTCGGGTTTCTGGTCCTCGACCGCGTCGCGCTGAATCGGTTCATGGCGACGCCGCCGAGATACCGCGGCAAAATCTGCGCGTACGTGATTCACAGCGTCCCCGCCGCCGTCGCCGCGCACTTCGCGATCGCCGTGTACGTTTTCGGAACAAGAGATTTACCGTCGTACGTGTACGGCGACGGCGTGACGGGCGTGTGGGAGGATTACGGCACTGTAGTCGTGGAGGATTCACAAGGGGACGTGGACGCGCGTTTGAAACGAGTCAACGGGCTGGTCCCGTTTTTGTTTTTTTTGACGACCGTCGCGTGTTGCGGTTTGTTTTACCGAAAGCTGTGGGTCGGTAAGCTTAGCGACCGCAAAAGAGGGATCAAGCTGAAGCCGCTGGAGGGCGCGCCGCCGGTCAAGGAGGCGCTGAAGAACGGGCTCGTGTACGGCCTGCCCTCGTACGCGCTCTGGGACCACCCGGAGTACAAGGAGCTCTTCCCGAAAGGACACGACGCGTGCCGGGGGCTGTGATTTTGTTTATCCGACGATGTATTTTCGCGAGTCGCTTCAGAAAACAGATGCGTAATCGTGGGACCACCATCACGCACGTCTCGACTCGTTACTGGCGTTCATTGCCCGCGGCGCGCGCGACGAAGGCCGCGTCATGGCGGGGTACGCGGTGACGCAGTGCGCCTCGGTGCTCCGCGCGCTGGCGGGCCGCGACCGCGGGCCCGCCGTCGCGGCGACACGCGCGCGACCGACCCGGGGTATCCGCGTCGGCGGTGGATTGACGGCGGCGGCGAGCCGCGACGCCGCGCCGCCGTCGCGCACGCGCCGCGAGCGCAGGGACGCGCACAGGGACGCGCGCCACGCGAAGCTCGCCGGGCCCGACGGCGGTTCGCGCGTGTCGCGCGCCGCGGCGACGCTCGGGCTGTCCCGAGAGACGGTGCGTCTCGCCGGCGGCGTCCACCGGGTGGTGGATCGCGCCGTGGAGTTGGCTTCCGGAGAAAACGAGACGGGCCTGGAAGTCGCGCTCGGCCTGGCGACGGACGCGACGCGCGTCGCCGCCGAGAACGCTCGAAACGCGGCGCGCGTTTTGGAGGAGCGGAGCGCGTGCGTCGCGGAAGAGGCTGGGGGTTCAGAGAGGGGCGGGACGTGCGAAGATGCGCCCGAGGGAGGGGACCAGTTACCCTCGTTCGAAAGTCTCGAAAACGCATTCCAAGATGCGTCGCTCGCCGCGGCGCGCGCGAACGACGTCTTCGACGACATCCGGGTTCGTCTGTCCAAACGCCTCATTTACGATGAGTGGTGCTCGATCATCGCCACTGTCGCGGCGACGGATTTCCGGCGGGACAGGAAAAAACCCCGCGTGCGCGCGCGGGACCGGCGGTGTAACCAGCCCAAGCCGAGGCAGGGCTGGACCAAAAAATCCATGCGCGCGGCGCGCGTGCGCGTCTGCGCCGGGTGCGACCGCATGCTCCCCGCCGCGGAGCTCATACGGGTCGTGCGTGTTAAGACGAATTCGGAAGACGAGAAAAAAACAGAAGACGACGGCGATGAGACGAACGTTTCTCCGACGACCCTTTCGTGTTCTTCTCGCGAGACGGAAAACGGGAGCCGGAAGAAAAAGAGTCACACGACGCACGTCGTCGCGGTTGACGTCTCGTCGTTTTTGGGAAGCGAAGGCGCCTCGACGCTCGCCGCCTCGGTCGCGCCGGGCGGGGCGTTCGCCGCCGCCACCGAAGAGCACCCGGACGCGTCGCGTGCGGCGGCGGCGTTGGCGAAGACGCGGTGTCGCGATGGCGAGACCGCGAACGCGACCGAAAACGAAAACGAAAACGCCTCGCGCTTTTCGGCGTTTTCGAAAGCGTCGCCGCGAAAGCTTCGCCTCCCGCGCCGCCTTCCCGGTCGCGCGACGTACGTGTGTCGCCGCGGCGTCTGCGCGCGGCGAGTCGTGAAGGCGAAGACGCTCAAGCGGCACTTACGAGTCTCGCCGGGTGGCGCCGACCGGAATCGAACCCAGAAGTTCCACGACGCGCTCGTCGGCGTGTGCGACTTGGCGGAGCGTTTGGAACAGGTGGACTCCGCCGGTTGGGCGTTCGAGAGAGAGCCCGGGACGCCCTCGCGCTGGGAGGCGCACCCCGTGGTGTTCGACGTGAACGACGGCCGGGAGGTGGCCAGCGAGCGGGCCAAGCGCCTGGCGGTCGGAGGTTCGGGCGAGGACGAGGGCGAACCGGAACCGGAGGCGAGCGCGTGAGGGGCTTTTTTTGGCGAGCGTTTCCGGTGAAAATGGAAAATATGGGCCCATCAGGTTATGCCCACTATCAAACGTATGGGCTTTTAGTCTTGGATTTCCGAGCGCTACTCCGTACGCTCTTTTTTCGTGTAGTGGTTGCTCGGCGAAACGTCGCAGGAGGATCGCGCCGCGCCGCCCCCGCGCACTGCGCCGCGCACAGCGAAGGACCCCGTCGTCGAGGCGCACGGTCTCAACAGGCTTCGCCGCGCGCGTCGTCTTCGGTCGCTCTCACGGGCACAGCGTCTGCCTCGAGTCCTCGCGACCGACTCCGGAGACGCGCGGTCTCGAATCTCGCGTGTAACACTACTCACGCGGCTCGCGCGTAGGCGCAGAGGCGCGCGACCAGACAAGAGAGCTCTCTCGTCGGAGCTTCGCGCCGGTTGTCTCGTCGAGCCTTGAAACCCGCCGTCATGGCTCCCAAGGAGACGTACGGCGCCACCCCCGCGAACGCCTCGGCTACCGGGGCGGCGGACGCGACCGCGACGCTGCTGGACAAGCCGAGCGGCTCGGCGGATGGCTCAGCCAGCCGCTTCTGGAAGGACATTGGGATCTGCGTCGGGTCGCTGGCGCTCATCGTCGCAACCTTCTTCTGCACGATCGAGCTCATGAACTACGAGTACCGCCGAACCACCTTCGAGGTGTACACGGGGTGCATGCAGCCGGCGACCACGGCGAGGCTGCAGCACGCGGGCTTCGAGGGGCCGGTGCACTCCGTGTACGTCGTCCCGCAGGGCGGGTCGCCCGTGAAGATGGCGCCCGCGGGCGAAGATCGACCGAACGTCTGGGTCGTCAGCACGTGGATGCCCAACAACGAGTTTGCCTTCGCGGTGGCTCCAACCCACGCCCCTGAAACGCCCGCTGTGTTATTCTCCGAATCCGGAAACGCCACTTCATCGTCTTTGGCGCTGCCGCGAAACGCGCGGTGCGTTTCAGAATCGGAGCCCGGCGTTTTCACGCGACAGCTCTCCGAAGAGGACGTCGCGGACGGCGCGTTCGTGTCGCACGTCTTCGGCTCGTGCGACTGGTCTTGTGACAGCAAGTTCAGACCGAGCGTCGTCGACGACGAAAAGGAGGTGGACGAGATGAGCGGCGAGGACGTGACGTTCATCGAGAGCGGCGCCGATACTTCCTCTTCTCGCGCGACGGCGGCGCCTGGCGTGGAACGGTTTTCGGCGCCGCCGGTGTACCCGGGCGCGCCGGACACCAACGCCATTTTGGAGGCGCCCGTCGGCGAGGACGGGTTCATGGTGCTCAGCGACGGGATCCCTAGTGGAGTAGTGCTCATGGAGGGGGGGGACGAGCGGAGGTTCACGGAGCACAGGCAAGACGAGGGGCCGCTCGAAGGTCGCGCGTAGATTCTTTGTCGATTCTTTGGTTCTACGTTGTCTACGATCATTTTGAGCTTTTTTGTCATCACGTCTCAGCACACTAAAGCACGTCGTCGCGGACGGTCCGAGAGGAGCGGAGGGCGGTCGTGATGTCAAGGACACTCCGGAGGCGCGCTGCTTTGAGTCGCCTCGAACGAAGCGCGCGAGCCTTTTAACCCCCTCTCCGAAGCATGCTTCTCCTCTCCGCCGGGTCGCGCGCGACGCGCGCGCCCGTCCCCGCGTCCCGTCGAGGCGTCTTCACGAGCGGGCTCGTTCGCGGTCCGCCGAGGCGTAGGGAACCCGCCTGTCTCGGAAACGGAGACCGCGGGTCGCGGTCTCCGTTCCAGCGCGTGTCTCTCGGCGCGGCCGCCGCGTTCGCGCGCGGGCGCGCCGAGCGCGGCGCCGTCGCGACGCGCGCGGCGGATGAGCCTCCCGACGCCAAGGCGGCCGAGCCCGCGCGCGAGTCGCACTTCGCAAACAAAGACCTCTTCGACGTCTCTGTGCGCAAGAAGAAAAAGACGAAACGCGACGACGACGACGACGACGAGAAGACATCGATGTCCGACGTCGAGGCGACGCGCGCGCTGGAGACCGTGCTCGGCGTGCACATGAACGAGTCCGCGGCGAGGGTCATCGCGCGCGATTTCGCCGCGCTCGGCGTCGATACCCCCGCGAAGCTCCGTCGCATGATCGTCGGCAAAAGTTTCAGACTGCTTCTCACGCAGGCGCTCGCCGCGCTCGTCAGCGCCGTCGTCGCTTTCTCCATGTTCCTCCTGTTGAAGAACGCGGACGCCATCTTCGCTGGAGCGTTCGATGTCGCCGCGATGAACGACGGACGGCTCATCGTGTCCCCCGAAGTCGGCGCGGTCATAAAATCCATCGTCGAGGTTCTGGCGTTTTGCGTCGGCGGGGCGTTCGCGGTCGAAGCCTTCGCGCAATTCGTAATCTTCGGGACGTTTCTCGCAAACGCGCTCTTCTTAGGGTTCACCGACTTGCACGCGTTCGTCGACGCGGTGCAGACGCTCAGCGGCGAAAGAGAGCGAAACAAGATCGCGTCCGTTCCCGGCGTGGACGCCGCGCGCGACGCCGCGTTCGCCGTCGACGCGACGCGGCGTTTAGCTTCGCTTCGTTTATGCGTCGACGACGCCGTGCGAAAGACCCCCGAGACGGCGAACATGTCCGGCGTGGAAAGGCTCGGAGCTTTACTTGAGCTCTCCGTCGCGGAGACGGTGTACGATTTCCGTCCGTCCGATTTTAAGTTAACAGAGTCCGAAGCCATGCGCGTCGCGTCTCTGTTCGCGCAGTTCGACGACGACGCCGATGGCTTCGTCTCGCAAGCCGAAGTCGCCGCTCTTCTCCGCTCGGCGGCCGACTCCGCCTCCGCCGAGGTTCTCGCCGAAATGGAGTGGGATCCATACGCCGCAACGTTCGCGTACGACGACGACGACGACGACCCGGGCGCGCTCGCCATGGCCGTCCTGGACGCGGACGACGACGGGCGCGTCAGCTTGGAGGAGTTCGTCGCGTGGTGGCGCGGAGGGTGTCCGCTCGATCTTGAAACGATCGCGACGCAGTCCGCGTTCTCGGCCGGGGACTGATCGTCCTCCCCGAACGCGCGAGGCGGCGGAGGAACAACAGACGGAGAGACGAAGACGCGGAGAGACGGGGCGAAACGAACGCGGACAGACACAGACACATTAATCGACGAATCACTTTTGTTTTCACGAGTCTCGCGTGACCGTCGGATGATGAGACACCCGCCTGACGGAAAAAAAAATTCGCCTTTTCTCACTCGGATCCCCCCGCGTCCAGCAACGGCTCGAGGTCGAGCTCGAGGATCGAGCACGGGTTGACGATGTCGAACCTCTGCAGCACGTCGGGATGCACGATGCCGAAGACGCCGATGTCCTTCCCGTCCTTCACGATGCGCGCCTGCCTCCCCGGGAAGAACGTCGCCTCGTCGCTCTCCACCATCTCGTACCCCGCGTCGCCGCCCTTCGCCGCGCCGGTGACCACCATGATACGGTCCAAAACCCCGTGCACGATCTCGAAACCGGATTTCTTGTCGCTGTACAGCACCAAAAGCCGCCGCGCGTTTCGAGCGCCGACGTCTTTCTCCGCGTCGATCAAAACGACGTCGCCAACCTCGAAAAGCTTCGCCGGCAACGGCGCGTCTTTGTTCGCGCCCATCGCCTTTAACACGCCCTGCAGCAACGACGAGCGCGCGACTTGCACGTCCAGCCCGCTGGGATTCGCCACGATCGCCGCGCAGTTTCCCGTGTCTTCTCTCGAGACGTTGGCGAAGTTGTCGTCGTGCGAACACAGGATCCAGGTGAGCACCTCCGAGAACCCGAGCATCGCCATCTCGCCGCGCACCAAGTCGGAGAAGTGGTTCAGAGGCTGCTGCGCGCCCACGGTGTTCACAGGCGGGACCGTCCGCTTGATGTTGTTGTACCCGTGCGCGATGGCGACGTCCTCGGCGATGTCGCACGCGTGCAGCACGTCCGACCGCGTGGGAGGCACCTCCACGCGGAGCATGCCTGTTTCCTCGTTCAGCTTCGTCGGGAGCTGCATGCGGCAGAGGAGCGCCGCCATGTCCCGCGGCGCGATGTCCACGCCGATGCGCCCGTTGACGTACTTCGGGTCCGCCTCCACGAAGCGCGTCATGTAGTCGGGGTACGTCTTGGTCTCGCCGAGCGAGTCCGTCACGTCCACGGGTTCCGCCGCGAACTCCGTCGCGGAGTACTGCGAAAACGCCGCGACCACGGTGTTGAGCACGATCTTCGCCTTGTTCAGATCCGTCGCCGTGCACTCGATGAACACGTCCGTCGTGTTTAAGGAAATCGCGCTGTGCGCGCCGTTGATTAACGGCGGCAACGACAAAACCGTTCGGTTCGCGTCGTACAGAACGGGGAACACCGCGCTGCCTTCTAAGATGTGCAGAAAGTGTTTCAGTTTCTGGTCGCTCTTGTAGTGCTCCATCAATTCCGCGGCGGTGAACGTTCGCGTCTGCTTGAGCGGTGTAAACGATATGTCCTCCGGCGGGTGCGCTTCGTACGTGAACGGACCTTGGATCGTGCTCAGGTCGTGCGTCCCGATCGCCACCAAAGTTCTCTTCCGGCAGATGTTCTGGTGCAGCTTGTCCTGCAGGTCGATGAACGAGTCGTACCGAGCCTGGTCGAACTTTATGCCTCTCAGCACCGCGCACACCACGAAGGGACGCACGAGGAGCGTCTCGGGCTTGACCGTCATCTTTTGTCTCTCAGCGCCGTTCGCGGGCTCGATCAACCGAAACGTTGGTGACGGACACCTTCCTAGGAACACGTTCAACGCTTTGGAGATGCCCTCGTGGCACAGCAGGTCGTACCGGTTCGCGGGGATGTCGATCTTGTAGATGACCTCGTCGCTCGCGGACTCACTCGACGTCTCACTTTGAGCTTTGTCGCCGAGAAACTTGGAGTTCATCTCCTTTTCCGAGGTGACCTCATCGAGCTCGATCCCGAACTCGAAGCACAGCTCGTCGAACTCCTCCTCGGTGTACGTCTTGCCCAGCGCGGCGAACAGCCGGTCGCGGTTTAAGTTGACGGTCGGCTGTTAGGGGAAGAGCGAGTTGAGATGATGCGAGGGATGATGAACGCCGATCGCGAATGGCGAAAGGAGAAATCGGGGGAGCGAGGGAGAACGCGCGTGTCAGCGGAAGCGTTCGGAACGCGGGAGGACGCGCGTCGAGTCGCGTTCCGGACGCGCGAACGCGCCGACCAGCTCGCGCGTCGTCCGCCGAGCACAAATCGTGCCTCGATCGCGCGCCGGTGCGCATCGACCGGCGCTTCGACCGCGCCGACGCGGTCGCGGATAGAAAAAGGGCGACGGACGGCGGCCGCTGCGATCGGCGGACACCGCCGCGCGCGTCTCGGAGCGTGCGCGCGGGGAGCGGGAGACGCGACGCGTCTCCGAAGCGGGAAACGTACCATGGCGTCTGCGCGGCGACTGTCTCGCGATCGCGACGGACGGCGCGCGTCTCGCGCGCGGCTCGCGTGTGCGCCGGCGCCGAAGAGGACCGCGCGACGAGAGTAGGGTCCGTCCGACTGCGTCGGGAGATCCGCGATGGGTCGTGCATGAAATCTGTGACTAAATACATGTACAAGGGGTACAAAATCGATACCGTGTCCAAGGGATGCAGAATGTGGTGCTCAGTGTGCGTTCGTGTGGTGCTGACCAAATACCAATCGCACCCTGAGACTCGACTCACGTCTTATCGTACCTCCTCGTGCGTATCCGCCACGTCGCGTCCCTTCTCTCCTCCGTCAACGTGAACCCCCAGCTCGGGTCTAACTCCGGCCTCTTGTGCGGCGTCAGCACGATGAGCGCGTCGCACGAGCACGCTAACATCATCACGAGCGGAGGTAGAAAATCCTTCTCGCACAAGTGCATGGCGAAGGAACAGATCACCGTCTTCCATCGTCGTCCGACTAAATCGCCGCGCGCGATGTCCTCGAAGGACCAATCGTGACACGTCTTACCCACCCGCCGGTAATACGCCTCTGACGTGTACGGGTCGCACGCGTCCACGCGCTCCACAGGCACGCCCGCTTTAACCAGCGCGTCCGTGACTTCGCCGGCGCCGCAGCTCAGATCCAAAACGCGCTCTCCGTCGTTGTCGTCCGGGTCGCCCGTGACGAGCCCCCGGAACAACTCCGGCCATAAACGAATGGCGTCGTGCACGCACTGACGCACGCCTCCGTCGTGGGGGTTAGCGTACGAAGCACCGCTCTCGGCGTAGTACCCGGTCGCGCCGTCCTCGTGCGCGGCGTAGGCGTTGCGGACGCCTGCGTCGGGGGGGGATGTCAGACGGGGAGGCGGTGGTGGGTTTGTCGGCGGTCGCGGAAGAGGGCGCGGCCGCGCGCGAGCGGCAGACCCGAGCCGTCGCGCGGAGAACGCGCGCGCGGTCCCCGCGCCGTACCTGACACTCCCGAGACCTGCTTGCGATGCATTCGAGCCCGACGCACGCGCGCGGCGCGCGCGCGTGCGAGTGACGAGCCCTCGAGTCCCATATGGTACATACTGCAGGGTGTCGATGATGCGAGCGTTCGATCCGAGCATTTTCGCAAATGTGGCGACGACGTCTACGACGCGAACGCGTTCTCCGAGACGCGAGGAGAGACGCACGCTTGTAGAGATACGCGCTCGCCTTCGGTGTTCGCATACACACAAAACAAACACACACACACATCCTCAGATGATCATCACCGTTCCCTCGTGCAGCATCACTTTGTTCTCTCTTTGTAACATGTCCAGGAAAGCCACAACTTCGGCGTCGGCGAAGGAAGACGCGTCGGGGTGCGACACGAGACTCGCGACGCTCGCGCTCTCTATTCTCTCCTTCGCGAAGTACGCGCCGAGAAAACGCGAGAAGAGCTTATACTTGGCACGCATCTCGATCTGGTACGCGGAAGGAGGTAAGACCGTTTGAACTCTCTCCGAGCCGGAAGCGCCTTTCGAGTTTTGTTTTGCGTTCGCCGTCGCTCGTTCGTCGGAAGAGCGTTTCTTGGGCGTCTCCTTCGACTTCGGCTCGAGACCTTCCACGCGCGCGCGCTTTCGTTTTTTGTCCCCGTCGGTGTCCTCGCTGCTCTGCGTGCTGTCCTCCTCGGTGTCCTCCTCGGAGCTCGCCTCTTCGCTGGACGAAACGTCGTCGGACGAGACGTCGTCGCTCTCGGAGAACTCCGCGGGCGCCTCCTCGGCGTCGTCCGCGCACTCCTGCGCGGAGTCGAAGACGCTTCGCAGCACCTGCAGGTACGGCACCATGCTCGAGCCGTACACGCCGTTGTCCCTCAGCGCGCGCATCTCCTGGCGCAAGCTCGCGACGGGACAAGAAACCACCGCGCAGTTGATCGCGCCCTTCACCAGGGGCCAATCGAGCAGACCCTGCTTGCGAAACGCGTGCAGCTGTCGCAACTCCCCCTCGGCGTACTCTTTCCACTCCTTGAGCGCCTCGGGGAGCTCGCGCGTCACCGGCTTGGGCGCCTGCTCCACGAAAGCGCGCTTCTTGCTCTGCGCGGCGCCGCCCGAACGCGCGAAGACGGGGGACGCGAGCGAGCTCGAAGCCAACGCCTCCGCGCTCGAGCCGGGCTCCTCCGCGCCGGACCGCGTCGGCGGGAGGACATCCGCGGGAAGACTCGAGCGCTCGCGCTTCGGCCCGTCCGACGCGCGGCGCTCGGGCTCGGACGCGGCGTTGGACTTGTCCGCCAGGGGGGAGGCGCGCGAGGACTCCATCGCGGGCTCGGGAACCGCGAACGCGCGGCGGGGACGTGCGCGGTCCGCGGGCCTCGCGGCGCACGGCAGACGCGCGCGCGAGGACTGCGCGCGAGGCGCGCGGGCGGTTTGAAATGGCGACTTCGCGCCAGAATTTTTCCCCGGGACGAGCCGCGTCCCGAGTCCCGCGGACGAGTCGGAGCCGCGGCACTCGGGGAGGCGCGATGGTGGCGTCGGGAGGCGACCCCGAGGAGGAGGCGCTGGACCCCGAGCTCATCCACGACCTCGGCCTGTACGAATTACACGACGAGTCGAGAGATGGTGACCCGCTAGGTGCGTGCGGGTGCCCTCGCTCCTCCCCGCGCGGTCGCGAACACCCTCATCAGACGCGCGAGATGCGATGTGTCGTGTTTCTTTCCGGACGCTCCGGCGAAGCGCGCGGACGGGCCGGTGGATCGTCCCGGGGTGCCGCGTTCGGCGCTCGAGGAACGCCGTTCGCGCTCGGAGACGCGCCTCCGTCACTCCGCGCCCCTCTCTCTTTGTCACCGCGCGTCCCCCTGACCGGACTCGCGCCCTCCCGAACGCTCGGATCTCGAAACGCCTCGCGCGCGACGCGCGCTCTCGATGAACATGAAAAAACCACGTGGTGAAATACAATGTACGCACGCGCGCCGCGACGCGAACAGACCACTTGCGCGCGGACGTCCGCGCGCACCTCGCGATCGGCGAGCGCGCTCTGCCCGAGTGCGCGCACAAGAAGAGACTGCTCGCGCACGCGGTGAGCCTCCGGTTCGCCGCGGAACGCCGCGCTGTGCTCTGCGTCTTCGACCGGCGGCGGCGCGGCGCGGCGACGAGGAAACAGTCGCCGAACGACGGAAAAGCGGACGCGTCCGTCGAGGGACACGACTCTTTAACAAAAGTTCGCGAGTGTTTCGGCGAGGCTGACCGCGTGGAGTGGCGTTCCGCGGGAACGGCACGGGACGACGATGCGTACGCCCCGCGAGACGACCCGTGGTGGTTCGCGGACGGCGTCGTGGTCCTGGTCACCGCCGCGGACGCCGACGAGCTCGCGAAGGAAAATGAAAAAAAGGCGCGCGAGGACGTTTCGGAGGCGCCGCGCGACGGCGACGACGACGACGACGACGACGACGACGCACACGACGACGGCGACGACGCACACGCAAACGTAACGCCGCGCGTCATGGACGTCTCGACGCAGTTCCCGGACGAGCGTTTCTTCGACCGTTTCTCGGAGACGACGGAACCGCGCGGGACGAGCTCCGCGTCGGAGACGACGTCCGCGCGTGACCCGCCGACGACCTCGGCGGGCGCGTGGTCGTTCCCGTCGCTGGGCGACTGGTCCGACTGGGCTCCGACGTCGAAAACGAACGCCGACACGTGCCTTATCTCGCGGTCTGACGCCGATACGACGCGCCGGCTCGCGCGGCAGCTCGCGAGCCCGAAAGACGTGTTTTTGATCGTGGAGATGTGCGACGGCGCGGACGGGCGAGTTGCGACGCAAAACGCTTTGGCCGACGCGACGGGAGTGGACGCGTCGCGGATCCTCTGCCTCGAGTCAAAAATTACCTCGTCGGCGTTTATCTCGGACGCCGCGTCTTGTTGGCGCGCCGCCGCCTCGGCGTGGTACCGCGAGTGGGCGCGCGAGCGCGCGGCGACGCTGTGGCCGGCGTTCGCGGACGCGCGCGCGACCGTTCGGTTCTGGGGCGCGCTCGGCGGCGACCCCGAGATGCGTTTTGTCGACGCTCGCGGCGAAGACGGCGGTTCCGAGGGGAACGCGTTCGGAGCCTTGGCGCCGGTCTCGGCGGCTTCCGCGCTGCGCTCGGTCGCGGAGGCGGCCAACGAGCCGTCGAGTAAGACGAGCGAGGAAAAAGAGACGTCGGCGTCTGAGCGGCGTGGCTCAACGAACAAAAGCTCGTCGGCGGCTTCCGCGTCGGCGGCGGCGGCTTCGGCTCTGGCGTCCGCGGCGGCGTCGCGGTCGCTCGGCTCGTTCCTGCGGTGGGCCATAGAGGGTCGCCCGCAGTTCGGCATCGCCGGCGCGCCCGCGATCGCGGCGGCGCGGCTCAAGTCTGACCCGAATGTGACGCGGCGCGCGGCGTTATCCGCGGCGCTGTACTCATACAGCGCCGCCGAGTTCGCGGCGGGGTTCGTGTTGTCCTGGGCGGTGCCCGGCCCGCTCGCCGCGCACGCCGCGCACTTCACCAACCGCTTCCGCGTCTGCTTCGCCGTCGCGTGCATGGCGGGCGAGTCCCCGCTGGACCCGCGCGTCGCCGCGGTCGTGCTGGCGACGTGCGCCGGCGCGGACGGCGCGGCGACGCGACGCGCGGCGTTTGCGTTTTCGGCAGACGAAGCCTTTTCGAACGGCGACGAAGGCGCAAGACCCACGAAGAAGGACGACGAGACCTCCGACGACAACGTGAACACACCCGACGACGACACGTCTCGCGCGAGTAGTCACTCGAGTCCCACGTTGTTCGGGTCTCTGACCTCCGCCGTGCGTCGCGTCGCGGACGGCGGCGACGCCATCCGGCGGGACGCCGTCGAGGCGATGCGGCGCGTCTACGACGCGGGCGGCGACGCGATGCGCCGCGCCGAGCGCGACGCCGATACGACGGCGACGCGCGTGTTCCGCGTCGCGCTTAACGCTTCCGAGCGGAAACGAAGAAGCACCCTTGAACACATACACGACGACAAGGACGACACGTGTGTGATGCGTGTTTCGAATCGTCGTCGCGTTTTGATCGCCAGCCCGCACTCGGCGGCGCTGGAGACGGCGACGCGCGCGTTCGCTAACCGGCTGGCTCTCGCCTCCGCGTCCGAGTGCGCGGCGGTGGTGTGCGGTCCTTTGTGGCTCGCCGCGACGCAGGCGGACGTCGTCAGCGTCCTGGCGGGTGCCATGTCCGTGCACGTGTGCAACGCGTCGCTGCAGGTGTTCCTCCCGCCGAGAGGCACGCCCGTGTTCACAGACGCGTCGACGCTCCTCTCCTCCTCGGACGCCTCTCGCGGCCGCGGCGGTAAGAAAAAGGAAAACGACGCGCTCGCCGAGACGAGCGTGCTCGGCTCCACGCGCGCGCTCTTAGCGCCGGCGGCGGAGATGGCGAGCGACGCGGCGTCTGCGGCGGCGACGTCGCTCGGCGACGTCGCCGCCTCCGCGCAGAGAGTCGCCGCGGAGGCGTCCTCCAGCGTCACGAGGTGGGCGAGCGCCGCGGCGTCGGTCGTGTGGGCAAACGGTCGGCGCGCGAACGTCGCCGACGGCGCCGCGAACGGCGTTAACGCCGCGTCCGAATCGTCGAGATCGTCGAAATCTCCGTGTATCCGCGTGACGCGCGCGTCGCTTCTGGCGCTCGTCGCCGACGACGACGCGCGCGCGTTCGCGAGGTCGCCTTCGGCGGTCGTGGCTCTGATGGGCGACGCGCGCGCGGCGGCGGCGATCGCGGACGACGGCGTGCGTCGAACGCTCGGCGCGTTCGCGGAGGCGAGCCGGAGACGTTTCGCGCCGGAGACGAATATTCGCGAAGGCGACGACGACGTTTCCGACGACGGCGGCGAAGACGACGATCTAAGCCGCGGAGAAGCTTCGAGAAGAGCGGACGATTTTCTTCGCGACGTCTCCGCGGAGGACGAGTCCGCGGTCCTCGCGGCGGTCGCCCGCGCCGTGGAGGTTCTGATCGCCTCCGGGGACGCGGACGCGCGCGCCGTCGCCGAGCGGCACGGACTCGTCCCCGGGGACGGGGACGGGGACGGGGACGGGGACGCGGCGGCTCGCCGCGCGTTCGAGGCGGCGAAGCGGTCGCGCTACGCGGGCTACCGCGATGCCGTCGCGACCGTGCGGGATAAGTACAAGAGCGCTCCGGATCGAATCGGTGGCGGCGTCGGTGTCGGCGTCGCGTCGGACGACGCGGGGAGCGAGACTTCGACGTGGTTCGATTTCTTTCCGTTCGTCGACTCTTTTCAAAAGTCGGGACGGACCTTCGGCGCGAGCGCCGCGCCGGCGAGCGGAACCGCCGTCGCGGGGTCCGAGTGAGGACGGTCACGTGGACTCTTGTGATGTGTGCGTACGATAGAATGTCGTAGTAGACGCGGCGAAAAACATACTACCCTCGGGGACGCGCGGAACCGCGATCGTGTCGTGATGATGCACGTGAATATAACTATGCCGGTCCGAAAATCGGCGTGACGTGATTGGTCGAGCGCTGGCTGCCATTCTGCACATTTCGGGGAACGTTTGTCTTTTGGACTTGCGACATTGCCGCCGGGCAGGGACCAGAGTTGTTCTTATCACAACACGCCACACACAACACTCGTCCGCGGAATCAACACACTCGATACCTGCGATGTCTTGCGCATGTGCTCGTCGATGCCACATGTCGCGGTCGCACGACTACTTCGACTGCGACCAACACTTGCGGTAGAGAAGCTTCCCGGCGACGTAGAAGCAAATCGCACCGAAGACCGGGACAATCAACCTCGTCGTGTCAAACTTGGCCGCTGATGACGGAGGCGGCGGAGGTGGTCGGGGAGGCGATGGAGGTGGTGGGGGAGGCGGGTTTGAATCGTACATCCAGATGTTTCCTTCGTCGACGGTGGCAGAGAGTCTACTGCCGTCGCTCGAGGAGGTGATGCGACGCCAAGCTTTCGTGCTCCCGACAGATGT
>ENA-OUOG01000291-OUOG01000291.1-marine-metagenome-genome-assembly--contig:-NODE-291-length-66797-cov-10.884308_pt1 | contig 66797 bp, 65 predicted proteins | sample MGYA00248635_ERZ508505 | MGnify/ENA primary metagenome ERZ508505 (study PRJEB26176, sample SAMN06267871) | marine metagenome | isolation source: Saanich Inlet, British Columbia, Canada | place: Pacific... | reverse complement strand
TCTGGCTCTGGCTCTGGCTCTGGCTCTGGCTCTGGCTCTGGCTCTGGCTCTGGCTCTGGCTCTGGCTCTGGCTCTGGAAAAATGGCGGTTTCAGGCATCAAGTCAACAGTAGAGGCCTCCACCTGGGTCTCTTCTTCCTCTACGCCACCGTCTTCAACAATCGCATCAAGACCCTCTTCAAGCCTGGAAGATGTTTTAAAGAGCTTATTTTTGAGTTTGTTGAAAAAAGACATGGCCATTCCCGCTCGGTTCTACTCCCAGTTAATACGCCTGCGCCCAAGTGAAAAGCCATGAGTTGACATGAATGTCTAGCTCAGGCCATCTGCCACCATGCGGTATGTGTTTGCCTTTCTCTTTATTTCACTGGCCTCGCTTCTTCGGGCAGAACCGCCGGATCGCGCATGCACCACGACAAAATGGGGCGCCCAAGAGTGCATTCGATGGGCGCACTTTGTACATGATACCTGCCAGCTGATCGAAACTGTCAGCACGCGCCACAAACTAGACACTGATTTCTTCACGCGCCTGATCTGGCAGGAGAGTCGCTTTGACCCGTTTGCAAAAAGCCATGCTAACGCGTTGGGCATTGCGCAATTCATCCGTTCCACCGCTGATTTGCGAGGTCTGTCTGACCCTTTTAATCCCGCCGACGCGCTTGAACATTCGGCGCACTATTTGGCAGAAATGACAAATCGCTATGGTAACATTGGGCTTGCTGCCGTGGGTTACAATGGTGGGGAAAGGCGCGCCGAAGGCTTAATCGACGGCACAGGCGATCTCGCGCAAGAAACCGTTGACTATGTCCGCATCATAACGGGCACCGACCACCAAACCTGGGTAAGTGAGCCACCCAAAGTGCTGGACTTAGGTCTCGATCAAAACAAAAAATTTCGTGCCGCCTGTCAAGCTCTGGCACAAAAGCGTCGTCTATCACCCCCGCCTCGGACAGAACCAGCCCTTAAGCCTTGGGGCGTGCAACTCGCCTTTGGAACCAGCAAACAATCAGCTAAAAGCAAGTACACGACAAGAACAAAGCAATGCCGCCCACTCTTGCAAGACGAACAACCCGACTATCTATTTGAAAAGAGCCGAGCAAGCCGCCTAAAGGGGTATTATTTTGCTCGTATTGGACGAGATACAAACAAGAGCGCTTGGGAGTTTTGCAACCAGCTTAAAGCTTCAGGGTGTCTTTGTGCAGTGTTCAGAAATACGCGCTAGAGCACCACAGTAAATGAAATCAAGAACAGCGCCTGAGCAATCCAATAGCTGCTCCAGATCACGTAAGGAGTTACCTTCCGAAGCTTGTGATCCTCAGGGAGGACAAACATTTCCTGCGCCAAGATGAAATCTGAAAAAACGAACAAAAGCGCCGCGGGCAAGACGAGTGTAATGGCGCCGACTGGTGGAAGGACCGTTGCAAGAATCCCCATCGCCACGACAACAGGCACGTAGAACAGGGCCGCCCAGCGCAGTGGCCCTGCCTTTAAAAACAAGACGTAAAGCATGATCGCCCCTACGAGAAAAAGGGCGATCACTAAGGGCCAGCCATCGGAAACACGTTGCAAATCAGCGCTTGGATGCAGCAAGAAAAGAGCTGCGTAAGAGAGATGGCCAAAGCTAAAGGCGCCAACTGCTGATACAAACTCCTCGGTGCCGTTCCGGGACAGAAAAAAATCGCCAATAGCACAAGCAAGCAAAGCCACGACGAGCAGCATCATGCTCGACAACTGGAAAGCAATCAGCGCCAGAAGGGCGACAGATGTTGTCTTGATTATCGTTTTTAGCCATCCCCTTCCAGGCCGCCCGCATATTGCCAAATAACAAAGTGCCAAAAACGCTGCCGCGATAAACAAAAGAGTTGAATCAGCGGGCCAGCCAAACATCATATCTCCTCAGGAAAATGCTTTATTGTCATCCTTATAGGGTTTGGTGCAGCCTGTCCAAGCCCACAAATTGAAGCATCGACCATCGCTGTCGATAGTTCCTCTAAAAGAGAAGTGTCCCAAGTCTCCGCTTGCATCAATTTCACGGCTTTCTCGCAACCGACGCGACAAGGCGTGCATTGGCCACAACTTTCATCTTCAAAGAAGCGTAGCATGTTCAGCGCGGCTTCGCGTGCGCTATCGTGATCCGACAGGACAACAACAGCTGCGGAGCCGATAAAGGAGCCGTGCGGCTGTAGCGTATCAAAATCAAGCGGTATGTCATTCATATGCGCTGGTAGAATGCCGGATGAAGGGCCGCCAGGCTGATAGGCTTTCAGGCTATGGCCTTCAATCATTCCTCCAGCGGCGTCAATCACATCAAGGATTGTCGAGCCCGCTGGCAACAAATGGACCCCGGGGTTATTGACGCGGCCAGAAACAGAATATGATCTCAGACCCTGCCTTCCATTTTTCTCAACAGAACTCAGAATTTCAGGGCCATCTCTAACAATTTTCGCCACCCAGTAGAGTGTCTCGACATTGTGAACCAAAGTGGGCCGATTGAAGATTCCAACTTGCGCAACAAAAGGTGGGCGATGTCGTGGCTCTCCACGTTTTCCCTCAATACTCTCGATCATAGCGCTTTCTTCACCGCATATGTAGGCCCCAGCCCCACGGCGAAGCTCAATATAGCCTTGGGCTATGAGCCCCGCATCTTCCAGCGCTCTGATTTCCCGACGCAGAATCTCCAGCACTGCTGGATACTCGTCGCGCATATAAATATAACAGGTGTCCGCCTCGACAGCCCATGCGGCAATCAGCATACCCTCTAGAAATAAATGCGGCGTGCGCTCCAGATAGTAGCGATCTTTGAAGGTGCCGGGCTCGCCCTCATCGCCGTTTACAGCAAGATATCTCGGGCCTTCGTTCATGCGTACGAAACCCCACTTTTTCCCTGAAGGGAAACCAGCTCCACCAAGACCGCGGAGGCCCGATGCTAGAACCGTTTCTTGAACGGCTTTCCAATCGCCATTTTCACGCAAACCTTGTAAAGCCACATATCCACCAGCTTTGCGATAGGGTGAAAGTGCTTCATATTCAGGAATGTGTGCATGTGTATCGCCAGAGGCGATTGCCTCAACCACCTTTTCTAGTGTGGCATGATCTATGTGATTGTGTCCGATTTCAAGCGCGGGCGCCGTATCGCACCTCCCCATACACGGGGCTCTCAAAACACGGACCTTGCTCGGATCAAGTCCACCCTCCAACGCCGACTTCAAGGCTTGCGCCCCTGCGATCTCGCAAGACAATGAATCACAAACGCGAATTGTCAGATCAGGTGGAGGAGTCTCGCCTTCTTTGACCACGTCAAAATGAGCATAGAAGGTCGCAACCTCGTAGATTTCTGCCATCGACATCCGCATTTCTTCAGCCAATGCACGAATATGCGCAGCAGAAAGATACCCACAAGCATCTTGAATTTTGTGCAAATGCTCGATCAGCAGATCGCGCCGCCGTGGCGCATCTCCTAGAAGTTCTTTAACGACCTCCCAAGCCTGATCTTCTAGCTGGCGCCCCTTTGGCGTATGACGTCCTTTGCCTTTGCCTGATTTCCAGACACCTTTGCGTTCATCCAGCCCCATGAGAGCGCTCCTGTCTTGCGTTTCCGATAGCGTAATTGCGCCCAACCAAAGAGGCGAGGCTAAAAACGACCTAAGGCGCTTCATTCGCGTTCACCCTGCCGTATCTGTATGCATTTCCGCCTTAGTCCCGCCATTTTCTTTAGGTAAACTGATGTGAATAAGAGGCTATGTTATGGTTTATTTTGCCTGTGCGACGTTAGCGCATGTTGCTCTATTGGGTCTGGCGTCTTTTGTTGGCGGCAGCTTTATATGGCTTGCCCTTCTTTACATCACCCTTTTCACAGCTGCTCTTGATAAGTTTTTACCATTTGTGTTGCCTCAGATGCCTGAAGGCACGGAGTTTCCAACAGGGGCAAATTTATCGGTTTTACTTGGTGGGTTACATTTTGCTTTGCTGACGCTAGGAGTGATAAGCCTTTCATGGTTTGAGCATGACCTCCTCGAAAAGCTTGTTCTCTTTACCAGCTTTGCGCTGTTTTTCGGACAAGTCTCCCACCCGAACGCACATGAACTCATCCACCGGAAAGAACGCTACGCTCGCCGCCTTGGTCGCTCCGTTTATGCCTCGCTATTGATGGGACACCACGCCTCAGCACATGTATTGATTCATCACGTTCGCATTGGCAGCGAAGCCGATCCCAACAGTGCCCCGCGAGGTTTGGGATTTTATCGTTTTTTCCTAAAGGCTTGGGCGGAGAGTTATAAAAAGGGGCGAGTGCAGGAAAGTGCACGCCTTTCACGGGCCCAGCGAACGTTTTTCTCTCACCCGTACATGCATGACACGCTTATTGGCGTAGTTGCCTGCAGCTTTAGCTTTGCAATAGGTGGTTTTCTCGGTCTCTTTCTTTATATCGGACTCGCTCTCTACGCACAGGTACAGATACTACTTGCCGACTATATCCAGCACTATGGATTGCGCCGTTTAAAGAATGAGTCAGGCAAACTTGAGCCTGTGAGCGAAGTTCACTCATGGAACTCACCTCACTGGTTTTCAGCATCCCTGACACTCAATGCACCCCGCCATTCAGACCATCACATGCACCCACAACGCCCCTACCCCGCATTGCGCCTAACACCTGAAACGATGCCAACATTGCCTCACTCCTTGCCTGTCATGGCCGTCATTGCGCTCTACCCGCCCCTTTACCGAAAGGTAATGGCACGGGCGCTTAGGACCTTGCCTCCTCATTCCACCTGCGCCTAAGTTGGCTTCATGTTACGCTTCGCATGCTTTTTGTTATTAATTCCCATAGTCCTTCCAGCTCAAGAACGGCTGACAGGAAATGATTTTGATGCCTTCACGCGCGGTCAAACTTTCTACTATGGATACGATTTGGAAGCTTATGGAGCTGAAGAGTATCTGGATGACCGCCGAGTCCGATGGTCGTTTTTAGATGGCGAGTGCAAAAATGGTTATTGGTATGACACACCTGATAACCTGATTTGTTTTGTCTATGAAGATCGTCCAGATGCGCCACAGTGTTGGGCTTTTTTCAAAGATAACAACAAATTGATAGCAACGTTTGAGAACGGTGCGCAAGCCGCTCCACTCTACCAAATAGAGAAGACTGAGACACCGATGGTTTGCACAGGCCCTAAAATAGGCGTCTAGCGTAAGCGCGGTGGCTTCGCAGGGTCACTTCCAGGCGCAGCAATTTGAACGCTCGCAGGTTCAGCAGGCTTTGGCACATCAAAGCGAAGCCCTGCTCGAGCAAACTGTGCGCGCAACGCCTCACTATCATTGAAAAACGCTACATCGAGACTGGTGTCTTCCAGACCCGAAAAAACGAGAGCTTCACTGGCTGCCTTTGCTAAGGGGGCTTGCGCAGGTTCTTTCGCGCCCAAAATTGCGAGCATCATACCCCCTTCATCCTTCGCAACAAGGTAGGCCACATTCGCCAATCCTGCAGCGCGGCTGAGCTTTGCGTCGAGCGCATGAAGCAGAACTTCTGGAATATCGGGGCTTTTGAGTGCAGCAAGCCCACCTTTACGTTTGGGTGCTGGCTCCGCCTCTTGCGGAGAAGCCTTCAGTGTATCGCGCATCCAGAGCATCGCTTCATGCGGCAACATGATAGAAGAGGGTGCAACTTCAAGGTTGAGCGCCAAGCCGGCACCTTCTGCGGCCAGCATCTGCACCATAATCCGACCAGATAGTGCGGCGTAGGGCGCAGGCCCACCGGAAAAAGCAGAAAGACGCTCAGCTGAGTCAAATCCCAAGACAAACCTTGTGCCATCAACTTCAATGATCTGGGGCTCGATCATTTCCGCTTTTGGTTCAGCATCAAGCAGAAGAAAGACTTCAATATCAGCCAAGATCGCGTAGAAGCTCATCCGTAGTTGTACATCTTCTGGATGTTGCATCATGGCCGCATGGGCTGTGTCCAGGACTGTTGCGTTGCTCATGCCAAAACCTCTTTTACAGCAGCACGCAGCTCGGGCAATAACTCTGCCTCAAACCACGGATTTTTCTTAAGCCACCCCGTATTGCGCCAAGACGGATGCGGCAAGGGAAAAACCTCCGGTGCCATATCTCGCCATGTCCGAACGGTTTCAGTGACTGAGTGCTGAGAACCAAGATGGTAAGACTGAGCAGACTTTCCCAAGACAATGCGTAGTTTCACTGCAGGAAGCATCTCCATCACTTTATCATGCCATGTCTCACTGCAAATCGTTGGAGGGGGCAAGTCATTCGTTTGAGCGTCATAGCCTGGGAAGCAAAATGCCATCGGAACAATGGCCACCTCATTCTTGTTATAAAACTGTTCCGGAGTCAGCCCCAACCAATTGCGCAGACGTTCACCAGAACGGTCGTCAAACGGAACGCCACTCTCATACACACGCATCCCTGGAGCTTGCCCAGCGATCAATATACGCGCCGATGAGTTCAACCAGACTATAGGTCGTGGCTCATGCCCCGTGTGGGTTGCAGCAAACCGAAGGGCACAAAGCCGACAAGCAGAAATATCATCTAGAAGTGTCATTCTAGGAGTTAATCTGAAGTCAATCGCCACAACAACAGGCGCCCGTCGAAAAAGTTCAGCCGAAGCACAGAACACCCAGACCAGATAGAAAGCATGCATCCATAGGGCAGACTAGCACGTTTTGGCTGTTTTGATTAAACACGTCTTAATTTTGCCCAAAACAACTGTATACTCAGACGAAACAATAAGACGGCCAACTTCAAACAATACATATACTCTTAGTAAAATAAGCGTAGTGAGAACTGGCCAGAGCAGAAACGGAGCGGGCATGCTCGAGTTTAACAACGTCAGCAAGTCCTTTTGGACGGGCACACAGAGAAAAGTGATCCTTGAACAGGTCTCTTTCCGTGTGGAGCTTGGCAATTCACTCGGTATTCTAGCCCCCAATGGCACAGGGAAAACCACTCTTATCAATATGATGTCAGGCCTTGAGAAACCTGACGAAGGCTCAATCTTGAGAGAGTGCAAAATCAGCTTTCCACTCGGTTTTATGGGTGGAGTTGTTCCGCGCCATACTGCTGTCGAAAACAGTCGCTTTATTGCCCGCCTCTATGGTTTGGATCCAGATTATGTTGAGGCCTTCTGCCGCTGGCTCTGCAACCTTGGAGAATACTTCGAGCAGCCACTTGGAACGTACAGCCAAGGCATGCGCGCGCGTTTCTCCTTTGCGCTACTGCTAGCGCTTGATTTCGACATCTACCTAATTGATGAAGGCATGCCAAACTCTACAGATGTAGAGTTTAACCGGAAGGCAGGCGAAATTCTGCGTGATCGTCTGCGCACAACAACCGTGATCATCGTATCCCACCAAGCACAAGTACTCGAAAAGTTCGCCCGCACGGCGGCTGTTTTGATTGATGGCAAGTTACATATGTTTGACACCCTAGAAGAAGCGAAACAGCTCTATGACTACCAAACCCAAAGCTAGAAAGTTTCGCATCAAACGCACCACACCGTTGGGCGTTGAAGGAAGCGAGAACCATGCAGCGAACCGCTCTGTTCCAAGAGAGGCAGAGGATTGCCAAGGCCACAAGCTCGGGCAACTCAAGAGCCGCTCCAGACGCCTGCGCAGAACACACCTCGCCAAGGCACTGTGGATTCTCCACAGCAAGTCAAAGCCGAAACTGACATTGATGCGATCCGCCGCGAGGGTCTCACTGGGCGTCAGCTTCGGATGGCGCGCCGAATGGCTCAAAAACATGGGCTGGCTCCAATTTCTGACTTTGACGCCGTACGTCAATTACGCCTGAAGGGTATTGACCCGTTCCAAAGCTCCAACATGCTTGAGCTCGTCGTGCCAACAAAAGACGGTGAAGATGATGCCGAGATGGGCACGGTTTTACCTGGAATGGGTAAAATTCAACTGCCACAGACCATCAAACCGGCCTCGTCGCAGGTCCCGCAAACCGAAGTTTATACTGCTGATCGTCGCGCAATGGAGATCACAGGAATTCAGCGTGACATCGCCAGCCGGCGTCGCAAGCGGCTCGCACTCTTGCTGGCTCGACTTTCAGCTTTTGTCTTCCTTCCGACTATTCTGGCAGGATGGTATTATTATGCGATCGCAACACCCATGTACTCAACCAAATCTGAATTTCTGATCCAGTCCGCAGATGGCGGCGGAGGTGGAGGTCCTTTAAGTGGTTTGATCCCTTCTCAACTGGCCAACAGCCAGGAAAGCATTGCCGTTCAATCCTATCTAACGTCAAAAGATGCTATGATCCGGCTGGATGAAGCACTGGGCTACAAGCGCCATTTCGCGCAGCCGGAAATTGATGCAATTCAACGCCTTGATGCCGATACAACCAACGAAGCAGCTCATAAGGTCTACAAAAAGAACATCAAAATCGGCTACGATCCCACCGAAGGCGTTGTCAGGATGGAAGTCATAGCGGCTGATCCCATTGTCGCCACAGATTTTTCAAAGGCTCTTATTTCTTATGCCGAAGAGCGTGTCGACGAACTTTCACAAAATATCCGAAACGATGCGATGGAAGACGCACGGCGCAACCTCGAGCGCGCAAAAGTTGAGCGCCGCGAAGCGCAGGAAAACTTAATCCGCTTGCAGGAAGTATACTCTGCAGACCCGACCGAACAGCTCGCCGCATTACGCACACAGATTACCAGCTATGATCAGCAGCTCCTCGAAAAGAAGCTCGCACTGCAGGCCTTGCTGGACAACCCACGCCCCAACCAAGCAAAAGTAGACGGGGCGCGCGGCGATGTTCGCCGACTACAAGATGTTCTGACAGGGCTCAATGCTCGCATGATCGAAGCGGACAGCTCAGGGCTATCACTCGTACAACAATCAACCGAGATAGAGCTTGCGCGTGCTGACCTTGCGACAGCCGATGCGTTCTTGCAATCCGCTCTTCAAGGCGAAAAGCAAGCAGCTCTGGAGGCAGGTCGCCAAGTACGCTATCTGACTGTCCCTGTCCGGCCCATTGCATCAGATGCTCCAAGCTATCCGAGGAAATTTGAGAACACCATTCTGGCATTCCTGATTTTTTCAGGGGTATACCTGATGGTGTCACTGACAAGTTCGATCCTACGAGAACAAGTTTCGAACTAAACATTTTTGCATCAGAGCCCTTGAGGGCCCTTCCATTTTCAAAGTTCAACGAGAGTCCTTATGTTGCCCCAAAACACCTCGACCCCGAACACTTGGTCCTTTCTGCGTGATCCCATGATCACCCCAACTGGGTTTCGCGAATACGACGCCCGATGGAAGTATCCTGAGGAAATCAATCTTCCCGGCATCACCGCACTCGGCCTCGGCCTCGGGACACAGATGCATGCGCGCGGAATCGAGCCAGTTATAGCTGTCGGAAATGACTATCGCGACTATTCGCTTTCCATAAAAAACGCGCTGATGCTGGGGCTCATGCAAGCAGGCATCCATGTGAAAGACATCGGCCCTGCCGTGTCGCCCATGGCCTATTTCAGTCAGTTTCATCTCAACGCCCCTGCCGTTGCTATGGTGACAGCAAGCCACAATCCGAACGGTTGGACAGGCGTAAAAATGGGATTTGAACGTCCGCTCACCCACGGCCCCGACGAGATGAACGAACTGCGCGCTATCGTACTTGAAGGCCGTGGCATTGCCCGCGCAGGTGGCACTTACGAATTTGTCGAAGGCGTGCGCGAAGCCTACATCGACGATCTGGTCGGCGATTTCAAAATGTCTCGTAAACTGCGCGTGGTCTGTGCCACAGGCAATGGTACAGCGGCCGCCTTCGCACCCGAAGTCTTTGAGCGCATCGGTGTTGAAGTTGTGCCCTCGCACAATGAGCTTGATTACACCTTCCCACATTACAACCCAAACCCCGAAGCCATGGAAATGCTCCATGACATGAGTGCCTCGGTCAAAGAGAGCGGCGCTGACTTCGCGCTCGGCTTTGATGGCGATGGCGACCGCTGCGGTGTGGTCGATGATGAATGCGAAGAGATCTTCGCTGACAAAGTCGGTGTGATCATGGCACGCGATTTGAGTAAAATTTATCCAAACAGCACCTTCGTCGCTGATGTGAAATCAACGGGCCTTTTTGCCTCAGATCCAGAGTTACAAGCCAATGGCGTGACAGCCGACTACTGGAAGACAGGCCACAGCCATATGAAGCGTCGCGTGAAAGAGCTCGGCGCTCTGGCGGGCTTTGAAAAATCGGGGCACTACTTCCTCGCCGAACCTGTGGGGCGTGGCTATGATTGCGGGCTGCGTGTTGCGGTTGAAATCTGCAAGCTTATGGATCGTAACCCCGATATGAAGATGTCGGATCTGCGTAAGGCGCTGCCTAAAACTTGGGCCACACCAACCATGTCACCCTATTGCGCCGATCTGGAAAAATACGATGTGCTTGAACGCCTTGTTGCCAAACTGGTCGCCAAGGCCGAGGCAGGCGAAAGCTTCGCAGGCCGCAGCATCAAAGAGGTGGTCACAGTCAACGGAGCGCGTGTCATTCTGGATAACGGCTCATGGGGCCTGGTGCGAGCCAGTTCCAACACGCCCAATCTTGTGGTCGTTTGTGAAAGCTCGGCGTCAGAAGCAGAGATGCGCGCCATCTTCGCCGATATTGACGCCGTCATCCGGACAGAGCCTGCCGTCGGTGACTACGACCAGATGATCTGACACCCCCAATCAGTCGGATGGCCCGCAGGGCCGTTCGAAATCAGGCAGCAAGACCGCGACCCTTGAGAAGGGCCTCAACACCCGGCATACGCCCGCGAAAGGCCTCATAAAGCTCAGCTGCGTCCCTTGAGCCGCCTGACGAGAGAATGTTGTGTTCCAGCGAAGCCGCCAGCTGCGCATCAAAGGCATCGCCCTTCTCTTCAAACGCCTCGAAGGCATCGGCGTCCATCACTTCCGACCACATGTAGGAATAGTACCCCGCGGAATAGCCATCGCCAGAAAACACATGGGCAAACTGCGGCGTTGCGTGGCGCATGACAATCGCAGCGGGCATGTCCATTTCGGCAAGGATCTGAGCCTGTTTTGCCATCGGATCGGCGGGGGCTGCGCCTTCGTGAAACGCCAGATCAACCATCGCCGAGGCGACGTATTCCACTGTCTGAAACCCCATATCAAAGGTCGCGGCGCCCAGCACCTTGTCAAGCAGTGCCTTTGGCATCGGCTCGCCTGTCTCATAATGCGTGGCAAACTCGGCCAGAACCTCGGGCACATCAAGCCAGTGTTCATAAAGCTGGCTCGGAAGCTCGACAAAGTCGCGCGCCACCGAGGTTCCCGAAATGCTCTCATAGGTCACATTTGAGAGCATCTGGTGCAACGCATGGCCAAATTCGTGAAACAAGGTACGCGCATCGTCATAACTGAGCAGTGCGGGAGTTCCTTTGGCAAAGTTGCAAACGTTGATCACGATCGGCGTTTGCACCTGTGGGTATTTTGCCTGCGCACGCATTGCCGAGCACCATGCTCCCGAGCGCTTGGAGCCGCGCGCAAAATAATCGCCAATGAACACGGCCACATGCCTCCCCTCGCGCGTGACCTCCCAAGCGCGGCAGTCGGGGTGATAGAGCGGCACGTCAAGCCGCTTAAACTCAAGCCCGAAAAGTCGGGTGGCGCAGGCAAAACTCGCCTCGATCATGCGTTCGAGCTGGAAGTATGGCTTCACCTCAGCTTCATCAAGGTCATGCTCCGCCACCCGGCGTTTAGCAGCGTAGTAGCGCCAATCCCAAGGGGCCAGATCACCGTTGACACCTTCCGCGCGCATCATCTTAGTGAGCACCGCAGCGTCCGCCTCGGCTTGCGCTTTAGCGGGCTCCCAGACATCCATCAGCAGCTGGCGCACAGCAGCGGGAGTCTTCGCCATTTCGGTTTCCAGTTTGTAATCGGCAAAGCTAGCGTAACCCAGAAGGCCCGCACGCTCTTCCCGCAAAGCAAGAATTTCGGCGCAGATCGCACGGTTGTCTGTTGCCCCTCCATTGGCGCCACGCGCCGCCCAGGCCTCAAAGGCTTTTTGGCGTAGGTCGCGGCGCGCGGAGAATTGCAGGAAAGGAACGATCAGCGACCGCGAGAGGGTCACGACCGGCCCGCCCGCACCCTTTTCCTCACCCGCCGCACGCGCCGTGTCGATCACAAACTGCGGTAGCCCTTCGAGGTCCGTCTCGCCAAGCTCCATAAACCAGCTGCGCTCATCGGCAAGAAGGTTTTGTGTGAAGCTTGTGCCAAGCTCTGCGAGGCGCGATTTAATCTCGGCCATACGGGTATCTTCCACACCAGTCAGAGCCGCTCCAGCACGTACAAAGCCCCGGTGTGTCAGCATCAAAACGCGCGTTTGCTCATCCGTGAGATTAAGCACGTCGCGATTTGCCCAAACATCTTGCACGCGCTGAAACAGCGCCTTGTTCGCCGTAATCCGCGAGAAATGCGCGGCGAGTTTGGGTGAGAAATCGCGCTGCAGCTCTTCGCGCGCAGAGTTGCTATCTGCTCCCGCCACCGTGAAGAAAACCGAAAGCACTTTGTCCAATGCGCCACCCGCGCTTTCCAATGCGCCGATGACGTTTTCGAAGCTGGCGGGCGATACATTCTGCGCAATGGCCGCGATTTCAGCGTCATGCGCGGCCAGAGCCTCATCAAGGGCTGGCGCGAAGTCGTCATCCGATATGGCGTTAAAGGGAGCAATCTGAAAAGGCGTGGACCAATCGGCCAGAAGCGGGTTTATCATCGGATTTCCTTTGCGTTTGTGTCAGGCCATCTCGCCATGACAGATAGGACAGTCTTTGCGCGCAGCGAGTTTGATTTTGCGGCTTTCGCCATAAAGTCCGTCATAGATCAGCATTTCGGCACGCAGGATATGGCCCGCGCCGGTAATAAGCTTGACGGCCTCTAGCGCCATCATCGTTCCAATCACCCCGGGCAACGGTGCGACCACGCCGGCCTCAGCACAAGATGGCGCAAGCCCGTCTGCGGGCGCCTCCGGGAAAATACATTGGTAGCAAGGCCCGCCGCGCACCGGATCAAACACCGAGAGCTGCCCTTCCCATTGCGCCAAAGCACCTGAGACAAGCGGCTTGCCAAGGGCCACGGCAGTCGCGTTGCTCAAGTAGCGCGTCGTGAAATTGTCGGTTCCGTCAAGGATAACATCATATTCTGCAAAAAGCGCCTCAGCGAGCTCGGCTGTGAGACGGCGCTGATAGGGGCGCACCTCGATATACGGATTGAGCGCGCGCATGGCCTCAGCGGCGGAGTGGACCTTGGACGTCCCAATCGCCTCGTCGCGGTGGATCACCTGGCGCTGCAGGTTGCTGTGATCGACCATGTCGTCATCGATCACCCCGATTGTACCAACGCCCGCTGCCGCAAGATACATCAGTACTGGCGAGCCAAGACCGCCCGCGCCAATCACGAGCACCTTGGCGTTTTTGAGCTTCTTCTGCCCTGGTCCACCCAGCTCGCGCAAAACAATATGGCGCGCATAGCGCTCAAGCTCGGCCTCGCGGAATGTGCCTTGTGATTTGGTTTCGGGTTCAAGCCTCGCATGAGATTTGAGGCGGGAAAGGCCAAAGGCATAAGCCCCCACGAGTGCCACAATCCCTCCAAAGATCGCCCATGGCGCAGGATTGCCGCCGTCCGCGATGAACTGAAACCCAAGTGCGGCCCCATAGACCAGCACAATCAGCCCCCAGACCATGGCCTTGGGCCAGCGCAATCGTCTACCTAGAGCCCAGATCATTGCCATGACTCCGAGAAAAGCCAGCGCCATCAGCTGCGCCCTGTCGAGCCAAAGCCGCCTGTGCCGCGGGCGGTGTCAGAAAGTGCGTCGGACAGCTCGAAATGCGCTTGCACCACAGGGGCAACCACCATCTGCGCGATGCGCTCACCGTGTTTGACGGTGAAAGGCTCCGAGCCTGCGTTCATCACGATCACTCCGAGTGGCCCGCGATAATCGGCATCTATCGTGCCAGGACTGTTGAGCAAGGTGATGCCGTGCTTCAACGCCAGCCCCGAGCGCGGGCGCAGCTGCACCTCATAACCCTGCGGAATCTCAAGCCTAAGCCCCGTGGGCACAAGCGCACGCGCGCCTCCCGCAAGGGTGATCTCACCACGGTCTGCAAAGTTGGCACGAAGGTCCGCACCAGCGGCCCCTGCACTCTCGTAAGCAGGCAGGCCCAAGCCGCAATCCGCCTCCTCATCCCAAATGAACTTTACAGTGATCACATCACGCCCTTTTTCTCTCTAAAAACATCACTGCCGGAGCCTCCTCAGCCCAGAGCTGCAGCGATCCGCTCTGCAAGCTGGCGCGCCACCTCGCCCTTGCCCATACGCGGCCAGTCTTCCACACCTTGATCCGTGATCAGATGCACCGCGTTTTCTGTGCCTCCCATGATCCCCGTTTCGGGGCTGACATCATTGGCGACAATCCAGTCACAGCCCTTGCGTTTGCGTTTCGCTGTTGCGTTGGCGATCACATCATCGGTCTCTGCGGCAAAGCCAACGACAAGCCCTGGGCGGTCCTTTTTCATTTGGCTCACGTCAGCCAGAATGTCAGGGTTTTCGGCGAATTCAAGCATCGGCAGTTTGCCGTCCTGCTTCTTGATCTTGGAGTTGCTCTCGCGCTTTACCCGCCAGTCGGCCACAGCGGCGGCAAAAACGCCAGCGTCAACAGGCAAGGCATTCTGCACAGCCTGAAGCATCTCAGCAGCGCTCTGAACCGCGACAACCTCAACACCGGAAGGCGGCGCCACATCGGCGGGGCCTGTGACAAAGACAACCTCTGCACCAAGGGATGCAAGAGCAGAGGCAATCGCCGTGCCTTGCGCCCCTGAAGAGCGATTGGCGATGTAGCGCACCGGGTCGATCGGCTCATGCGTGGGGCCTGATGTAACGAGAACGCGCTTGCCTTTGAGCGGACCGTCAGAGAGCGCGAGTTCAACAGCCGCGGCAATTTCCATGGGCTCGGCCATGCGCCCTGGGCCATGCTCGCCACAGGCCATGTCGCCATTGTTCGGACCGACAACCTGGACTTTATCGCCAAGCAGAGTGGCGAGATTGCGCTGTGTTGCAGCATGCTCCCACATCCGCAAATTCATAGCAGGAGCAATCATCACAGGGGTGTCTGTCGCCATCAGAAGCGTTGTCGCAAGATCATTGGCATGACCGCCTGCCATCTTAGCCATGAGATCTGCCGTGGCTGGGGCAACAAGCACAAGGTCGGCTACACGGCTCAGCTGGATATGGCCCATCTCGGCCTCATCTGTCAGATCAAAGAGATCAGTGTAGACTTTCTCGCCCGCCAAAGCCGAAACCGAGAGGGGCGTAACAAATTCCTGCGCTGCGCGTGTCAAAACGGGCGTTACGCATGCGCCGCGTTCTTTCAACCGACGAATGAGATCGAGGCATTTATATGCCGCGATACCGCCGCCGATGATAAGCAATATTCTTTTGCCAGCCAGCATAGCGGCCCCCGCATCTTTTCCGTCATCACAAGAGTTAAGCCGAGCAGAGAGCAAACTCAATGGGCACAAGCAAACTCAATCTTTGGAGAAAGCGGCACACGGATCATCTCGTGAGGCTGCTGGGCTATATGTGACTTCATCAAACACGCCCTCTGGCATAAGTCCCGTTTCGCCCTGACCAATCGAATAAACCAATAGGTCTGCCCTTGCCTTTGTCAGGTAAACAGGCATTCCCCAGTCTTTTCGAGCATGGCCATTGCCGGTGATCACCACAACGGGGCCATCGGTTTTTGCAAGCGCCTGAGCGGTTGCGCGGGCAAGCTCTGCATCACGCAAGCGCTGGATATCGACCATCATGGGCAATATTTCGGCCGGCAAGGCATCACAATGCGCCGCCAGTTGATGCGCTTCGCGGGCCGCTTGTTCTTCATGGCCCAATGGCTCACTCAAGCCGAAAATTTCTGACTGAACACCAAAGTAACTCGCGGCCCCCTGCTGTATGGCGGCACGCGCCCTCTCTCGGCTCACATGCGCTCCAAAGACCTGCGCTTCAGGCGCAGCCAGTAAAATGGGTGCATAATATGCACCAACATCTGCACCCCGCTCCCACCAATTCAGAGCCTGAAGAGCATTCACGTCGCGACGTTTTTCAGGGGCAATCGCCTGCGCATCTTCTGCGGAGAGCATTTCAAACACCAAAGCTTTAGGCATGATCTCCGCTGTCAATTCCGCTTGGCGCACATGATGATCCGTATTGTCATGAATTTCGCCAATGACGTAGATATTCGCTCTAGGCAAAAAATCCGTTTGATCCGCCAGAGCAGCTGGACCAAAGCATAGGATGAAAACGAAAAGGGCAATCTGTTTCATGTGACGACATCGCCACGGCCATAACCGATTTGCAAGGACAAACGCGGCTATCAAACTACAACAAAACTGTGATGGGAACACTCCAAAGCCATCACTGTTCTCCCAATCAAGATCAGTGTATTTATAAGATATGACGTATGATTTGTACATCGGTGACAAAGCCTTTTCGAGCTGGTCCTTGCGCGGCTGGCTAATGTTGGAATATTTTGGGCTGCCCTACCGCGCCCACATGGTAGGGCTTTACGGCGGAAAGATGGCTGCAGACCTTGCTGCACTGTCCCCAGCGCGCACTGTTCCTGCTCTGCTCTGTGAAGACGGCGCAGTGCTCTTTGACAGTATGGCAATGGCCGAAGAACTTGCGACACGCCACCCTGAAGCACAGCTTTGGCCTGCCGAGCCCAAGGCCCGCGCTCTCGCCAGATCGATCACAGCAGAAATGCATGCGGGATTTTCGGCCTTACGCAACGAGTGCCCCATGCAACTCTTTCATCAATGGGTTGGATTTGAACCAACGGCAGAGGTGCGTAAAGACCTTGCACGCTTTGAAGTGCTCTTCAGTCATACCAAACAAATAAAATTCGACGGGCCTTGGTTGTTTGGAACCTATTCGCTCGCCGATGCGTTTTATGCACCACTCATGGCGCGCATTGCTGGCTATGCTTTGCCTGTATCTGCGGATGTTTCAACCTATGTTGCAACAACACTCGCGGATTCAGCCTTTCAGCAGTGGCGCTCAGAAGGCATTGCGAAAACATACGAGCCGTTTCCCTACCCCCAACCGCTCAAAAAAACTGATTGGCCCACGACTCACGTCTAATCTAAGAAAATTTAAGAGCTTCATTAACCAATTCTAAACGCACCCTGCCTAACGGTTAACCACGTTAGGAAGAGTAAAATGGTTTCAAGAACATATACAGTGGCTTTCGAAGGGGTCGAAGCGCGCCCTGTCGAGGTTCAATGTGCCGTAACACCAGGCCTACCCGCGTTTTCAATTGTAGGACTGCCCGACAAAGCCGTTTCAGAGGCACGCGATCGCGTGCGCGCCGCGCTTTCTGCCCTTTCAATCGCCCTACCCTCCAAACGCCTCACAATAAATCTTTCGCCCGCTGATCTCCCCAAAGAGGGAAGTCACTTTGACTTGCCAATCGCATTAGCGCTTCTGGCGGCTCTTGGGATTTTGCCTGACGATGCCGTGGAAACAGTCACGTCTCTGGGCGAACTGTCACTTGATGGTGCACTTGTGCCTGTGATCGGTGCTTTGCCTGCTGCACTGGCCGCAGCTGAAGAAGGGCGCAGCCTGATTTGCCCAGAGGCCTCTGGTGCAGAAGCGGCATGGGTTGACGCAGCCAATGTTATCGCACCGTCTTCTTTACTGCATGCAATCCAGCATCTGACAGGACAGATGCCCCTGCCCCCAGCTCAACCCGGGGAGGTACGTGCCGACAGCGGCGGACGTGATCTGCGCGATGTCAAAGGGCAGGAACGCGCAAAACGCGCGCTCGAAATAGCTGCAGCTGGGCGCCATCACATGATCATGATTGGCACACCTGGCTCTGGAAAATCTATGCTTGCTGCACGCATGCCCTCAATTCTGCCACCGCTCAGCGCGGCCGAAGCTCTAGAAACATCAATGATACAGTCTCTTTCGGGCCTTATAGAAGAAGGTGGCATCTCGCGCCTTCGCCCTTTTCGCGAACCGCATCACACAGCCTCAATGGCCGCAATTGTGGGCGGAGGACGCAGCGCCAAGCCAGGGGAAATAAGCCTCGCCCACAATGGTGTGTTGTTTATGGATGAGTTCCCCGAGTTCCCACGCGCCGTTCTCGAGACCTTGCGTCAGCCCATCGAGACAGGTGAAGTTGTGGTGAGCCGCGCCAATGCACATGTTCGCTACCCCTGCCGGTTTTTACTGATCGCGGCGGCAAACCCTTGTAAATGCGGTTATCTCTTCGATCCTGCCCGCGCCTGTGCACGCGTGCCAATGTGCGGCGAGGATTATCTTGGGCGCATTTCAGGCCCACTGATGGATCGCTTTGACATTCGCATTGATGTTCCCCCCGTTTCTTTGAGCGACCTTGATTTGCCAGCAGGTGGCACCAGTTCTGCTGAAGTGTCCCAAAATGTCGCCATAGCCCGTGCTATTCAGGCTGAACGATTTGCAAATGTGACAACGATGCATCTTAACGCTGATGCGGAGGGAACGGTGTTAGAAGAAATTGCCGCACCCGACGAAGAGGGGCGCAGCTTTTTACTCAAGGCAGCCGATAAATTTGGCCTAACAGCGCGCGGGTATCATCGCATCTTGCGGGTTGCGCGTACAATTGCCGATCTAGCCAGCAGCAGCGCTGTGAGAAAACCCCATATCGCCGAAGCGGTTAGCTTTAGAGTGAATGGTGCCTCAGGGACTTAAGCCAATTTGCCGCTCAGCTCAAAGCGTACCCAGCCTAGTATAGCAGCTCACAACTGATCCACGGTTTGCTGACTTGGTTCAATTACAAAATTCAACCTCTACGCAAGGTCCGACCATGGCATCATCGTTTCAGAACACCTATTTTTCCCTAGGCCCGTCGCGCTTCAATTGCTTCCCAGATTTTCTCAGCGATGTTCACTCCGTCAAATCTTTCAAGCTCCTGAATGCCTGTAGGCGAGGTCACGTTGATTTCGGTGAGATAGTCGCCGATCACATCGATCCCGACGAAAACCTGCCCTTTCTCTTTGAGAAGCGGACCAATACGGGCACAGATCGCAAGATCACGCTCAGTCAAACCTACCTTTTCAGGCCGCCCACCGACGTGCATGTTGGAGCGAGTTTCGCCGGCAGCGGGCACGCGGTTGATTGCACCCACAGGCTCACCGTCTACCAAGATGACACGTTTGTCGCCATTGGAGACATCGGGCAAAAACTTCTGCATGATCAAAGGTTCACGACTATTGGCCGTGAAAAGCTCATACAATGAAGCAAGGTTACGATCTTCAGGCGTCAGACGGAAAACGCCTGCTCCCCCATTGCCATAGAGCGGCTTGAGGATCACGTCTTGATGCTCAGCCTTAAAGGCTTTCAAATCTTCGAGGTCGCGTGCAATCATAGTAGGTGGCGTTAGATCGGGGAAGTCGAGCACCAGAAGCTTCTCAGGAAAGTTTCGCACCCAAAACGGATCATTCACAACAAGTGTTTTCGGATGAATCCGGTCCAAAATATGCGTTGTCGTGATATAAAACATATCAAAAGGCGGGTCTTGGCGCAGCCAAACCACATCAAATGTAGAGAGATCCACTTCGGTTTCTTCGCCCAGCGTGAAGTGATCGCCTTCTTTGCGACGCACTGTCAAAGGCCAACCGCGCGCCAAAACGCGCCCTTCACGATAGCTTAGCCGCTCGGGCGTGTAGTAAAATAGGTCATGTCCGCGCGCTTGGGCCTCTTCGGCAATCCGAAAGCTGCTGTCAGCATTGATATTAATCGGCCCGATAGGGTCCATTTGGAAAGCGATTTTCATGATCCAGCCTTATTGCAATGGTTGCCTCATAAATGGCCGAGATCGCAACTGGGTTCAATGGCTCAAGCACCAAAAGCATTTTTGACCACATGGCACGCGCCAGTGCCATTGACCAAAGCCACATCAATACGCATCAAGCTAAGAAGACCTTTTGGTAATCTGGCCGCATACTCCTCTGCGGCCGTAGCTATTCGAACCATCTGAGCTGGGCCAATACGCTCAACCGCTTGCGAAAAGTCGCGAGCCCGCTTCACTTCGACAAAAACAGTCTCGTCGTTTTTTGAAAAGATCAAATCAATCTCGCCCGCTTTGCCACGCCAGCGTTGCACCAAAAGCGTGTAACCAGCCTGCTCATAATGACGCTGTGCAATGGACTCCGCAGCAAGACCTGCATGATATGCTGTCGCGCCTCGCTGGCGCGCACTTGTTAATTCTTTGGGTAAAATTTTAGTTTCCATGGTTTATTTCACCATAGACAACCTAACAAATGACTAAGCTTTTTGAAGCTCAAGACCAATCTGATAGATTTCACGCCGCTTGACACCCGTGTCTTCTGCCAGCCGGTCCGCGGCGTCCCGCAGGCTCATGTCCTGCATCAATGCCTTCAGTTCAGAAACCAGCACATCATGGCTCATCTCTTGCACCGTGCCCTTGCCAATCAACATAACAATTTCGCCTTTCAGAGTGCTTCCAGCCAGCCGTTCGGACAACTCCCCTAAAGTGCCTGCAATCACTTCCTCAAATTTTTTGGTCAACTCTCTGCAAATCCGGCCTTCTCTCTCACTGCCCAAGACGTCTGCAGCATCACTGATCATTGCAGCGATGCGCTTGGGAGATTCGTAGAACACCAAAGTTCCGGCAGCACTCTCATAAGACTTCAACGCCTTGCGCCGCGCTGCTTTGCTGTTTGGCAAAAAGCCCGCGAATGTAAATGTATCGGTCGGCAACCCACCTAGCGTAAGCGCCGTTATGACAGCCGAAGGACCAGGCAAAGACGTGACGCCATAGCCTTTGGCCTGAACCTCACGGACCAGATGGTACCCTGGATCTGCAATCATAGGCGTTCCAGCCTCTGACGCGTAAGCGACAGATTGCCCAGCTGCCAAGGCATTCAAAATCTTTGGGCGCGCACGATCCCCGTTATGATCATGATATGCAATCACCGGTCGATCTTTAAGAGCTATCCCATGGATTTCCATGAGTTTTTTAAGGGTTCGAGTATCTTCCGCAGCAAGCATATCCGCGCTCGCAAGAACATCCAATGTGCGCAAAGTTATATCCCGCGCGGTGCCCAAGGGAGTCGCAACGAGATAGAGCATAGGCTCCAGAACGATTTCTTTATGATTCACCTCTAGACCCTCACGCCTCGACGTTTATTATCACCCGGGAACCAATTAGCTTGGGCAGGCTATATTGTCGCCATACCAGACCCAAAGCTCAGGGAGAAAGAAGTTATACATGTTCGCTGTTTTAAGTAGTATTCGCAAGCCCTTCCCGAAACTCGTTGGCATTTTAAGTCTAGTCTGGCTCGCGGCTTGTGAGCCCATTGCGCTCACCACGGCGGGCGCTGGTGGAGGGAACGTCAAGCTTGGAGAGCCAGTCAAAGTAGCGCTTCTTCTCCCTCGCGGAAGCGCAATAGACGGAGATAACACAATCTCCGACTCCCTTGAAAACGCGGCACGACTGGCCGTGGCTGACCTTCAAGGGGTCGAAATAGACTTGCGTGTCTATGCAACAGCGGGAGATGTGACCCGTGCACAAACAGCCGCCCGACAAGCCGTAGCAGATGGAGCTCAAGTTATCTTGGGTCCGCTACGCGCAGAGTCCGCGAACGCAGCCGCCGTTGCAGTTGCTGCTGACGGTGTAAATGTGTTGGCCTTCTCCAACAACACAACAATCTCAGGCGGGAACCTCTTCCTGCTCGGATCAACATTTCAAAACACGGCCAATCGCTTAGCCGATTACGCCAAACGCAGTGGAAAAGACCGTATCCTTATTGTGCATGACGAAGAGATTGGCGGTCAGCTTGGCAAGGCCGCAATCACGCAGGCCATTGCGCGCTCTGGTGCTACATTCGCGGGAGCAGTTGGTTATGAACGGTCCCAGCAGGGTGTGACAAGCGCGGTCCAGCGTATCAAAGCAGCAGCGCAAGCAAGCAGTGCCAATGCGATTTTCATGACATCGACATCGGACGCGGCGTTGCCGTTTTATGCTCAGATGTTGCCAGATGTCGGCATTAACAATACAAACACACAATTCATCGGTCTCTCCCGCTGGGATGTACCAGCTCAAACCCTTCAGCTTTCAGGCCTTCAAGGCGGATGGTTTGCAATGCCTGATCCAACAAAATCAACCCAATTTGCAGAGCGTTTCTCAAGCGCCTACAGTACGCCACCGCATCCTCTTGCCGGCTTGGCTTATGACGGCATTGCAGCGGTCGGCGCGCTGGCCAAATCAGGCAAGCGTGACGCGCTATCTACCGCTTCCCTGACCCAAGGGGCTGGCTTTCAAGGCGCCAACGGCATTTTCCGCTTCAATCCAGACGGAACAAACGAGCGCGGCCTAGCGATCGCACAGGTTCAAGACAAGAAAGTCGTGATTATTGACCAAGCCCCAAAATCATTCAGTGGCGCAGGGTTCTAAACTGTCTCTGAACATTTCCATTCCAGAACAACGTGATGATTTGGTCTGCCCAGCAGATCAAATCATTGACGCTGAAAAGCTCATCGTACAGCTGGCTAGCGCGACAAAAAATTACAATGATGAAGCTGATTTGCGCCGGCAAACGGCAGCCATTTTGCTAGAACACCGCAAGGCAGGTATGACCGCGATCGAGGCTGCGTTTCGTTCAGACCCGTTGGCCGCACTCCCAACCCGACGCGCCTATTGCTGGCTCGCAGACTGCCTCGTCACCTGCACTTTTGCTGTGGCCTCACAAATTCTACATCCTAAAATAAGTTCAACAGACGATGAGGCACTCGCGCTCTTGGCAGTGGGCGGGTACGGACGCGGAGAGATGGCTCCACAGTCCGACATTGACTTGCTTTTTCTAATGCCAAAACACATCACGCCACGCGCGAAAAGCGTGATTGAGGCCATGCTGTATATCCTCTGGGATTTACATTTAAAGGTCGGCCACTCAAGCCGAACTCTTTCTGACTGTCTTAAGCTTGGCGCCGAAGACTTCACAATCCGCACGGCGCTACTCGAACAGCGTTTTCTTGTCGGTGACAAAGCTCCGGCGGCAACTCTCGCCAAGCGTCTCAAAAGCGAATTGTTCCAAGGCACCGAGACAGAGTTTGTCGCCGCAAAGCTAACCGAACGGGACGAGCGCCATGAACGTCAGGGCGAGCGTTATGTCGTAGAGCCCAATGTCAAAGAAGGCAAAGGCGGCTTGCGTGACCTGCAGTCACTTTACTGGATTGCGAAATACGTTCACCACGTCGAAAGCATCGAGGAACTAGTCCAGCTGGCTGTCTTTCGACCCGAAGAATATGACCGCTTTCAGAAGGCGGAAAACTTCCTCTGGGCTGTGCGGTGTCATCTTCACCTTGTGACAGGGCGCCCCAATGAACAGCTTACGTTTGACCTCCAAGTCGAAGTGGCAGACCGCATGGGCTATCAAGACAAGTCTGGCCGCCGAGCTGTCGAGCACTTCATGCAGGATTACTTTCGCAATGCAACGCGCGTTGGAGATCTGACACGTATCTTCCTAACCAAGCTAGAAGCGATGCACACCAAGCCTGAGCCTCTGCTACAACGTATCTTTTCGCGCAAACCACGCGTGAAAGACGGCTATCAAGTTATTCATGGCCGCCTTGCGGTCTTGGACGAGGCCACATTTCTCTCTAACCCGCTCAATCTACTGCGCGTGTTCGAGGAGGGGTTGCGCACAGGGATGCTCATCCATCCCGACGCAATGCGGCTGGTAACCGCCAATTTACATCTGATCGACGACAGTCTTCGCGAAAACCGTGAGGCCCAACAAATTTTCTTGGACCTGCTCCTCAAACATGGCAACCCAGAGCGCGCCTTACGGCGCATGAACGAGTTGGGTGTCCTCGCAGCTTTCCTTCCCGAGTTTGAGCCGATCGTCGCGATGATGCAATTCAACATGTATCATTCATACACAGTCGATGAGCACACCATTCAGGTGATCTCGAACTTCTCCCGCATCGAGCGACTGGAACTCGAAGAAGAGCTGCCGATTTCTACAGAGATTTTGCGCGACGGAGTCGACCGAAAGGTCCTGATGGTTGCAATGCTTCTACATGACATCGGCAAGGGTCGCGATCAGGATCATTCTGTACTCGGGGCACAGATTGCACGCAAAGTGGCGCCGCGTCTTGGCCTCAACCGCAACGACTGTGATACGGTAGAGTGGTTGGTACGCTACCATTTGCTGATGTCAGATATGGCACAAAAACGCGACATTGCCGACCCGCGCACCGTTCGCGACTTTGCCAAAGCCGTTCAGACAGTTAAGCGGCTAGATTTGCTAACGGTCCTGACCGTCTGCGATATTCGCGGTGTTGGCCCTGATACTTGGAACAACTGGAAGGCCGCACTGATAAGGGCTCTGTATCGCCAGACCCGTCATGCACTAGAAGAAGGCATGGAAGCACTCAACCGTGAAAACAGGGGGACAGAAGCCAAAAAAACGCTGCGGGCCGAACTTCACGGCTGGGACAAGAAAGACATCAAGCACGAAACAGGACGGCACTATCCACCTTACTGGCAGGGCCTTCACGTCACAGCACATGTCGTTTTTGCCAACATGCTCAGAGGCCTGGGCAATGATGAAATTCGGATTGACTTACACCCCGACGACGACCGTGACGCGACGCGCGTTTGCTTCGTTGTTGCCGATCACCCCGGAATTTTCAGCCGCATGTGTGGTGCACTGGCTCTTGTCGGCGCAAATATCGTAGATGCACGAACCTTTACCTCAAAAGATGGCTATGCCACTGCGGCCTTCTGGGTGCAGGATGCCGAGGGCAGCCCTTTTGAAGCCTCCCGCCTGCCCCGCTTGCGTAAAATGATCGAGCGCACCCTCGCGGGTGAAGTCATCGCCGGCGAAGCCATTCAAACCCGCGACAAACTCAAGAAGAGAGAACGTGCCTTCCGTGTGCCAACGTCGATCACGTTCGACAATGAAGGCTCCGAAATTTATACAATTATCGAGGTCGACACCCGCGATCGCCCCGGCCTGCTCTATGATCTCACCCGTACGCTAGCCAACTCAAACGTTTACATCGCCTCTGCTGTTATCGCGACATACGGCGAACAGGTCGTCGATACGTTCTACGTTAAAGACATGTTTGGCTTGAAGTTTTACACAGAAAGCAAACAAAAAGCGCTCGAAAATAAGCTCCGCACGGCCATTTCCGAAGGAGCGGAACGCGCGCGCTCTTGAGTGGCGGTCACATCTTTTTTCCGTGCCACAAAGATCCTATAGGTCTTCACGCCACCCCCGTAGCCGGACGACACACGTAGCAGAGCGCAAAACCTTTTCTTCCTAGGGCCGTCGCGATCGTTTACACCACTCTGAAATAGCAAAAGACCATTAAATGAAACAAATCCGCCTCGTCTCTGGTATTTTTACAGTTGGATTCTGGACACTCATGAGCCGGATCATGGGGTTCGCACGCGACATCCTGATTTCCTCGTATCTTGGGCCAGGTGCGGTGATGGATGCTTTTGTGGTGGCCTTCCGCCTCCCCAATATGTTTCGCCGTTTCTTTGCCGAGGGCGCGTTTAATGCCGCTTTTGTGCCAATGTTTTCCAAAAAGCTTGAAGCCAATGATGCGCCAGAAGCCTTTGCCTCTGCTGCGCTGAGCTGGCTCAGCATGGCTGTGCTTGCGCTCACTGGCCTCGCGCTTGTCTTCATGCCAGCATTGGTCTGGGCCACAGCCGAAGGGTTTGCTGGTGATGAGCGCTTTGACATGGCCACAGGCTTTGGACGCATCGTCTTTCCCTATATTTTCTTTATTTCGCTTGCCGCTCTTTTCTCTGGTGTGCTCAACGCGACGGGCCGCTTTGCCGCGGCAGCTGCCGCACCTGTTTTGCTCAACGTTATGTTAACAGGCGTCATGCTCTTCGCAGCCTACGCAGGTGGCAATGTTGCCCTTGCCCTTGTATGGACAATCCCCTTCGCTGGTCTGGCCCAGCTCGCACTTGTCTATATCGCAACCCGACGTGCGGGCCTGCGTATCGTGCCAAATTTTCCGCGCCCCAGCCCTGAAATGGGCAAGCTCTTACGCGTCGCTGTGCCTGCCAGCTTGGCGATGGGCGTTGTACAAATTAACCTTGTCGTGGGGCAGCTTGTCGCCTCAGAGTATGAAAAAGCTATCAGTTGGCTCTATGCTGCCGACCGCCTCTATCAGCTCCCTCTTGGTGTCGTCGGTATCGCTGTTGGCATCGTTCTATTGCCCGACCTCTCGCGCCGCCTGAAGGCTGGCGATGGCACAGGCGCCCAAAACGCATATTCGCGCGCCTCTGAACTCTCTCTCGCGCTCACACTGCCTGCCGCCGTTGCCTTGATGGTGATCCCATTGCCGCTCGTTTCAGTTCTGTTTGAGCGCGGCAATTTCACAGGTGATGATGCCGCCGCCACTGCCCTTGCTGTGAGCATCTACGGCCTCGGACTGCCTGCCTTCGTATTGCAAAAAACGTTGCAACCGCTGTTCTTTGCACGTGAAGACACCAAGAGTCCGTTTCACTATGCGCTGCTCGCAATGGTGGTCAATGCGGCACTCGCTTTTGGCCTAAAGCCCTATATTGGCTGGCTTGCTCCAGCCGTCGCCGCCACGCTGGCAGCTTGGATCATGGTTATACAGTTGGGTCTTGGCGCTCGTAAATTTGGCGAAGTCACTCGCCTCGACAGCCGCTTTAAGCAACGCATCTGGCGGATCATTTTCACATCAGCGGCGATGGGCGTGGTGCTTTGGATCACCAATCTAGCCCTCTCACCGCTTTTTATTGCAGGCGGTTGGCGCTACCTCGCGCTCACACTGCTGGTTGTGATCAGCGTCCTCGCTTACTTCGGTCTCGGACAGCTTTTCGGAGCCTTCCGTCTAGCCGAATTCAAGTCTGCCCTGCGCCGCGGATAAATGCTCTGAGCCGTACAAATCCACCCGGACTGACGATAAACGATAGGGCGAAGCCAACTACAAAGCCTGAAAGCTCTGCAATCCACACACCATCCGAACCAAAGAGCAGCCCCAGAACCAACCGGATCATCATCAAAAATCCGATGAGCTGGAACGCTCTGATCTGAGGTTGCCCCACGGAGCGCAACTGTACCCAAAGAATATAACTGAAGGCTCCAATTAATCCGTATGCGCCAGGATAGCCTCCAATAAGCAGCCCCGCGTCAGACTTGGTGAGACCCCAAACAAGCGCACCACAAATCGAGGCGGCAAAGAACACAGCCAAGACCGCCCACCAGCGGAATCTGTCCCCAACATATTTTCCAAGCGCGAGCATGATCGCCGCAGCAAAGATCATATGAGTAAAGCTCGCATGCAAAAATGGATAGCTCACAAATCGGATCAGATGTTCAAGCGGCCACTCGCCACGCTCCCACATAAGCTGCACAAGACTGCCAAAAACGCCGTAGTCCTCTATTGCAGAGACGCGCCACCCAATTCCCATACGCCCACCAATCATTCCTGCTTCTGCGGCGGCAAAGACGCCTTCGATCCCCACCATCGCGGCAAAGAGAACCACGACAACAGGAGAGATGTCATTCACTGGACTTTCTACGCTCATACCGGCCTCTGCTTGACGTTGCTTGGCCTCCTGAGTAAGCCAGCGGCAACAAGAGTTCCAGACGGAGAAATATCATGAGCGATGCGCTCCAGCCGAACACGGCGTTCAAGAAACGCGTCTTTTCAGGCATCCAGCCCTCCGGCGGTCTGACTCTTGGAAACTACCTTGGCGCCATCAAGCGCTTTGTGCAGATGCAGGACGAAGATTACGAGACGATTTACTGCATGGTTGATCTTCACGCCATCACCGTCTGGCAAGATCCGGCCGCATTGCGCCGCCAAACCCGCGAGCTGGCCGCAGGCTTCATCGCCTCAGGCATTGATCCTGCAAAATCAATCCTCTTCAATCAGTCCCAAGTCGCAGAACATGCGCAGCTGGGATGGATATTCAACTGTGTTGCTCGCATGGGTTGGATGCAGCGGATGACCCAGTGGAAAGATAAAGCTGGCAAGAATTCACAAAATGCCTCGCTCGGCCTCTTCGCCTATCCATCGCTCATGGCGGCTGATATTCTTACATATCACGCCACCCATGTTCCGGTGGGCGAGGACCAAAAGCAGCACCTTGAGCTGACGCGAGATATCGCCATCAAGTTCAATAATGATTACGGTGTGGACTTCTTCCCCGTTACAGAGCCGGTTATTGAGGGCGCGGGTACGCGCGTCATGAGCTTGCGGGACGGAAGCAAAAAAATGTCCAAATCTGATCCGTCCGATGCGTCGCGCATCAACATGACGGATGACGCAGACACGCTTGCAAAGAAAATTCGCAAAGCCAAGACCGACCCGGACGCGCTGCCCTCAGAGGCCGAAGGTCTCGAAGGCCGCGCCGAAGCGCGCAATCTCGTAAACATCTACGCGGGGCTCGCAGATATGAGCGTTGAAGCCGTTTTGCGCGATGTCGGAGGTAAAGCCTTTTCAGAATTCAAGCCGCTGCTCGCTGAGCTCGCGGTCGCTAAACTTGCTCCTATTTCCAGCGAAATGGCACGCCTCATGGAGAACGAAGCAGAGATCGACGCGCTCCTGCACACGGGCGCTGATGCGGCTCGTGCCATCGCCGCGCCTATCCTTGAAAAGACATACGAAATTGTTGGCATGGTCCGTTGACCCACGCACCCGCGCACAGCCTCTGTGCGCGGCGGGCTCTTTCACCCTTTCTGGCATAGCCCTATTGTCTCTTCAAAGAATAGGAGCCAGTCAATGACACACCCTGTAGACCCTCAAGCCCGCATCGGGCATGTGCACCTCAAAGTAGCCGACCTTGACCGCGCTATCGCGTTTTACTCAGGTGTTCTCGGCTTTTCCGTAACCCAGCGTTACGGAGCAGGTGCTGCTTTTCTCGCGGCGGGAAACTATCACCACCACATCGGCCTCAACACCTGGGAAAGCGCTGGCGGCACCCCCCCACCCAAAGGGCACACAGGGCTCTATCACACCGCGTTTTTGTATCCGAGCCGCGCAGCGCTCGGTGATGCACTGAAACGGGTTCTCAACGCAGGTATCAAGCTCGATGGTGCATCCGATCACGGGGTCAGCGAAGCGCTATATCTCAGAGACCCCGATGAAAACGGCGTCGAGCTTTACTGGGACAAGCCCGAAGCCGACTGGCCACGCGATGCAGATGGCGCGCTCAGCATGGTCAATGACCCGCTTGACCTTGCATCCCTTCTGACTGCGGCAGGGTGATTTCGCGCTTTACCCTCCCGTGAGGCCAAACTAACCTTTCGCCAAACGGGAGGATGCGGCATGGCCACAGGCACAAATATCAAAACCTACTTCAACGGCGCTTGGCACGACGGCAACACACCAGTGATCAACGCAGCTGATCATGGGGCCTGGCTTGGGTCCGGGGTGTTTGATGGCGCACGGTTTGTTAACGGATTGATGCCTGATCTTGACCTTCACTGCGCCCGTGTGAACCGCTCGGCAGAAGCACTTATGCTCAACCCCACTGTCTCGCCTGAAGATATGGTCGAGATCGTGAAAGAAGGTCTCAAGTCATATTCTGTTGGTGCCGCAGTTTATATTCGTCCGATGTATTGGGGCATTGGCGGCGATGTGACAGCGATTGTGCCAAGCCGTGATGAAACCGGCTTTGCCATCTGCCTAGAGGAAATTCCTTTTGCTGCGGACACCGCGAGCACAACGTTGACGCGTACGCGGTTTCGCCGCCCTGTCCTCGAAAGCGCCGTGGTTAATGCAAAAGCTGGCTGCCTTTATCCCAACAATGCCCGCATGCTCTCGGAGGCGCGCAGCAAAGGATTTGGCAATGCTCTCGTCGCCGACGCCATGGGCAATGTTGCCGAAACAGCGACCGCAAATGTGTTTATGGTCAAAGATGGTGAGGTCTTCACTCCTATCGCCAACGGCACCTTCCTCGCAGGCATCACCCGTGCACGCCATATGTCAAACCTTTCGGCCGATGGCATGAACGTACACGAAACAGTGCTCAGCTTTGAGGATTTCCACGAGGCCGATGAGGTCTTTCTTTCGGGCAATATGTCAAAGATTACACCAGTTACGGCCTTTGATGACACCAGCTACCAAGTCGGCCCTGTCACGCGTCGCGCGCGGGAACTTTACTGGGATTGGGCCGCCTCTAACGCAGGATGAGCCATTGCACAGTGGCCGCTGTTGCGCCATTCTGTGCCGTGATGTGGGCTGATGAGGGAGGCTGATGATGCGTAAGTTTCTTGTGGTGCTGGATGACAGCCGCGAATGCCTGAATGCGATGCGCTTTGCAGCGATGCGGGCCGCCAAATCAGGGGGCGGCGTGGAGATTCTCGCAGTCATTCCCCCTGAGGAGTTCAATCATTGGATTGGCGTTGGAGATATTATGCGCGAAGAGGCGAGGGAGCGTATTCATGCGCATTTCGAAGTCTTCGCAAAGTGGATGCGCGACCGTCAGGGCGTGGACCCTGAACTTGTGATCCGCGAGGGCGAACCGATCTCTGAAATACTCAAACAAGTGCAGGCTGACGATGAAATCGGCGTGCTTGTTCTCGGCGCAAGCTCAGACAAAAAGGGCCCTGGCCCGCTTGTGACGCAGCTCACCCGTAACGCGGGGACACTTGAAATCCCCATCACGATTGTGCCCGGCGAACTCTCTAAGGAACGCCTCGAAGCCATTACCTAATACGCTGAAAACAGGACATATTATGAGCGATCAAGACAAGAACGACGAAAAAAAAGACGATGATAAAAAAGCCGGTGGCATCGCCCAAAAGCTGTTTGATGCGCGCCAGATTTTAATCTGTGAAGCGATTGATCAGAAGATGGCGAGCCGTGTTGTGAGCCAACTTCTGGCGCTCGCGGCAGACAACGACGACGACATCACGCTTTTTCTCAACAGCCAAGGCGGACACGTTGAAGCGGGCGATTCGATCCATGATGTGATCCGCTTTATCAAGCCGCGGGTGAAGATTGTGGGCACAGGCTGGGTCGCTTCAGCGGGGACGCATATTTTCCTCGCGGTCGACAAGGAAGACCGTGTTTGCCTGCCAAACACCCGTTTCCTCATTCACCAGCCGTCTGGCGGCGTTGGCGGCAAGGTCACAGACATTGCAATTCAAGCTGAACAAATCGAAATCATGCGCGCCCGTCTGGCGCGGATCATCTCCGAGCAAACAGGCCAAAAGCTTGAAAAGGTTATGAAAGATATCGAACGCGATCACTGGATGGACACCAAAGAGGCGATGGATTACGGCATCCTCTCCAAAGTGATCCACCACGCATCAGACCTCTAAGACGGTCAGAGTTTTACCTTAAAAGGCCCGCTTTTGCGGGCCTTTTTTATGTGGCCACGCCCTCTAGCCCCTTAAAAAGTGAACATCTCCCTATCCAAGCGGTTTCGGACATTAACCTTCTGATTTCGGGCTAAAAAGAGGGGGGTGAAAAACGTGCACAACCCGTGCACAAAGCGTGCACCGCCCAAACAGGCCAAAGCTTGCCAGAAATTAACCAAACAGGCCGCCCGCAGGCGAGAGCAATTCTTAAGGCTTCACGCGCCCACGGCACACTTTAGAATCATTCCAAAACTTGACTTTGGTGGCTGTGAGGCTCATATCTGAGCAAAGAGATAAGGAACCTGCGCCATGTTTATCCAGACTGAATCAACACCAAACCCCGCCACGCTCAAGTTCTTGCCCGGCCAGACCGTTTTGGCGACCGGAACAGCGGACTTCCCGAGCGCGGAAAGCGCAGGCAGCTCGCCGCTTGCCAGCCGCGTCTATGGCGTTGACGGGGTCACAGGCGTGTTTCTCGGCACAGATTTTGTGACCGTGACAAAGGATGATGCCGTGGCTTGGGACCATATCAAGCCTTCGGTTCTTGGTGCGATCATGGAGCACTTCCAATCAGGTGAGCCAGCGCTTTCAGACAGCGGCGCGCCAGCGGCTGGCGGCCATGCCGAGCACACAGGTGAAGACAGTGAAATTGTCGGCCAGATCAAAGAGCTTCTGGACACACGCGTACGCCCTGCTGTCGCGCAAGATGGCGGCGACATTACATTTTATGGCTTCGAAAAGGGCGTGGTGTATCTGCACATGCAAGGCGCTTGCGCAGGCTGCCCGTCTTCAACCATCACACTCAAGATGGGTATCGAGAACTTGCTGCGCCATTATATCCCCGAGGTGACAGAGGTGCGTCCAGTTGCCGTCTGAGACACTCACTTTGGCGTTTGACACATCGGCCGCGCATTGCGCGGCCGCTTTGCTCTTGGGCGAGCGGATACTTGGGACGGCCTATGAGCCGATGAAGCGCGGCCAGTCGGAGCGCTTGTTTGTATTTCTGGAAGAGCTGCTCGCAGCGCATGGATACACGTGGCAGACCTTGGACAAGATCGGTGTTGGCATCGGCCCGGGCAATTTCACGGGCATTCGTATTGCTGTCTCGGCGGCGCGTGGGCTGGCGATGTCACTTGATATTCCTGCCGTTGGCGTGAGCAATTTTGCGGCCGCGCGCCTTGGGGCTGATACGGGCGCAGCTGTGGCCCTGCCTGCGCCACGAGATCAGGTCTATTTTTCCAGCAACGGCGATGAGGCCAAATTGATTGACGCCACTGGGGCAGGAGACGCACTAGGCCTGCCCGCGCCAGACGACCTCGTCGAACGGATTGCGCGGATTGCGGCGGCGACAGACGCGACGACGCCCCCTGCTCCGCTCTATATCCGCGCAGCCGACGCGGCCCCAGCGGCAGATCAGCCTCCACGGATTCTGGATGACGCCTGAAGCGCTGGCGGATATTCACGCTGCGTGTTTTCCTGCGCGGCCATGGACAGCGGAGGAGCTTGAAGCGCTCCTCTCAGAGCCAGGGTCTTTGCTGGAAAGCCAGAAGGAGAAAGGCTTTGCGCTGGCGCGGGTGACGCTGGATGAAGCCGAGCTATTGACCATTGCGGTTTGCCCCAACGCGCAAGGAAGCGGCACAGGGCGCGCGCTCTTGGCGGCGCTTGTGGCGCGCTTGGCAGCGCAAAATGTTGCGCATCTTTTTCTGGAAGTGGCAGAAGACAACGCCCCAGCACGCGCGCTTTATACCCGCGCAGGCTTTGCCGAAGTCGGACGGCGCAAGGGCTATTATGCACGCGCAGGCCAAGCGGCAGTTGATGCGCTGGTGCTCTCGCTCAAACTGCACGTTTGAAAGCTACTGACCAAAGGTCAACCCGCAAGAATCGGTTGACCCTGTCTCCTGAAACCGCCCTTATTAAGCCTGATCACCTGATCTGCTCAATTCACGTGGTGGCACAGGCCACCGCGATAAAACTCTGGGAGAACCTCATGACCCTTATTCAAAAACTTCTCGGCGCCACTGCTGCTCTTGCGCTGAGCGCGGGTGCCGTTTTGGCCGAGCCTGCCCTGATCTATGATCTTGGTGGCAAGTTTGACAAATCTTTCAACGAAGCAGCCTTTAACGGCGCGGAACGTTGGGCCAAAGAAACCGGCGGCACATATCGCGAGATTGAGCTTCAGTCAGAAGCCCAGCGCGAGCAAGCTCTGCGCCGTTTTGCCGAAGCGGGCGCGAACCCTGTTGTGACCACAGGCTTTGCCATTGCCTCCTCAATCGAAGAGGTCGCCAAGGACTATCCTGACACGAAATTTGTCAATATTGACGGCTGGTTGCCAGAAATTCCTGCAAACGTGCAGCTGATTGCCTTTCAGGAGCACCAAGGCTCCTACCTTGTGGGTATGATGGCGGCGATGGCCACAAAAACGGGAACTGTCGGCTTTATCGGCGGCATGGATGTTCCGCTCATTCGCCACTTTGGCTGCGGCTTTGCCCAAGGTGCAAAGTCTGTGAACGCAGACATCAACATCGTTGCGAACATGACTGGCACAACGCCAACAGCATGGAACGACCCCGTGAAAGGCTCTGAGCTGGCCAAGGCACAGATCAGCCAAGGCGCAGATGTGATCTACGCAGCGGCGGGCGGCACAGGTGTTGGTGTTTTGCAAACAGCGGCCGACGAGGGCATCCTCTCGATTGGTGTCGACAGCAACCAGAACCACCTGCACTCAGGCAAGGTCTTGACTTCAATGCTCAAGCGCGTCGATGTGGCCGTATATAACGCGATGACAGCGGGCGAAGGCCTTGAAACAGGCGGTATGACCGTGCTTGGCCTTGCCGAAGACGGCGTTGGCGTTGCGATGGACGAGCATAACGCGGCACTTGTGACAGCGGAGATGACAGCCGCTGTTGAAGAAGCGCGTGCGCAGATCATTGCGGGCGATCTGAATGTCGTGAGCTACTATGAAAACGACAGCTGCCCAGCGATCCAGTTCTGATTTGAGCAGAGTATAAGACCAGAGGCCGCGCAAAGACTTGCGCGGCCTTTTCGCTCCCGCGGCGGGGGCTTGGGGGATAAGATGACAGAACCTGCGATTGAGCTTAAAGGCATTTCCAAATCCTTTGGCCCTGTTGAGGCCAACAAGGATATTTCGATCCGCGTGATGCCCGGCACGATCCACGGGATCATCGGCGAGAACGGCGCGGGGAAATCCACGCTGATGTCGATCCTCTTTGGCTTTTACAAAGCCGACGCTGGCGAAATTTTCATTCATGGCAAGAAAACCCAGATTCCTGACAGCCAAGCGGCGATTGCAGCAGGGATCGGTATGGTGTTTCAACACTTCAAGCTGGTGGAAAACTTCACGGTCTTGGAAAATGTAATCCTTGGCGCCGAAGACGGTGGGCTCTTGCGGCCCTCGCTCGCCAAGGCGCGCAAGACCTTGAAAGAGCTTGAGCAGGAATACGAACTGCACGTGGACCCCGATGCGCTCATTCAGGACATCGGCGTGGGCCGCCAGCAGCGTGTCGAAATCCTCAAGGCGCTCTACCGCAAGGCCGATATTCTCATTCTTGACGAGCCGACGGGCGTGCTGACCCCAGCGGAAGCGGACCAGCTCTTTCGCATTCTCAACCGTCTGCGCGAAGAGGGCAAAACCATCATTCTGATCACCCACAAGCTGCGCGAGATCATGGAGATCACCGATACGGTCAGCGTCATGCGGCGCGGCCAGATGACGGCAACGGTGAAGACCTCAGAGACCAGCCCAGAGCAATTGGCCGAACTCATGGTGGGGCGTAAGGTCTTGCTGCGCGTCGATAAAAAGCCAGCCGCACCCAAAAACACTGTGCTGGACGTCCAAGACCTGCGCGTCACCGACAGCAAGGGGGTCGAGCGGCTCAAGGGCATCTCGCTCAATGTGCGCGCAGGCGAAATCCTCGGGATTGCGGGCGTCTCAGGCAACGGGCAGAGCGAGCTTTTACAAGTGCTCGGCGGAATGCAGAACGGCACGGGGCATGTGCGCGTCAATGGTGAAGAGATCGACCTCACGGGGCGCTTCTCAGACGGGCAGTCACGCCGCGCACGCGGGATTGCCCATGTGCCTGAAGACCGCCAGCGCGAGGGGCTGATCATGGAGTTCACCGCATGGGAAAATGCCATATTCGGCTATCATCGTGACCCAGCCTACCAGCGCGGGCCCTTCATGGACAACGCCACGATCATTGAGGACGCCAAGGGCAAGATCGAACGCTTTGATGTGCGTCCGCCAAACCCGAAACTGACAGCCAAGAACTTTTCGGGCGGCAACCAGCAAAAGCTGGTTCTGGCGCGCGAGATGGAGCGCAACCCCGATCTGCTTCTCATCGGGCAGCCGACACGCGGCGTTGATATTGGTGCAATCGAATTTATCCACCAACAGATCATTGCGCTGCGCGACGCTGGCAAGGCAATTTTGCTGGTGAGTGTGGAGCTTGAAGAAATCCTCTCGCTGTCAGACCGTATCGCCGTCATGTTTGATGGGCAGATTATGGGCGAGCGCTTGCCAAGCGAGACAGACGAAAAAGAGCTGGGCATGCTGATGGCGGGTATGAACTCAAGCGACAAAAACGGAGCAGCTGCCTGATGGAAAAGATGCCAAAATGGGCGGACGCCACGCTTGTTCCGCTGATCTCGCTTTTGCTCGCGGCCATCCTCTCGGCCCTTGTGATCCTCGCAATCGGGGAAGACCCTGTGGCGGCGCTCAAGCTGATGGTTGAGGGGGCGCTTATGCGCTCCTCTGGCTGGGGCTATACGCTGTATTACGCCACCAATTTTATCTTTACAGGGCTGGCTGTCTCTGTCGCGTTTCATGCGCGGCTCTTTAACATCGGCGGTGAAGGACAAGCCATGATCGCCGGACTTGGTGTTGCGCTCTGCTGCCTTTATATTCCGTGGCCGCACTGGAGCCTTGCGTTGCTTGGCTCCAGTCTTTTTGCAGGGCTTTTTGGCGCCGCATGGGCGCTGATCCCTGCATATTTGCAGGCCAAGCGCGGCTCACATATCGTGATCACCACGATCATGTTCAACTACATCGCCTTTTCTGTGCTCGGCTATATGCTGGTCAATGTTCTGCGCCCTCCCCGCGCGATGGAGCCTGCTTCGGCCAAGTTCCCAGCAGCTACAAATCTGCCCACGTTTGAAGACATGTTTTCCACGGCGGCGGCACCGATGTTCAAGAGTGCCCCTGTCAATGTGAGCTTCTTTGTCGCCCTCGCGGCCTGTGTCTTTGTCTATTTTCTGATCTGGCGTACGCGCCTTGGCTATGAAATCCGCCACTTCGGCTTCTCGGAAACAGCGGCCAATTATGCTGGCACATCGGCCGTGCGCATCACTGTGATTGCCATGTTGATTTCAGGCGCGCTGGCGGGACTTATGGCTGTGAACACAACACAGGGCGAGGCTGAGCGGCTGATCCTCAACTCGACAGAAGGAGCTGGCTTTATCGGCATCGCCGTCGCGCTGATGGGGCGCAATCACCCAGCAGGGGTTTTGCTGGCGGCGCTGCTCTTTGGCTTTCTCTATCAGGGCGGCGCCGAGCTGGCGCTCTGGACCAATATTCCGCGTGAGCTGATCACTGTCATTCAAGCGCTCGTCATACTCTTTACTGGCGCGCTCGATCATATGGTGCGCGCACCGCTGGAGCGGGTGTTCCTCTCCATGCGAAAAAAGAAGGAGGCGCTCTGATGGAGCTTCTCACGATCATTCAAGTGCTCGATAGCACCATGCGCCTTGCCACGCCGCTTTTGCTGGCCTGTCTTGCAGGGCTTTACTCGGAGCGCGCAGGGATTTTTGACATTGGCCTTGAGGGCAAGATGCTTGCCGCTGCGCTGTTTTCGGCCGCTGTGGCTTTTGCTTCGGGCAATGTTTGGCTCGGGATGCTGGCAGGGATCGGCGCATCGATGGTGCTTTCGCTTATTCATGGTGTCGCCTCGATCACCTTTCGGGGCAACCAGCTGATCTCTGGCGTCGCGATTAACTTTCTGGCCTCGGGTCTCACTGTTCTGATTGCGCAGGACTGGTTTGCCCAAGGCGGGCGCACGCCGTCGCTTGTCGGGGCGGCGCGGTTTGAGCCGATCGCCCTTCCTGGCGCATTGACACGCGTGCGTGATATTGCCGAGGCGGGGCCTGTGATGCAGATCTATTCCGAGCTGATTTCAGGCCATACTATCATTGTCTATCTGTCGCTTCTGCTTGTCCCTCTCACATGGTGGGTGCTGTTTCGCACGCGCTTTGGCCTGCGCCTGCGCGCTGTGGGCGAAAACCCTGCCGCTGTCGATACGGCGGGTATTTCTGTTGTGAAACTGCGCTTTGCAGCTGTCATTATCTGCGGAATTCTCTGCGGAATTGCAGGGGCTTATCTGGCCACGGCTTTGCAGGCACAGTTTGTTAAAGAAATGACGGCGGGGCGCGGGTTTATTGCGCTGGCGGCCCTTATTTTTGCCAAGTGGCGGCCATGGCATGCGCTTTGGGCCTGTCTGCTGTTTGGGCTTTTGCAGGCTGTTGCTGTACGCTTCCAGAGCTTTGATGTGGCAGGTGTGACCATCCCTGTGCAGTTTATGGAGGCGCTGCCCTATATTCTCACGGTGGTTATTCTGGCGGGGTTTGTCGGCAAGGCCATTCCGCCGCGCGCGGGCGGGGAGCCTTACGTCAAAGAGCGCTAGGCCAGAGAAAACGCTGCCTAAAGAGCGCCATCCTCCGCCCCAATAGCGCCAGCTTGGGTAAATAGATGTTTCCAGCTGCAATATGCGGGTTCTTACACTTGCAAAGCTGGCGACTGTGGCGCTAGGAAAAGCAATGATGATATACCTGCCCATCGCCGAGGTTTCGGTCAATGCGTTTGTCCTTCTGGGGCTGGGCGGGATTGTGGGCATTCTTTCGGGTATGTTCGGGGTCGGCGGCGGCTTTCTAATGACGCCACTTCTGTTCTTTATCGGAATTCCCCCTGCTGTGGCTGTGGCGACAGAAGCCAACCAGATTGTCGCCTCGTCCTTCTCGGGCGTGCTTGCACACCTCAAGCGCAAAACCGTTGATCTGAAGATGGGCACAGTGCTGCTTGTCGGCGGGCTTATGGGCGCGGCTGTCGGGGTTGTGATATTCAATTATCTCAAGGCCTTGGGGCAAGTCGATCTGCTCGTGCGGCTCTGCTATGTTGTCTTTCTAGGCGTCGTTGGCGCGTTGATGTTTGTCGAAAGCCTCAACGCCATACGCCGCGCGAAAGGCGCAACCGGCGCGCCAAAGCGGCGTCGCCAGCGCGGCTGGATTTCCAAGATGCCCATGAAGATGCGGTTTCACACCTCAGGGCTCTATATTTCAGTCATTCCGCCGATCATTGTTGGTGTTCTCGTCGGTATTCTCGCCGCAATTATGGGCGTTGGTGGCGGCTTTATTATGGTCCCCGCCATGATCTATATTCTGGGCATGCCGACCAAAGTTGTCGTCGGAACCTCGCTCTTCCAGATCATTTTTGTGACCGCCTTCACCACGCTTTTGCACGCCACGACCAACTTCACGGTGGATATGGTGCTTGCGGTTCTGCTGCTCGTCGGGGGCGTCATTGGCGCACAGATCGGGGCGCGTATCGGCGTCAAGATGAAGGCCGAGCAACTGCGCATCCTGCTCGCAATTATGGTGCTCGTCGTCTGCGGCAAGCTCGCGATGGACCTTCTGTTTCAGCCAGCCGAGCTCTACTCTATCGGCGCGGCGGGGGGCCACTGATGCGTTTTGCTTTGGCTCTTGTCTGTCTGGTCATGGCAACCGTGGCGTCTGCTGAGAACGTCGTGCTGGGCCTGAGCCAGAGATCCGTCTCCATCACCACAAATTTTGACGGCTCAGAGATCCTGATATTTGGCGCAGTAAAACGCGAGGCCGCCTTGCCAGAGGGCGACCCCATCCAAGTGGTTATTGCGGTTTCAGGGCCAAATCAGCCGCTAACCGTGCGCCGCAAAGATAAGCGCTTCGGGATCTGGATCAACACGGCCGAAGTTGAAGTGGACAGCGCGCCTGCCTTTTACGCCATCGCCACATCTGCGCCCTTTGCCGAGGCACTGACTGATACCCAAGATCTACGCCACCGTGTCTCTATTCCACGTGCGATCCGCTCAGTCGGCGCGCCAAAGGATGTTGAAAACGCCGTCGACTTTACCAAAGCAGTGATCCGTATCCGCAAGGAAAACGGCCTTTACCAGCTGCGCGAAAACAGCATCGAGGTCACCGAGCAGACACTCTTCAAGACTTCTATTTCAATGCCTGCCAATCTGACGGAAGGCGACTATCAGACGCGCATTTTCCTCACCCGCAGCGGCGAAGTTGTTTCAGAATACAACACGGTGATCGAAGTGAAGAAGGTAGGACTTGAACGCTTTTTGTTCAATCTCTCGCGTCAACAACCGCTGATCTATGGCCTGCTTTCACTCGCCATCGCGATCTTTGCTGGCTGGGGGGCTTCGGCTGTCTTCCGCGTCTTTCAGCGCAACTAGCCCCGCCCGATATAGGGCATTTTCGTCGCCATCAGGGTCATGAACTGCACATTCGCCTCAAGCGGCAATGTGGCCATGCTATAGACCGCCTCAGCCACATGTCGCACGTCCATCATAGGCGGTGGGTTGTCTGGCGTGTTGGCGGCAAGCTCCTCCAAAAGCGCAGTGCGCGCATTGCCAATATCAATTTGCCCGCAAGCGATATCAAGGCTGCGCCCGTCAAGCGAGAGCGCCTTGGTCAGGCCGGTAATCGCGTGTTTGGTTACAGTATAGCTGACCGCGTTTTCGCGCGGCGCATGGGCCGAGACGGAGCCATTGTTGATGATCCGTCCGCCTTGCGGGCTTTGGGCACGCATCTCGCCAAAGGCGGCGCGGGCCGCATAAAACATGCCATTGAGGTTCACATCAACTGCCGCATGCCATGCCTCAAGCGGCAGCTCGTCAATCGGCGCAGCAGTGCCAAAGCTGCCAGCATTGTTAAAGAGCACATCCAGCCGCCCAGCCTTGCCCATGAACTCTTTGAAAGCCGCTTCAACAGCGCTGGCGTCTGTCACATCACAGGGAAGCACAACAGCGCCTGCCTGTCCCGCCGCGATTTCTTCAAGCGGGGCAATGTTGCGCGCGAGAAGGCCAACACACCAGCCCTTGGCCAGAAAGTGCTCAGCTGTGGCGCGCCCGATGCCCGCGCTTGCGCCTGTGATCAGGATCGTTTTCATAGCTCTTCCTCGGCTTCCAGTTCCAACTTCGGCGCAGGCACGACCAGATCAGCCGTGGTCAGCGGCGCTGTCGGCTTTGAGAGACGGTTGCGCACGACCCAGAGGAGCCGCTCTTCTGCGCGGGTGATTGCCACATAGGCGAGCCGCTTCCAGAGGGGTTGGCCCGCCTCGGAGCGCCCCATGCGCGCGGCGGCGTAGAGATCGGGCGCAAAGACTTGCACATCACGCCATTGAGAGCCTTGGGCCTTGTGGATCGTCACAGCGGCGCCATGCAAAAAGGCCGCGCCCATACGGGCGGCAAAGGGGATAAACGGTTCTTCCTCATCAGGCATCTCGATCTTGACGATCGAGGCAGCCGAGACTTGTGGATCTTCGGCGCCGACCACATGCAAGCGCGAGAAGCCAGGCTTTCGGCCTGGTCCAAGGTAGATGACTTGCGCGCCTTTGATGAGGCCTCGCGCCTCCAGATCAAGCCGCTTTTTGCGGTGCTTGAGAGGCAGCTCCAACCCGTCACAAATGAGCGGTTCACCCTCAAGCAGTGCATCTTCGGGAGCGTCATACACGCGGCGGAAGGCGTTGATCAGGCGGATGCGCGTGGCATTGCGCCAGACCAGCACGGGGCTGCGCGCCATCAGATCAACTTCGACCCGCTGGCTCCAGACGACCCTTTCGTCGCGCGCGGCGGCCTCTTCGATCATCCGCTCAAACGCTTCAAAGCCAAGCTCGGGGTCGGCCAGAGCATGGGCCAAATCAAGGATCGGGTTGCCCGCGTCCTGCCTGTGAATGCGGCTCAGATTGAGCACGGCGGGGGCCGGCAGCTTTTCAAACACCATCGTGCCTGACTGGTTTACAGGGGCGAGCTGGGCGGGGTCACCAAAGAGGATGAGGCTCGGGAAAATCTCTTTGAGATCTTCAAATTGCTTGTCATCAAGCATTGAGGCTTCGTCGATCATCCCGACATCGAGCGGCTCGTCGCGCCGCTTCCAGCCTGTGATGAAATCAGAGCCGCGCAGACCCGCAGCTGCGAGGGCCGCTGGGATCGACTTATTGGCTTGATAAAATGCATAGGCACGCTCAAGCGCAACCTCTGTCAGCCCTTCGATCTCGGGCTTTTCGCCCTGCCCTGTGAGCCATTCGGCGATGCGCTCATATTCGGGATCATAGACGGGGGAGTAGAGAATGCGGTGAATGGTCGTGGCGGGGACGCCGCGCATTCGCAGAACGCTTGCCGCCTTATTGGTTGGCGCAAGGATTGCCAAGGTGCGGCGGTCTTTGCGCTTTTTGCCTTCATAATCGGCAGAAACCACATCCAGCCCCGCCTCCTCCATCGCCCGATAGAGCGCAGCGAGTAGCAGGGTTTTACCCGATCCTGCCTTGCCTGTGATCGCCAGCGTTTTGTTGGCCCCGCCTTGGGGCGGCTGAAGCAGGCTGTTTTCGATATCGATCCCTGCGGGGCGCAGCACTTCGGCAACGCGATCAAAGGCGTGGGCCTGATCTTCGGACAACTGTGTGATCTCTGTGTTCATGCGCGCGACCCTAGAGCCTTTCGTGCGCGCTTTGAATGGGCAAAAGGCCTAGGCGGCGTCTGATTTTTGGGATGGCTTCGGGCCGAAGGCGCGCAGATACCAATGCAGCATCACCGCTTCGCTGAGCTTGGCCTTTTTGACCAGCCGCGCCTTGGCGGCGGGCGTATAGGCCCAGAGGCCAAGGCTGGTTTTGGTGCGCCCCTGCCCCACGCTGCCCAGAATCTCAGGGCTGGCACCGATCTGGCGGTAGATCCGCTCCATCGGAGCATCAAACACGCCAAGGAAATGCTCAAGTCTCTGACCTTCCATCAGCGCAGCACCCGCGAGCATGAGCCGTGCCGCTGTGGTTGGACTCGCACTCTCGCTCAAGCAAAAGCGGGTGCACTCCCAGATAAACGGGCTTTGAACGGGAGTGCCGCCAGAGAGATGCAGAAAATGCTCATGTGTCATGCAACGCTCGGTGGTGGGCAGGAAACGCATGGAGCCGCCATGAAGCCCATCGGGGCGCTGCCAGATCACATAAAGCGGGTTGAGCGCATCATATTGATCGCGCTCCTCGCCCGCGTCATTGACCGAGACCTCCCAGCCAAGCCGCTCGGAAAACTGCTTGGCGCGGTCACGAAACATGCTCTGCGCCAAGCGGCTGTGTTCTGCCAAGCTGTCGCCGTAGAGAAATCTGATCATGGTTAACCCTCCGTAAATATATCGGAGGGTTTAGGACGGATGGGTTAACAGAACCCGAGCGCAGCGTGCGCTCTTTAGACGATGATCAGACCGTGCTGAAGCGCGCGGGCAACCGCATGGGTCGTGTTGGCAGCGCCAAGCTTGAAGCGCGCAGACTCGATATAGACCCGCAGGGTATGTTCAGAAATCGAAAGCGTATTGGCGACTTGCGCGCGCGAATAGCCCATGGCGAGAAAAGTCATGGCATCGACCTCACGGGGCGAGAGCGCACGGGCAGCCTCTGGGGCGCGGTCAGGCTCAAACTCCAGCGCTTTTTCATTGAAGTAATGGCCCACAAGGATCAGCTCGCGCCGCGCGGCCTCAATACGGCGTTCCCATGTTGCATCATCGCAATGATGACTGACGGTAAAGAGTGCAAACTGCCCGCTTGGTCCACGGATCGGAACAGAAAAGCCTTGATTGCCCACACCATGCGCAAGGGCTTCGGCCTGAAACGCTTGTGCGGCTTTGCTTGACCAATCCAGCATCTTCCAATCTACGGGGTGAAAGCGCTGATAGCAGCCCAAAACAACAGGATCTGTTCTGATATAATCCCGTTCAATATAGCGCGCGACCCATTCGGGACTATAGGTTCCGCAGCCATATTGTGTGCCTGCGCCGCTGACCCAGTGATAAACAAGATGATCAACTTGGAAATAGTCACGCAAACGCTCTGAAATCGCCTGCAACTCACAGAGTTCAGAAGCCTTTTCCAGCGCCTCCAACATCGCGACAAAACTCAACTCGTCCTGCGTTCGCGCCACGCGCGTCTCCCCCCTCAGGCGAGGACACCAGCTCGCACGCTGCCAACAGCACCGTGTCATCCAACTGCTCGGCGAGCCTTGGAAGGCCATTGGCCGTCGCAAAGCCCCGCAGATCTGTCAGAACGTCTAATATCCAGTTATTCTTCATTCTGATATTCGCCTTTGAAGGGTTAACGAAGGATTAATTGGCATTCTAAAAAGCGTATCACGGAAAAATAATTCAACCTATTCGCGAGTATTCCTTCCCCATAAATGGCGGGGTTCACTTTTCTAAGCTCTTGAAAAGAAAAGCCCCGCGCTTGGAGCTTCCAAGCGCGGGACCAATTTCAATCGTTAACAGCTTACGTGCTGAGACGTTACTTTCCAGCCGCGACTACATCATCCAATGTGCGCAGGCCTGTCTTCGGTGATTGCACCAATACAGACATGTTGCCGGGCTTGTGTTCGTTGCGCATCATCTTGATGTGAGCCGCAGGAATATCGGCCCAAGAGAACACTTCGGACATGCAAGGATCAAGGCGGCGCTCAATCATCAAGCGGTTGGCCGAGGCTGCTTGCTTGAGGTGGGCAAAGTGGCTGCCTTGGATGCGCTTCTGGTGCATCCAGAGGTAACGGACATCGAACGTACAGTTGAAGCCAGATGTGCCTGCGCAAATCACGATCATGCCGCCTTTTTTGCAAACGAATGTGGAGACTGGGAATGTCGCCTCACCAGGATGTTCAAAAACGATGTCGACGTTGTTGCCCTTGCCTGTGATGTCCCAGATCGCCTTGCCGAACTTGCGGGTCTCTTTGAACCATTCGGCGTATTCTGGTGTGTTCACTGTGGGTAGCTGACCCCAGCAGTTGAAATCTTTGCGGTTGATCACGCCTTTGGCGCCAAGACCCATAACAAACTCGCGCTTGTCCTCATCACTGATCACACCGATAGCGTTGCCGCCTGCCGCATTGATCAGCTGGATTGCATAGGAACCAAGGCCGCCCGACGCGCCCCAGACCAGAACATTCTGACCAGGCTTGAGCTCGTGAGGGTGATGGCCAAAGAGCATGCGGTATGCTGTGGCAAGCGTAAGCGTATAGCAGGCGCTCTCTTCCCATGTGAGGTGCTTGGGGCGTGGCAGAAGCTGCTGTGCTTGCACGTTGGTGAACTGGGCAAAAGAGCCGTCAGGTGTCTCATAGCCCCAGATGCGCTGGCTTGGGGAATACATCGGATCGCCGCCGTTGCACTCTTCATCGTCGCCATCATCTTGGTTGCAGTGGATGACAACTTCGTCGCCGACTTTCCAGTTTTTCACGGCCGAGCCTACAGCCCAAACGATCCCTGAAGCGTCAGAGCCTGCGATGTGATAATCTTGTCCATGGCTGTCAAACGGGCTGATCGGAACACCGAGGCCTGCCCAGACGCCATTGTAGTTGACGCCTGCGGCCATGACCAAAACCAAAACTTCATGGCTGTCCAGAACGGGTGTATCGACCACCTCGACCTGAAAGCTCTTGTCAGGCTCGCCGTGACGCTCGCGGCGGATGGCCCAAGCATACATCTGCTTTGGCACGTAGCCGAGAGGCGGCATTTCGCCAACTTCATAAAGGTCTTTTTCGGGCGCTTCGTAAGGCGTTACGCCTGTTTCGGTGTCCAAGGCCATTTGTTTACTCCATTGCCTGAGGCGGGGCTCTGCTGCAGTGCAGAATCGCATTAACTCCCCAAGAGGTAGCGGCGCTTACGCAACTTTGCAACGCCATTTGGCCAATTTTTGTAATTTTATAACCGAGCGAGTGCAGAAAAGCCTTCGCTAGCGCAGCAAATGTGCAATGGAGTTCGCGTAATAGTGCAACAAAGGCCTGCCCTCGTCTGTCGCGGAATAAGTGCCCTCTGCCTCACTCACAAAACCACGCGCTACGAGATTGCGCAGGCCATACTCCACTGCGTAGTCCATATCCTCGCGCGGGGCGTGGATATGCGCTTCGGGCATGGCTTCAATCACAGCACAAAAGGCCTCGCGATACGCCGCAAAGCTCAGGGGGGCTTTGGCGCTCAGAAAGACGCTCGCCGCCAGCGGCACAGGCAAGACAGGCACAACCGCACCGATCCGCCGCATCAAATCAGTGGCCAAATCTTCAATCAGGGGAGGCTTTGTGCCTGCAAAGGCGCGCAGCGAGAGAGGCGCACCAAAGCTCACCGCAGCATAACCAAAGCGGTGATACCGCCCTGTCGCCCACCGCCATGTGATGCGCCAGATATATTTCACCACAACAGAGATACGCGCACCAAAGCGCCTATCACCGCGCTGGCCCGCCGCCACGAGGATCTTGTCTTCAAAGACGCGGTCATAATTGATCGCCACCGGGATAAAGACGACATCGCGCACATCGGCATCATAACCGTCTACAATATAGCGCAGAATGCCGAGCTTGGGCTTTGCCAACGCACCGTCAAGGGACAGCCCACCCTCGGGGAAGACCGCTTGGGTCACGCCTCCCTCTGTGGCCAGCGCCACATAACGCGCAAGCACACGGCGATAGAGCTCGCCCCGCGAGCGGCGGCGAATAAAATAAGCCCCCATCGCACGGATGAGCCGCGACAAGGGCCAGACCCGCGCCCACTCACCCACAGCGTAAGAGAGCGCGCTCTGCTCTGCTGCAAGATAGGTAACAAGCACATAGTCCATATTGCTGCGATGGTTCATCACGAAAACAACAGTGGCGCTGCGGTCAATGCTCGCGAGCGTATCAGCAGCATGATGGCCAAGGCGCACGCGATACAGCTTGCGGCTGAGAAAACGCGCAAAGCGGATCGCAAAGCCGTAGTAAAGCGTTGCGCTGAAAGAGGGGACAATCTCGCGGGCGTAGCGGCGCGCACGTTCAAACGCCACGTTTTCAGGCACACCCTCAGCGCGCGCATGCTCTGAGATCGCGGCCCAAACTTCACCGTCATAAATCAACCGCTGGATCATATCGTGCCGCCGTGCCAGCTTGAACGGCTCAATCGGGCGCGTCAGACGCGTATTGAGCTGCGCCACGGCCTTTTCCATACGGCGGCGGAAGAACCAGCGCACCGAAGGAAAAAGAAAATGCGAGGCAAAGGTCACCGCTGCAAAGAGCAGAATAACCACCAAAAGCCAAAGCGGAAGGGCAACGGGCTGAAACATGTATCATGTTTTGCCAGAACCTCAGGGCTATGCAAGAAGATTGGCCAGGCGCCGCACGAATGCCGCAACGCAGCGAATTGACGCGCCAGAAAATTCCAAGTATCAAGCTTGCAACGCACGATAATTACCCAAACCGATTCACGAGGCCCCTCATGTCCCAAGCGCAAACCCCGACCAGCAAAGACCGCCCTTGGCTCATCCGCACCTACGCGGGCCATTCAACAGCGGCGGCCTCAAACGCGCTCTACCGCTCCAATCTTGCGAAGGGTCAGACAGGCCTCTCGGTTGCCTTCGATCTGCCCACCCAAACAGGCTATGACAGCGATCACGTCCTTTCGCGTGGCGAGGTGGGTAAAGTGGGCGTGCCCGTCTGCCACTTGGGCGATATGCGCGCACTCTTCAAGGATATCCCCCTTGAGCAGATGAACACGTCGATGACGATCAACGCGACAGCGCCTTGGCTTTTGTCGCTCTATATCGCCGTTGCCGAAGAGCAAGGCGCCGATGTGAGCGCGCTGCAAGGCACGGTCCAGAATGATCTGATCAAAGAATACCTCAGCCGCGGCACATATGTTTGCCCGCCTGCGCCGAGCCTCAAGATGATCGGCGATGTGGCAGAGTATTGCTACACCCATGTTCCCAAATGGAACCCGATGAATGTCTGCTCCTATCACCTGCAAGAAGCGGGTGCGACGCCCGAGCAGGAGCTTGCCTTTGCTCTGGCCACAGCCATTGCTGTCCTTGATGAGCTTAAGCCCCGCGTCCCTGCCGAGGACTTCCCTGCGCTATGCGGACGTATCTCGTTTTTCGTGAACGCAGGCATCCGCTTTGTCACCGAAATGTGCAAAATGCGCGCCTTTGTCGACCTCTGGGATGAAATCCTGCAGGAGCGCTACGGCGTCACAGACGCCAAGTTCCGCCGCTTCCGCTATGGCGTGCAAGTCAACTCGCTTGGCCTCACAGAGCAGCAACCAGAGAACAACGTCTACCGTATCCTGATCGAAATGCTCGCCGTGACGCTTTCCAAAAAGGCCCGCGCCCGTGCTGTGCAGCTTCCCGCATGGAATGAAGCCCTCGGCCTGCCCCGCCCTTGGGATCAGCAATGGTCGATGCGGATGCAGCAGATCATGGCCTTTGAAACCGATCTCTTGGAATATGACGATCTCTTTGATGGCAACCCCGCTGTCGACGCTAAAGTCGAAGCCCTCAAAGCCGGCACCCGCCAAGAACTCGCAGGGCTTGATGGCATGGGCGGTGCGATCAAGGCGATTGACTATATGAAAGCCCAACTGGTGACCTCAAACGCCGAGCGCTTGGGCCGCATTGAAGCTGGCGAAACCGTGGTTGTCGGTGTGAACAAATACACACAAACCGAGCCAAGCCCGCTGATGAGCGCCGATGGCGGCATTATGACTGTGGACCCTGCCACAGAGGCCGAACAAATCAACCGCCTCACAGAATGGCGGGCCGCACGCGACGAGGCTGCTGTTCAATCTGCTCTCACGGCGCTACGCGACGCCGCTGCCAAGGGCGAGAATATCATGCCCGCCTCAATCGTAGCGGCCAAGGCAGGCGCGACAACAGGCGAATGGGCCGCCCAGATGCGCGCAGTCCACGGCGAATACCGCGGACCAACGGGCGTCTCGCCCTCTCCTTCAAACAAGACCGAAGGGCTGGATGATTTGCGTGCCGCTGTCGACCACGTCTCGGACAAGCTGGGCCGCCGCCTTGCCTTTCTCATTGGCAAGCCAGGTCTGGATGGCCACAGCAATGGCGCCGAACAGATCGCATATCGCGCCCGCGACTGCGGCATGAGCATCACCTATGATGGCATTCGCCTCACGCCTGAAGAGCTCGTACGCGCCGCCGAAGAACAGGGCTCCCATGTGGTTGGCCTCTCGATCCTCTCGGGCAGCCATATCCCTCTCGTGGAAGAGCTTATGAAGCGCATGGAAGCCGCAGGCCTTGCGCATATCCCTGTCATCGTCGGCGGGATTATCCCGGATGACGACGCCAAACGCCTACTGGCAATGGGCGTGGCGCGCGTTTACACGCCCAAGGATTTCGAGCTCAACACCATCATGATGGATGTGGTTACCCTGGCCGATCCAAAGGCCGAAGCTGCCGAATAGCGCTTTACCTTTCCGGCACGGTTTTGCACTCTCCCGCGGACAAGCGGGAGAGACACTATGACAGTTCACATCGGTGCAAAAATTGGCGATATCGCCGAGACGGTCCTCATGCCAGGCGACCCTTTGCGCGCCAAATGGGCCGCCGAAACGTTTCTGGATGCCCCACGCCTCGTCAACGAAGTGCGTGGCATGCTCGGCTATACGGGCACGTATAAAGGCAACCCTGTGACAATCCACGGCTCAGGTATGGGCATGCCAAGCCTCTCTATTTACGCCAACGAGCTTATTCGCGACTTTGGTGCCAAAACCCTCATTCGCATCGGCTCCTGTGGCGGCATGCAGCCTCATGTCAAAATTCGCGATGTCATCATCGCCATGAGTGCAACCTCTCTCAACACCCCATCTATGGGCCTCTTCCGAGAAGTCAACTTTGCACCTACGGCGGATTGGGCACTCCTGCGCGCCGCCGTCGTAGCCGCCGAGGCCATGGGTCAAACACCCCATGTAGGTGGCATATATTCCTCTGACGTATTTTATGACGAACGCCCTGATCTCACAGAGCAAATGACACGCCACGGTATTCTCGGCGTCGAAATGGAAGCCGCCGAACTCTACACGGTCGCGGCCCGTCTTGGTGCGCGTGCCCTCGCGGTTCTGACAGTCTCGGATCACTTGCAAACAGGCGAGGCCCTGCCCAGCTCCGAGCGTGAACAAAGCTTTGGCGACATGGTCCAAATCGCCCTCAACGCGGCCTTCCCTGCCTAGCTCTTTTTCTTTCTCAAAATATCCCGGGGAGCGCGAGGGGCAGCGCCCCTCGCCTGGTCGGATTGCGCGCAGCGCAATTCGATCCCTATCTCCCATGGCTTCCGTTATAGCCGTTCTTCACAGGCGGCTCCCAGCCCTCCAGCGCCCCGTCCAGAGGCTCAAACACCTCGACACGCAAAGGATAACACGCCGCCGCATCCGAGGTATGCTCGCTTGAGCAATCCCCGCCAGGGCAAGCCGACAAAGCCCCTAGCAGATCAACCTCCGCGAAAAACTCAAGATAGTCACCCACCCGCACCGGGCTGGCTTTCATAAAGTACTGCCCTGTATCGCGGGTGAAACCTGTGCACATAAACACGTTCAAAACATCATGCACATGTGGCTCCGCTTCAGCGTCGCTCACACCAAGATGGTCAGCCAAGGCGCGGGTGAGGTTTGAATGACAGCAGTGGTGATATTGCGTCCCGCTGAGCAAATTGCCTGTGTAGGGGTCACAGCGTGTGCCAATCACATCATGCACGGAGCCGCCAAATGCGTCGATCCCATACCAAGACAGCGTGTCCGCCACGATCGTTGCAAGAGGGCGCAAATGCGGGAAGCTTGACCACATCCGCTCGCCTGTTGTGATATGGGTGCCGTGCAGGGCACGGGTCTTGCCCGAATAAAACCGCTCCGACAGGTCGTTCTTGTTCCAGAGATTGAGATCGCCCACTTGCGGGCCTTCCACAGAGCTGATGCGAAAAAAGCTGCCCTGTGGCACTTCAAATGTGCAGGCCTCGCGCGGGGCGGCAAAGGTCTCGCTGATCTTCTTGGCCCTGTCTCGCGCTGCCCGATAGAGCGCCATTGGCGGTGTCGGCAGGGTGTCGTTGGGGTAGCAGATTACTGGTTCAACAGCGCGGCGCGCGGCGGCATCATTTGGCTCGGTCATTTGGGCATCTTTCGCTGGTTTTCAATTCCAGCCTTGCAGCAAAACGCCCGAGCTTCAAGTCGGCGCATACCCAAGCTGCGCCTCTTGGGCAAGATCGAGTTGCGCCCAGACAAAGGCATGATCCGCTGCCTCAAGAGGCGCATAGGCCGCTGGCTGAAACGCCCCTTCACGGGCCCGCCCGCGCCGTGCGGCGACAGGGCGGAAAGTCTGATAGCGCGCAAGGCCGTAGTGCTCAGACACAAAACGCACAAACCCTTCCGGGTTGGCTGTCAGGTCTTCATGGCGCAGTATCAGGCAATTGGCGAACCGCGTTTCAAGACTCAGAAAGCCGGTGTTCTTTGCACGACGCAGCGCAAGGATCGTTTCAAACCGCGCCCCTGTCAGCGGATGGCGGTCATAGTGCAGCTCCGTGCCCCAACGGGCCCCGCCTTGCGCAACACCAAAGTTCTGCTCGTCCACGCGGGTCTGCCACTCGGCACGAATAAAATCGGAGAACTCAAGCTTGGCCAGCTCAGGTACAGCGTGCCACGGGCGGGCGTGCATCGAGCGCAGCCATGTTTCGGGCGCGCGGAACATGACCACGGCGAGGCAACTTGCGGGCGCCGCAACCATCTGTGGGAAGCCGTGCTTCCAGCCATAGCGAAAGCCCTGTGGGCCAATCCTGTCGCCTGTGCTGTCTTTAAGTGCAGGGATGTTTTGCACGAGAAGCTGGTGCGCCAGATTGGTCCCAGAATTGCGCTCGCCAAAGACAAAATGCTCGCTGATCGCGCCTTGGCGGCGCGATACCGCAATCGTCGGGAAATGATGCGTCGCCATGGTCTGCTCCTTTGGCCAAAGGCTAGGAGCGTGCGACGCAACTGTCCAGCGGCTTAGGCCGCCATTGGCGTGTCTTCATAAGGGTGTTGGGTTTCTGGTTTCTGATTGTCGCCTGACCAATATTCATATGCTTGATCAAGAGCGTCGAGGGCGGCACGTTTCTGGACTTCAGTCTGGTTCTGCATGAGTTTGCTCCGAATGTGTCAAACTCCTCCCTGCCCCTACTATAAAGGCTTTGTTGAATGGGAGCAGTGCCAAATCAGAATGACAGCCATACAGATGCTGCAACGCAGCATAAAAAACGGGCAGCCCCGCAGAGCTACCCGCCTAATTTTAGTGCAAACGAGCCTTAAACGACGCGGTTGACCTGCATGCGCTTGATCTCAGCAATCGCTTTGGCTGGGTTGAGACCCTTGGGGCAAGTCTTGGCGCAGTTCATGATTGTGTGGCAGCGGTAGAGTTTGAACGGATCTTCCAGATCGTCCAGACGCTCGCCTGTTGCCTCATCGCGGCTGTCGATGATCCAGCGATACGCATGAAGCAGCGCGGCCGGGCCAAGGTATTTGTCCGAGTTCCACCAGTAGCTCGGGCAAGATGTCGAGCAGCAGGCGCACATGACGCACTCATAGAGGCCATCAAGCTTCTTGCGATCACCAATCGACTGCTTCCACTCTTTTTGCGGGCGGTTTGTCTTGGTTTCGAGCCAAGGCATGATGCTCGCGTGCTGAGCGTAGAAATGCGTCAGATCGGGGATAAGGTCTTTTACCACGGGCATATGCGGCAGCGGATAAACTTTGACAGCAGTCCCGTCTTTGACTTCGTCCATCCCGTAGATACAGGCCAGTGTGTTGATCCCGTCGATGTTCATCGCGCAGGAGCCACAAATCCCTTCGCGGCAAGAGCGGCGGAACGTGAGCGTCGGGTCGATCTCGTTTTTGATCTTGATGAGCGCATCGAGGATCATCGGACCGCAGTTGTCCATATCCACGAAATACGTGTCAACGCAGGGGTTTTTCTCATCGTCAGGGTTCCAGCGATAGATATCAAACTGGCGAAGGTTGGTCGCACCTTCTGGCTTGGGCCATGTTTTGCCCGTCGTAATGCGGCTATTCACGGGAAGTTTGAACTCTGCCATCCGTTTTCTCCTTTAGGAGGCCAAGAGGCCAGTTGAGGCCTTGGCAATACATGTGGTTGTAGCGCGGCGCTGGATAATATCCGTGACCAAGCCGATTGTGCTGGGCTCAACACCCGTGATCGAGGCGCGGCTGAGCTTGAAAATCTCGTTGGCGCTCGCGTTGTCAATGATGCAGCTTGAGTAAGGCGTCACCAGCTTGGCGGGCACGGTCTCCGGCAGATGCGCCGTGAGAACCTTTTCCACCGTGGCTTTCGCCGTTACCCGCGCCGCATCGTCCACGGCCTTTTGAGCCGTGTCGCAGCCTGCGAGCAACGCCAAAGCGCCTGCCAGATATGCAGCCTTAAGCGTCATCAGAACGTCCGCTCTTTCGGAGCGATCCGCTTGAGGCTGATTCCGCCTTCTTCCTCAGTCGTCAGAGGCGTTTTGCCGACATCACGATAGCTCAGCTTCACTTTGTTGCCCTCAAGGTGGGCAATGGTGTGAACGCGCCACTTTTCGTCATCGCGTGTGGCGAAGTCTTCGTGCGCGTGTGCGCCGCGGCTTTCCTTGCGGGCTTCTGCGCCAGCAATAGTGGCCAAAGCGTTTGGCATAAGGTTTGTCAGCTCAAGCGTTTCCATGAGATCAGAGTTCCAGACCAGCGAGCGGTCTGTGACTTTGAGATCATCCTGCTTGTCTGCAATCGCCGCCATCTTATCAACGCCCTCTTTGAGCGTCTTGGATGTACGGAACACAGCCGCGTCAGCCTGCATTGTCTTTTGCATCTCAAGGCGTAGCTCGGCAGTACCGGTCGTGCCTTTGGCGTGGCGCAGACCGTCAAAGCGCGCAAACGCCGCATCAACAGAAGCTTTGTTCAGCTCGGGGTTGGGCGCATCAGCGTCCACAATCTGGCCCGCGCGGATCGCCGCAGCGCGGCCAAAGACCACAAGGTCAATCAACGAGTTCGAACCAAGACGGTTGGCGCCGTGCACAGAGGCACAGCCCGCCTCGCCCACAGCCATAAGGCCCGGCACGATGGCGTTTGCGTCTTTCTTCGTCGGGTTGATCACTTCGCCCCAATAGTTCGTTGGCACGCCACCCATGTTGTAGTGCACCGTCGGGATCACAGGGATCGGCTCTTTGGTGACATCAACACCTGCGAAAATCTTGGCTGATTCCGAGATGCCTGGAAGGCGCTCGGCCAGAGCATCGGCAGGGAGGTGTGAGAGGTTGAGGTGAATATGGTCGCCCTCGGCACCCACGCCACGGCCCTCGCGGATCTCCATGGTCATCGAGCGCGAAACATAGTCGCGCGGCGCGAGGTCTTTATACTGTGGCGCATAACGCTCCATAAAGCGTTCGCCTTCGGAGTTTGTCAGATAGCCGCCCTCGCCGCGTGCGCCCTCGGTGATCAGGCAGCCTGAGCCGTAGATCCCTGTCGGGTGAAACTGGACGAATTCCATATCCTGCAAGCCAAGGCCCGCGCGAGCGACCATGCCGCCGCCGTCGCCTGTGCATGTGTGCGCAGATGTGGCCGAGAAATAAGCGCGCCCGTATCCACCTGTGGCCAGAACGACCATTTTGGCGTTGAAGACATGCATCGTGCCATCATCAAGCTTCCAGCAAACCACACCTTGGCACTGCCCGTCTTCGGACATGACCAGATCGATCGCGAAATATTCGATATAGAATTCGGCGTTGTTCTTCAGCGACTGGCCGTAAAGCGTGTGCAAGATCGCGTGGCCTGTGCGGTCCGCGGCGGCGCAAGTGCGCTGCACAGCTGGACCTTCGCCAAACTCTGTTGTGTGGCCGCCGAAGGGACGTTGATAAATCTTGCCCTCTTCTGTGCGCGAAAACGGAACGCCATAGTGCTCAAGCTCATAAACCGCCTTTGGCGCTTCGCGAGCGAGATATTCCATCGCATCTGTGTCACCAAGCCAGTCAGAGCCTTTGACCGTGTCATACATATGCCACTGCCAGTGATCAGGGCCCATGTTGGACAGCGAAGCGGCAATACCGCCTTGCGCCGCAACCGTGTGGGAGCGCGTTGGGAAAACCTTGGTCACACAAGCGGTGCGCAAGCCCTGCTCGGCCATACCGAGAGTTGCACGCAAACCAGCGCCACCCGCACCGACAACAACAACGTCATAATCGTGTGTTTCGTATTCGTATTCAGCCATGGTCAAAATGTCCTTACAGCGCGAGTTTGGCCAGCGCATAGAGCGCAGTAGCCGTCATCAAATAGGTGAGAGCTGTCACAAAAATGATCAGCCCCTTGCGGGTCGTGCCCTGCGTGTAATCCTCGATCATGATTTGCGCACCCTTGCGCGCATGATTGAGGCCAATGAAAAGCGTGAGCCCTACGATGATCACGACAAAGGGGCTTTGGAACGTCGCCAGCACATCGGCGTGGCTGCTGCCCAGAGCGCGCCCGATAATAAAGATAAAGGCAGGCACAACGAGGGCGAGGCCAACGGCACTCACCTGCATGGACCAGTGGTGCTCCGCGCCATGATGGGCCGAGCCTTTGCCTGCTGCGCGTTTACGAGCTGTCAAATACCGCATGTCTCGCTCCCCTTATACGATGATCAAAGTGATTACGGTGAGAACGGCCGATCCGATCAGACAAGCCCACCCGAGCTTTTCTGCAGTCGGGATATCAAGACCGTGACCCGCATCAAAATAGAGGTGACGCAGACCTGCGAGGTAGTGATACCAGACGCCCAGAACCGAGAGGCTCATGACGATGTCGCCGAACCATGAGGTCAGCACCGCGTTGGCGACCTCGTAATAGGCGGGGCCGACAGCCGCCGCCAAGAGCCACCAAACCACGAGCAGCGCCGAGATGATCAGTGCGTTGCCTGTGATCCGTGTCAGGATCGAAGTGATCGAAGTGAGCTGCGGGCGATAAATCGTCAAATGCGGCGAAAGCGGGCGCTCTACGGGTTTGCCATTGGCCATGTGAGTAGATCCTCTTCTCAGATGCGTGCTGACTCAATACCTCTGCACGCGTTACACCTTTGATAACGGATTTGAAGGCAGAGTCACGCAAAGAGACGCCGATCAGACCTGCTTTTTTGTCGCAAATGCCGAGAAAATTGCATTTGTGATCACACTTATTGAAAGTGTGATCACAAAATAAGCCGCCTCAGAGCGGCATCAGGGCCCAGTAATCGAGGTCCAACAGAACATGCGGAAGATATTTTCCATCCTCGCCTTTGAGCGTAAAGGCGTCGCCCCCGCTCACGGCGACAAGCCGCAAACGCACAGCCCCCACGCCGGGCGCAGATGTCTCGGCCTTGTCCAGCACTTCGGACCACGCCTTCACGGTCAGCCCACTAAAACAGGGGTTTGCGTGCGCACCCCCATTGAGGCCAACAATCATCTGCGCATTTGCAAGCCCGTTAAAGCTCAACGCGCGTGCCATCGAGATGATATGTCCGCCATAGATGAGCCTCTGGCCATCGGGGCGGAACGTCGCGTCAAAATGTACTTTGGCGGTGTTCTGCCAAAGCCGCGTGGCGAGCATATGCTCGGCTTCCTCGATCGTCACACCGTCAACATGGTCGATCTTCTCACCAACGGCGTAGTCGCCCCAGCGGTGCGGCTCGCCTGCAAGGGCAAAGTCATAGCCCGTAAAGTCCAAGCCCTCGGGGATCATCAGATCTTCGGGCGCGATCACACCCGCAAGCTCAGGCACATGTGTCTCGGGAGCAGGTGCATCCAGATTGCCTTTGCGCACCATGACCCAGCGCACATAGCTGAGCACAGGCTCTTCCATCTGGTTGAGACCTGTGGTCCGCACCCAGACAACCCCTGTCTTGCCATTGCTGTTTTGCTTGAGGCCAATGACTTCAGACACAGCGCGCAGCGTATCACCGGGATACACAGGCAAAAGCCAGCGCCCCTCGGCGTAGCCCAGATTGGCCACCGCATTCAGCGAAATATCAGGAACAGTCTTGCCAAAGACCACATGGAACGCCGCCAAGTCATCGATCGGGGAGCCTTCCAAACCGCTCTGAGCCGCAAAGACATCGGACGAATAGAGCGCGTGGCGCGCAGGATAGAGCGCATGATACAAAGCGCGCTCGCCCTCGCCCACGGTGCGCGGCACGGCATGCTCAATCACTTGGCCGAGGGTGTAGTCTTCAAAAAAGCGGCCTGCGTTGGTCTTTGACATACTAATGCGCTCCCAGCTTCATATCGGGTGTATAATCCACGTCCACATCTTTGGTCACAGCCTGTCCGCAACGCATCACACCTGCGGCCTGATCCCATGCATAGGTCGGTGAGCCATAAAGTTCCCAGCCTTTGCTGAGGGCTTCGGAGACTTTGTGGCAAAAGGCCGATGTGTCTTCTTCTGTGAGCAATCTGTAGAGTTTCATATTTTTATCCAAACGAGTTTCACCCAAACGGGTTGTAACCAAGCCAAAGGTGAATGGCCGCAACGAGGCTGAACGCAACAACGCTGATCACACCTGCCAGCACCTCTGATTTCATCGCAGGCGCGACATAGGGCGCGCGCGGGCCCTCGGCGCGGTTGATCACCAGCATCTGCACAACAGACCAAACAGCCAGCCCGCCAAACAAAACAAATGACGGCGTATCGCCATTGACCAAGAGATGCGCACCCGACCAGACAAGAACAGCCGTCAGCTGTGCATGGCGGATCCAGCGGGTGATCCGTGTGCCTCTGACCGATGCCGCATAAATATAAAAGGCAAGCAGCATCAAAAGATTGTTGATGCCGACAAGCGCAGGGCTACGGCCCCAAAGCACAGCGCCATCTGCCATGCGATAGCCAATCACCATCAAGACAATCGAGACAACCAGTGCAACAGAGACAAGCCCCTTGCCCTTGTCACCCAAGCCTGCGCGGCGCGCTGGTGCAAGCCGTTTGAAAAGATGTGCACCCGCCCAAAGCGCGACGCCGAGAATAAGTATGAGCATGAAAGCCTCCTGTTAGCGCGCGCTGACGGCCTCAGCCAAAGCGAGGATTTTGCGCGCCGTCTCAACATGCAGGTTTTCCACGATTTTACCATCCACAACCGCAACACCCTGCCCCGAAGCTTCCGTTTCCTCAAAAGCAGCGATCTGGCGCTCGGCAAGGTCGATCTCTTCGGCACTTGGGGAGAAGGCCTCGTTACAGACCGCAACTTGCGCGGGGTGAATGAGCGTCTTGCCCTCAAAGCCCATGTCACGGCCTTGGGCACACTCTGCGGCAAGCCCCTCGTCATCTTTGAACTGGTTATACACGCCGTCAATCGCGACAATTCCATGCGCCTTTGCAGCCAAAAGCATCATCGACAACGAGGTGATCATGGGCAGACGGTCTGCGCGAAAGCGGCAGTTGAGCTCTTTGGCAAGGTCATTTGTCCCCGCCACAAAGCCCTTCATCTGAGGGTGCGCTGCAATTTCTTCAGCCTTCATCACGCCCATTGGCGTCTCGATCATCGCCCAGATGTCTTTATCCTTGCCAATAATCGCAGCCAAAGCCTCGACATCCGCCGCCGAGCCGACCTTGGGCAGAAGGAACGCATCGGCCGCAGCATCTTTCATCGCTTCCGCATCTTCGCGCCCCCAAGCGCTATCAAGGCCATTCAGACGGATGATCTTCGCCCGCGCGCCGTAGCCGCCCTCTTGCAGAGCGGCCTTCAAGGTGTCGCGCGCCTCGACCTTCGCATCAGGCGTCACCGCATCCTCCAAATCAAAGATGATCGCGTCCACATCAAGGCTGCGGGCCTTATCAAGGGCGCGCTCTTTTGAGGCGGGAATGTAAAGTACCGAGCGGTAAGGGCGGGGCATATCCATAAGTCTCTCCAGCAATAATCTTGCGCAGATGTGGCATTTTTTGTGCGATTTCTTCAAGCCAAAACGTGCTGCAACGCAGAATTTTGTCGGAGAAGGCCTCAATCGCACGAGCCGTTAACCAATTCTTCAGGGCTTTTTCGTCATGATTTGCAGGGGTTCAAAGCGGCAAAGCTCGCTTCGCCTTGTGTAACTTGTGAAAGAGGACGCGTTTCAGCCCGCATCGGCAAAAGCCGTTGGGAAAGGTTATGTTATGAGTAAATATGGTTTTGCCCTTGCCACCACGGTGCTTTTGCCTCTCGCGGCTGCGGCCCAGCCCGCCCCCAATTGTGCCCCCCGCGAAACCGTGGTCGCACGCCTCGCGAGCACTTATGGAGAAACACGCCAATCTATCGGCCTTGGCTCAAACAATTCTGTGGTCGAAGTCTTTGCCAGCGTTGAGAGCGGCACATGGACAATCACGGTCACCACAGCCGCCGGCCTGACCTGCCTTGTTGCCAGTGGTCAGTCTTTTGAAACGCTGGCCGAAGCCCTACCCACAAAAGAAAATGACGCCTGAGGCCTAGGTCAGCCCGTCCCAGACAAGCTTGACCCCAGTCACAGTGAGCAAAACATAGGTGAGCGCAAAGAAAACCCGCTCGCCAATCAGAAAATGCGCTTTCACGCCAAGCCACGCGCCCAAAAGCGCAAAAGGCGCAAGCATCAAATCAAGTTTGAGCGTCTCCAACGTAAAAATACCCATGAACCCGTAAGGGATCACCTTCACAATATTGATCAGCCAAAAGACAAGCACCGTGCTGGCCTGATACTCGGTCTTGCTCGGATTGCGCGACAAGAGATAAACTGCTGCCGCAGGGCCGCCCGCATGGCTGATAAAGCTCGTGAACCCCGCCACAAGCCCCGCAACCACGCCGCCCCAAGCGGGGATGGGTCGCTTCGCTGCCCTGATCAGCCCTGCGCGCCCCGCCATCTGCCATGCGACAAACAAAAGCGCGATGCCGCCGATAATAAGCCGCAGCGTATCGGCATTGGCCCATGCGTAAAACAGCGCCCCAAGCAGCACACCCGGCACACCCGCAAGCACCAGAAGCCTTGCATCTGCCCAGCGCCAACGCCCCCAATAAGGCTTTAGAGTGGCAAAATCGATCAGCATAAGAAGCGGCAGCATGATTCCCAGCGCCATCGCGGGCTCCACCACAAGAGCGAGAATCGCCGCCGCCGCAAACGCCGCGCCAGAGCCAAAGCCCCCCTTCGAAATGCCCGCAAAGGTCACAGCTGCGCCCGCTATAGCGAAAAATGCAAAATCCAACAGATCAGCCTTAAAGTTACGATTTCTCAATCGGTTTAGCGCTATCTGCCGTCTCAAAACAAGCAGAGCCTGACCGATGCCGCAGCGCAGCACCCTTGCGTTGAGCCAAATAAAAGCCTAGGCCATGCGCCAAATTAAACCCACACTGGAGAACCTTCATGGCCAGACCCAAAATCGCCCTCATCGGCTCAGGCATGATCGGCGGCACGCTCGCCCACCTCGCCGCCCTTAAAGAGCTTGGTGATATCGTGTTGTTCGACATCGCCGATGGCGTGCCACAAGGCAAAGCCCTCGACATCGCCGAAAGCGGCCCAGTCGAGCGCATCGACGCCGCCATGTCAGGCACAACAGACTACGCCGATATCGCTGGCGCAGATGTTTGCATCGTGACAGCCGGTGTGGCCCGCAAGCCAGGCATGAGCCGTGATGACCTCCTCGGCATCAACCTCAAGGTTATGAAATCTGTTGGCGAAGGCATTGCCGCCCACGCGCCGAACGCCTTTGTGATCTGCATCACCAACCCGCTTGATGCGATGGTCTGGGCGCTTCAGAAATTCTCTGGCCTGCCAGCGCACAAAGTCTGCGGCATGGCTGGTGTGCTTGACTCAGCACGCTTCCGTCACTTCCTTTCAGAAGAATTCGAAGTTTCTATGCGCGACGTAACTGCCTTTGTTCTCGGCGGCCACGGCGACACAATGGTTCCGCTCACGCGCTATTCCACAGTCGGCGGCATCCCGCTCCCTGACCTCGTAGACATGGGCTGGACAACACAAGAGAAGCTCGACGCAATCGTACAGCGCACCCGTGATGGCGGCGCAGAGATCGTCGGTCTTTTGAAAACTGGCTCCGCCTATTACGCGCCAGCCGCCTCAGCCATCGAAATGGCCGAAGCTTACCTCAAAGACCAGAAGCGCCTCCTGCCATGCGCGGCGCATGTTGATGGCGCCTACGGCCTCGACGGCTTCTATGTTGGCGTGCCAACAGTGATCGGCGCTGGCGGTGTCGAGCGTGTTGTTGAGATCAGCATGAACAAAGACGAAAAAGCCATGTTCGACAAATCTGTCGATGCGGTCAAAGGCCTCGTCGCGGCTTGCAAAGAGATCGACGGTTCACTCGCATAAGCGAAAGACTGTCCGAAAGACACCAAGAGGCGCGCCTGTTCCGGGCGCGCCTTTTTTGTGCAGAGCTGCGCAAATCAGGCCCTCCCTGCGACGCATCAGGCTTCAAAGCCGTCATCTGCACCAAAATGATTCTCTTGCCACGCCGAGCGGTGAATTTGTGATCACACATATAAATCCTGTGATCACAAATTGCAGAAATATCCCTATTCCCCCCTCAACAGTGCAAATTACTCTTAGGTTTTGGGAAACCTTGTGCGAGTAAAACCCCCAACAGCAGCAACCAGACGGGAAAGCTCTATGAACATCCACGAGTATCAAGCGAAAGCTCTGCTTCGCTCCTACGGCGCGCCAGTTTCAGATGGCCGCGTTGTCCTCAAAGCCGAAAACGCCAAAACAGCCGCAGGCGAAATGGACGGGCCCCTCTGGGTCGTCAAAGCCCAGATCCACGCGGGCGGCCGCGGCAAAGGCAAGTTCAAAGAAGCTGACGCTGGCGAAGCTGGCGGCGTACGTCTTGCGCGCTCTGTTGAAGAAGCTGCAGAAGAAGCCAAGCGCATGCTCGGGCGCACGCTTGTCACACACCAGACCGGTCCAGCGGGCAAGCAAGTCAACCGCATCTATATCGAAGACGGTTCAGGCATCGAAACAGAACTGTACCTTGCGCTGCTGGTTGATCGCCAAACAAGCCGTATCTCTTTTGTCTGCTCTACCGAGGGCGGCATGGATATCGAAGAGGTGGCAGCCGCCACACCAGAGAAAATCCTTTCCTTCTCAGTTGATCCTGCGACAGGCTACCAAGCCTTCCACGGTCGCCGCATCGCTTTCTCGCTCGGCCTCAAGGGCGCGCAGATCAAACAATGCGTTTCATTGATGGGTATTCTCTACAAAGCGTTCCTTGAGAAAGACATGGAAATGCTTGAGATCAACCCGCTCATCGTCACAGACGGCGGCGATCTGAAAGTGCTCGACGCCAAAGTCAGCTTTGATGGCAACGCGGTCTACCGCCACGCCGACATCGCCGAACTGCGCGACACCACAGAAGAAGACCCCAAAGAGCTTGAAGCGTCAAAGTATGACCTCAACTATATCGCTCTGGACGGTGAAATCGGCTGTATGGTTAACGGTGCCGGCCTTGCCATGGCAACGATGGACATCATCAAGCTCTACGGAGCCGAGCCAGCCAACTTCCTTGACGTAGGCGGCGGCGCGACCAAAGAGAAAGTGACTGAGGCGTTCAAGATCATCACCTCTGATCCGCAGGTCAAAGGCATCCTCGTGAACATCTTCGGCGGTATCATGCGCTGTGATGTGATTGCCGAGGGCGTTGTGGCGGCTGTGAAAGAAGTGGGCCTCAAGGTTCCGCTGGTTGTCCGCCTCGAAGGTACGAATGTTGACGAAGGCAAAGCCATTATCAACAACTCCGGCCTTGATGTTATTGCCGCCGACGACCTGAAAGACGGCGCGCAGAAAATTGTAAAAGCCGTCAAAGGCTAATCGTCGGGTGGGTGCACCCCACCTCCCCAACGACCCTATCTAAGGAGCCAAAACATGGCAGTCCTCGTAAACGAAAACACAAAAGTCATCTGTCAGGGCCTCACAGGCTCGCAAGGCACATTCCACACCGAACAGGCCATCGCCTATGGCACCAAGATGGTCGGCGGTGTGACACCGGGCAAAGGCGGCAGCACGCATCTTGAGCTGCCCGTCTTCAACTCGGTCCACGAAGCCATGCACGTCACAGAGGCCAACGCCTCGGTGATCTACGTGCCTCCCCCCTTCGCGGCGGACTCTATCCTTGAAGCGATTGATGCCGAAATGCCGCTGATCGTTTGCATCACCGAAGGCATCCCTGTGCTTGACATGATGCGCGTCCAGCGCGCGCTTGAAGGCAGCAAAAGCCGCCTCATCGGGCCAAACTGCCCAGGTGTCATCACGCCAGGCGCTTGCAAAATCGGCATCATGCCGGGCCACATCCACATGCGCGGCTCCTGCGGCGTTGTCTCGCGCTCGGGCACGCTCACATATGAAGCGGTCAAGCAAACAACAGACCTCGGCCTCGGCCAGTCTTCTGCTGTTGGCATCGGCGGCGACCCCATCAAAGGCACAGAGCACATCGACGTTCTGAACATGTTCCTTGATGACGACGAAACCCACAGCATGATCATGATCGGCGAAATCGGCGGCTCGGCCGAAGAAGAAGCAGCTGAATTCCTCGCCGCCCAGAAGAAAAAGGGCCGCTGGAAGCCAACAGCTGGCTTCATCGCGGGCCGCACAGCCCCTCCCGGCCGTCGTATGGGCCACGCTGGCGCGATCGTCGCCGGCGGCAAGGGCGGCGCGGAAGACAAGATCGAAGCCATGCGCAAAGCAGGCATCGTTGTGGCTGAAAGCCCAGCAACCCTTGGCGAAGCCGTGATCGAAGCGATCGGTAAATAAGCAAAGACAATAGCGGCGGCGTATTTTGCGCCGCTGCTTTTCGCAACGCCACGAGCCAGAAACGCGCAGACCAAACGCTCGAACGCATAGGTGCATCATGACCGACCAGTCTTCCAACGACCAGTTCCACGCCTCCTCCTTCATGCAAGGCCATAACGCCGAGTATCTGGAGCAGCTCTATGGCCAATATGCCGCCGATCCGAACTCGGTTGACGACGCGTGGCGCGCGTTCTTTGGCGCGCTCGGAGATGCCGAGATGGACGTTAAGGCGGAAGCCAAAGGCCCAAGCTGGGCCCGCGCCGACTGGCCGCCTGTGCCCCATGACGACCTCACCCAAGCGCTCACGGGTGAATGGGAAGAAGTAGAAGTAAAAGCCGCCGCCACCAAAATTCAGGCAGGCGCGGCCAAAGCGGGCGTTGATGCCTCAAACGCGGCTGTGCGCCAAGCCGTGCTCGACAGCATCCGCGCGCTCATGATCATCCGAGCCTACCGTATCCGTGGCCACCTCATTGCCAATCTTGACCCGCTCGGACTGACCGAGCACACGCCCCACCCCGAGCTCGACCCAAAGTCTTATGGCTTTACCGAGGCCGACATGGACCGCCCGATCTTCATTGATAAGGTTCTGGGGCTTGATTTTGCCAATATGCGCCAGATCCTTGATATCGTGCGCCGCACCTACTGTGGCACATTCGCGCTTCAGTACATGCATATTTCCAACCCCGAAGAAGCGGGCTGGCTGAAAGAGCGCATCGAAGGCTACGACAAGGAAATCAAGTTTACCCGCGAAGGCCGCAAGGCGATCCTCAACAAGATGGTTGAGGCCGAGGGTTTTGAAAAATTCCTTCACGTCAAATATATGGGCACCAAACGGTTCGGCCTTGATGGTGGCGAAAGCCTCATTCCTGCGATGGAACAGATCATCAAACGCGGCGGCGCACTCGGCATTCGCGAAATGGTCATCGGCATGCCTCACCGTGGCCGCCTCAACGTGCTCGCCAACGTGATGAGCAAGCCCTATCGCGCAATCTTCAACGAGTTTCAGGGCGGCAGCTTCAAACCCGAAGATGTCGACGGCTCGGGCGACGTAAAATATCACCTCGGCGCAAGCTCGGACCGCGAGTTTGACGGCAACTCTGTCCACCTCAGCCTCACAGCTAACCCCTCACACCTTGAGGCGGTCAACCCCGTTGTGCTCGGCAAGGTCCGCGCCAAGCAAGACCAGCTCGGCGATACAGAGCGCAAGCAAGTCATGGCAATTCTGTTGCACGGCGATGCGGCCTTTGCTGGCCAAGGCGTTGTGGCCGAAGGCTTGGGCCTTTCAGGCCTCAAAGGCCACCGCACAGGCGGCACGATGCATATTGTGGTCAACAACCAGATCGGTTTCACCACCGCGCCGCATTTCTCTCGGTCTTCGCCCTACCCCACAGACATCGCTCTGATGGTCGAGGCGCCGATCTTCCACGTCAATGGAGACGACCCGGAGGCCGTGGTCCACGCGGCCAAAGTGGCGACAGAGTTCCGCCAGAAGTTTGGCAAAGACGTGGTGATCGATATTTTCTGCTACCGCAGGTTTGGCCACAACGAGGGCGACGAGCCCATGTTCACAAACCCGCTCATGTACAAAAAGATCAAGAAACAAAAGACCACGCTTAGCCTCTATACCGCTGAGCTGGTCAAAGACGGCCTCATCCCAGAGGGCGAAATCGAAGATATGAAAGCCGCCTTCCAAGCCCATCTGGGCGAGGAGTTCGAGGCAGGTAAAGACTACAAACCCAACAAAGCCGACTGGCTGGATGGCAAGTGGTCTCACCTCAACCGCGACAAAGAAGAGTATCAGCGCGGCGAAACCGCGATCAAGCCTGAGACATTCGCCGAGATCGGCCGCGCGCTCAGCACAGCACCCGCCACTTTGCCGCTTCACAAGACAGTGGGCCGCTTGCTGGAAAGCAAGGCGCAGATGTTTGAAACAGGCGAAGGCTTTGACTGGGCCACAGGCGAAGCGCTGGCTTTTGGCTCGCTGCTCTCCGAAGGCTACCCCGTCCGCCTCTCAGGACAAGACGCCACACGCGGCACCTTCTCGCAGCGCCACTCAGGTATCATCAACCAAGACACGGAAGAGCGCTACTACCCGCTCAACAACATCCGCGCGGGTCAGGCCCAGTATGAAGTCATCGACTCCATGCTGTCAGAATATGCGGTTCTTGGGTTCGAGTACGGCTACTCTTTGGCTGAACCAAACGCCCTCACTCTCTGGGAAGCCCAGTTCGGCGACTTCGCCAACGGCGCGCAGATCATGTTTGACCAGTTTATTTCATCCGGCGAAAGCAAATGGCTGCGCATGTCTGGTCTGACAGTGCTTCTGCCGCACGGCTACGAAGGCCAAGGCCCAGAGCACAGCTCGGCCCGCCTTGAGCGCTTCTTGCAGCAATGTGGCCAAGACAACTGGATCGTCGCCAACTGCACGACACCCGCCAACTACTTCCACATCCTGCGCCGCCAGCTGCACCGCACCTTCCGCAAGCCGCTGATCCTGATGACGCCAAAGTCGCTCCTGCGCCACAAGCTCGCGGTCTCAAAGGCTGAAGAGTTCACCACAGGCTCAAGCTTCCACCGCATCCTCTGGGACGACGCTCAATACGGCAACTCCGATACGGTTCTCGCAAGCGACGACAAAATCAAACGCGTCGTCATGTGTTCGGGCAAAGTCTATTATGACTTGCTGGAAGAGCGTGACGCGCGCGGCATTGATGATATTTATCTGATGCGCGTTGAACAGTTCTATCCCTTCCCCGCTCAATCCGTCGTTAAGGAGCTGTCTCGCTTCAAAAACGCCGAAGTGGTCTGGTGTCAGGAAGAACCAAAGAACCAAGGCGCATGGACATTCATCGAGCCTAATATCGAATGGGTCCTCGGGCGTATCAAAGCCAAGCACGGCCGCCCGACTTATGCAGGCCGCGCCGCAAGCGCCTCGCCCGCAACAGGCCTTGCCTCAGCCCACAAAGCACAACAAGCCGCACTCATTGACGATGCGCTCACACTGAAAAAAGGGAAATAACCCATGACCGAAGTTCGCGTTCCTACACTGGGTGAATCCGTCACCGAAGCCACAGTCGCCACATGGTTCAAAAAGCCAGGTGATGCGGTCCAAGCCGACGAAATGCTCTGTGAGCTTGAAACAGACAAGGTGACTGTCGAAGTCCCAGCGCCCACAGCGGGCACGCTGGGCGAGATCATCGCCGCCGAAGGCGAGACAGTGGGCGTTGATGCCCTTCTCGCCACAATCAACGCAGGCGAAGCCGCAGCAGCAGCCCCCAAAGCCGCCGCCGCGCCCGCCGGAGCCTCAGCCTCAGCCGCTGCCGTTGATGTCATGGTGCCGACACTTGGCGAAAGCGTCACAGAAGCGACAGTTTCAACTTGGTTCAAGCAAGTCGGCGATACCGTCGCCCAAGACGAAATGCTCTGCGAACTTGAGACAGACAAAGTCAGCGTCGAAGTGCCAAGTCCCGCCGCAGGCGTTCTGACAGAGATCATTGCCGCCGAAGGCGCAACCGTTGACGCAAGCGCAAAGCTCGGCGTGATCAGCTCGGGCGAAGGCGCAACAGCCGCCGC
>ENA-OUOG01000289-OUOG01000289.1-marine-metagenome-genome-assembly--contig:-NODE-289-length-66991-cov-5.010073_pt1 | contig 66991 bp, 51 predicted proteins | sample MGYA00248635_ERZ508505 | MGnify/ENA primary metagenome ERZ508505 (study PRJEB26176, sample SAMN06267871) | marine metagenome | isolation source: Saanich Inlet, British Columbia, Canada | place: Pacific... | reverse complement strand
TGAGTAAGTACCCGGAGTAGAAGCAGAAAGATCAATAGTTCCAGTAGCAGTATTCAAAGATAAACCAGTAGATGAAGAGAACGTACCACCAGTAAGCCCAGTAACAGTTGCAATCGGATCAGATTGGTTTACACAGAAAGCCGCAGCGCTATAATTAAACGAAGCATCATCCATTGCGTTTATAGTAACCGATACAGATGAACTGTTTGGACAAGTTCCAGCAGTAGTATAGGTTATTGAGTAAGTACCCGGAGTAGAAGCAGAAAGATCAATAGTTCCAGTAGCAGTATTCAAAGATAAACCAGTAGATGAAGAGAACGTGCCACCAGTAAGTCCAGTAACAGTTGCAGTTGGATCCGTCTCATTTGCACAATAATTAATTGAACTATAACCAAACGAAGCATCATCCATTGCGTTTATAGTAACCGATACAGATGAACTGTTTGGACAAGTTCCTGCAGTAGTATAGGTCACTGAGTAAGTACCCGGAGTAGAAGCAGAAAGATCAATAGTTCCAGTAGAAGTACTCAAGGCTAAACCAGTAGTTGAAGAGAACGTACCACCAGTAAGTCCAGTAACAGTTAAAGTCGGATCAGATTCATTTACACAGAAAGCCGCAGCGCTGTAACTAAATGAAGCGTCATCCATTGCATTGATAGTAACTGAAACAGTTGAGCTATTCTGACAAGTTCCAGCAGTAGTATAGGTCACTGAGTAAGTACCCGGAGTAGAAGCAGAAAGATCAATAGTTCCAGTAGCAGTATTCAAAGATAAACCAGTAGATGAAGAGAACGTACCACCAGTAAGCCCAGTAACAGTTACAGTCGGATCAGATTCATTTACACAGAAAGTAGTAGCACTGTAATCAAACGAAGCATCGTCAGCTGGTGTAACAGTTATATTAAAGTTTTGGTTGGTCAATGGCGTAACTCCATCTTCCTCGCCATCAGCAAGGCTAAAAGAAAAGACATCACTAGTTGTTGCTGATCCGTTATGTAAATATTCTATAATGCCATTAATGATATCAGCTTGTGTAAAGGTATCTGATAACAGCAAAGAATCATTTCCATTCGCAACTAAAACTCCATTTACTGGTAGAGTAGTGATTGTAAATGTTAATCCAGTTGCTGTGTCGTCTGGATCTGTTACACTTATCATTGTATCACTCAAAGTAACCTTACATCCATTAATTACACTCGTTCCAGTATTTGTAGTTAAGGAAGGAGCTTCATTAATATCAGTTACTGTAACAGATATTGCTATTGTAGTTAGATTGTTAGGTACTAGCCCATTGTCAGCAGTAACAGAAATAGAATAGATGTTATCTGTATTGGTATCTAAAGGATTTTCATAGTTTGGTGCAGAACTAAACGACAGTAATCCAGTGGTGCTATCCAATGTAAATAATGCTGAATCTAATCCGCTTATTGTGTAGACAAGGTTGCTGTCGATTGCTCCTCCATTTCCATCATTTGCATTAAAATTGGTAACACTTGTTGTGTTCTCAACTACGTCATAAGTCAAACTAGGGCTATTAAAATCAGGAGGATTTCCACCTGATCTATAAATAGCGTAAGATTTACCATCAGTTATGCCTTTTCCAATCAAACTTGATGTTTCGTCTAAATTTATAAGAACATTACTGTCGCCACCTACAAGATTAGTTAAGCCAGTACTATTAAGAGCAGATCCACTAAACAGTTTCGCTCTTGCTGTTGAAGGAAAGGTTAGTGTTGGAGTTCCGCTCAGAATAATATCACCTCCCGACATTGTGCCTAGTGTTTTTGTTTTACCAGCATTCAGAATAATTGCATCATCTGAAGTAGAGGTTGTGTTTATGTTTTGTGATAAAGTTAAATTTCCACGATCAGTTTCAACTAAAATTGTACCACTCGAGAAAATTCCACTTTGCGAACCGACTGTTCCAATTTCTAATTCATTGCTGTCTAGATAACTAATGTTGCCCACAGAAGCACTGCTGCTTCCTGCTGAAAGTGTTCCTATATTATTCAAATTATTTTGAAGTGCAAATGAACCAGCTCCATTCAAACTAAGATTACTTGCCGTAAGCGCTGCAGTTTGTGAGGCAGCTGTTGTGGCCGAAATACTTATTGTACTTGATTCAGCAGTAAGTGGGGCGTTTATTGAAACTGTTCCACCATAAGCCGTAATTGGTCCTGCAATTGTTGTGTTAGTTCCAAAAGTAACATCCGAAATATTAGTTTGTTTACCAATGGTTAAACCACTTAAGGTAAATGATAAATGGAAGTTATTTGTGTTAAAAGGGTTTGAAAAAGAAGTTCCAGCTGATTCAAGTGTTAGACTACCCGTTGTGTTAAATTTAGTAGTTGACGAAAAATTAAAAACATCACTAATTACGTGAACATTTGATGATGAACTTGCTATGTTAGGATCTCCAATTTTACTTCCAATAATTGCAAAGGGTTTAGATCCACCTGTGGTGATTCCCTTGCTACCCCCGTCAATTGTGATTGTTCCACTTGAAGCCAAAATATCAATATCAGACAAGAAAATACCATAACTAGAAGCTGTTGTAATTCCTTTTAAAGATATATCTCCACCGCCCGTGGCAAGAAGTTGTTTATTTACATTATAATTAAATACGAGACCTAGGCTTTTGTCAGACCAACCATCAAGTGTAATTGCAGTTCCAGAAGTTTTGGCTGATTGAATAGTTACACCTGCAGTTGTGCCTTCTGAAATATTAAAACCGTAAGAATCTTCGGATTTAGCGAAAATAGAAACAGAACCAGTACCCCCATCTATAGATACTCCAGAGGACAACATAACACCAAATAGATAGGTCGAGGAGCTGTTATCTGAAGGTGTATAACCTCTCATTAAGATGTCCCCACCATCCGAGTTTAAAGTGTTAGTATTTGAATTGTTAGATCCAATCCTAATTCCATGTCTTGTCCCGTTTCCATTAGCATAACCTGTTAATAAATCGTTTCCACCAGAAAGTGTAATGTCTCCACCATTAGAATTTAAATCACTTTGATCTCCAATTTCAATATAACCTCCGTTTAAAGAATCTCTATCGGCCCAAAGCGTAATATTTCCTCCATTTGTAGTGATGTCTTTTGAACTTAATGTGGTAATATTTCCACTTGCTTTTAGTAATATGTCAGCATCATTAGCTCCAGCTGTATTCAGGTCTCCGTTTACAGTAATATCTCCTCCATAAGCAGTAATTGGCCCGGCAATGTTTGTAATAGATGCAATTGTAATATCAGCTTTATTTGTAGATTTTCCAATAGTAAGTTCTGTAATATCTGTACTAAATCCTATATTTGCTGTAGATATTTCACTAGAGAAATCATCTCTATATGGTTGTAATATTGCAGTTCCTGAAGTTTTTATTTGCCAACTTCCACTTCCTCCCCAAGTTAACTTATCATCTTTGATAGATATATTACCTGAAGAACTTGTAACATCACTAGAAGCTTTATATCCTATACTTAGAGCATTTCCGTATGATTGAAAATCTCCATTTCCACTACCTGTTATATTAATAGCTCCGCTATTCGCTAATATATTAACTATATTTTGTGTAAAAATATCATGAGAAGCATTACTACTTGATCCTGAATTAGCATTTATTGTAATTGAACCTGTTCCTGTTGATTCTATTGTTGTGGAACTTGAATTACCAGCTAATAATAATATCCCTCTATCTCCGTACGATCCTCCACCATTAGAAGTTCCCGTTAATAAAATATCACCATCTACTGTTTTTATTAAGTTGTTACCTGCACTTAGTGTATATGATGTATAAATACCGGCATTGTAAGTTCCATTTTTACCTTGACCATCTAGTGTAATATCTCCAGTAGTTCCTGCATCAATAGTAAATCCACCAAAAGTATGAATACCATTTGATTCATTTGATGTGCTTCCTTGGGTTGATTTACCTCTTAATAATATATCTCCACCTCCAGAAGATAAGCTTATTCCTGTATTTACGTTTGTTCCTAGTTGGATACCACCATGCACCCCATCAGTTACATTATTTAATGCATAACTATCACCTACATTCAATCCATTCCAAGTAGTAGAAGCACCTGTCGCGCTACCACCCATCCATAGATGACCACCATTTGTTGTTATTGTAGATCCATTATTTAGTAGAATGTATCCGCCATTGGAGTCACTATTTGACCACAGTGTTACATTTCCGCCATCTGTTAATATAGATTTTGAAGTATTTTGTGTAATATTTCCACTCGCTTTTAGTAATATATCAGCATCATTAGCTCCAGCTGTATTCAGGTCTCCGTTTATATTGATGTTTCTACCATAAGTAGTAATTGGCCCTGCAATAGTTGTATTTGCTCCAATAGTAACATCAGCGGTATTTGTTGATTTTCCAAGAGTAAGTCTACTAATAGTGTTTGCTAAAGATGAATTTGTTATCGGGAAAGTGAGCGCACTAGCAAAGCTTGGACTTGATGACTCTAGTGTAAGTTCGCCCGATGTGTTTACTTCAATTCCGCCTGCTGCTAGAGTAATGTTATCAGCTGTAATGAATACATCACTAGTTGAGGAAGAAATTGTTCCGCCTGACCCTAGTGTTATTTTAGAAGGTCCTGAAGTACTACCGTTTGAAACAGCAGCAGCAACCTGAATTGCCTTATCTCCACCGTTTAGTTTTATGTCTCCGGTACTCGCAAAAACATTTAGTTTTCCATGATAATAACTGCCTGTTACTATGCCGTTACCTGTACCCTTTGCATCTCCAGTCATAATGATATTTCCTCCTCCAGAAGCTGTTAGATTAACTGTTCCACTTAATCCAATACCATCTCCAGTCCCTCTTCCAACTCCATTCAGAGTAATTGCATCTCCTGATGCTGCTGATGATTTTATATTTACTGTAGAGGCAATACTGACGTCATGAACTCCAAATACAATTCCATTCCTATTAGTTCCTGCTAAATTACCAGTAACTTCACCATCCAATTCGATAGTTCCATTTCCCGAATTTAGTTCAATGGTGTTTCCGTAGGTTGCAATTCCATATGCATATTCTGGAGCATTACCAGCTATTTTGATATTACCACCAAAAGTTGAAATTGAATTTCGTTCAAAATATACAGCTGTTCTTAATGCACTACCTCCATTTGATGGAGTAAAACTAGTTCCAGATACTGCGTATCCTGAACCGACAGATAATCCGTTCCATGTAGCTCCGTTGCTACCTCCCCCAATCCATACATGACCTCCTGTTACTGAACTACTACCAGTAATAATAGAAGATCCATTTCTTAGAGCAACAGAACCAAAAGTACTTTCATTATCACTATTTGCCCATAGAACAACATTTCCTCCGTTTGTAACAATTGATTTAGAGGCTGCTTGTTCTATATTTCCACTCGCTTTCAGTAAAATATCTCCTCCAGTTACACTTGAAGTATTCAGGTCTCCGTTTATATTGATGTTTCTACCATAAGTAGTAATTGGCCCTGCAATAGTTGTGTTAGCTCCAAAAGTAACATCCGAAGTGTTGGTTGTTTTACCGATGGTTAAGCTACTTAAACTACTTGATAAATTTATTGTTGATAGATCAAAAGAACTGGTAAAACTATTTTGCTGATTGGATTGAATAATAACATCGCCTTGAGCTACTCCAGAATTTGTATTTCCTATAGGAGTTGCAAAAGAGGCTGTACCATCAAAATTAAGAGTAAATGTTTTAGTAGGTTTTACGGTAATATAGCTTTGATTTGTTCCAAACGCAAATTTACCACTAGAATTAAAAGTAATATTACCATCAACAAACATTCTTGGATTTGCGCCAGTTCTTAAAACATTGCCTGAGTAATTACTGGCAGTATTTTTACCTGTTATAATTAAGTCATTATCAATATCAATAACATGACTCACATTAGCCCCATTATAAACATTGCTAGAACCTAATCTAACTCCATAATTAGATGCATTAGAAGATTCTCCGTTTAGTGTTAAATCATGGGCAAAAAACTGTGCGTTAGAAACATAAATCCCATCAAAGTTTCCGGAAGTTTTACCTCTCACCACAATATTCCCCGCAGTATTCCCTGTTTTTCTAGTGTCCAGAACGGTAGTGTAGGTACTTCCTGAGCCTAATGCAACACCATCAGTAGAGGTGCCACCGTTGGCAAAACCATTTGGAATTGTAGTTCCAGAGCCACCTCCCATAATTATATCTCCTCCGTTTGTAGCAAGTGTTTGTCCAGCACCAGATAAATCAATATTCCCTAAATTATCATTGTCACTATCTGCCCAAAAGATAATATCTCCACCATCTGTAGTTATTGATTTTGAAGTATTTTGTGTGATATTTCCTTTTGCTTTTAAGGTCAAATTATTGGCTGTAGTAGAGTTAACATCTGCGTCTACTATTATGTTTCCTGCTGTGATGGTTAAATCTCCTGTAGCCAAATATCCTTCGACAATTGACGAATTTAGATTTACTGGAGAAGAAATAGTAGTAATTACACCACTACTATAACTCCAAGTACTATTGATTGCATCACCTCCAGAGCCTACAATGGTTAAATCTCCAGTTCCAGACTGAAAACGGTAAATCGCATAAGCATTGTTGTCAGCTAAAACAGGAGTAATTGTAGAGTTTTCATCAAAACCAGATCTTGTATTGGCTATACCGCCTACCAAATTGGTAAGTCCTGTGCTGGGGGTTTCTACACCACTATATAGCTTAGCTCTTGCGGCAGCTGGATAGGTTAATGTTGGGGTTCCAGTCACAATAATATTTCCTCCAGATCCAGAGTTCGCTGCAGAAGATTTACCAGCATTCAAAATAATGGCATCATCAGAAGTAGAGGTAGAGTTTAGATTTTGTGATAGAGTTAAGTTTCCATTGTCCGTTTCTACTAAAATTATACCACTCGAGAAAATTCCACTTTGCGATCCGACTGTTCCAATTTCTAATGCATTATTGTCTTTGTAACTCAAGTTACCTATAGGAGTGCTGTTACTTCCTGCAGCCAGTATTGCCACATTATTGGTGTTGTTTTGTAAAGTAAAGGAACCAGTTCCATTCAAACTAAGATTACTTGCCGTAAGTGCTGCGGTCTGAGTAGCGGCTGTTGCAGCCATGATGTTTATGGTGCTAGATACAGCGGTAAGTGGAGCGTTTATTTCAAGGGTTCCACCATAAGCTGATATTGGACCAGGTATGTTTACACCTTTATCAAAAATAATATCTTGAGTATTTGACAGCTTTCCTATAGTAAAACCATTAAGTGTAGTAGGGTAATCAAACCAAGTTGTCCTAACAGCATTTCCCCCAGTAGAGCCAAAGAAACTAGCATCACTTGGTTCTAAAGTGAAAGAGCCAGTGGTATTTGTAATAGTTGGTAATTGACCAACACCTGTAGCAAAATTAAGAGTTTCACCTCGAATAATTATGTCTCCAGTTCCAGCCTGAAGTACTAAAAAATCTAAATCCAAAATTCCATTTCCGCTCGCATTTGCATCGGCATAGATTCTAATGTTGTGGTTATTACTGGTAATAGTTTGAGTGGAACTGTTGTCTGTATTGATATTCTCACTTGCGAAGATTGAGATGTCTCCTTGTGATGTAATGTTATCATTTAAGGTGATGTCTCCACCATAAACCGAAATTGGGCCAGCAATAGTCGTGTTTGCTCCAAAAGTAACATCGGCTGTATTTGTTGTTTTTCCGATAGTTAACTCACTAATAGTATTAGATAAATTTACTGCGGAAGATGGAAAAGTAATTGCATTAGAAAAAGTATTTGCAATAGATTGCACAGTTAAACTACCCGTAGTTTCTATATTGGTGGTATAGATTAACGATAAGTTATCTGCATTTAATGCAACATCTCCTGTGGTTGCTGTAGTTCCATCAGTTCCAATGTAAACAGAACTATTACTACCAGTTTGAATACCAAAACTATTGCTTAAGTTACTTTTTCTTCCTATTAAAGTAATATCTCCAGAAGTTGAATAAATTTTAGAAGAAAACGATCCTCCGCCATCAAAATTAATTCCTGCATCTAATCTTGCAGTCGCAGCACTTCCACCACCTGAGGTTCCATCAAGCAGAACATTTCCAGAGGTCGTATGAATGCTGTTTTGATTGAAAAAATTAATTCCTGCCCCATGATCTGCTGACCGATGCGGACCTCCAACACCATAAATGGATACCGCACCAGTATTGTTAGTTTTAATCTCAGTATTAGTAACTATATCTACCCCAATATTATAGTCAGATGAGATTTCAGCTGGATTTCCTTTTCCTTTTAGTTGGATATTTCCTCCTGAATTAGTTCCACTAGCATTCAATAAAACATCGTTCAACCAAATCCCTCTTTGTGAGGCAAAACCGGTAAATACATCGGTAGTTCCTGTGGCAAAACCATTGCCATCTGTGCTACCTCCTAAGGTAATGTTTCCTCCGTTTGTAATAATATCTAAATTGTTTAGACTAATTCTTCCTGCATCATTATTATTGCTGTTGGCACTTAAGAGCACGTCTGCTCCATTGGTGGTTATATTACTGTTTTGTCCTAAAATATTGATTTGTGAAATTAAGTTGATACCAACACCAGTTGTATCAGAACTGGTAAGATTTCCATTTACAGTAATATTACCACCATAAACCGAAATTGGTCCAGTCACTATTAAAGCTTGTGGAATAGTTAAATTAACTGTATTCCCAACTTTACCATAAGTAATACCAGTGAAATTATTGCCTAAATCAAATTTTGTGCTTAAGCTTTGTGCATCAGTAAAGCTTGAAGAAAATGGCTCGATTGTTAGCGTACCGCTACTATTCAGATTTATTTCTGACGTATTTTCAAATACAAAGTCATTTGCTTTTAAAACAATATCGCTACTAGAGTTAGCGGCAACTGGTATAACGCCCTGTACAGCTGTAGCAGAATTTCTATTACCTATAAAGAGTGTGTTGTTTTTTACAAACATTTCTGCATTAGTAAATAAATTTATATTACCTACATTACTTAAAATTTGTAAAGTTGAAGAGCATCATTATGACCAAACCAAAAACCTTTTCCACTTCCTCCATTGTTTGCTTGTATGGTAATACCGCCACCAGAACTACTTGTTGTCTGTATTAATGCATTGGAAGACCCGGAGTTAAAACTACTTACGATTCCAGCATTTGAACCATCAGTAGAGGCTGAGATGTTAATTGCATTGGCATCTGTGCTTGCAGAAGTTATCGCATAGTTTCCAGAAGCCAAATTCATTGCATGGTTACCACTGTTTAAGGCTCTAATGTCTATATTTCCTGTTCCACTGTTAATGGTTGTTCCGTCATCAAGACCTATTGCGTAATCAGTAGCCTCTTGTTGCCCTCGAATTATAATATCACCACCGTCAGAATTTATTGAAACGTCACCTCTCGAATCAATAGCCTCTCCTGAATAACCACCCCTGTAGGCATAACCATCGGGAATGCCATCGCCTGCTGCACCGCCATTAGCTCCATCATCCAAACCACCGGCAAGTACAATTTTTCCGCCATTTGAAGTAAGTTGATTTGTACCCGCAAGTATTATTTCGCTATTTTTTTGTCCAGTTGTTGAGTTTTCTGCATTCGACCAAACTATAATATCGCCTCCATTTGTTGTTAAATCGGTATTAGTTGCGAGTAATACAAGTCCGTTAGTTAAATTACCTGTTCCAACACCTTTTGACACTAATTTTATGGCTTGGTTAGCTTGAGTAGTTTGAATATCTGCATTAATATCAACTCTATTCCCATAAACCGAAATAGGGCCTGCAACGTTGATTGCAGAAGAAATCATAACGTAAGAGCTGTTAACTAATTCCACTGGTGTTAAACCATTTAACAAACCGGAGTACTTACCGATAGTAAGCCCTGTAAGACTTGTTATATTGTTAATTTGCATGTAATCATAGTCGCTACTAAAGTTGGCATTGGCACCTGTTGTATGAAACCAATTAAATGAATTAGAATTAAATGCGCTATTGAATGGAGTTAAATAAAAATGCCCTGTAGTAACAAAATTAATAGCTTGGCCGCCACTTGTAGGCCCTAAAACTTCATTGGCTATTACAATAATATCCCCTGAACCGCCACCAACTGTGTGCAAAATGCCGTCAGTGCCTAGACCACTAATGCCCGAACTGTATCCGTTGCCTGCCCAAGCCAAAAAGTCACCACTTCCAGTTAGAACATCACCATAAATATCTAAAGCATTGTTATTTGAACCATTTGACCCTATGGAAGGACCATCGCCTACTGCCAAGCCATTCCAGGTATAACTACCATTGTTGGTAGTACTTCCTCCTGCCCAAAAGTGACCATTGTTTGTGTTAATTGAACCCAAAATTGAAACTCCTCCATCGTCATTGTCGTTGTCCCAATCAGACCATAGCACTACATCTAAAGAGCCTACTGTTGCTGTAACAGGTTGGTTTATTAAAATTCTTCCCCCCGATTTTATAGTAAAACTTACAGATGAACCTGAACTCTTTGTAATAGAACTTGTTAATTGAACTAAACTAACAGCAGAAGATGTTTCTAAAAATACACTAGTCCCAGCGTTTAAATATCCTTCAATTACTGATGTATTTATGTCAGCAGCGCCTGTTGCGGTAACAGTAACTGGATTTGTTCCACTAACACTCCAATTAGAACCAGAAGTGCCTGTTTGTCCCATTGAAGAAATAGTAAGCGTTTGAGCTAAAAAAGTAGATGTTAAAAAAAGAAATAGAAATGTAATTAATGCCTTCATAATAGTTAATGAATTCCGGTTCAAATAATATTAATATTAAAATTCAACAAATATACTACTTTTATCTTTAAAATTTAAGGCTCTCTTAAGTAATATGATGTACTGAAAGTTAATCTGTTAGAGCATTAATTCGAACTCGTAAATAGCTTATAGTAACTGCAACTATGTCATTTGAATTGGCTTCTATCGATATTGAAGTTCAAATTCCATCATTTGCAAAAAAAAATGGCAATAAAAGGGATGTGTCATTTCGTAAAAATGAAAAGTCAAAAGCATTAAAAAAATGATTGTCTTTTTTTTTAGCTGAAGCTAAAAAGAGGGTGTTGTTTTATTTTCTGAATTTTTGACTTAGGTCATACACCGTTTTTAGGATTTCTAAATCTTCCTCTGTTAGAGAAATGTTTCTTCTTTCCATTACACGCTTGGCTGTATCCATGGCCTTTTCAAACTTATATTCCAATGGTTTTCTACCACCCCAAGAATAGGAAGGAATAAATTTAGAAGGAAAATCGGCTCCATAAATATTTGCACTTACTCCCACAACCGTTCCTGTATTGAACATGGTGTTAATTGCCGATTTTGAATGGTCCCCCATAATCAATCCGCAAAACTGGAGCTCTGTGTCTACATATTTTTCTTCTGAATAATTGTAGATGTCTACCGATTGGTAATTGTTTTTGAGGTTAGAGTTATTTGTATCTGCTCCTAAATTACACCATTCTCCAAGTACAGCATTCCCTAAAAAACCATCGTGACCTTTGTTAGAATATCCCTGAATCATGCAATTGTTTACTTCACCACCTACTTTCGAATAAGGGCCAATAGTGGTTGCTCCATAAATTTTTGCACCCATTTTCACAACTCCATTCTCACAAATAGCAATTGGTCCGCGAAGAATACTTCCTTCCATTACTTCGGCACCTTTGGCAATATAAATAGGACCAGAGGTGGTATTCAGAATAGCGCATTCTACTTTAGCTCCTTCTTCAATGTAAATTTCTTCCCCCAATATTTGATTGGTGTCCGAAGGTTTTACAAATGTTTTTTCTGATTTTATTGATTCAATGTCTGATCTGATAGCAGCATCATTCAATCTGAATAAATCCCAGACATTTTCAATCTGTAAAAATTCAGCTTTGGTTTCTACCATTTTATATTCGCTCAAAGCTTCTTCAATATTTTCTGAATTAAGCGGCAATGGGTTTACAGCAATTATTTTCCCTTTGGAGGTAAGAATTTGTTTGTTTTTAAGTTCCAATAGGCTACTCATCAAGTCATCCGAAGGAAGAATAGATCCATTAATTCCAATGGAGTTTTCTTCGGTTGGGGAACCAAATTTTTTAGACAAATAATCTTGTGTTTTTACTTGAATTGGGTTTTCAATATAGTGTTCCCACTTTTCTTTTATTGTCATTATACCAATTCTCAGCTCACAAACTGGGCGAGTGTAGGTGAGTGGCAATAAGTTCTTATGGTAAATTCCATCAAATAAAATAATATTCATAATTCTTAATTTTTAAGACATTAAACTTGCCATTTCTTGCTGTATTTCTTTTGCTTTTTCACCAGCTTGGGCAGCAAAGTCAGTTCCATTTCCTGCGTAAATTATTCCTCGGGAAGAGTTTACAAGTAATCCGCAGTCTTCATTCATTCCGTATTTTACTACTTCGGATAAGCTTCCTCCTTGCGCTCCAATTCCAGGAACTAAAAGAAAATGATTGGGTACAATTTTACGAATTTCTGCCAACATTGCTGGGCGAGTAGCTCCCACTACATACATCATATTTTGTTCGGTTCCCCATTCCTTAGAAGTAGAAAGTACTTTTTCGAACACATATTTTCCGCTTTTCAATTTTTGTAATTCAAAATCATCTGCTCCTTTATTCGAAGTCAAAGCCAATAAAATCGCCCATTTGTCTTGGTGTTGTAAATACGGAATTACTGAATCACTTCCCATGTATGGAGCAACCGTTACCGAATCAAAATTGTAAGTATCAAAAAATGTATTGGCATAATAAAAACTAGTATTCCCAATGTCGCCTCTTTTGGCATCTGCGATAGTAAAATGAGTTTCTGGGATGTAATCAATAGTCTTTTGTAAGCTTTCCCATCCTTTTGCTCCTAACATTTCATAAAACGCAATATTTGGCTTGTAGGCAACACAAAACTCTTTGGTAGCATCAATTATTTGTTTGTTGAATTCAAAAATAGGATCTTCCAATCCTAATAAATGAGAAGGGATTTTTGCCAAATCAGTATCCAATCCCACACATAAGAAGGATTTTTTGGTTTTAATTTGAGTTACTAATTCTTGGTAGTTCATTTTTTTAGTCTTTAATCTTGTTGCAGGTTTTTCTCGGAATAAAAAGTATCGAGAACTATACCTCTGTTCCTTCTTTCATTCTTTCGGCATTGTCGGCCATTTTCAGTGATTCCGAAATTTCTGCAATGTCTCCATCAATGATGTTTGACAAGTTGTACAAAGTCAAGTTTATTCTATGATCAGTAACTCTCCCTTGAGGGTAATTGTAGGTTCTAATTTTTGCCGAACGGTCGCTCGAAGAAACTAATGATTTTCTGGTAGATGCATCATTTTCTAGTTTTTTGTTCAGTTCAATTTCGTATACTCTAGATCTTAATACAGACAAGGCTTTGTCGTAGTTTTTCAATTTCGATTTTTGATCCTGACATTGAGCCACAACTCCTGTAGGAATGTGAGTTAAACGAATGGCAGAGTAGGTTGTGTTTACTGATTGTCCTCCTGGTCCAGATGAGCAATAAGAATCCACTCTCAAGTCAGCTTTTTTGATTTCTATATCAAACTCTTCTGCTTCGGGCAATACAATAACGGAGGCAGCAGATGTGTGAACTCTACCTTGGGTTTCAGTTTGAGGAACTCTTTGAACCCTGTGCACTCCAGATTCATATTTCATTTCACCGTAGACATCTGCTCCGGAGATTTCAAATATAATCTCTTTGTAGCCGCCATTTGTTCCATCGGCTGTATCTACCACAGAAACTTGCCAGCCTTTTGTTGCTGCGTATTTCGTGTACATTCTGTGCAAATCTCCAGCAAAAATACTGGCTTCATCTCCACCAGCTCCAGCTCTTATCTCCACCACTACATTTTTACCATCTTCTGGATCTTTAGGAATAAGCAGGACTTTTATTTCTTCGTTAAGTGCCTCTAGTTGGCTCTCACAATCCGATAATTCCTCCTTAGCCATTTCCACAAAATCAGAATCTGTTTCTGTCTTAATTATTTCTTTGTTCGAAGCAATGTTCGAGTTCAAGCTTTTTAATTTATCCAAAGCTTTTACTACGTCTTCCAAATCTTTGTATTCTTTGGTAAGTTTCACGTATTGCTTCATGTCAGAAATAATTTCAGGATCAATTATTTTTTTTCCAATCTCTTCCCACCTTTCTTTTATAAGCTCTAATTTCCCTATTATGTTCGACATTTTATTTTAGTATTTAGTTTCCCATTCCAACTTTCCCTCAGGGAAGGTGTAATGAGTCAATATTATTGTTTTTTCTGCAACTATTTTCTATGCTCTTGCTATTCCTTTCTCTTTCCAGTTTTATCGAGGACAAGCTGGAAAGGCTAGGGATAGGAATTAATTGTAAACAAACTCCCCAAACTCCGACTTTATAGTCAGTTGCTTCGAGTTACCGTTTGAGTTGGTTGGGTGAGTTTTATCGAACCCCTCAACTCTTCCAATTATTTGTGCGTCTACACCAAATGAACTAGAGATATCAATGATAGATTGTGCAATTTCTTCTGGAACATACAATTCCATTCTGTGTCCCATATTGAATACTTTGTACATTTCTTCCCAGCTTGTTCCAGATTCCTCCTGAATAAGCTTGAACAGTGGAGGCAATTCAAACATGCTGTCTTTCACCACGTGCACGTTATCGCAAAAGTGCAATACTTTGGTTTGTGCCCCACCACTACAATGAATCATTCCATTGATTTGATTTCGGTGAGAGTCTAATATTTTTTTGATAATTGGAGCGTAAGTTCTCGTTGGAGAAAGCACCAATTTACCTGCATCAATGGGACTGTTTTCAACCGAGTCAGTTAGTTTTTTATTTCCTACATACACCAAGTTTTCTGGCACTTGTGGGTCGAAACTTTCTGGGTATTTTTTTGCCAAATAATTGTGGAACACATCGTGACGTGCCGAAGTCAATCCATTACTTCCCATTCCTCCATTGTACTCAGTTTCGTAGGTTGCTTGACCAGATGAAGAAAGCCCAATAATTACATTTCCTGGTTGAATGTTGTTTTCAATCACATCAGATTTTTTCATTCTACAAGTTACCGTAGAATCCACGATAATAGTTCTCACCAAATCGCCAACATCTGCGGTTTCTCCTCCGGTAGAGTAAATATTTATTCCCCATTTTCTGAGGTCGGCAAGTAAATCTTCTGTTCCATTTATGATAGCAGAAAGAACTTCTCCTGTTATTAAGTTTTTGTTTCTTCCAATGGTAGAAGAAAGTAAAATATTGTCAGTTGCGCCAATACAAAGTAAGTCGTCAAGATTCATTATCAATGCGTCTTGTGCAATGCCTTTCCATACAGATACATCGCCCGTTTCTTTCCAATACATGTAAGCCAAAGATGATTTGGTTCCTGCTCCATCGGCATGCATTACGATACAATAGTCGTCATCATTGCCTAAATGATCGGGTACTACTTTGCAAAAAGCATTGGGAAATACTCCTTTGTCTATGTTTTTAATCGCAGCATGAACATCTTCTTTGGATGCTGAAACTCCTCGTTGGTTGTATTTTACGTCTGACATAAACGGTTTTTATAAAGTTTTGTTTGGTTCAGCAAAAGTAAGGATAATTCAGAGATTCCTTTTCTTACTTTTGGTTAAAAAAAAAGCACCCCAATTTCTTAGAGTGCTTTTGATTTAAATTAATGTTTTTATTTTTCTTCAGTTTCTTCTTCTATTACAGAGAATGAAGTCCTTCTGTTTAATTGATGGTATTTTTCAAACAATTCTTTATTTGAAGTTTTCAACCCATTAATCATATCACACTCCAAAGTTTTGTCTACTCCTGCTTCAGTGATAGTTCTTGGTTGAGATTCACCAAATCCTTTTGCTACCAATCTACTTCTGTCAATTCCTTTAGAGATTAAGAAGTCTACACAAGTTTGTGCTCTCCTCTGTGATAACTCCAGGTTTCTTTGATCAGAATCTCTACAATCCGTGTGAGACTCTAATTGAACTTTAATCGTAGGATTGTCAATCATTATATCGTAAAGGAATAACAATGAATCTCCCGAGTTTACAGCCTCGTTTACAAGTAATGTTGCTTTTCCTAATGGGTACTGAACTTCAGGCATAATAATTGGCTTACATCCAATTGCACATACCAATTCAACATCTTCATAAAATGTTTCGTTGCAATAATCACCTACCGTTGTTCTCTTAGATTTTCTTGTCAACCAAAATTTCTTTTCATTTTTGTGAGAATACTCAAGTGTATAGTTCACATCTTTATTTACATATCTTCCAGTTCCTCTTTTTCCAAATTCGAAGTTTCCTTCAGAGTCTGTTTTGATTGTAGCAGTAGAACCATCCGACCCAGTAAGAATAACAGTAGCACCAGCCAATGGTTCTTTTGTGTCTTGATCTCTCACTCTCCCTTTAATGGTCAATGCACATTCTGGTAAATCAAATTTAAAAATGTCTGATTTTTGATCCATTTCATTTCTTCCTAATCTACTAGAAGAGAAATAACCCGAGTTTTCGCTATTTTTGTTAAAAATAATTCCATGATCATCTTTAGATGAATTGATAGGAGTACCCATGTTCTCTGGACGTGTCCATTTGTTTGAGGTTCCTATTTTAGTTGCCTTAAAAATATCCAACCCACCAATTCCCGGCAAACCATTAGATGAGAAAAAAAGTGACCCATCTGGTCCTATTGTTGGGAATTTTTCGTCACCCGCAGTATTGATTGCAGTTCCTAAATTTTCTGCAACACCCCATTCTTTGGTTCTTTTATTGAACTCAGAAATCCATAAATCTTTTCCTCCTCTTCCGCCAGGCATATCCGAAGAAAATATGATAAAGGTTCCTTTTCTATCCGTAGCTGGGTGCCCATTTGAGAATCCAAGAGAATCTGTCAAAGGAATACGAATTGGGTCGCTCCAATTTTTTCCTTTTTTGTCAGCAGTGTAAATTTGACATCCACTCACTGTGTTTTTTTCCTTCTTACATCGTGTAAACATTATGCTATTGCTTCCGTTGTACATTACAGCAGATGCTTCGTGATCTTTCGTATTGATGTTTTCTCCTACAGATTTTGGCTCTCCAAAGTTTCCGTTTCTGTCAGCTCTTGTTACCCACAAATCTGCATATTCTTCATTGGCAACTATGTCATTTACGTTTCCAACAGACGCTTTTCTTGTAGAAGAAAAGATGAATTCTTCTCCTCTTTTATCAAACTGAGAAATAGACCAGTCGTAGTTTTCAGAGTTCAATTCTTTTACAGCCTGAACTTTATGTTTTGTTGGGTTTGCCAGTATATCGTTAACGTTGTCAACAGCTTTTAACCCTTTTTTAGCCATCTCATCATCTGGATTCTTTTTTATTGCCATTTCGAAATTTCGCTTTGCTTCTTTGTACTCAGCATCTTGCATTTGCATTTGCGCAAGTCTTACATACAAGTCTGGTTCTTCTTTTTCGTACTTAAAACGAAGAGCTCTCTCGTAATTTTCTTTGGCTTTTTTGTTGTCTCCAATGTATTGGCTCGCAACAGCAATGTGGTAAGTGATAAATCCTTTCTCTTTTGTTCCTTTTGCTTTTGGATAAGCCTTGTCAAACAACATGATAGCGTCAAAGTACTTCGATTCATTGAAAGATTTTTCGGCTAATTTTGTGTTTTTACTAAAGTACTTGTCCTCTTTTTTTTGTGCTGTCAAGCTAAATGACAGCATCAACAATAGAGCAAGTAGGATATTAATTTTCTTCATAGAATGAATTTTTCTTTTTTGAGTAATACTGACGAAAATAACAATAATTTTCTTTTTTAAAAATTAAAAAGCCGTTTATTCAGCTGTTAGAATAGAATATAGGTTTAACTTTTTGTCAAAACTTCGCTATTAATTTTAAATTTATGATTCTTGATGTAAGTCTATTCGGAATAGCATATTGTCTTCCGTTTGTTGCTTCTACAAAGTTGTAAGATACCGTATTGTCAACTCCAAGTAAATTAAAAATCTCCAGACTCATAGAGATTTGCTCAAAATTTGACCAGGTGCTTCCTTCTCTTGCAGGGTATTCTTTCGAAATAAAATCTTTAACAAAACCAATGTCTACTCTTAAGTATCTTGGAGTTCTGGGAATATTGGAGGCATCAGCATAATAAGGATCTACAAGCTGTGTCTTTTTCAAATAGGGGAATCCGGTATTGTACACGAAACTTAAATTAACTTTAAATTTATCCCATTTTACTGTTTCTGTATTCCAAGTAGCTGGCATCTTATCTTGGAAAGAGAGCCCAAATGACATACGCTGATCTGTAGGTCTTGGTATGTATCCTGGGTAAAATGCTGCTGAATCTACTTTGGTGTCATCATTTGTGAATCCAGGAATTATTGTTTCGCCAGAAGCATTGAAATAAGTATAATGAACGTCATCTTTAATGTCAATTTTGGTTGACATAATAGATAGTGTTGCCCAAGATTCTAAATCTTGAATAAATTTTCCGTTCAGTTTTAAATCTAATCCAGTGGAATAAGCTTTTGCATTATTTTCGGCATAATACCTAATCCTCACATTGTCCACATCATAAGGAATAACTCGGTCCATCAATTTGTAATATACCTCAGATGTCAGTTTGAAATCTTTTTCCCAAGCATTAAAAACATAATCGCCACCCAATACGAAATGAAGAGAACGCTGTGCTTGTATTTCATTATTTAAAGTTCCGTCCATTCTTCTGTATTCTCTGTAAAAAGGAGGTTGTTGATACACTCCAATAGCAGCTCTTAATGCAATGTCTCTTCTTTTTATTCTGCCAGAATCGTCTTGAAAGTAAATCAGCGGTCGGTATTTAAAAGAGGTTCTAGGGCTTACTACCAACTCTTGATTAAATGTCCAATAGTTTGCTCGGATTCCTGCAGTAAAAATAAGTTGCTTGTATCCTGGAAGAGTCGAATCTTGAGATTGAGTTGTGGAATCTGATAATTTCTTAACATAGAAGAATTTTTTTTGAGTTTTTTTCGTTCGAGTCCATGTGTTTTGAACGTAACCAGAAAATCTCCCAGTTTCTACTTTATTTTTGGACCTCACTGAGTTTTCTAAATTAAGATATTGATAGGGTTGCGCACTTGAATCTGTGTATCCAACTGAATCTGAAGGTCTGGGTGCTATAAATCCTGCCGAATCGGTAAAGCTCCACTCCTTTAGTTTGTCATTTATTACATCATATTGTGCTTTTACTCCCCATTGAAGATGGTTTTTTCTGTACCTGCGACTTCCTTTGTGAGCCAAGGTAGTAACTGTTGCGTCCAATGTATTTCTGGCATGTCGTAGGAATCCGCCAACTCCCAAATTAAAGGCTACTTCTCCAAAGTCTGCTTGGCCGGGATCTCTTTCTAATTCATCCAAAAAATATTGTCCTTCTACGTCATACAATTCTTCTTGGTAGGTGTTGAAAGCCGAAGCGATAAATTTCAACTCAGTAGAATCATTGGGTTTGTATTTACTAGCAAAAGCACCTGTAAATGTTTGAAATTGAGTAATTTCACTTCCATCGAAATAGACTGTAAAGCGGAGTGCTTGATTGATGGAGCCAAAACTGGTTTCGCGGTTTTCAGGAACTACCTTGTAACGGTTTAATGCGTAATTTCCCAAAAATGAATGTTCCCAATTTTCGGAAGGAGTGTAGGTAATATAGGTTTGAAAATCTCCAAATAAGGGCTGGTATTCTCCTTGAGTATCCAAAGCTCCCAACAAATACCTATTGCTTCTGAATCTTGCGCCTGTGTTGTGAGTCCACAATTGGTTTTTAGAAATCCCCTCCAAATGCACGTTTGTTCCCAATAAACTTAAGTATGCAGATCCTCCAAATTCAGTTGGTTTTTTGTAGGTAACATCCAAAACTGAAGACAACTTGTCGCCATAGCGCGATTGAAAACCACCTGCCGAAAACTGAATGTCATCTACCATGCTGGAGTTTATAAAACTGAGTCCTTCTTGTTGTCCGCTGCTTGCCAAAAATGGACGGTAAATTTCGATGTCGTTTACATAAATTAGATTTTCTTCAAAATTCCCTCCTCTGACATTGTAGCCAGAACTAAGTTCGTTGTTCATCGCTACACCGATTTCACTGGATAGCCTTGCCTCAAAATTTCCACTAGGTGTAGGAAACAATTGGTCGTCTACCTTTATTAAGGTGAGCATTGTTTCGTCTGTGCTTTTAGTTACAACAGTATATTCTGGTAAAACTCGAAATTTAAAAACAGGATAAATCGTCTTTGTTTCTCCCGGATTCAGGAAATACTTTACATTTTTTTGTTGGTAAGAGGAGTGAGAGATTTTTATTTTAATAGAACCAGAAGGTACAGGTAATTTGAATTTCCCCAATGAATCAGTTGTTACGCCAGTTGATGAACCAACAACAGAAATGTTAGCGTCCGAAACGACATAACCAATTTCATTGATTAAAGTTCCTTTTATAGCGGCATTATTTTGAGAAAGACTCAAAAAAGGAATTATAAATCCCAGTATGAACAAGGTTTTTTTCATCGAAATCAAAAGTACTAAATAGTATGAAGTATTAATTAGGTTCTTTCAATTTCTTTGAAAGACAGAGTAGAACGGTTACCTTTTTGGTTTATTATCCAATACGGTTTTTAAGTTGTTTACTTGGGGGATATGATGTTTGAGATGATTAATCAGAAACGACAAAGTTTGATTCATGCTTAATAGTCCAGCTTTTGGATGCAAAAAGACTGCTTTGCTCAGTTGTTCCTTTGGAAAAGTTTCAACCGTTTTAATTAAGAACATTCGTGATCCATCCCATTTTTCTTTCAATGTTGTGTAATCCGCACCTTTTTCTGGTTCCGAGAGAACTGAAGGCACTTTGAATTTTTGGTTGGATTGCATTCTATTGTTTAGCACTTTGCTTTTCAAGAAGTTTTTTAAACCCACTGATGGCTGCTCGTGAATGTTTTTTAATCTGAAGTTTATATACTTGTTTATTCCTGTTTCCGAATCAATTAAATGTTCTACCACTTGCGCGATACACCATTCTTTTTCATTGGGTTTGTAGTTCAATTCTTCTTGAGAGTAATTGGAAATAGAAAGAAGTAGTTTTTCTTTTAGATCTGACAGTTCAATGTATTTCAGTAACAGTTTATTTGTGCGCACGAATTCTGTAATTAGTTTAGTTCAATCAAGGTAAGATTATCTTCCAAGCTTATCAAATTGTGGGTGATTTTTTTGATTATATCTTCCTCGTAAAAACTGATGATATTGCTTTTTCGTTCTTGAAAAGTTCCGCCAGGAAAAAAGGAGTCTTTAATTTTTTGGATTCTATTTAGCGCCACAGAATGATTTTTTTTCTCAGCTTTCAGAGCTTTTTTTTCAATTTTTTTAAACGAGTTTTGAGCTCTTTTTAGTTCGGCAATCACAGTTTTTTCTAGCGTAAAATCTATCATCGAAGCTTTTTCCTTTGCTAAAGTAAATAACTTTTCTATTTCATTAATTTCTGTTTCAAAATCAATCTCGGTATTCTTTTCTAGGTACAATGCAATCAGTTTGTCCTGTTTTTCGAAATACTCAGAGAGCGAAAACGGAAGTTCGGCTATTTTTTTGGAAATATGAGAAGGAATCAAAATAGCAGAATTCCTCAAAACCAACACAGGGAAATTTACTTCATAGAATTGAAAAGCATTTTTTAATTGAAGCCAATAAGCTAATTCTCCCGGACCTCCAATATAACCTAGGTTTGGCAATATTTTTTCTTGATAGATAGGTCTCAAAACTACATTAGGACTAAATCTTTCAGGAAATTCATTTAGAACATCAAGAATTTCTTTTTCGGTAAATTCCTTATTGGTGTTTAAGATTTTATATTTGTTTTCTTCAAAAACTATTCTTTCTCTCAATCCATTCTCCTGGTAAAACAAATTGATTTCTCTTGGAGTCACTTGTTTTTTGTATCCTTTTTCAACCAATATTTCGCTCAATTGATTTACTTTTTCTTCCGATCCTCTTTCTGTCAATTCTTTAGTAAAAATCGGAATCATTTCTTTTTTTAATTCTCTGGAATCTGCGTCAAGAATAACAAGTCCGTAATCGCCAAACAAACAATCTACGACTTTGCGATGTGCTTCGGCTAAGGTATTGGAGTTTTCGTAGAATCCACATAGTTTTCTAGTCAAGTCGCTCTGATTCATTGACTTTACTTCATCTAGAAACGAAGCCATATCCGAAGTCGAAAATCTGCCCACTGGCCCTTTTTGATGAGAATTCCAGCTCACTTTTTTATCGTCCAAAAAGAGATGGTTTATCTCTTCAAAATCATGGTCTTCTGTTGCCATCCAAAAAACAGGAACAAAATTATAAGAAGGATACTTTTTTGCTAATTCTTGAGAAAGATTGAGGGTAGAAATGATTTTGTACAACGAGTACAATGGACCAGTAAATAAACAAATTTGATGCCCAGTGGTAATTGTAAAAGTGTTTTTTTCTTTTAATAATTCAATGTTAGCTATACTCTTCTTGTTTGAGTTCAAATTCTGTTTTTCTAATTCAGAAACCAGAACTGTTCGGTTCATCTCTTTTCTCTTTTCTATTGATTTTTCAAAGTTTTCAAAAGTTGGCTGTAGTTCTATAAATTCGCTAAACTTATTTGTGTTGTACAAATAATCCATTGCCGTTGTCGAAAGCAATTTTATTTTCTTGAAAGGTATTTTATGAACTGATGTTTTCAATAGTAATCTGAGTTAATGTTTTGGAGCTTTAGTCGAACTTCGACAAAGACTCCTTAATTATAAAGGTTAATAAATCGATGTTTATGTCTTGGTTTGGGTCAATAGTATATGCCTTCATTTGTTTTCTTCCTTCCAATAACAATTCAGGTCGGTCGATATGAAGACTTTTTACAAAACAAACATAAGGTAGTTTGGTTTTTTTATTTACCCAAAGATAACAAAATGGTTTTTTGTTGTAGTAAAAAAAAGGGAGTTTCCATTTCCATTTTTCCTCCATCAATTCGCTTTGATTCAGGATGAATTGTTTCAAAAACAGGAAACAGCTTCTGTTTGGTTCTGGCTGGGAATCGTAAAATTCTTCTATTTGTGTCATGATTTAACTTCCTTTCAATTAAAAGTACAAGAATCTACAAAAACGAGGCAATATTTTCTCCCAATTAATCGCCTTTTTTCACAAAGCCTTTTAACTTTGATAATTATTAAACATTGTATGGAATTTAAGAATAGTTTGTCAAATGAAACTCAATTGGAGTTATATAAGTCGCTGATTACTCCTCGAATGATTGAGGAAAAGATGCTGATTTATCTCCGTCAAGGAAAAATTTCTAAGTGGTTTTCAGGAATCGGACAGGAATCGATTTCTGTGGGCTGCGCCAAGGCTATGGAAGAGGATGAATTCATATTGCCAATGCACAGAAATTTAGGAGTGTTTACCGCAAGACAAATCGAGTTCGAACAATTGTTCTTGCAATTTCAGGGAAAAAATGGGGGGTTTACAAAGGGAAGAGACCGTTCTTTTCATTTTGGTTCCATCGCACATAATTTGGTCGGGATGATTTCTCATTTGGGTCCTCAGCTAGGCATTGCTGATGGAATTGCTTTGGGTAATTTAATTAAGAAAAACAAAAAAGCAACGTTAGTTTTCTCGGGAGATGGAGGTGCGAGTGAGGGAGATTTTCACGAAGCTCTGAATGTGGCTGCTGTATGGAAATTACCAGTGATTTTTGTTATTGAAAATAATCAATGGGGATTGTCTACTCCTTCTAATCAGCAATTTGCATGTAAGCAATTTATAGACAAAGGAATAGGCTACGGAATGGAAGCAATCCAGTTGGATGGGAATAATATTATTGAGGTTTACGAAGGGATTTCTAAAATAAAAAAGGATATCAGTGAAAACCCAAGGCCTGTTTTGGTAGAGTGTATGACTTTCAGAAGAAGAGGTCACGAAGAAGCTTCTGGCACAAAATATTATCCAGATGGATTGATTGAAAAATGGGAAGAAAAAGATCCTGTTTCTAATTATGAAGCCTATTTGTTGGAGAACAAAATTATTGATTCCGAAACAATTAAAACCTGGAAGAAAGAAATTACAAAAGAAGTTGCAGAAGGTTTTAAGCGTGCAACCGAAACGGAAAAAATTGTCCCGAATACTGCCACAGAGTTGGCTGATATGTTTGCTCCGTATTCTTACAAGGAAACATTGCCGGTTGGAATCAAAAAAGAAATGAGATTGATTGATGCAATTTCTGATGGGTTGAGGTTGGCGATGAGAAAACACGACAATTTGGTGTTGATGGGTCAAGATATTGCTGACTACGGAGGTGTGTTTAAGGTAACAGAAGGATTTTTAAATGAATTTGGAGAAGAGAGAGTTAGAAACACTCCGCTATGTGAATCTGCAATAGTTGGAGCGGCTTTGGGGCTTTCGATTAACGGATTTAAGGCAATGATGGAGATGCAATTCTCGGATTTTGTTACTGTAGGGTTTAATCAGATTGTAAATAATTTGGCAAAAATTCATTACCGATGGGGTCAAAATGCTGATGTTGTTGTTCGAATGCCTACTGGTGCAGGAGTGGCTGCAGGGCCTTTTCATTCGCAAAGTACCGAAGGTTGGTTTTTTCACACTCCAGGGCTTAAAATTATATATCCTTCTTCGCCTCGAGAGGCAAAAGGATTGTTGATTGCAGCTTTTGAAGATCCAAATCCAGTTTTGTTTTTTGAACACAAAGGATTGTATCGTTCTATTTCGGAAGAGGTGGAAGAGGAGTATTATACAATCGAAATTGGAAAAGCAAATGTAGTAAAACAAGGGACTGATGTTTCTATCATAACTTATGGTTTAGGTGTTCATTGGGCAAAGGATTTACAAGAAAACAATCCCGATGTTTCCATAGAAATAGTTGATTTAAGAACTTTGAGTCCGCTCGATACAGAAACCATTTATTCATCTGTGAATAAAACCAATCGTGTAATCGTATTGCACGAAGCGAATACAACTGGAGGTGTAGGTGCAGAAATTGCAACTCTTGTTAGCGAGAATTGTTTTGAAAGTCTGGACGCTCCAGTGAAAAGATTGGGTAGTTTGGATACGCCAGTTCCATTTGCAGCAGAATTGGAACAGAATTTTTTCCCGCTGGAAGAGTTGCAGCAAACACTTATGGAAACAATGAAATACTAAATAATGAAGAGTAACTTCTATCTCGGTTTTGTTGTTGTTTTTCTTTTGGGTTGTAAAACTTACGTGATTACTAACCAGCAAAGTGAGAACAATGCAGTGGTGCAAACAGAATCCAAGAATTCTGAATTAGTCAAAATTATTGTTCCTTATAAAGATAGCCTGGAAAAAACAATGAACGGAGTGATTGGTTATTCCGAAGAAGAGCTTTCCACAGGAAGTCCCGAGGGAAAATTGGGTAACTTTATTGCTGATTTGTGTTTGAGTATTGGAAACGAAAAATACGCAAGTGATTTGAGTGATACAGCCGACTTTGCTTTATTGAACAATGGTGGTTTTAGGACTTTTATGCCGGTCGGAGCTATTACAACTGGCAAGGTGTTTGAGATTATGCCATTTGAAAATGAGTTGGTCGTGGTGACACTTTCTATAGAAAAAACCGTAGAGCTTTTTAATTACATTGGAGCTAAAACAGTGAAAGATGGAAACAGAAAGCAAGGAGTTCCCGTTTCAGGGAATGTTTTGGTAGAACTGATGGGGCAAACTCCAATCGAAGTTCTGGTAGATTCAGTTAGATTAAGAGGTAGGCCTTACAAAGTGATTACCACTGATTATTTGGCAAATGGTGGAGACAATATGAGATTCTTTTTAAATCCTATAAACTACGAAAAATTGGATATGAAATTGAGAGATGCTATACTTCAGGAGGTAGAAAGTTTGAATAAAAAAGGTTTGAAAGTAAAAGCAAATCTCGATAAAAGAATAAGGTATGTTGACTAGACGAAAATTTTTACAGAAATCGTTGTTTGTGGCAGGTGTTGCACCGTTTACTCAGTCTTTGGCGAATGAGATGGTGGGGAGTGGAGAGGTTGTAAAAATCAGCATTCTTCATACAAATGATGTTCATAGTCACGTAGATCCATTTCCTGATAATCACAAAAGGTATGCAGGTAAAGGTGGTGCGCAAAATCGTTATAATATGATTCAGAAGCACCGAAAAGAAAATCCAAACACACTGCTGTTTGATTGTGGTGATATCTTTCAAGGGACCCCTTATTTTAATTTGTATGGCGGGGAATTGGAGTTGAAACTGATGAGTAAAATGGGGTATGATGCCGCTACGATGGGTAATCATGATTTTGATAATGGTATGGATGGGTTTTTGTCTGTAAAGAAGCATGCAAACTTTCCATTTGTTTGTAGTAATTATGATTTTTCAGAAACAATTTTGAATAATCATACTTTACCCTATAAAATTTTCAAAAAAGAAGGGGTAAAAATAGGCGTTTTTGGATTGGGAATTGAACTGGATGGCTTGGTTGGAAAAAAGTTATTTGGGAAAACTGTTTATAAAAATCCAATTATGGTTGCAAACGAAATCACTACAATTCTACGACATGAACAACAGTGCGATGTAGTGATTTGCCTATCGCATTTAGGGTATAGTTACGACAGTGAAAAGGTGAGTGATTTGAAATTAGCTAAGGCCACTTCGGGTATCGATTTGATACTTGGAGGACATACTCATACTTTTATGGAAAACGCTGAAGTCGTCAGGAATAGCAAGGGAAAAGAGGTGTTGGTTAATCAAGTGGGATGGGCAGGAATAAATTTAGGAAAAGTTGATTTGTATGTGAGCAAGTTGACAAAAAAAAGACTAAATTTGAATAAAAAGGAAAAAGGATTTATTGAGGTGAAATAATTCGAGCACCCTAAAAAAAAAGTTACTACGCAATAGCAATTTGATTTTGTTTTAAACTTTTTTTTGTCAATATTTGTTGAGTCTTAAGAGGGGTGTTTTTCTATCCCAAGAAAAACACAATTTAGCATCTGCTTTGTTGATTCGTTTTTCTCTTATCTGAGACAACTTTTTTAGATTAAACAATAACTTTTTTAGAGGAATATATACTATGAAAAAAAACCATGTAACTATTTGGGAAAATTGTCTGAGTGTGATCAAAGACAATATTAGTCTACAAGGATATAAAACTTGGTTTGAACCAATAGTGCCAGTAAAATTAAAAAGTGACGTTTTAACGATTCAAGTTCCAACACACTTTTTTTACGAATGGTTGGAAGAGCATTACATCTCTTTACTGAAGAAAACAATAAAAAGAGTAATTGGACCAGAAGGAAGATTGGAGTATAGCATTGTGATGGATAAGAATCAAAAGAACGCTAAACCTTACACAGTTAATTTTCCTGCCAAAACAAATAATTCACTTAAGAATAAGTCTATAAATGTTCCATTGAACGTGAACAAAAGCACAATCAGAAATCCATTTGTGATTCCTGGTTTGAAAAAAATAAACGTAGACGCAAACCTTAACTCTTCGTACACATTTGAAAATTTCATAGAAGGAGAATGTAATCGACTGGCAAGATCTGCAGGATATGCAGTGGCGAGTAAGCCAGGAGGTACTTCATTTAATCCATTGTTGCTTTATGGAGGAGTTGGATTAGGGAAAACACACTTGGCACATTCTATAGGAATTGAAATTAAAAACAACAATCCTGAAAAAATAGTCTTGTATGTTTCTTCAGAAAGATTTACGCACCAATTTATTGATGCTGTAAAAAACAACGAAACAAACGATTTTATCCATTTCTATCAAATGATAGATGTGTTGATTATTGATGACATTCAATTTTTGGCTGGAAAGGAAAAAACTCAGGATGTCTTCTTCCATATATTTAATCACTTACATCAAACAGGAAAACAAATTATCCTAACATCGGACAAAGCCCCTGTAGATATGCAAGGAGTTGAGCAGAGATTGCTTTCGAGATTCAAGTGGGGATTATCTGCAGATTTGCAATCGCCAGACTTGGAAACAAGAATCGCTATTTTGAAGAAAAAGATGTACCAAGATGGTATAGAGCTTCCTGAAGATGTGATTGAATATTTAGCATACAGCATAACGACAAATGTAAGAGAGCTTGAAGGAGCATTGATCTCATTGATAGCGCAATCTTCATTGAATAAAAAAGCTGTGACTCTTGATCTTGCTAAGCAAATGATAGATAAATTTGTAAAGAACACGGCTAGAGAAGTTTCTATTGACTACATCCAAAAAGTAGTTTCTGATTATTTCAATATGCCAGTAGAGCTAATGAAATCTAAAACAAGAAAAAGAGAAATAGTACAAGCGAGACAAATCTCTATGTATTTTTCCAAAAAACTGACAAAATCATCGTTGGCGAGTATCGGAATGCAGTGCGGAGGAAAAGATCACGCTACCGTTCTACATGCTTGTAAAACGGTAAATAATCTACAAGATACAGATAAGCACTTTAGAAAATATATAACGGATTTAGATAAAAAGCTAAATCTGTCCTAAGAAATTTAGATTTAAAAAAAAGACCTTTAACTCAAGTTAAAGGTCTTTTTTTGCTTTGTATTAAACTGATACAGAAGCTTTTATATGTGGGTGTGGATCGTAATTCACTAATTCAAAATCTTCAAAAGTGAAATCAAAAATGTTTGTGATTTCGGGATTCAATTTCATGGTTGGTAGATCTCTTGGTTCTCTCGATAATTGAAGTTCAGCCTGTTCAATGTGGTTGTTGTACAAATGTACATCACCAAAGGTGTGGATAAAATCTCCGTATTCCAGCCCACAAACCTGAGCCACCATCATTGTGAATAGCGCGTAAGAAGCAATGTTAAAAGGAACTCCCAAAAATGTATCGGCACTTCGCTGGTAGAGCTGGCAAGATAACTTCCCGTTGGTTACATAAAACTGAAAAAATGCATGACAAGGAGGTAGGGCTGCTTTTCCGTTTGCCACGTTTTCCGAAAACGATTTACTGGTATCTGGCATTACACTTGGATTCCAAGCAGAAACCATTATTCTTCGGCTATTTGGATTGTTTTTTATTTGTTCTATCGCTTGGCTTATTTGGTCAATTCCATCACTGTTCCAGTTTCTCCATTGGTGACCGTACACAGGTCCCAAGTCACCATTTTCGTCAGCCCAATCATCCCAAATCCTAACCTTGTTTTCTTTCAAGTAATCAATATTAGTGTCTCCTTTCAGGAACCAAAGCAATTCGTGAATAATTGACTTTAGGTGCAGTTTTTTAGTAGTTACCATAGGAAACCCTTCTGAAAGATCAAACCTCATTTGATAACCAAAACAGCTGATTGTTCCAGTTCCAGTTCTGTCGCCTTTTTGCTCTCCTTTATCCAGAATGTGCTGCAGTAAATCGTGGTATTGTTTCATTTTCGCTTCGTAATTTTATACAATGTAAAAATAAGAAAATGAAAAGCCACATCCGCTTAGAACTCAATTTAGTTATTCACTCTTGTTGAAAAGCATGAGTTAGGTTGAAATAGAAAAGTTACATCGTTGTAAAAATGAGAGAAACAAAAAAGCCTTTCAATTTCTTGAAAGGCTTGATTTCACTATTGTGGGCCCACCTGGGCTCGAACCAGGGACTTTCTGATTATGAGTCAGATACTCTAACCAGCTGAGTTATAGGCCCTATTACTTTTCCAGAGATAAGTAATACATTTCCTTAATTAGGAAAGTCTGCGAATTTAAAAGGACTTTGCCCTTTTTCCAAATTTTCAATGATATATTATTTCACAATAAATAAAATTCATTAATTAGACAATGGAGAATTGTTGTTTTAAAATGAAAAAGTTGACTGAAAAACAAAATTTCTTGGAGGCATAACCCAGCCAGGCCTTGTTTGGTATTCTGTATTCAATAGGTTGTTACATACAAAGCTCAGTTTAATTTTTGACGAGTGTTTGTATCCAATTCTTACGTCAATAATCTGAGTGTTTTTCGGTTGGTCTCTTCGATATTCTTCCAATCCTCCCAAGAAAGTGTTACCACTAAATATCCCAAGAATATGAAAAGATTCATCAATATTATGAATAAAACTATTGAACCTGTAACTTCCTCCGACATTCAGTTTTTTGTATTCCAATTGTACATCTACCTTGAAAAGGTGATTAAAACGATATTTTAAATTATCGCTTACTGAATCAGAGTTTAAATCTAAATTTCTGTCGTAAGTGTAATTGGTGGTTAGGGAAGAAAAAGTACTGAGATAAGCCGAGTCGGCATCAATCGGTTTGGGGTTCATAAATGTATATCCAGCCAATAGTTGTATTCCCACTTTTCCAATCTTTCCTTTTCCTGCCAATGTTAAATCTATACCAGAGATTCTGGCTTTGTTGACGTTGCGAGAAGATGCGCCAAATTCATTGATGCTTCCGGATGGTTTTTGTTCAAATGTAGTAGTGTCAAAAAATCCAAAAGTATATTCTGTCATGTTTTCATACTCATTGATGAAACCTGCAATGTCAATATAACCTTTCCAATTCTTTATTTTTATACCTTGTTTTATTCCTATTTCGGCACTCCATCCTTTCTCTGGTGTAAGTTCCGGGTTCGGAAATACAGACAATGTTCCCAACGAGGTGCTTGCAAACTTTTCAGCAACAGAAGGGAATCTGTATCCCTGACCAATGGATGCGCGAATGAATGTAGCTTTAGCCATATGATAGTTTAATCCCATCCGGGCGATAGGGATTATAGGCTCGTTCACAGCGTTCAATTGATAATATTCTGCTCTCAAGCCAGCAGAGAAAGTTAGTTTTTTCCACATGACTTTGTCAAGCTGAGTGTAAGCAGCCAAGTTTGTGGATTCATGATTCCCGTATAGTGTAGAATTCACAAAGGTTTTTATAATCGTTGCTCCCGAAGTCAGAGTGAAGTTAGTATCAATGTTTTTTTTGAATTGATATTCCCCAAAGTATAGGTTGGAGGTGGAAGATTGAGTAGGATCTACTTGGTTGTTGTTGTCCGTGTTAAACCACCTTGTTTTCAGTGTATGCTTATCTCCGTTTTTGGCAAAATATTCGATATAGGGATCTATGTTAAATCTATTGTTGAGGCCAGAGGAATTTGTACCTGGCGATGGAGTGAGTACACTGTCTTTTTCTTTCCAAACAAAAAATAAATCTACATCGCTCAGTTGTGCATTCGAATTCACTCCATAAAACAATCCCTTTATCTTCTTATGTTGAAATTTGGTGTTAATATTCAGTCTTCCTCTTGTTTCTTTTTCTCCAATTCTGAAGCTTTGATCGTTAAAAAAGTTACCCCCAACAACTAAATCAAAATGTTTGGTCACCTGCCTTGCATGAAAAAAGCTTGTTCCCTGCATTCCTCTATAACCATCCCACCACTTGAGGTCTCTTCCTCTGAATGGTTTGTCGTACATTCCAGCAATAAAGTTTATTTCTGTTTTTGGTGTAGATGTGGGGTATTGCGTTCTAATGTTGATAACACCATTCAATGCGGAAGAACCGTACAAAACTGATGAAGCGCCTTTCAATACTTCTATTTGATTAATCCCTTCGAGAGGAAGGTAGTTCCATTTGATATCACCAGCATCACCTGCCAACATTGGAATTCCATCAAGCATAACGAGTACTCGGCTGCCTGCTCCGTAGCTAAATCCTGCGCCACCTCGTATGCTTATTTGTTCCTCTTGTGCATGAACTCCGGGGATTTGAGTAACAATATCCCTCGGGTTGGTTGTGATTCTATCTTTAATTATTTCAGATTCTATTACAGTAGAAGATACTGTTTCATCAGTAATCTTGTGTTCATATTTTTTAGCTGAAATTGTATACTCTTTCAAACTGATTTCGGTAGGATCAAGAACGACATGCGATGTTCTGTTTTGGCCTGCAACAATTATTTTAGAAAACTGAGTGGATGAATATCCCACAGAGGAAACTTCTACCAAAAAAGTGTCGGCCAAAATATTTTTGAAAAAATAATTGCCCTCAGAATTGGTGCTGGTGAAATAATAAATTGAATCGCTTTTTGTTAAAGTGATTTGAGCAAAAGGGATTGTTTCATTTGTAATTCGGTCAATTATTTTTCCGCTTAATGTTCCTTTTCCACTTTGGCCAAAAGAAAGGCTCACAAGAAAACAAAAGAAGTAGGGGATAGTTTTTTGCATTGTTGTTGATTTAGTTAAAAGTAATGAATTTGATGCAATTCCTATTTATTTCCTTAATTTTAAGAATCTAACTGATCAAAAATTGAATAAAACTGAACTGAAATTTGCAATGGCTCTCACCTTATTTGAAGGTGTTGGGAATATAAATGCCAAAAAACTATTAGCTTATTGCGGTAGTTTCACAGCTGTATTCGATTCTAATAAATCTAAGCTTTCAAAAATCCCTGGAATAGGAGAGGTTCTTTCATCTAGTATTTCCAAACAAATAAATGATGAGGCGATTATTCAGAGAGTGGAGCGCGAAATAGATTTTATCGAAAAAAATGAAATCAAAACCTTATTAATAACAGAAAAGAACTATCCGCTGAACCTAAAGCAATGCGAAGATTCGCCCATCGTACTTTACGGAATGGGAAATATTGATTTTGGTAATCACAAAACTATCGCGGTTGTAGGGACAAGAAAAGTGACTCAGCGAGGAAAGGATTTTTGCGAAAAATTATTGGCGGATTTGCAACCGCACAAACCTTTGGTAATAAGCGGAATGGCTTATGGTGTGGATATTTGTGCTCACAAAAACTGTGTAGATTTAGATATTCCGACTGTGGCAGTTTTGGCTCATGGGTTAGATAGATTGTACCCAGAAATTCATCGCTCCACTGCAAAAAAAATGATGAATACAGGTGGCTTGCTTACTGAGTTTATGAGCGAAACAAATCCTGATAGAGAAAACTTCCCCAAACGAAATAGAATTATTGCAGGCCTTTCGGATGTAACAATTGTAATTGAATCAGCTAAAAAAGGGGGTTCGCTTATTACTGCTGAAATTGCAAATGTATACAACCGAGATGTATTTGCAGTGCCTGGACGTGTTACCGATCAATATTCGGAGGGGTGTAATTATTTGATAAAAATAAACAAAGCCCATTTACTTAATTCGGTAACTGATATTATGTATTTGATGAATTGGGAACTCAATATTTCTCAAAAACCAAAAACCATTCAAAAGCAATTATTTATTGATTTACCGGAGGATGAGAAGTTAATTTATGACTTACTCTCTACTGAGAAACCTATTGCAATGGATGAGTTGAGTGCTAAAACTAAATTGGCAACAAGCGTTTTGGCAGTTGGGTTGCTACAATTGGAGTTCAAAGGATTGGTGAAAGCCTTGCCAGGGAGTTCGTTTGTTTTGTGTTAAAAGTTGTTTTGGGTGATAAAGAAATAGAAAAGGAATTATATCGACTGATTCAATTCTGATCTAACGTATTTTCGTTTTCCTTGACCTGTTTTATGTATCCAGCTTTTTTGCCCAAATAATAACCCAAAAGGAATATGATAATTGGAATAATAATAACTGCCAACTGATATCCACCTATTGCTTATATTTTAGTTATTACCGATAACAAAAAAAGTCGCAAATCGATTAATGATTCGCGACTTTTAAAAAAGTATAGTTTTATTATTCGTCAGTTCGAATGATTCCATTTTACATAGGATTCAATCGAGAACAAGCTATTATATATGAATAGCTCTATCTTCCGTTGCTGCTAATGCTGCTTCTTTCACAGCTTCAGCATATGTTGGGTGTGCGTGTGAAAAACGAGCAATATCCTCTGCACTTGCTCGGTATTCCATTGCAACTACTGCTTCTGCAATCAAATCTGCAACTCTAGGTCCAATCATGTGAACACCTAATACTTCGTCAGTTTCTTTGTCGGCTAGTATTTTTACAAATCCTGCGGTATCCATACTTGCTCTTGCTCTTCCCAATGCTTTCATAGGAAACTGCCCTGCTTTGTAGGCTATTCCCGCTTCTTGCAATTGCTCTTCGGTTTGCCCTACAGCAGCTACTTCTGGCCAAGTGTAAACCACTCCCGGTATCAGGTTGTAGTTAATATGTGGCTTTTGTCCAGCCATTGTTTCGGCAACAAAAACACCTTCTTCTTCTGCTTTGTGAGCTAACATAACTCCTTTTATTACATCACCAATTGCATAAATTCCAGCCACATTAGTTTGCAAATGAGCATCTACTTCCACACGACCTCTGTCGTCAGTAGGAATTCCTACGTTTTCTAATCCAAGACCTTCTGTGTATGCTTTTCTACCCACAGAAACTAGGCAATAATCTCCTTCAAAAGTTACTTCTTCTCCTTTTTTGTCGTCAGCCGTTACTACTACAGATTTTCCTTTGTTTACAACACTTTTTACCTTGTGATTGAAATTAAATTTGAACCCTTCTTTTTTCAAAGATCTCATCAAATCTTTCCCAAGAGCCTTGTCCATCGTAGGTATAATTGAATCCATAAATTCAACAACCGATACTTCTGTTCCAAGTCTTGCATAAACTTGACCAAGCTCCAATCCAATAACACCTCCACCAATCACAATCATTTTTTTAGGAATTTCTTTCAATTCCAATGCCTCTGTTGAGGTAATGATTCTTTTTTTATCTGGTTCCATTCCTGGGAAATAATTTGGTTTACTTCCTGTTGCAATGATTACTTTATCTGTCTGAATTGTAGTGTCTTTTCCGTCTTTTGTGATTTTAATTGTGTTTTTGTCCACAAATGACCCCATTCCATGTAACACGTCAATTTTGTTCTTATCCATCAAAAAATCAATTCCAGAACAAGTTTGAGAAACAACTTCTGCTTTTCGTGCAATCATTTGTTTCAAATTAGGATTCACAGTTCCCTTAATATCAATACCATGTTTTGTAAAATTGTGAGTTGCTTCGTGATAATGGTGCGAAGAATCAAGCATAGCCTTAGAAGGAATACAACCTACATTCAAGCAAGTCCCGCCTAATGTGTCGTATTTTTCAATAATCGCAGTTTTCATTCCAAGTTGAGCACATCTTATTGCTCCTACATAACCACCAGGTCCTGAACCTATTACTACTACATCGTATTTACTCATTGTTCTGTTTTTTTTGTTTTGATAACGTAAAATTATGCAATGTTTAGGACAATAGAAATTATATGAGTTAAAATCATTTTTGTATTTAATTTTACCTTGTCGTTCTGTTGTTGCCAAGTGGATTATTCATCAGATTTATTCTTCGCGAAAATTCTGTCTTTATAGGAATTACAACTAATTTATTTTTTATCTTACCTTGGTCTTATGAAACAATTAGAAGGTGTCAAAAACATTATTTTCGATCTTGGAGGGGTTATTTTGAATATAGAGTATCAATTAACCATCGATGAATTCAAGAAACTGGGCATTGATAATTTTGAAGATATTTTTTCTCAATACAAACAGTCAGTTTTGTCCGATAATTTTGAAATCGGGCGAATTTCTGAACTGGAATTTCACGAAGGAATAAAAAAGATTTCTGGAGTAGATTTTACATTTCAAGAATCAAAAAATGCTTGGAATGCTTTGCTTCTTGATTTGCCTAAAGCTAGAATTCATCTTCTAAAAAAATTGGCTCAAAATTACCGTTTGTTTTTGTTTAGCAATACCAACGAAACTCACTACAATCAGTTTGTGAGTCAGGTGTCAGATGAGTTTGACTCTATTTTTGAAAAAACTTATTATTCGCATCTTTTTGGAAAAAGAAAGCCAAATAAGGATGCATTTCAAACGATATTGAAAGAGAATAATTTACAAGCCTCCGAGACATTGTTTGTAGACGATTCTATTCAGCATATTAAGTCAGCAGAATCACTAGGAATTTCGGTGATTTTGATTCAAGAGAATCCAATTGAAGTACTTTTTGATTGAGAGAAAAAGAAAGCCCTCAGAATAGTTTGCCAAATGAGGGAATTAATTATATTTTTGCCTATGTTTAAAGCTAGTTTAACAACTCCATATTATGCTGTAGCTTTTTCTTCGGTTCGTACCAGAGAAGACAAAGGATATTCCGAAATGGACGACCTAGTGTATGCAGAAGTAGAAAAAATGCCTGGCTATTTAGGGCACGAAGGAACAAGGCAGCAAGATGGATTTGGAATTCATATTTCGTATTGGAAAGATTTGGAATCTATCCAAAACTGGAAAGAAAATTCATTGCACAAGCAGGCGAAAAGGATGGGGGAAGAACAGTGGTACGACAGTTTTAAAACAAGAATTTGTAAAGTAGAAAAAGAATATTAATTATGTCAGAAATTTTGAATCAAGGAAAGGTAGATATTTCTATCTCAAAAGGAATTGGAACTATTCAGTTTTCTCATCCGTTAAGCAATTCGTTGCCTGGGAAATTATTAGCTGAGTTAGCTCAAACAATAACAGAAATGGGTAACAATGATGCCGTTACAATTATTGTGCTAAAATCTGCTGGCGAGAGAGCTTTCTGTGCAGGAGCTTCTTTTGATGAATTAATTTCGATCAATGACATTGAGACAGGAAAGGTCTTTTTCTCGGGATTTGCTAATGTAATCAGTGCTTGTAGAAAATGTCCTAAACTTATAATAGGCAGAGTTCAAGGGAAAGCTGTTGGAGGCGGTGTAGGAATTGCAAGTGCAGTAGATTATTGCGTAGCAACAAAGTTTGCTTCAGTAAAATTGAGTGAACTTGCCGTAGGAATAGGGCCATTTGTAGTGGGGCCAGCAGTAGAAAGGAAAATAGGAACGTCAGCAATGAGCCAATTGGCAATTGATGCTACCGAATGGCAAACTGCCGAATGGGCGAAACAAAAAGGATTGTATACCGAAATCTACGACAATGTTGAGGATATGGATGCAGCAATTGAAATTCTTGCTGATAAACTGTCATCTTCCAATCCAGAGGCGATGAGATTATTGAAACAAATTTTCTGGAAAGGAACAGAAAATTGGGATGAATTATTAAAAGAAAGAGCAGCTATGAGTGGCGAGCTTGTGCTTTCTGATTTTACGAAAAACGCCATTAATAAATTTAAAAACAACTAAGTTTTAAATTCCACAACCATGAGAGCTGAGATACTTGAAAACCTAACTAATCTTCTTCAGAATGATGATCTGCTCAACCGCCTGTCTGACCTATATAATGAAGATGTGAATGCCATTAATACTGGTGCAAACGATGCAATTCGAAAATACAGAAGTCTGCTTTCGGACGAGCAACTTGTGGCAAAACCTGCCGAAGAAGAACAAACCGAGGAAGAACTTGCTGTAATTTTGGAAGACAGAAAGCTAGACACCAAAATTGAAGAGTTAATCATTGAGTTTAAGGACAGAAGAAAGGCTTTTAGAAAGAAAAAAGAAGAGGAAGAAAAAGTGAATTTAATCGCCAAAAAAGCAATTCTTGCGGAGTTTAAAGAGCTGGTTGAAAACGAAGAAAATATTGGTGCTGCTTTTGCTAAAAGAAAAGAGATTCAAGAGAGATGGAAGGAATTGGGCAATGTACCGAAAGATAAATTTGAAGACATACAGTCTGAGTACAGTAAGTTAAATGATTTCTTTAATTACAACATTAATATTTACAAAGAAATTCAGGAGCATGATTTAAAAAGAAATTATTCTCTGAAGAACAAAATTATTTTTGACTTGAATGCTTTGAAAGAGGAAAAGTCGATTAAAAAAACACAGTCTTCATTGAATGAAATGTTGACACAATGGGATGAAATTGGACCAACTTTTCAGGATAAATGGGAGGAGCTGAAAGAGCAATTTTGGGGAACGGTAAACGAATTGAGAACCAAAATAAAGGTACATTATGTGGCTCAGGCAGAAAAAATGGAGAAAAACCTGGAGGTGAAACAGGAATTGATTGAAAAATCAAAAGAACTGACTTCGTTGAGTTTTGATACTATTAAAGAATGGAATTCGGCAACAGAAAAAGCACTTGCATTACAAGAAGAATGGAAGAAAACTGGAGCTGTTTCCAAAGAGAAAAACAAAGAAGTGTGGGAGGAATTTAGAGGGAATTTCGATGTGTTTTTTGGAAAGAAAAATGAATATTTCAAAGCTTTGAAAAAGGATAGTTCTAAGAACTTAAATAAAAAGAAAGAGATAGTGGCTAAAGCTGAAGAGATAAAACTTTCTGATGATTGGAAGAATACTACCATTGAATTGAAAAAATTACAAGGGCAGTGGAAGGAGATTGGTCATACTGGAAAAGGAGAACAAAAAGTGTGGGAGCAATTCCGAGCAGCTTGTGACTTCTTTTTTAATAACAAAAAAGAATATTTTGCCAACAGAGAAACAATCGAATCTGAAAATATGGCAAAAAAGAAGGAGGTGATTAAGGAAATTTTATCTTTCAAACTGCCAGATAATTCCAACGAAGCTATTCAGAAATTAAAAGAGTTTTCTTCTCAGTTTTTGGAAATTGGAAATGTGCCATTCAAACAAAAAGATGAAGTATATAATGAATACAAATCCGCATTAGATAAGCATTATGATTCTTTGAAACTGGATAGAAAAGAGAAAACAAAGATCAATTACAAGAATAAACTTGAGGGGATGGTGAAAAAAGGTAATTCTGGAACTATTAATAAGGAACGAGATTACCTAAAAAGGAAACTGACAAATCTGAACAATGAAATAGGTCAGTACGAAAATAACATGGGTTTCTTTGGAATGTCAAAAGGTGCTGAGAAAATGAAAGCTGATATTCAAAAGAAAATAGATAAAAACAAACAGGAAATAGAGACTGTTCGTCAAAAACTAAAGCTTATTAAAGATGTATAATAGAATTTTAGGTGTTTTGTTTCTTTTTTCATTAATGAATTGTAGCGATTCATTGCCAATAGAGGAGAATACAAAAGATTCGGAATTGGAGATAAACGAACTCACAGATTTTAAGTTAGATTGGGTTGTTGGGAGTTGGCGAGATTCAACTTTGTTTAATGGAAAAGTAACTTTTGCAGAGAATTGGAACAAAACAGGGAATGAGTCATTTTCTGGTGAAAAGTATCAAATATCAAATGGAAATAATTCTAGTTCTACCGAATTGGGATTGACAAAAACTGATGGCAAATATTATTATTCGATAGTGGAAGGAGAAAAACTAACAACCTTTATACAGGATTCATTGGGAGAGAATTATATCAGTTTTGTGAATACTACCGATGAGTTTCCAACTAACCTGAATTATCATTTGGAAGGTAAAACTCTCTCCATTTCATTTTCTGGAATGGCAAATGGTGTGTTTCGAAGCGCAGCGTTTAAGACCATAAAAGAGGATAATTGAATCTGTATTCAAATTAATTTTCAACTGTAAGTTTTCAATTTCTTGTAAAATACTAATACAGAAAAGGTTGATTTTAGTTTTAAAAAATAATTTTATCATTTTTCAGTTAAAAAATGTAAATAAACCTTGTTAAAATCATTTAGTAAATCTATATTTGCTCAATATATATGAATTATTTATGAAATATAAAGTATTAAATCTAAAGAATGCCCTAGTGTCATGCGCACTAATGTTCTCCTCAGTAGTTGTTATAGGTCAGCAGGATGCCCAATTTTCAATGTACATGTTCAATCCATTAACTGTTAATCCGGCTTACGCTGGTTCGAGAGATGCTTTGAGCGTTTCATTAATAGGTAAAAACCAGTGGGTAAATATTAATGGAGCTCCTACTACTGCAACCCTTTCGTTGCATACTCCGCTCAGAAATGAGGCGGTTTCAGTCGGTTTATCTGTGATTCAAGATGAAATTGGACCAACGCAAACAACTGGAATTTACGGAGATCTTGCTTATAGAATTAAGGTGTCAAAAAATAGTAGTTTAGCTTTCGGTCTGAAAGGAGGAGTTGATATTTTTTCTGCGGACTTTGGAGATTTAAGAGTGAGAGATGAGAATGATAGACAGTACTTTACTCCAATTCAAAATGAGGTTATGCCAAACTTTGGTTTTGGATTGTATTTAAATTCAGACAAATATTACATTGGATTGACTGTTCCAAAAATTGTTCAAAACGAACTTGAAGGAGGAAGTGTGAACGGTGCTCAAGCTTACCAGGCTAGACATTTGTTTTTGACAGCAGGAAGAACATTTGAAATCAACAGTGTTTTTGATATTGTACCATCTGCTTTAGTTAAATTGGTGGAAAATACAAGACCAACTATTGACATGAATGTAAACTTTATGTTCTATGATAAAATTTGGATTGGTGGAGGTTATAGAATAAACGATTCTTTCGTAGGGAATTTAGTTTATCATTTTACACCTCAGTTTAGAGTAGGTTACGCTTACGATTATAATACTTCTGAACTTGGCGAATTCAATGCCGGATCTCACGAGATTATGTTGGGTTATGATTTAGATTTCCTAGGTAAAGGATTTAAATCTCCAAGAAGATTTTAATTTCTAGATTTGTTATAAAATAAAATACAATTAATTATGTTGAATAATAGTTTTAAAAAAATAACGTTAGTAATGCTTTTGACTTCAGTAACTGTGATAGTTACTGCTCAAGGTATGAAAGAGAAAGTAGCGGATAAAAAGTTTGCATTATTGTCGTTTGTAGAAGCTGGTGAAATGTATTCAGAGTTGGCAGAAAAGTCTGACGCTACGGCACATCAAATTAGAAGAGCAGCGGAAAGTAACATGCACACAGGTAATACTGTTGAAGCTGAGAGGTGGTATACTTTACTTGCTGATAAATCAATGACTGAGTCTCAAGATCTTATTAATTTTGCTCAGATTTTGAAAATGAATGGTAAATATGACAAGGCTGGTCAGATATTAAAGTCTATCGGAGGAAGTAATTCAATTGTTATGGCTCATCAAAATGCTGGTGAATACTGGAACACATTAAAGAAGAACACTGAAGGGCACAAAGTTTCTTTGTTACAAGTAAACTCTGCAAGTTCAGATTTTGCTCCTAGCTATTATTCAGTTAATGGAGTAGAGAATTTAGTTTTTGCTTCTGCAAGATCTGCAAATTCAAGTCTTTTTAGTTCTAAGTCTCAGTGGGATGGTGAAGATTTTACTGATATGTATATGGCTGAAATCGGTGGTGATGGTGAGCAAGTAAGAGTTTCAAGATTTGAAACAAACTTCAAATCAAGATACCACGAAGGACCTGTTTCTTTTAGTAACAACGGTTCGGTTATGTATTTAACGAGAAGTAACTTTTTGAATGGTAAAAAAGGTCAAGACGCTAAAAGAATTAATAACCTAAAGTTGTTTATTTCTACTAAAGATGCAAACGGAGATTGGTCTGATTTAGTAAGCTTTGTTCACAATAGTGATGACTATTCAGTAGGACATGCTTCTGTATCGGAAGATGGTAAGTTAATGTATTTTGCTTCTGATATGCCTGGGTCAAAAGGAGAGACAGATATTTGGATGTCTACTCTTGTTGAAGGTTCATGGTCTAAGCCTGTTAATGTCAAGTCTATTAATACTGAAGGAAAAGAATTATTTCCTTTCTTGTCCAAAAAAGGAAATTTATATTTTTCATCTAACGGTTTTGTTGGTCTTGGAGGATTGGACATTTTCATGGCTAAAGGTAAAAATGGAGAATTTGGAGAGCCACAAAATATGAGATTTCCGATCAACACGAACAGTGACGATTTTGGATTAATAACAGGTTGGTTGGAAGATGAAGGTTATTTCACTTCAAACCGTAAGGGTGAAACTGCTAAAGGAGGAGATGATATTTACAGATTTACTATCTCGACACAAGAAGATAAAGTAGAAGAAGAGATTTCTTCATGTTCTTTAGTTGGTCAAATTTCTGATTTAAAAACAGGAACTGGTGTACAAGGAGCTTCTGTAAAGTTAAGAGATCAGTCTTCGGGTATGGTGCAAGAGTTCATTACTAATGAAAAAGGAGAATTTGAGTATGTACTTGAAGGAAAGCCTTGTCCAGGTTATGAAATGAATTATGATGTAATCATTAGTAAAAAGGGATACTTAACCAAGTCCTTGCCTTTTAATAAAACGTTTGAAAAGAGTGGGGCTATAAATTTAAATGAATTCTTAAATACTTCGATTCAAAATGTTTCTGAAGGATCTGAAATTGCGGAATTTTGTAACATTGATGCAATTTTATATGACTTGAATAAGAGTTCTATCACAAAGCAAGCGATGAAAGAGCTTGATAAATTAGTGGAGTGCATGAATGCCAATAAGAGCATTAAGGTTGAAATAGGTTCTCATACAGATTGTAGAGCTTCTGATTCTTATAACCAGAGTCTGTCAAATAAAAGAGCGAAGTCAGCAAAGGATTACGTAATTTCAAAAGGAATTTCATCAGAAAGAATCTTTGGCAAAGGCTATGGAGAATCAAAATTGTTGAATAACTGCGATTGTAATAGTGGTTCGGGTTCTGGTTGTAGTGAGGCAGAGCACCAAAGAAACAGAAGAACAGAGTTTAGAATTGTTCAGTAGTATTAGAACTTTAATATTTTATTTCAAGCCCTGAATTTATTCAGGGCTTTTTTTATGAAAGATTTGAAAAATATATCAATAAGAGAAACAAAAGATGGTTCAACTACTTTATACGTGGCTGATATAAATGAGACCTATCACTCTTCTCATGGGGCCATGCAAGAAGCTAAACATGTTTTTATAATGAATGGACTGGAATTGCTGTCAAAGGATTGTATTCATGTTCTTGAAGTTGGATTTGGAACAGGATTAAATGCTTTGCTAACGAGTGATTTTTCTGTTCGAAACAAACAGCAAATCAATTATGTTGGACTAGAGACGGTTCCTTTGAAAATTGAAATTATAGATAAATTGAATTATCTAGAGCATGAGCCTTCTCTGTCAAAATCATTTTTTTTGGAAATTCATTCTTCTGATTGGGAAAAGAAGAATTCAATTCATGAGTTTTTGACAATAGAGAAGATTAATTCAAGTGTTCAGGAATTTGTTCCAGAGAATGATTTTGACATTGTTTTTTATGATGCTTTTGGTCCTCGCGCTCAAAGTGAAATGTGGGAGAAAGAAATATTTGAGAAGTTGTACGGAGTAATTAGCAATAATGGCATTTTAGTTACGTATTGCGCTATGGGTCAGTTCAAGAGAGATTTGAAGTCTGTGGGTTTTACTGTCAAGAATGTTCCCGGTCCTCCTGGGAAAAGAGAGATGACTATTGCTATAAAAGAATAGGGAGTGTAACATTTATTACTTAATTTCATTCACACAATAATTACTTTTGAGTATGTTAAAAAAGGGAACCAAGTTATTTAGTATTTTAAAACGTAAATGTCCGCATTGTCAGGAAGGAGAGTTTTTTGTTTCTGGACCTTATAATTTTAAAAATTTAGGAAAAGTTCATGAGAGCTGTTCTGTTTGTAAGGAGTCGTTTTCCAAAGAACCAGGTTTTTATTACGGAGCCATGTATGTTTCTTATGCTCTTGGAGTTGCTGTTTTTGTTGCTGTCTTCCTTCTTACCTATTTGTTTTATCCGAATCCTGGAGCGTTTGAATATATTTTATTCATAGGAATTGCAATGGTAGTTTTAGGTCCGTTTTTGTATTCTTTGTCCAAAATTATCTGGGCAAATTTGTTTATGTCATATAAAAAGAAAATATAATGTTAAAAAGAATAATTTATCCATTCCTGTTAATGGGATTAGTGTCTATGTTGTCGTGTTCCAATAATATGGAATCTGTTAACGAGGAAAGTCAAACTTCTAATCAGGTAAGAAAGGATTTAAGTGTCGAGGATTTCAAAAATAAAATCTCCGAAAAGACAATAGTTTTAGATGTTAGAAGAGCAGTAGAGTTTCAAGCGGGTCATTTGGAAAACGCTATAAATATTGACTTTTTTTCTTCAAATTTTGTTGCCGAAGTATCGAAACTGGATAACTCAAAAAAGTTATTGATTTATTGCGCTTCTGGTGGTAGGTCTTCTGGAGCAATGAATAAACTAGCTGATTCTGGTTTTTCTGAAATGTATAATATGCTAGGTGGATTTGGAGCTTGGAGAAAAGCAAATTTCGACTATGTCAAGTAAAAATCCAACCATCTCTAATCAATTAATACTGGTCGCTTTACTGGCTTTTTTAGGATTGGCTCCAATTGGTGATCCACACCTTATTGGTAAAGTAAATTGGGTAGCTGGAGGAGCTGTAGGAATGAAACCAATGGATTGGTTTGATTTTGTAATGCACGGTGGTTCTCTTCTTATTTCAGTAATTCTTATTCTTAGAATTATTTACATTTCGGTTTTAAAATCAAAAAAATAAAAGTCTGGTGTTCATAAAATGAAACACTAGGCTAGTGAATGTCCAATTCAAGTTGATTTTTTCAGTATATTTGCAACTTATCTATAGGGCATGAAAGACATCCAAATGGTTGACCTACTTGGTCAATACGAAAAAATTAAAACAGGCATTGATGAAGCTATACTAAGTGTAGTTCAGTCATCGCAATATATCAATGGTCCCGAGGTAAAAAGTTTTCAGAAAGACCTTGAGGATTACTTAGATGTGAAACACGTGATACCATGTGCTAATGGTACAGATGCCTTGCAAATAGCCATGATGGCTTTGGGACTGAAGCCAGGAGATGAAGTAATTACAGCAAACTTCACTTATGTTGCAACAGTAGAAGTTATTGGGCTGCTCAATTTAACTCCAGTTTTGGTAGAAGTAAATCCAGACACTTTTAATATTGACACAGTTTCGCTTGAGAATGCAATTACTTCCAATACAAAAGCAATAGTTCCCGTTCATCTTTACGGCCAATGTGCTAATATGGAAGAAGTAATGAGGATTGCTAAGCAATACAACCTTTTTGTGATCGAAGATACTGCTCAAGCAATTGGTGCAGACTATACATTTTCTAATGGTGAATCAAAAAAAGCTGGAACAATAGGTAATATTGGTACAACCTCTTTTTTCCCATCCAAGAACTTAGGTTGTTACGGTGATGGTGGGGCTATGTTTACCAATGATGATGAATTAGCTAAGAAATTAAAAATGATAGCTAACCACGGGCAAAGCAGACAATATTACCACGATGAAATAGGTGTGAATTCTAGGCTAGATAGTATTCAGGCAGCTGTATTGAGAAAAAAACTTCCGCATTTAAATACTTATATTGAAAGTAGAAATAAGGCGGCTACTTATTACGATAATGCGTTTTCTGAATTGGATTGGTTAACTATTCCTGCCAGAGATAACAAATCGACACATGTTTTTCACCAATATACTCTAAAGACAAAAGGAATAAATAGAGATGAACTACGTTCTTATTTGTCAGAAAATGGTGTGCCTGCAATGGTTTATTATCCATTGCCTTTGCATAAGCAAAAAGCTTATAAAGATTCTAGGTATGATTCAGTTGATTTCTCTAATACGGAAGCATTGAACGAATCGGTTATTTCGTTGCCTATGCACACGGAACTTTCTGATGAACACTTGGAAATTATTACTAAAACAGTAAAAGAATTTAAAAATAAAATATGAAGAATATAGCAGTTATAGGAACTGGATACGTTGGTTTAGTTACAGGAACTTGTTTTGCAGAGACTGGAAACAATGTAGTTTGTGTAGATATTGATGCAAACAAGGTAGAAAGAATGAAAAATGGTGAGGTTCCAATTTACGAACCTCAATTGGATGTATTATTCGAAAGAAATCAAAAACAAGGAAGGTTAAAATTTTCAACGGATATTGAATCTTCCATTGAAAATGCTGAAATTATATTTTTAGCACTTCCAACACCTCCTGGCGAAGATGGTTCAGCAGATTTAAGTTACATTTTAGGAGTAGCTGATCAATTAGGTAAACTGATAAAGGATTACAAAGTAATTATTGATAAAAGTACTGTGCCTGTGGGTACAGCGGACAAGGTGAAAGAAGCTATTGCTAAAAACACTTCTGTAGGGTTTGATGTAGTTTCTAATCCGGAATTTTTGAGAGAAGGTTTTGCAGTAAGCGATTTCTTGAAGCCGGATAGAGTAGTGATTGGAACAGAATCTGCAAAAGCAAGAAAACTATTGGAGGAACTTTACAAGCCTTTTGTAAGACAAGGAAATCCAATTTATTTTATGGATGAAAAGTCCGCAGAACTTACCAAGTATGCGGCAAACTCATTCCTTGCAACTAAGATTACTTTTATGAACGAGATTGCAAATTTTTGTGAAATCGTAGGAGCAGATGTGGATATGGTGAGAAAAGGAATTGGATCTGACGCTCGAATTGGAAATAGATTTTTATTTCCAGGAATAGGGTACGGAGGAAGTTGTTTTCCTAAAGATGTAAAAGCTTTGATTAAATCGGGTAATGACAATGGATATGGGTTTAAAATCATAAACTCAGTAATAGAGGTGAATGAAAGACAAAAAGTAATCATAGTAGATAAAATAAAACAATATTACGGAGGAGATTTAAAAGGAAAGAATATCGCTCTTTGGGGATTGGCTTTCAAACCAGATACAGACGACATTAGAGAGGCACCGGCTTTGTATATCATAGATGCTTTGTTGGCAGAAGGATGTACAATTCAAGCTTTTGACCCGGAGGCAATGGAAAATGTAAAAGAGATTTACGGATCTAAAATTTCTTTTGTAGAAAATCAATATGACGCTCTTAACAACGCTGATTTTATGATTATTGCCACGGAATGGCAAGTTTTTAGGACTCCAGATTTTAATAGAATCAAAGAGTCTTTGGCAGAGCCAACTATCTTTGATGGTCGTAATTTGTATGACTTGGAAGATATGAAAAAATATGGATTTAGATATCAAAGTATCGGTAGAGAAATAGTTTAAAAAAACAAAATGAAGAAAGTACTAATAACAGGAGCAGCAGGGTTTTTAGGATCACATTTGTGTGATAGATTTATCAAAGATGGATATCATGTGATAGCTATGGATAATCTTATTACAGGGAGATTAAAGAATATTGAGCACCTGTTTCCTCTTGAAAATTTTGAATTTCATAATCACGATATTTCTAATTATGTTCATGTTTCTGGTGAATTGGATTATATTCTTCACTTTGCTTCACCTGCAAGTCCTATTGATTATCTTAAAATTCCAATTCAAACTCTGAAGGTAGGATCTTTAGGGACTCATAACTTACTAGGTTTGGCAAAAGCAAAAAACGCAAGAATGTTGATTGCTAGCACATCCGAAGTTTATGGAGATCCAGAAATTCATCCACAAACGGAAGAGTATTGGGGAAATGTAAATCCTATTGGGCCAAGAGGTGTATATGATGAAGCGAAACGTTTTCAGGAGGCTATTACAATGGCTTATCATAGATTTCACGGAGTAGAAACCAGAATTATAAGGATTTTTAATACTTACGGTCCCCGAATGAGATTAAACGATGGAAGGGTTTTGCCAGCTTTTATAGGTCAAGCTTTGAGAGGAGAAGATTTAACCGTTTTTGGTGATGGTTCTCAAACTCGTTCGTTTTGTTATGTTGATGATTTGGTAGAAGGGATTTGTAGATTGTTACAGTCCGATTATGCAGAGCCTGTAAACATAGGAAATCCGGACGAAATTACAATTGGAGATTTTGCCGAGGAGATAATTAAACTAACCGGAACTAACCAGAAAGTGATATACAAGGAATTGCCTGAGAATGATCCTAAAAAAAGAAGGCCAGACATTACAAAAGCAAAGGAAATTCTGGGTTGGGAACCAAAAGTATCTCGACAAGAAGGACTTAAATTAACGTATGATTTTTTTAAATCATTATCAAAAAACGAGTTGTCCGAGGTGGATCATTACAACTTTGATAAGTTCATTAAATAAAAATATATGCAAAAAGTAGCGAGAACATTTTTCTTTATAACATTAGTGTTGCTCTGCAGTGTTTCATACTCGCAGAAGTTGTACAAAGTAATGATGCAAGATCCAACTTACAACTTTTATGAGGTTTGTAAAGAAGCAGATAAGTATTTTGAAAATCACGGAAAAGGAAAAGGTTCTGGTTACAAAGGTTACCAAAGGTGGAAGAACGAGTACGAAAGTAAATTTGCACCTTCGGGCGCAAGGAACAACGTTGATCCCATGTTTGTGGAAAAGGCATATCAGCAATTTATAAATACTTCTGCTGTTGCTGGATCTGCAAATAGGTCGCTTTACTCTGGAGGATGGAAAGATTTAGGTCCTTACACGATCGATAGTATTACAGGACATTATTCCGCTGGTTTGGGAAGAATTGAAACCTTTTATGTGAATCCAAGCAATACGCAAATCATGTATGTGGGTTCAAGAAGTGGAGGGTTTTGGAAATCAATTAATGGTGGAGTAAACTGGACTGGAGGTTACACAGATTCGTTGGTAGCTAGTGGTGTATTTTCTATTGGTGTGTCACCTACAAACTCCGATTCAATTCTCATTGCATTACAAAATTCTGGAAATGCTTATTCTCATGGAATTTATCGATCCATTGATGGAGGAGACACTTGGTTACAATCAACTTTTAATCCAACAAGTTTAGGTAAAGGAGGTTTAGGAAGTAATTTTAAAATATTCCAAGTCGCTTATCACCCCCGAGTAGCAAACTTAATTTTTGTAGGTACCAGTTCAGGATTATACAGATCTACCGATAACTTGGCTTCTTGGACATTGGTTCCAAGCACTTCTGGTGGTGACATTACTCAAATTGAATTTCATCCTACCAATAACAATATCATTTATACTTACGATGACTATTATTGGGGATCTTATGGAGATGTTGTAAGGTATTCGTTGGATCAAGGTGTTACGTTCTCTAGTTCCAATACTATTGTAGGAAACAATGGAGCTGGCGCTAAAATTTCGGTAAGTAAAGACTGTCCAGATTGTGTTTTCTTTGCCTCAACCAACGGAATTTGGACTTCTAAAAACAAAGGGGTAGATTTTACATTCATGAGCAATCCAGCCGAATCTTGTGATGGATTTGCCGTTCATGACTTAGATACATCAAAAATGATTTATGGTTATTTAGATATTGTAAATTCAACTGATGGAGGAAGAACAACCAATCAAATAACATGGTGGAGTCTTGGAAGTTCGGCTCATGGGCTAGGTAATTACGAAGCTAATTTAAAAAATGGTGGAAAATACATTCACGCAGATTTAAGAATAGCAAAATGCATTGATGGAATTTTTTATGTGGGTACAGATGGATTATTTGCTAAAAGTACTGACAATGGTATTTCTTGGACAGTTTTGAGTGATGGTCTAGGAATAAGGGAGAATTATAGTCTGGGAGTAAGCCAATCCAATCATTATCGAACAATGAGTGGTTCACAAGACAATGGGACGAGTATAAAACACAAAGACGCTTGGATTGAGTTTTATGGAGCGGATGGAATGGAAGCCATAATTCATCCTCTTAATGATGACTACATGATGGGTAGTATTCAATATGGATCAAGAAGAAAAACAATTGATGGTGGTTTAACTCAAAGTGGTTCAAATGCTCCAGGTCAAGCTGGAGCCGGAAATGGGGCTTGGGAAGCTCCACTTGCTTACGATCCTAATGACCAAATGAGAATTTTTAATTTTGCAAAAGATATTTATGTAAGCCAGCAATTTGGTGGAAATTGGGTCTATAGAGGAGATCCATTTGGAAATACGATTAATGAAGCTGCAATTGCAGAGAATAATTCGAATATCATTGTCGTAGCCAGAGGAGCGGCCATCATGAAATCGACTGATGCAGGGATAAGTTTTTCTTCAATAAAAACGAATTTGCCTAATTATACAATAACAGATATAGCTTTTAATCCAAATGATGATGACAATATTTTTGTAACTTACAATAGGTATCAGAATGATGGAAAAAAAATATATATGACAACTAATGGAGGAATAAATTGGGTAAATATCACCTATAATTTAGGCGATATGCCTTTGCGAAATGTAGTAGTGGATCACACAAAAGAAGGTAATATATACGTAGGTGCTGAAATTGGAGTTTACACAAAAACTTTGCAAGATTCTATTTGGAGTTTATATAATACAGGTTTACCAAACTCAACTATAAAAGAATTAGAAGTTGTAAATGGATCAAATACATTAAGGGCGGCAATTTGGGGAAGAGGATTGTGGGAATATTCATTGGTGGGAAGAGCTAACTACCCAGCAATAGTTAAAACCTGGATAAATGATATGCCCACTTTAACGGTTCCTCGTGAAGACATAGATCAACATATCAATGCTCAGGTTTCTAGTGATTTACCAGTGAGAAGTGTATTTGCGCTTTGGTCGGTGAACACTCCTAGTTTTGGCAATAAAATAGGGATGGTAAATACCATTGATAGCACTTATGTTTCGAGTACACCTATCCCCAATTACCCAATGGGAACCAAAGTCTTTTTTAAGGTTTTTGCTGTAAATGCGAACAATGATACTTCTGAAACTTATAAATTTCAATACACGGTAAGATTTAATCCAACAGCCAGTATTAAAATAAAAGAAGAGGATAAGCTAAAAGTGACAGTTTTTCCAAATCCAACGAATGGAGATGTAAAGTTGGCTTTTGAGGAGACCGTAAATGAGGGTGTCATTTGGTTGTTTGATGAACTAGGAAAACAAATACTGTCACAAACTATAAATGGTTTGTCTTTTTTAGATTTGGACCTAACAGAGTGTGCTACAGGTATGTATTATATGGTGGTACAAGCAGATGGAAAAAGATCAGTAGAAAAATTAATTAAAAATAATGGCTAAGTTTTTTTCGCACGAAACAGCAGTGATTGATGCAGGTTGCTCAATTGGAAAAGGAACCAAGATTTGGCATTTTTCTCATATAATGTCAAATTGTGTAATAGGAGAGAAATGCAATGTAGGTCAGAATGTGGTAATCTCTCCACAAGTAGAATTGGGAAATAATGTAAAAGTTCAAAACAATGTATCCATTTATACAGGTGTAATTTGCGAGGACGATGTTTTCCTTGGTCCATCCATGGTTTTTACCAATGTAATTAACCCAAGAAGTGCTGTAATTCGAAAAGACGAATACCTTCAAACAAGAGTAAAAAAAGGAGCTTCTATTGGAGCTAATGCAACAATCGTTTGTGGGAATGACATTGGAGAATATGCTTTTATTGGAGCAGGAGCAGTTGTCACCAAAGAAATTCCGCCATACAGTTTATGGGTGGGGAATCCGGCTAAACAAATTGGTTGGGTAAGCGAATACGGACATAGACTAAATTTTGACTTTGAGGGAAAAGCAATCTGCGAAGAATCAAAACAAGAATATAGTTTGACTGATAATTCAGTTGAAAAAATAAATTAAAGTGTCAGTTCGAGTGTTTTTTTGATTCTGATAGCTATCGGAATCAAAACAAAAAAGTATCGAGAACAAACGATTAAGAAAGATAAACATGAATAAAATAAAATTTGCAGTAGTAGGAAACGGACATATTGGAAAACGACATGCCGAGATGATAACCCGAAACGAAGGAGCAGAATTAGCTGCTTTGTGTGACATTAGACCTAAATCTGAATTAGGAATTGAAAACTTTGATGTTCCTTTTTTTAATTCAATTGAAGAATTGTTGGCGAGCGATACAGAATTTGATGTATTGACAGTGAGCACTCCAAATGGAATTCATGCTTCTCACAGTTTATTGGCTCTTGAAGCTGGAAAACACATTGTATGTGAAAAACCAATGGGACTATCAAAAGCGGATTGCGAAGAGATTATGCATGTTTCTCTTAAAAATAATAAACAAGTATTTTGTGTGATGCAAAATAGGTATTCTCCACCCTCAGCATGGTTGAAAGAAATCATGGAAGAAAAATTATTGGGTGATATCCACATGGTTCAACTAAATTGCTATTGGAACCGCGATGACAGATATTACAAAAAGGGAGGTTGGAAAGGAACTCCAGATTTGGACGGAGGAACTTTATTTACTCAGTTTTCTCATTTTATTGACATCATGTATTGGCTGTGTGGAGATATTGATAACATCAAAGGAAATTTCAAAGACTTTACTCACAAAGAAACTACAGCATTTGAAGATTCGGGGTTAGTTACATTCGATTTTTTGAAAGGAGGAATGGGTGTTTTGAATTATTCCACAGCAGTGTGGGACAAAAACCTAGAAAGTAGCCTCACAATCATTGGAAGCAAAGGAAGTGTGAAAGTAGGAGGTCAGTATATGAATGAAGTAGAATATTGCCACATAGATGGCTACGAAATGCCGGTACTTCCGCCAAGTAATCCTGCAAATGATTACGGTCCTTACAAAGGTTCTGCAGCCAATCATAATTATGTGATTGAAAATGTAGTAGACACTCTGAACGGAAACACAACTACAACAACAAATGCTCTGGAAGGAATGAAAGTGGTAGACATTATTGAGAGGATTTACAAAGTAAGAGACGAACAAGGTTACTAATTGGCTAAGATGCAATTGATTTGAAACAAACTGAGTACTAAGGGTTTTGTTTGTACCAAAGCAATAAACAAAAACATCTCAAAGTCCGGTTAATTTGAAAATGTGTAAATTTGACATTCATTTTAGCTGATAGGCTTCATATAATTGAAATAGAAATGACTAAAATATACGATAAACTAGTAAATAAAGAAGCAACCTTGGCAGTTATTGGTTTGGGGTATGTGGGACTTCCCATTGCACTTGAATTTGCTAAAAAAATAAAAGTAATTGGTTTTGATATCAATGCCGAAAGGGTGAAATTGATGCAAAACAACATCGATCCTAGTAAAGAGCTAGAAGCAAAAGATTTCGAAAATTCTGACATCACTTTTACAGCTGATTTAGAAGATTTGAAAAAGGCATCTTTTTATATAGTAGCCGTTCCTACTCCAATTGATGAGAGCAATCTTCCAGATTTAAGCCCATTATTAGGAGCTAGTAAAACAGTAGCCAAGGTGCTTAAAAAAGGAGATTATGTTGTCTATGAATCTACGGTGTATCCTGGTTGTACAGAAGACGATTGTATTCCTGTCTTAGAGGAAGTTTCAGGATTAAAATGGAAAGAAGATTTTAAAGTTGGATATTCCCCAGAAAGGATTAATCCAGGAGATAAAGTTCACACTTTAAGTACGATTGTGAAAGTAGCTTCGGCATGTTGTCCAGAGGCATTGGAAGAAGTGGCCAAGACCTACGAGTTGGTTGTAGAAGCGGGTGTTCACAGGGCAGCTTCCATTAAAGTTGCCGAAGCGGCAAAAATTATTGAAAACACTCAGAGAGATGTGAATATCGCATTGATTAATGAATTATCGATTATTTTTAATCGTGTAGGAATAAATACTTATGATGTTTTGGAGGCTGCCGGAACGAAGTGGAATTTTCTGAATTTCAAGCCAGGATTGGTTGGAGGACATTGTATAGGAGTAGATCCTTATTATTTAACTCACAAAGCAAAGAAAACTGGTTATCATGCAAAAGTGATAAACTCAGGAAGGTATGTAAATGATTCGATGGGGTTTTATATTGGAAAACAAACAGTGAAGAAAATATTGGCTCAAGGAACAAATATTATGGATGCCCGAGTGCTTGTAATGGGAGCTACTTTTAAGGAAGATGTGAGCGATATCAGAAACTCAAAGGTTGTTGATGTTATAAGAGAATTAGAGTCGTTTTCTTGTAATGTTGAAGTTGTGGATCCTCATGCTAGTTCGGATGAGTTACAGCACGAATATGGGTTTGGATTAGTGAATGAGCCAACTGGCAAATACGATGCAATCATTTTGGCCGTGAACCATAAAGAATACATCAGTTTGGAAGAAAATTACTTCAAATCCTTTTTGCCTGAGGGCAAAGGAGTATTTGTAGATGTAAAGGGAATCTTGAAGGATAAAATAAAGGACATAGAATACTGGAGCTTATAGATCTTGTTTTAAAACTATTAAACTATGTAACACCTATTAGAGAAATCTTCTTGGGTGTTTTTTTATGAAATTCAGTTCCCCAAATGATTATTCGGCACTTATTTTGTGCACATCGTCATGGTCAAGCTGAATCTGATCTTTTCTTATTTTTATTTTGAGAGCCAAGTGAGCAAAATCTCTATGATTTGCTTTGAGCCATTCCAATGAGTAATCGTCTCCATCACCTGCCAAAGCAATGTGAGATAAAGTTTCAAAACCATTTTGCTTTAGCCAGTTCAATGCTTTTTCATTTCGTTCTACGCCTTGAATTAATGCCATCAAATGTGGGTATTTATTCTTCATTAGCCAGTCGCGTGCAGTTTCTTTAAGATTGAGAGCAAATACAAAGGTATACAATTCTGGATAGCCGTTTTTAGCTAGCCAATCCCTAATTTCTTTATTACCCGAGATGGCTTCTCCCCACGCAATTATTATTTTTGCAGGGTAAACAAGAGGCTTATATTTTACTGATTCTTTATTCAATTTTAGTTGTAAGTAAATTTAGGATGTATTGTAGTATCTAATTTATATTAAAAATCTATTCGATAATAAAACAACGGCAAAAACCCAAGTTGTTTACTCGTGGTAATCCTTTGTGGCTCATCGGGAGTAGGAGCGTAGGTTATTCCCAATATGTTTTCTATCCCAAATACATTAACCAGGTCCAACCCTATTTCATGAGTCAGCTTTTTTGTGTTCAATTTATAATTGATTTTTATGTCTGCTCTAAAATAATCCTGAAACTGTTGTTCGTTGTATTCTTTGTCTAAAAACACAACTTCTCTTGCGGCTGCCGATGCCACTGTATCCACCAAGCCAAATCTTCTTCCACCGGCCCATGTCACATTAGCTCCAACAGTAATCGAGTTTTTTTTATTCAGTTTAAATTCTTTACCGATCAGAAAATTTGCTGCAAAATTTCCGTTGAAATCAGTGTTTCGTTCTACACCATCGCTTCCTCGGTAAAGGCTGTTGTAAATAGCTCCTGTTACCATGGTATAAAAGCTCTTGTCAAAGTTGTGCTTTACGGTTAATTCAATTCCATAATTTTTACCTGTACCAGTATTTTGCAAAGAATCTGGGAAAAAGCGACTAAAGCCAGAACCTTGGTTTAGCATTGAGAATGAGGACGAACTAACTTCAACAGGGACGTTGTACAAATATTGAAAGTAAACCTCAGATTTTATCATTGTTTTAGCCGAAATGGCATTGGCATAACCAATCACAGAATGAAAACTTTTTGTAAAATCCATTTTATTATTGTGCTGAATTTCCTCGTTTCCATTTCCTGAAGGAATTTGATAAAAGTATGTGTATGAGGGTTGGATTTGGCTGTGAAGTCCTATACCCGAAGAAAGAACTTGTTTTTCATCTATGTTCCATTTCATACTCACTCTGGGTTCTACCAACGAAATACTTTCGCTTTGAGTAAATGCTTGTGCATGCAAACCAAAATTCATCACAAATCGCTCATTGAATTTATGCTTAAGTTGAACATAAGGCTGAATTAAAGCAGCGCTTCCTTGATAATTCCATCTTAAATCCCATTCTGGAACAGTTAGTTTATCGAGTAAAACGCTGTCCTGAAAATCATAGAAAAACACATCGGAATTGAAACCAAACTTTATAACGCTTTGCTTACTCAGTTTTTTATTAATAAAAGAAGAAGCAGAGGTTTTGAATTGCCTAAATCGATAATCAAGAATGGTGTATATTGTATCTAGGCTATACAAGTTGTTTGCTGAAAGACTTCTGTTGAAATATTCATGAACGGCTTTTTGCTCCTCTACGGAACCAGCAATAGTAGTTTTCCAATACCCATTTTTTTTCAATGGTTTGATATAAGTTAGTCCCACAACAGCCATTTTTGTATTGAAATATTGGTCTCTGTCATTTTCTCCGTAAATATTCAAGTCTGGATTTGGTTCTTTTTCTGTGCTAAAAACGATGTCTATATCACTACTCCCAGAGATTCCAAAGATTGAAACAGCACCCCCTTTTTTTAGCGGGAAATTTAATTTAAAACTTAAATCTTGATAAGCCGGTATTGCATCGGTTCCTACTTTAATTCCAAAACTCTCGAACAAGGAAAGAGTTGAATATCTGTAAGCAGCTAAATAGGAAGATCCCTTCTTCTTATTTAATGGTCCTTCAGCCATGAGTTCAGTTCCCAAAAAACCAAACTGCCCGCTAAATTCGTGCTTTTGATTGTTTCCGTTTCTTAGTTTTAAATCAAATACTCCCGCTACGCTGTTTCCATATTCTGCAGGAAAAGCCGCAGTAAAAAAATCGGAATTAGCCATCAATTTATTGTTCAAGATAGAAACAGGACCTCCCGAAGTTCCGGCAATGGCAAAATGATTAGGGTTGGGGATATCAATGCCTTCTACTCTCCACAATACACCTAAAGGAGAATTTCCTCTTACAATAATGTCATTTCGCGAATCATCTGCCCCTTGAACTCCAGCAAAATTGGCAGCCATTCGCGCAGGATCTCCTCTACTACCAGCATATTTATCAGTTTCTTCCACCGAAAAACTTGTAACACTGACTAGAGCCATTTCATTTTTTACACCCCCATTTTCATCAGCTGAAATTTCTACTTCTTTCATTGTGATCATCGATTCTTCCAAACTTATATTAAGAATCAATTCTTTACCTGAATTTACGACTACTTCCAACGTTTTTTCGTAATAGCCAAGGTATTTAACTTTCAAAGTGTGTCTCCCAATAGTAACTCCATCAATTCTATATTTTCCATCAATATCTGAGGATGAACCTTGAGGAGATTCTTTTTCTGAAACAATAAGTACTGTCGCTCCAATAATAGGTGAGAATGTTTCTTTATCAATAATTTTTCCTCGTATGGTTTGGGTAGCCTGAGATTTTCCGGCAATAGTGAAAAATAGGAGAATGATAATAAGTGGGAGTTTATTCATAGTAATGCTCGATGGTAACTCCTAAAGATAATGAAATAATTGAATTTCGAATAAAACTGATTATTCGAAAAGCCTTAATTAAAAGTTGGACAAGCGTATTTCGAAGCCTCTTTAAATCCACAAGGATTAATCATTAAAGTAATTTCATGAGAATTGAATGCGCCAAATCTTATTTTAGAAATGGTGTAGTCATAAGCATATCCAACTCTAAAGTAATTCAATAGATTGAAATTAATTAAAGCAGCTACAGCATCTGTATTTCGATAAGATATTCCTAAAGATAACTTTCTCTTAAAGTCTGCCATCACGTTCACATCGATTGCCCATGGCGCTGCTTTGGAAAACTTAAAAAGTGTAGATGGTACTATGGACCAATCGTTTGTAAGTGGAATATTAAGACCTCCCATTAAGCTACCGTGCCTTGTGAGTTTTGTTTCGTCAGTTCCTACAGCTTTTTTTCTGTTTCCCAAAGTTTGTTGGAGTGTTGCTCCTGCAAACCACAAGTCTGATTGAAGAAAAATTCCTGGGGTTATTTCTGGAAAAATTATAGATCTTCTTGAGTTGTTAATCGCATCATCGTTGTAATTGATTAGTGTTACATCATTTGCATCAAAGTTCACTTGCTCTACCCCAAAAAACATTCCCATCGAAAATAAAATATCTCTTGTAAGTGGAAGGTGATAAGCGTAAGCAGCTTTTAATTTGGAACGATTAAAAGGTCCGTAGGAGTCATTTAACACAACTAACCCAATTGCATGTTTGTAACCTAGTCCAAATTTATCTTGTTTCAGGGTAGTATTAAAACTACCGTAAGTTGTTACCGGAGCTCCTTCAAACCCGCTCCATTGGGTTCTGTGCCCAAGGGTAATGTCTAAACAATCTTTGCTTCCAGCTACGGCTGGGTTATAGGCAAACTGATTCGTTAAATAATTTGTGAATTGCGGCACTTGCTGGGAAAAACCAACAAAAGAGGAAGTCAAGAAAAGGAGAATTGAAATTTGCTTAATCATCTTAATAAATTAGAGTTACAGATCCAGTTTTTATTCTTTCTTCTTTCGAATCGATGCTCAAACTGATAGTGTAGTAATAAGTGGAAGCGGGAAGTTTTGTCCCGTTTCGTGTTCCATCCCATCTTGCTGAATTTGGATATCCAATTGTTTTAAAAACAATTTGTCCCCATCGGTCAAATACAGTGATTTCTGCTTTTGGGAAAAATTCAATGAGTCTTATTTCCCATGTATCATTGACTCCATCTGAGTTGGGAGTGAAAGTGTTGGGAACAAAAATAGAATCCAATACATTTACAATTACATCTGAAAAAAATCGGCATCCTTCAATAGAGGTTGCAGTTAAGGTGTAGGTTGTTGCTCCCAAAGGAGTAGCTGTTGGGTTGGCAATGTTTGGATTATCTAATGTTTCTGCAGGAGCCCAAGAATAGGTTACGCCTCCAGATCCTTTTAGTTGTGTAGATCCACCAAATGGAATGTTGGTGTAGGGTCCAGCACTAATTGTAATATAGGGATGTACATTAATTGTAAGTTGATTGGAACCTGTATTTGCTCCACAGTCGCATTCAACTTGTGCTCCAACTACATCGCCATTTACAAAATAGTCTCTTTGAAAAGAATTCCCATTAGTCGTTGTGGATGCGTAACCGCCATTTACAAACCAATTCACCACAGGATTGGTACAGTTTGTTACTGCGGCAGAAAACGTAACAATGTCTTCTGGACAAACTGTATTGGTATCAATGTTATTAGTTATAACAATAGTACTTACTGGCAATACAACTGCAGGACCAGTTACTTCAATGTCAAAATTACATTGTCCCGAAGAATCACTTGCAATTAGTATGTAGTATGTTGTGTTGGCCACTAATCCAGTTGCATTCAAAGTAAAGTTTCCAGTAGAATTAACAACGCAATTTGAGGCAGCAGAATAAGTTGATGAGTTGCAAGGTGTGCCAGTAGAATACACAATTCCGCTTAATCCGTTGGATCCTGTCGAGCAATTGACAGAAGACACGTTAATGTCAGTATTTCCGCCTGTGGCATTCGTTGTAAATTGATACCAAACTGTTTTTACCATCTGGAAGCATGCAGAGCCAACTACTGTTGACCCATCCGCACAAGTTCCACAAATTTGGCTTGTAGCGTTGTTGGTTGTCCCTGACTTGGGTTTAGATATGCAAATTTCAACTGCATTTGCGCAATTGTCATTTGAAGGTTGAGCAATTCCTGCTTGAATAAAAAACAGAAAAAGTATAAAGGTTAAAGTTTGTTTCATTGTGGCGTAAAATTACTATAAATCCAAAAGATTCATTAAATTATCAAATCTATTTTTTAGTTCATCAAAATCATCGTCTTTCTGGTAGGTTTCTATGACAGCATAATCATACCTCTGAAAGGTTTGAAGAATTGCTCCAAGTTCTTTTTTGTTCAATTTGATTGTAACATCTATTTGAGAGGAGTCATCGGAGGAAGTAATGAAAGAACTTAGGATTCGAGCGTTGTTACTTTCTACAATTTGAGCAATTTGTGACAAGGAATAATCTTTGGAGTTTACTCTCAAAATAATAACACCACCAGGTTCCTTGATAGAAGTTGTATTCGAGGCAATCGTCATCAGTTGAGACAAAGTTGTAGAACCAATGTACTCATCATTTCTGTTGAGAATAGGCATAATCGTGAGCTGAAACTCCGACATTTTTCTCATTACTTCGAAAATGTGCTGGTATTCATAGATAAAAATTGAATCCAGTTGCTGAGAGGAAGCGTCAAAAGTGACTTCAGAAAAACTGGTGTCTAAAATATCTTCTTCCGCTACAATTCCCACAAATCTATTGTTTGAAACCAAAGGCAAATGACTTACTTTGAATTCACTCATCCATAGCAATGCCTGCCCAAAACTATCTGAAGGTTTTAGAGCAGGAAGCAGGTCCACGATTAATTGAGATGCAATCATTGTAAAATTCTGATGTAATTTGTTGTCTATTTTTTTTACCTTTAAGTATACCTTTTCTGAACAAAAAGCTGTTCTTTCGTAGTACAGTTTACTTACAAAAATATGACAAAATTAAGTGTAAATATAAATAAAGTAGCCACAATAAGGAATGCTCGAGGAAACAACGTCCCAAATGTGCTAAAAGTTGCGTTGGATATAGAAAAATTTGGTGCAGATGGAATTACTGTTCACCCACGACCAGACGAAAGGCACATTAGATATGCCGATGTTTTTGACTTGGCAAATGAGGTTACAACAGAGTTTAACGTAGAAGGATATCCAAATAAAAAATTCATGGATTTGGTTCTTTCTACCAAACCACATCAAGTAACATTAGTGCCGGATCCTCCCGAAGTATTGACTTCCAACGCAGGATGGAAAATAAAGAATAACCTCTCTTTGTTGCAAGAATCATTGGCGGAATTTAAAAAAGCGGGGATAAGAACTTCTGTATTTATGGAGGCAAACCTCAAAGACATAGAGGAACTTGCTCTTATTGATGTGGACAGAGCCGAATTGTACACAGAATCTTATGCGAGTGGATATCAAAAAAACAGAGAAGAGGCAATAGCTCCCTTTATGGATGCAGCAAAATTAGCTTCGGAAATGGGAGTGGATTTAAATGCTGGTCACGACTTGAGTCTTGAAAATTTAAAGTATTTTTCTGATTCAATTCCCAATTTGTTGGAAGTATCCATTGGACACGCTTTTGTAGCTGATGCGTTGTATTATGGTTTTGAAAAAACAGTAGGGATGTATAAAAATCTATTGAAATGAAGAAAGTAATAGGAATTATTCCAGCTCGATATGAATCCTCAAGGTTTCCAGGAAAACCTTTGGTCGATATCAAAGGGAAATCAATGATACAGAGAGTGGTGGAGCAATGCGAAAAATCGAAAAGATTGACAAAAGTAGTTGTTGCAACCGATGACAAAAGAATCTATGATCATGTTTTGGATTTTGGTGGAATGGCGGTTATGACTGCAGATACTCATCAATCGGGGACAGAAAGGTGTGGGGAAGTTATTGAGAAATTGGAAAGCAAAGGAGAGTTTTTTGATGTAGTTGTGAATATTCAAGGAGACGAGCCATTTATTTCACCCAATCACATAGACAAAGTGTGTGATATATTATTGAATGATGACCAAGCCGAAATAGGGACATTAGCAAAAAGAATTGCATCAGGAGATGAATTGTTCAACGAAAATGTAGTAAAAGTAGTTCTGACTGAAAATGAGGGGAACGAGGAGCCAAGAGATGCCCTTTATTTTAGCCGCCACCCAATTCCGTTTGTGAGAGGACAGGAAAAGGAACTTTGGCTCGAACACGCGGAGTATTATAAGCACATTGGGATTTATGGGTTCAATATTGATGAGTTTTATGAAATTCAGGAGATTGAACATTCTATGCTCGAGCAGGCAGAAAGTTTAGAAAATTTAAGGTGGTTGTCGCACCATTTTACAATTCAAGTATCTGAAATAGAAGAAGATATAATTGGAATTGATACACCCGAAGATTTGGAAAGAATACTTAATTCCGATAATTTTTAATTAATTAACGGAAATAATTAACTTTGCTTTGTTGATTAATGAAAAAGATAGATAAACATATAGAAGAACTACTGCACGATCACGATTGTGTTATTGTACCAGATTTTGGAGGTTTTATTACTTCAAAAAAGCCTGCGTACTTCAATCAGTTTACTTCTGTCTTTTTTCCGGCAACAAAAAGAATCCTTTTTAACAAACACCTTGTTTTTAACGATGGTTTATTGTCAGCAAAAATTGCAGAAAAGCAATCTTTGTCCATGGCAGAAGCACAGCAAATGTTATTGGAGTTCAAGGACGATTGTTTCTTACGTCTAAATGAAGAAGGAAGAGTTGAGATTGAAAGAGTAGGTGTGTTGTTTTTTGATAAAGAAAAAAACATCCAATTTCAGCAAGCCTCTACTAATTTCTTAAAAGATTCATACGGTCTTTCTGCCATTTCGATTGAAAAATTAGTTTCGCCAGTTACGAAGCCAAAGAAAGAAACTCCTGTAAAAATCATTTCGAGAATTGAGGAGCAAAAAGTGTCAGAAGTTGCGAAACCTAAAGTTCAAAAAGAATCTAAACCCAAAACGACAAAACGTTATGGACAGTTGGTTCCCTTATTGATGGTTCCAATTTTGGCTGCAGGATTATACTTTGGGATTCAAACCGAAGTGCCTTATAATAAATTGAATATTGCGGATATAAATCCGTTTAATCCTGTTTACGTTCAGGAATATACACCAAGAACCAATCAAGAATTCGCTTTGATATGGGAGAATGAGGATATAATAACCGCTAAAGTTGTAGATGAGGTAGTTCCAGAAAAAGAGATTGAATTAGAAGTGATTCCTGCTAAAATTGATTCTACTTTCATAAAACCAATAGAGTTTACAGCAGTAAAAAGCTACCACGTAATTGCAGGATGTTTTTCGGTGAAAGAAAATGCGGATAACCTTGTTGAAGATTGGAAAAGAAAAGGGAATGAATCCAAGATTGTAGACAAAAAAGGAAGTTTGTACCGAGTTGCTATTCAAAGTTTTGCTACTAGAAAAGAAGCAAAGCAGTTTTTGGCTTCAACTAAGCAAGAGGAAGGAATTTCTTTGTGGGTATTAAAGAAATAATCATTCGATTACTTCTATTAAATGAAATCAGATTTTTTCATGTTCAACCAAGATAATGCAGACTTATGCAGTAAATCTTCTTTGGTTTTTTGTTCCAAATCAAATTCTCTAATCAATTTACCTGGTTGTAATTCGCCCAATGGAAAAGGATAATCTGAACCTAGAGCCACTTTATCCGATCCAATCAAATCCATGATGTATTTTAGATTCGCTTCGTCATGAACCAAAGAATCTAACCAAAATTTACCCAAATATTCTTTGGGAGCCACATTGTTGTCAATGGCGCATAAATCTGGTCGTACATCAAAGCCATGCTGAATTCTTGAAATTGTAGCAGGAAAAGAACCACCACCATGAGCAAACGCTACACGCAAGTTTGGCAATCTCTCGAATACTCCCCCAAATATCATAGAGCAAATGGCTAAACTTGTTTCTGCAGGCATTCCTACGAGCCAAGGAAGCCAATATTTTTCCATTTTAGATTTTGACATCATGTCCCAAGGGTGAACAAAAACAGCCATGTCTAGTTCTTCACAAGCCTGAAATATTGGAAATAAATTGGGGTCGTTGAGGTTCCAATCGTTCACGTGAGAACCAATTTCAATTCCTTTCAGTCCAATTTCTTTGCATCGTTTTATTTCTTTAATCGCCATTTCTGGAGCTTGCATCGGAACAGTTCCTAACCCTACAAATCGTTTTGGGTATTTTTCTACAATTCCAGCAATGTGATCGTTCAAAAACATAGAAACATCCAAGCAATCTTCGGGTTTTGCCCAATACGAAAACATTACAGGAACAGTAGATAAAACCTGCACATTGATGTGTTGTGCATCGCATTCAGTCATTCGTGCTTCGGCACTCCAGCAATTGTCTTCTATTTCACGAAAAAACTTGTCGTCCATCATCATTCTGGCACAACAAGGTTTGTGATGGTCTAGGTGAATAAATCCTCCGTAGCCAAATTTCTTTTTAAAATTAGGGATATCCTTAGGAAGGATATGAGTGTGAATGTCAATACTTAATATATCTTCTGCTCTTTCTGTCATCCTAAATAAATCTTTCGTCAATTTCCATTACGTGATTGCAGTTGTTGCAAGTTCTTTTTTCTTCAGAAGTATAAAACTCCTTGAATCTTGATTGGAAATCTGTTTCGATATCGTTTTGCGAAAAATAAGTTTCGTGTAGTTTAGTATTACAGTTGTCGCAAAACCAAAGTAAACCATCTTTCATGTCGGTTCCTTTTCTTTTTCGTTCAATTACCAAACCAATGGAGTTTGCTGGGCGAACAGGATTGTGAGGAATGTTGCCAGGCAACAAAAACATTTCTCCTGCTTTAATTGGAACTTCTACAGCTTTTCCATCTTGCTGAACTGTAACCATGATGTCTCCTTCCAATTGGTAGAACAATTCTTCGGTTTCATTCCAGTGGTAGTCTTTTCGGGCGTTAGGTCCACCTACAATCATTACAATGAAATCACCTGCATCCTTGTATAGGTTTTTGTTTCCAACAGGTGGTTTTAGTAAGTCTCTGTTTTCGTCAATCCACTTTTGTAGGTTGAATGGAGCTGCAATTTTCATCGTAATAGTTGTTTTTATTATTCTTTAAAATTAAGGAAACTTAGGGAACTTGGAAAAATCTCTTTCTCTTTTTTCCAAAAATGCATTTCTTCCTTCTACCGCTTCATCCGTTCCGTAGGCCAACCTTGTCGCTTCACCGGCATATACTTGCTGTCCTACCAATCCATCATCAATTAGATTGAACCCAAATTTCAACATTTTTATAGCTGTTGGACTTTTTGTCATAATTTCTTGCGCCCAATCGTAAGCTTCCTGCTCTAGTTCATCATGAGGAACAACCTTGTTTACCATTCCCATCTCAAAAGCTTCTTGAGCAGTATAATTTGCTCCCAAAAAGAAAATTTCTCGTGCTCTTTTTTGTCCCACTTGGCGAGCCAAATAAGCCGAGCCAAACCCTCCATCAAAACTAGCTACATCTGCATCTGTTTGTTTGAATATTGCGTGTTCTTTACTGGCTAATGTCAAATCGCATACTACGTGCAAACTGTGACCTCCACCAACGCACCATCCTGGAACTACTGCAATTACTACTTTATTCATGAATCGTATCTGGCGCTGAACATCCAAAATGTTGAATCTATTGATTCCGTTGGTTCCTTTGTAACCCGTGGTAGATCTCACTCTTTGGTCACCACCCGAGCAAAATGCCCATCCGCCATCTTTTTCAGATGGTCCTTCACCAGTGATAAGAACAACTCCAATTTCTTGACTTTCGTGACAAATAATGAGAGCTTCCCATAATTCATCAACTGTTTTGGGCGTAAATGCATTTCTGCATTCGGGTCTGTTAAAAGCGATTCTTGCTACACCATTTAGTGTTTTGAAAGTGATTTCTTCGTATTCTTTTTCTGTTTTCCAGTTCAGTTCAGCCATGTATTGGGTTCTTTTGATTTGAATAAGTGTAAAGATAAGAAGTATTCGATTAAAAGTTTCTTCTTGGCTTAAAATAGAGTTAGAACAACAGAAATATTTCGATTGTGTATCTACAAGCTCTATGAGTTAGTTTTAGTAAGAGCTTTCCTCTCTTTTTCAAAAATTATATTCCTCTGTGTGTTTTTCTTGTAGTGGTTCTTTGTTGTAATAGTTCCTGTGGTGTTTGGTCGGTAATTCTGGCTACTTGGGTTTAGCAGATAATCCACTTGGTTTTCAATCATTTTTTCAAAAGGCAAAAGAAAATCAGTGGTATCACAATTTTCTACCTCTGCTGTGTTTAGCAAATTAAGGACGGTATAGGTCGACTCAATTGTGCTCAAACAAAGTGGTGCTGGCTGTTGTTTAATAATGAATTTGGATTGAATTTGGTTGTCGAAACTTACGCGGGGCAAAGCTTGTAAGTTTTTGCTCATTCGTATCATTTTTTTGGCGCAAGGCCAAGTTCCATCCAGGATAAAGATATTCGGGTTTTTACCCAGAAAAGAGGTGGTTTCTGAGCTTTTTCTAAGCGAAAGATTAAAAGATTCTTCTCCTGGATAAAGTAAAAATGAATTATTATTTTCGTTAGTCAGCAATTCATTCACATGCTTATTTTGGGTAAAATCTACTCCAACAATAATTTCTGAATTTGTAAGTTGAAGTTGGGTCATTCGCCCAGTTCCATTTCTTTCTTTTTTGTACTCCTTGGGGTGCATCAAAATAATAAAACGAGACTTTGTTTGGATAGGCCGAGTAAAAGAACAAATGCAAGAATTTTCGGGTCTCATGCAGGCGTAGCATTTAGCTCTGGGGTTGTTTATTTCTTGATGCAAGAGTGTGTATTAGGTTTCTGGGATAAATATAAAGAAAATGCTTTTTACAATGCACTTTTGTAAACCCAATGACCGTTTTCTTTCACAAACAATGAGTTTTCATGGATGAAATTTAAACTTCCGTTCTCTTTAAAATAAGCCTTAAACTCAACCGTGTTTTTTGTGTTATTCAGTACCTCCAGTTTTATCCATTCCACAGATTTTGTCCAAGTCAATATTTCTCTTTTTTCAAGTTTTGAAGGTCTCGAAGAACTGTGATGACTTTTTTGAAGGTAATCTACATTTGCCAACACAAAAGCACTGTATCTCGATCGCATCAAGACTTCTGGAGAAATGACAGAGTTTATTTCTTCATGTGCTCTTTTACAGCAGTTTTTATAAAGTTTTGATGGATTGCAAGGGCAGTTCATTTGTTTTGGTTGGGTTTGTATTTTTATTCCTATTTTTTTGTTGGACAGATTGGGTATGAGAATGGTTTATGTATGAGTAGTAAGGGATTAAAATGCGCTTGCTTTTCGGGTTACAATATACTTAATTAAACACAAAAACGGTTCAAGTTTGCACCTGAACCGCTATTGCTTTTATACCTTGTTGGCTGTAGTTTTTCTTGCAGTCAGTTCAAGTTTATTTTTTTTTAAGGTTTTTGAAAAGTCGGATAAATATGTAAATATGGCTCAAGAATGCACCCAATCCATAGGTAACGAACATCAACCAAATGATGCCGAGGTTATGGTTGTAAAGCTCTAATCCGAAAAATTGAGGAAAAGCAGTAATTAAATCGCCAAACCCTACAATATTGAAAATCCAAACCAATGGAATAGCAAAACTCCATTTGTTCTTTAGAGCAATTGAGGTTATAATTGCTAAAATAGCTGTAGTAAAATCGAGTAGTCCGACTGTAGTCAAAAATTCAGTTGGAAAGCCGTCATAAAACTGCTCCTTTGCCATAAACGACAAACCCAAATACCGAAATGCGTTATAGAACACAAATGGTAAGAGTGCATCTTGAATAGACAAGTTTGCAATGCGTGGTTTTACCCACCATCTAAAAGCTAAAATAATTGCCACTGTGCCTGTTAAGGCTTGTAAGTTTATAATAGTAAAATTATCCATTTTGTTATTTTTTATTTGTGATTATTTGTTGTTTGGGATTGGTTTTTTATTCAATTGCTTGAAAATGA